>Ga0187783_10000690_pt1 | contig 24621 bp, 18 predicted proteins | sample 1015_SJ02_MP02_2_FD_132471 | JGI IMG/M metagenome (GOLD analysis project Ga0187783, IMG submission 132471) | Tropical peat soil microbial communities from peatlands in Department of Meta, Colombia - 1015_SJ02_MP02_20_MG | ecosystem: Environmental > Terrestrial > Soil > Wetlands > Peat | place...
AACGTCAGCTCTTGGCAACAATTCGTTCTCAGCGACCGCATATAATGCGAGTAATTCTTCATTAACGGGTACCGCTACCGCTGCTTACGATCTCGTCCAGAGTCAAGCAACGTTAACGGTCACCCCACAAAATCCAAGTTTCGGCAATAATACTGAAGCTCAATTTAAGTTGGTGATGGCAAACGGTTCAACCCCAATTGTCAATAGCCCGATACATATCGTTATAACAGGCCCACTCTATCTTCAGGGCTATGGCAATACAGGTGGAGACGGCGCCCTCTATCTCTATTTTTATATAGATAGCTCGTTTCCCCCGGGTATCTATCAGTTGGTAGCTACCAGCACATATCAAGGCCAAACGATTACCGGAGGAACTAGCTTTTCGATTCATTAAAATTATAATTTAATGTTTGAAAAATAGCTGGGCTGATTTTAAGGGATACTATTTTTTTGTCCTCACCAAGCGGAAACCGAGGCAGCCGTACTTGCTGCCAGGATTCGCGCGGCCGCGATTCGCCGAACGGCAGCCGTGAGCGCCGCTGCCCCAACTACCACCACGAAAGACGCGGTACGAGCCTGAAGTAGGACCCGTGGGGCTGCCGAATTGCCACTTCCATACAACGAAAACCTAAAACAATTCTCCCGAGACTTGCGCTCCAACATGACCGATGCCGAGCAAAAACGGAAGGATGTTGAAAGGAATGATTATCTAAAGACACTAGGGATTAAATTATTAAGGTTTGATAATTACACTGTTTTGAATAATCTTAATGGAGTTTTGCAGGTAATCTTCAATCGAACAACAGAGCAGCTTTTAAAATCCCCTAAGCCCCTTTTTTCAAAGGGGGAATTGTATTGGCTATTTGTGGGTTACCAATCTTCCGTTAATTTCTTTTTACCTTCGACAAAGGTCCATTGATCAAGCTTTCCCAGCTCTTGATAAGTACGCATGATGTCAGCTTCTGCATATTTTATAGAATGCACTGATGCCTTTTCGGCTTCCGCTATTTCTCTTTCAAGTCGAGATCTCGTGTGATTTTTCCAACTAGTAATATCCTGGCATTTGATGCCATCAAATCCAAATCCACACCATTGCTCTTTTGATTTAATGAGCCATTGCCCTCGGGAATTTGCCCATTGGCAATTCTTAGAAAGAAACTCAAAAGCCCCTTTATCGGCCGGCCTTACATAACCAAATTCAGCATCGTGAAATTCCCCCATCACTTCTGGTGTAATGTCCCCTTTCATGAGAAAAAACTTCTGATTTTTCTTCGATTGTGGGTCCAGCAAGAATGCAACCAATTGAACAAAGATTTGACAATCAATTCGAATTTTACCGTGATGTTTCTGCAAAGTTTTTAACGTTTCACTGGGTGATTCAGGGTACCTGCACAACAATGTCCCTGTCTCTACTAATTGACATGTCCCACTATTAAGCAGATCGATTTTGTCTCCGCTTTCTGCGAATTCGGGTTTAAGACCTTGTTCGTCAAAAAGGGTCGTCAAGAAATTTTCTGACGCTTTGGCAGCTTCTTCTCTATTTGGTTGTTGAGGGCTTTCATTCGTCGAGAATCCACCAATAGATAGCGCAAAAAATCCAATAACTACACAATGTTTATTCATACTAACCTCGGAAAAAAGATACTTGAGGTTTAAGTAGTCTTTAGATAACTTACAAGCCCCTTCCAATGAATACAAATCTCGAGCTCTAGAGCTCCAAAACACGCAAATTAGTAAAGGAGCTGCCCGGAGAAAACGACCATGCCGATTCCTTCATCTTCAGCTCAGTCAGCAAAAAACAGATCGAGTTGTATAACTTGTATGCCAAATTGTGGCATTTTTCGGGTTCGATAGAATAACCCACCCTAAAACCCCAGCACCTCCGTTTTACCCGTGAGGTGTCCAGGTGTTAAGTGTGCATACCGTTCGGTCACCTGAATGGTGGAATGACCCAATATCTTCTGCAGATCATAGATCTTGCCACCACCCATCAGAAAGTTCGAGGCAAAGGTGTGGCGCAAATCATGGAAACGAATGACTGGAACACCTGCTTCACGCGCAAGTTTCTTGAACTCCTTGTGAAAACAATCTGGATGAATCGGCGGACAGACGTGGCCGGAAGCATAGGTCAGCGGTTTTAGTTTTTCTAAATGCCCCAACAACATAGAACAAGTTGGTATATAGCGAATCTTCTTTGATTTGGTTTGCTCTAACATTCGTTTTTCGGTGCGACAAAAGGCTCTTTTAACGGTGATGAAGCCTGATTCGAAATTGATGGCGTCCCATTTAAGGGCGATAATCTCGCCGCGGCGCATACCCGTGTAGAGGGCTAAAATCACGCAATAGAAGATGCGGCGGGTTTCGTTTTTTGAGCGGCAATAGCCCAAAAAAGGAAAGTTCAATGGAAGCACAGAAAAGCCCTTTTCTATCAATGCCAGAGCTTCCTTCATGAGATTACGTTGAAGCGGGTGATTGTCACGAAATTGCTGTTCTCGCTCATGACAGAAATAATTTGAGTGAGTAAAATCCTTCATAGTGGCTGCTACTGTCCCCATCTCACTATCATCTCTCTTCTATCAGGCCGAAAAAAAATCGAAGCTGACTTAGGAAACACGGCCGTAAAAGCAAGACCAGAGCTTTGGTCAACCATGGTGAAAAAAGTGGATAGTCTACCCCCCAAAAGACGGGAAAAAATCGCCAAAGTCATTGAGTCCATTTTGAACCCTTAACCCCCACTCCTAAAACCCTTTCGACAACGTTCGACAACCTGCAAAATTAAGCGTGAGTATCGGCAGTTAGGCGATTTCTCTCGTTTCTTCGACAACCCTCGACAACGTCAAAAATAACCAACAAAAACGCCATGTTTCTTTGAATTTCACTCAAACATCGACAACCCTCGACACCGTTCGCTCGTTTCCGCTATGTATTCTTGTTTGACGTTGAGAACCAAAAAAATGAAACGTAGAGATCTGGAAAGAGAGCTCCAAAACCTAGGATGGTATTTCTTACGCCATGGCGGCAATCATGACCGTTGGACAAATGGTAAAGAAACTGAAGAGATCCCTAGGCATAGGGAAATTGCTGAAATGTTGGCAAAAAAGATAATAAAAACAGCCACAACCTATCCAGGGTCCAAAAAGTAGTTGCATTTGTACATCTATTTTTGTACAACAATGAGACATATGGAGGATTTTATCATGATGATCGAAGGTAAGGTCTTTAAAGATGGCAAGTTTTGGCTCGCCGAAATACCAGCTCTTGATTATTTGACCCAAGGCAGAACCAAAAAAGAAGCACTCCAAATGGCCATAGATATTGTTGTAACGGGAGTAGAAAAAGCCGGTTTTACGGTAACTTTGATCAAGGGTGACAATGACACGTTCCGCTTAACTTCTAATGACACCAATGCCCTTTTAGCCCACATCTTAAAAAGACAGAGACAAAAACATGGTTTAACAGTGCGTGAAGTATCGTCGCGCCTTCATTCGGTATCCCCTAACGCCTTTAGCGTTTACGAACGAGGAAAATCAGCGCCGACTATTAATAAGCTCGAAGAGCTTGTGCATGCCATTGATCCAAAAGCGTCATTGGTGCTGAGAATCGCGTAATATCTTATTCGCTGTCGAAGGTTGTCGAGAATTCGGCACTGCCTCAATTTTATACGATAGCACCGCATTTTTCTCTACGTTGTCGAACCTTGTCACTAGTCGACAAACTGCCATTTTCATAAAGTTATTATAGCCAATCATAACCCGGAGGTCGTTGGTTCAAATCCAGCCCCCGCAACCACATGATGTGTGCCCTCAGTGCCCCCGCTGCGCGGCACCGGCTTCGTAGGGGCCGATCTTACAAGTCTTATTGATTTTATGAAGAAAAATGTCAGCGCCTGGCGAAAATACCCCTGGATTCCCCGTACAGCCTGTGCTCCTGCGTCGTGTAGGGGCCGTCCCCTGTGCCAGCTTAGACGACTAAAAATGGAAAGGCTGTCTGCGCTGTCAGTTGACACCTGCTAGTCTGCTGATTAAATCGCTTCTGCGAAGTAACGATTTCGATAAGAAAAACAACACTCATAACCTGGGTTTTTTTAGTCCTAGTAAGAGGCTTACAGCGCATATCATAAAGATCCGAACCAGTAAGCGCAGTAGCTTTGGCCAGGATTTGGTGAGCGATGAGCGATAATATCCGGCATATTAGCGGCAAGAGCGAACCAAATATTGGTCAAAGAAACAAGTTTAATGGTTCGGATCTTTATGATATGCGCTGTAATATGAGTAAATTATTCGGCGGCACTTTTAGGACCCTTTTCATGATTTCGATTGGTTTCGCGGTGGCCTGCGGAGGCGGCGGTGAAAATAGCAGGAGCACTTCGGGCAGTTCGAGAGGCGGTGGTAGCCATGAAGATAGCGTTGTTTACCGAGAAATTCCAGAAGGCGTGTTTAGTCTTTGCAGGTTTGAGCATACTGACATCAGACCTAATGCCGCGTCGCGGCATGGAATAGATACTCTTGATCCAAGAAAGGCGATTGCTGTTGTTGAAGTTTTTGCCGATCCAAAGCTCAAAAATGAATTTAAGGTCATCGAAGTGCTGGATAGTTGGGCAAACCAATCTCCTTTAGAAGGGCTTATTAAGCCATTGAAGGGAAAGAGCTATAGTCTGACCGATCAAGAAAATGACTTTAAGGTGAACTACGATCAAAACTCCCAGACACTAAAAATAACTTTTAATAAGACCGGCCTAGGAAGCGCCCAATTTATGTTTGAAGCTCGGAAAAAAAATGGCTTTCCCGTTTGTGACAATTTGAAAATCGATCTTTAACGAACGAGATTGATGCCATATTTTGGTACTGAATAAGTTATTTACTGGTAGAGTGTTCAACCATCATTGCCATGAGACGCCGCAAATTTTCTTAGGGCTTTTTTGAAATCGAAGATGCCATGATTTTCAATAATGATCTCTTTCAATACGTAAATTTTTTCTTCGAGAATGCCGGCGGCAACGTTAGATGAGCGTGAGCCGAAGATCCAACCTGCGAGCACGATTTCTACCTGATTTTCACTCGCTGCAGCTTCTATTTTTTGCAGTAGATCTTCGACGGCGGCTTTGCCCGTACCGGTTGGAGTACCAACAAAAAATTCCTCGCCATTGGTGGTGTAGAATTTTAAAAAGCAGGTGGGAAGGCTAAGATCGAGTATTTCATAGTCCTCGATTCGATGCGTGACCGAGCCATAGGTCAACTTGATCTTTGGTTGCAACAAAATTTCAGAATCATTGATGAGTTTAGAGTTGCCGGGCCCGGCTAACGCCCAAGAGCTCGCAAGGACCGAGAGTAACAAACGAATTAGTAGTTTTTTCATGGCTGTGGCCCCATCTTGCTGAGGTTAGAACAACAAGCCAACGGCCCCAAATAGTTCAATATGAGAAAATTCTGCGAATCATCCAACTAGTGGCTATTTAAAACCTCGATCGTGCGCTTAAAAAGACAATGGGCACCTAATAATCACGCAGATTCGCATAGTTAACCCTCGCAAACGTTTAGAATAAAAATTTTCCCAAAGAAGATGCGGAAAACCAATAACTCGCTGCGCTCGATTGTTTAAGAAGGGGTTTATCAATTTTCATTTGGGACTGACATATGACAGGCTTCCTTGGCACACAAAAAATGCTTCTTGTGAGTGTTCTTATGCTTGCGCAGCAATCGATGGCAATGACACAGGAGAAGCGCGTAAAGCTTGCATCTCCCGCCTGCGTGGAGGCTCATATCCGATGGGGAAAGGAGATGCAGCTCTCGTATATTTCAAACCTGGAAAAGAATATTAAAAAATCCAGAGTGTGGTGTTCAGAGAGCATATGCAGCAGGGCAAATATAATCACCGACTATGCGCACCAAAACATCGACGATTTCCCGAATATTCTGAAAGAAGCCATCGAGCATTTTAAGAAAAACGAAAGAATCTTTGCTTGGTATATCTATACCAGCAGATATAATAACTTGGACCGCATTAACGCGGCTCTAATTCGAGCTGGTGTTACCAAATATTCCCCATTTGCCGCCATGATCTGTTTTATGGCGGACGTCGGGCCACTTCTATCCATGGACTTTTTTACCTGCGAAAGGGTCCGCGGCTCGACCCAAATGAGAGAATGGCTTGAGATTGTTAACGAACCATTTCTCCACGATCAATATATGCAAGAAGCCTATGAACGGCGAATCACCAATATGCTAGATAGCGAAGATGAACGCTATTATGTTGGCTATTATCTCGGCGAGCCAGTTTCCATAGGCACCTTGATAATTAATCACCGGGAAAACTATGGAATGCTCATGAATATTGCCACAAAGGCAGAATTCAGGAGAAACGGCTTTGCACAACAATTGATTGAAACCGTCCTTAACGACGCATGGGTCTCAAAACTAACTCATGTCGTGCTTATGGCGGAATTTCCTCACCGAGGAATATTTGAACGAGCGGGATTCCGGCAGGTCTCCGAAATTCATCTTTGTTTCCATAACTAACTGCTGCGCGTCTTGGGCTATTGACGACACAATAAAATAATATAATTTTACTTTAAATCATATAAATTAATATATTATAAGCGATGGCAATAGTATGATAAAATTTGCAATACGTATTTGCACCGTGATCGGTTTATTTTTTGCTCACACAACTGTTGGGAGCGACCTTAATTCTAAGAATTATTCTCTGATCCAAGGCATTGTGGATGGAATAAGCGGGAGCATAACGGGTGACAAGACCATTTCCTGTTTTCAATGCGAAGAATATCTACAAGCTCTAGACGCGCACATTAAGGCCGTTATCGACCAAGACGCGCAAAAAATAAAAGAGATTCTGGACGAACAAGGCACGCATGTACTAAGCGATGCGTACTATTTTTCCCACGGCGTGCACCCCACCAGATTTGATGCGCAAGCATATAAGGGCGTTCCGATTCCCATTTGTAGCAATTGTCTTTCCCTGAGGGAAAAAGACACGTGGGATGAAAAGTGTAGTCTGCACCTAACTCATTTGGCTGAGATTGCGGGCTATGGCTCTATGACATCTACTAGTCATCAGGGCCAGCAGTTTGGTTGCGTCTACGGAGGCATTACTCCCATATGGGAGGACATTTTCTCAAATCTTGACGAGACGATAAGCAAGAAACCCATTGTTAATTTTCTTGAGTTAGGGAGCGGCTACAACCTAAAGCCCATCGCACTCTTTTTCCGAGGGAAAGGAAAAATAAATTGTACGGTGAATGATATTAACAGCGAAAAAATTATTGATTTTATTAAAAAGCTATATCTGCTCGATCCTCGAGAAATTACGAGCGAGCATAAAAGCGCCTTTATCATTCTCGACAAAGGCGACTTTTTGACTGGGCGCTTTCGCGACGCTCAGAAACTTGATGTTGTTGTTATTACGAACGTGTTTCACTATTTCACCGAAGATCAGGTAGGTCGGGCCATGGAGGAAATTAGTAACATACTCAATCCTGGGGGTGTTGCATATATTCAGGCCTTCAGCGGGACCGACGAGAAAAACCGAGCTAATCTTTTTCTCGAATGGATGCTCAGTCTTCAATCGATCGAGCAACCGATTTACTTAGCGAATGGCCATAAACAGATTCATGATTACATCAGAGAATTGACCAATAGCAACCAGCCGGATTCTCAAACGATTCTCAAGGCCGCAGAAAAACTCCCGGACATTGTTCACAAATCGGCTAAACCCTTCGCCTTCTTTCCCCTCAAAAGTTTAGAGGCGTTGGCGACAAGACATAATTTTTCTGTCGAGAAATCTGGCTTATTCAATATTAAGAATGTCGGCGGCACTACACCGTATTTTTCTTGGGTAAAAATTAGAAAGTGATAGAACTGGTTATCTAGGTTTTGTTGACCCGATCGGAGAAGCGTTTATCCACCAAAACGTCGATGAAAGCGGATGAAGAATGTATGATCATCATCCGTGGATAGGGCATTTTTTTGGTGTCGAAGTTAGGAAATGAAGTTCCTTCGCCGAAAGCATTGATATCGATAACGGGGCAATCGAGCGAAAGCTCGCGAAACAATCCGCAGAAGTCATCGGCGTAGCCCCAGCTCTTGTACGTTTCTATCGATTGCGCAGAACTCATGGCGGGACCGCCGTTTCTCACAAATTGCGCAAGCATTCGTCTCATGCCGGTATCGAGTTTGTCATATATGGTCTGATGGTTCCGAAAATCGAGGCTAAAACGGTGGTCCATTTTTGTGCCCAGAAAATCAATAATATTTAGAAAATCCTGCAAATCAGCATCGAGGTCCTTTGACGAGTTATTGGACGCAATGGCCCTCATCTTTTTGGCCGCCGCATGAAACTTTGCCTGCCCACCTTCGATCATGTTAAAAAGCATTAATGTGAGCGCCGAGGAAACCCAACAGGAACCATCATGAGTCATTCGCCAGAGAACATATTTGTCGCCAAACTGAGAATATTCATGTTTATGCAGGTTGGCGATACGGCTATCGTTTACGAACAAAACCTTGCCGCTGTGGTCAATACTCTGAATCGGATTTCCCCAAAGAGCAGGATTCTCCCAGCCGACTCTGGGCGATTCCCGATTTTGTGTAATGTCGTTGCTTGAAATGTCATTGCCGCAACCAGTCAAAAACCCTAACGCAATAAAAAGTATAATTATTATTTTATTCATAGCTGTTATAGTGTACCATAATACACTAGGCTGGCAAGAGCCATAACTATCGGTTATTATTTAGTTTTTTATACAAGAAATCGACTTCTCAGAGACTGTGAAAATCTGCAGGGAGTTCAATCCGCGCGAGCGAAGCCATGACCTGTGTTTTTCCCTTAATCTTTCCAATGAGGGAGGCGTGGTCTAAGATTAAGCTACTGAATCTCTGATACGCGGCTTTGTTTGTCGTGGTGATGTTTGAGAGCGATGCAGCCATTACCGCCGACATTTTCCGATTTTTTGCCTGCACATTTTTCACCGAATTGGTAATCACCTGTGCGTCTATCTGCAAAAGATAGGAAACGATATTTTTCGCCCTAATCTCATCGCACTGCAAAATGCGGATCTGCAGCAACTCGAAGAGCAGCTCCGGCACGTCTTTAACCAATTTTCCCCTGACACTCTCTTGCAAAACTTCAGCTCTTCTTGCCCATTCGTCTTTCGATTGTGACATCAGCTTAACATCTGGATCGTTAAAATATTCGTCAAGCTCAGGGGCAGAACGATCTGCTCCATAAACTTGAGCGCATGAGATCACGCCTACTGCCAATAACAACATAACCCGTTTCATAACATACCCTTACTGATCACGTGCCTTCAGCGCTGAGCCTTTAACAGACCACAAATGGGCGCGCAAGCTTTAGGTTTAAAAGACTCTATTCTTCTTCGCTGTTGTCTTCTGCATCGTCGCCCGACAGAAGAACATCATACGGATCTTCGCGCCTGATCAGGCAGTTCTTAATATAGTTGCCACATGCCGAGAATGCGTGAACAGTGTCGCGACACTTAGTCGCCACATCATGCGGCAGGGTAAAAGCGCAATACGCAGCGATGCCAGCGCCTCCTATGACCCAACCCGGCAGATATTTCAAGCAAAGTCTGCCCATTTCGTATTGCCGATGGACCTTAATATCGCATTTATAGCTATCGATAAAATGGGTATTGAAACAGACCAAACAGTAGCGAAAGCCGCCTTCCGCGAGACAAATCAATTCCTTGCAACTTTGGGCGAGTAATGAAGCGCTTTTATTGACCATTTCTACCAAGTACGGAATTTGGACATTTGACGTGGTATTAATCAACATGTAGTCGCCATGATCATATTCGCGAAACCAACGCGGTTGGCCCCACTGACAGGGGCCGTCCGGAGCCACTATATCTTGACGACTTGTGATGTTTAAATCGAGGCTAGCGACTTCTTCACCAAAACCGACCGAAGAATAAACTACGAGGCCGACGCATGTGATGACGGTAGCGCCAAACACTACATGGCAAATCTTCCCTGCATCACACCATGACGGAAAAATGGACGTATCGTGATGGCGTGCCAACGGTCGGTCTTCCCCGAGGCCAAAAACGCAGCGAGCCACCAGGCACAGGATAAATAAATAACGAATGCACACAGTCCACTCCCTTTTTGAAAACTGGCAATAATGACTTACCTGTAACGTTTCAGCTATTTTATGATCTGGATCTATTTTTGCAGGGGGGTTTTCTATGTCGCTGACGAGTGACCTAGGAGTAGCCAAAGATCTTATCGAAGTCTGGCCTACCCTTAAGCCGTCGGAGAGAAGGAGGCACTTTTTTTCTCTTTCACGACTGGCCGCCGAAGAATTGTTTTTAAGCCTCACGCCAAAGGACCAGTTGGAGCTCATCATCGATCTTCCCGTACCCGCAATTAGATCCTGGCTCCGAATTTTGCCTCCCGCCGACACAGCGGACTTTATTCAGGCCCTCCCCGACGAGCGGCGGGGGAGCGTATTATCCTTGCTCGATGAACGGACGCGCCACGACGTCGCAGCTCTTTTGGCCTATGCCGAAGATGAGGCCGGCGGTCTAATGAACCCAGAGTATCTCCGATTACGACCAGACATACCCATATCGGAAGCCATTGGTTATTTGCGAGCCCAAGCCAAAAAGCGCGTCAAGATCTACTATGCCTATGTGCTCGACGACCACCAAGTCTTACTTGGCGTCGTTTCCATGCGCGACATCTTATTTGAACTGGGCGACAAATTAGTTTCCGAAGTTATGAAAAAAAACCCGGTGGTTGTAACCGAAAGCCTACCCGCCGAGGAAATCGCCCGCATTTTTACCAAAAACAGCTGGCTCAGCGCGCTTCCCGTGATCAACGACCGAGGCATGATGAAAGGCGTGGTCACCCGCGATGATATTGCCTGGGCAGTGGAAAAAGCCACCACTGAAGACATTCAGAAAATCGGCGGTATGGAAGCTCTAGATGCGCCCTATTTCAGCGTTGGCTTTTTTCAGTTGATCAGAAAGCGCGCGGGCTGGCTTACCGCCTTATTTCTCGGCGAGACGCTAACAGCCACCGCCATGGGCTATTATGAAGCGGAAATTGCTAAAGCGGTAGTCTTGGCCTTGTTTGTGCCATTGATCATTAGCTCGGGGGGCAACTCTGGATCCCAGGCATCGACCCTCATCATCCGATCGCTTGCGCTCTACGAAATTCGTCTTCGGGATTGGTGGAGAGTTTTTTTAAGAGAATGCGCTTTCGGAGCAGTCTTGGGATGCATCTTGGGCCTCATCGGGCTATTTCGTATCGTGCTCTGGCAGCAATGGAAGCCTATCTATGGCGAACAATACGTTCTGGTGGCTGTTACCGTGGCTCTCAGTCTGCTCGGTGTGGTTTTGTGGGGAACTTTAGTGGGCTCCATGCTGCCCTTTCTTTTGCGGCTTCTCAAATTCGATCCAGCCAGCGCGTCGGCGCCCCTAGTTGCAACCTTAGTGGACGTCACCGGCCTCATCATCTACTTCTCCACCGCGGGGCTGTGTCTATCCGGCATCATCTTATAAAACATACAATTGATTTAGAACCGAACATTACGCAATAATAAATGATGAGTTTTTGTGCACCGGGGGGATTCATGCCAAAACTGCATTTCGCAAAAATTTTTGTTGGGGGCATCGCAGCCTATTTTCTGGCGATAAACGCCTACGCGACCAATGCCATTCTCTGCGTCCCGCCACCGAAACCAGGTAATATCGGCGATGTTCTTGCATTGAAGAGTTGTATCAATACCGCCAATAGCCTAAGCGGGGGTACCATCGACTTAGGCGGGTTGGTCTATACCTTAACGACAGCAGATAACATCGCAGATGGTGCCAACGGACTTCCCGATATTACTTCTGACATCGTCCTAAAAAATGGCACGATTACTAAAGATCCAAGTTTGCCCTTTAGGCACCTCCATGTCTCCGATTTAGGAAGCTTGAGTCTTAAGAACATCACATTAATGAACGGCCTGGACACATCGGGTAACGGCGGTGGGGCGATTTTTGTAAAGAGCGGCGGCATTTTGGCTACGGTGGAAGAGTCGAATTTTACCAATAATCAAATGGCAGCAGCGTCGCGGGTAGTAGCCGCTGGTGGCGCACTTTATATACTTGGCGAGTTCATTGAAATAAAAAAGACGATATTTGCCAACAATCAGGCCGTCGGCATCAGTGACGGATCCGTAGGTGGTGCTATTTTTATCGCTGGTCCAGGCGGAACCATCAGCGAGTCGATCTTTTCAGCAAATGTGGCGGTTAACGAAGAACCAGCCACCAGTGGCGGTGCTATTTACGTAAGTATGGGTGGCTCCATCAACGCGATTGTTGCTTCGAGCTTCATCGCAAACAGCTCGCCCGGTGAGAATGCTGGGGCCATTTACGTCGAGTTCGCTCCTGGAATCGGTACGATCGATGGCTGCACATTTTCTTTTAATAATTCACCGGGCGGCGGAGCGCTTTTTCTAGATGGGCCAATTGGCACCATTAGTAACTCGACGTTCGACAATAATATTGCCGTTAATGGTGCGGCTATTTTCCTGTTCAATGCGGGTGGCCCATTTGTCGGAAGCATCCAAACTATATACAATTGCACACTTAATGCCAATTTTGCATTCGGCGTTGGTGGAGCGATTTATCTTGCCTCTCCCGCGACCATTGGTCAAATTTATAATAGTACCGTCGCCGGAAATCAGGCACAGCACGAAAATGGCGGTGCTGGTCTTTATAATTGCGGCATAGTCGGCAGCATGGTGAGCAATATCTGGGCCGATAATCTTGATACGAACACGACGCCCGGCACTGAAGATGACGTATACAATAACTGCGGCGGCACGATAAACGCGGCTTCTTTTAATCTCGTTGGCGTTGATACCAACACAAATGGTGCCTTCGACAACGGAGTCAATGGCAACACCGGCAATATCGTGGGAAGTTCCGACTCTCCGATCAACCCAAACTTGGGAGTGCTCAGCGATAACGGCGGTCCCACCAAAACCATGGCCCCATTAAGCAATAGCCCGGCAATCGGCGCAGGCGCCAACCCCCTAGGTTTAGCCCACGACCAACGCGGCCGCGGCTTCAGCCGCATGCTTCACGGCCAAACCGATATCGGCGCTCTCGAGATACAGCGTTCGCGCGAGTGAGAGCGGCCGCTGGATTGACCGGACGTTTCCTGCAAGACAGCATCTTCATCCTCATGCCGATCATGAGGACAATGGAGATAAATATATGCATCGATGTTTGGCTGGAATAATTTGTGGTGTTTTTATTGCGGTTTCTCCTCTGGCGTATTCGGCGGATCCAAACCCTTGGAAAAGCAAAATAACAAAGCTTGCCGATGGGGTCAGGGTTTCAGACGACGTCAAGCAAGAAGTGCTCGATGAGCTTAAGGCGTTCGACCCGGCAAAATGCAGCATGATGGGGATGCTGGGCATGCGAGCGTGCCACTCGTTTTTTGATAAAACAGCCTTTTACGCGATGGTAGGCGCTGCTCTCCCCGTGTCCATGGGCAACTGCGACACTGTTGATTTGGTGGCAACCTATCACTTCATAAGTTTCTGGGCGACGATGCTTCGCGGCTTTGAATATTATCATTTATACGAACAAGGACCGAAACAAATCACCGAGGACGGTTGCCCGGATATGTCAGTCCGTAAACCACCAGACGTAATTGACTTCGTAAAGATAACTAATTCTTTGGCCAGCCATAGCGCGTCATTTGCAGCGGCACTTTGTCGCAGCCTGGTGGCTAAGACAGCGGGCCAGGTCAACGCCGTGCTCACCGCGATTTGGGCTACGTCTGACAAGGTCGAGGTTGTCTTGGGATATTTTGCAACCAAGTATTGGCTCTATGGGATGGAGACGCACTATAAATTGATCGCGGCTATGCTGAACAAACATCATGCATCCGTGATCATGGCCAAAGAAAGAGCTAAGACTGAGTAAGGCGCTGCTCTGCTGAAAATCTGCCTCAATTAAAAAACCCGGGCGATTTCTTCGAGAAACAGGGACCGCACGCGATCATCGTAGGTCTGCCAGGTTGGCTCGGCGATCGAGCCAATCAGCATTACCGAAAATTTCACAGGTTTCTGCCACCGCGTCGTCAGGGCATGAGAATAGGCGAGCACTTGGAAATAAGTGTTCGGATCCATGGCCAAGCGGCGACTGGATTTCATTTCGACGACGCCTATCCAATCTTCATATTCCACGACAATATCCGCAAAACCTTCGATCATTACCGAAGGCTCAGGCCAACACGACAACGGCATCTCGAAAATAATTTGTTTGGCGGATAGAAACGCTTGATTAAGAACCTGCAGCGTCGGCATAACTTGTGACTTGGTAACAAGATTTTTTTGGCTATCTTCACATCCTAGTACTCGAAATGCCGCATCAAGCAAGCGATCAACGCTGGGTCCATCAGCCCTTCCTGCAAGCATATTGCCAGCCTCTGCGACCAACTGGTGTGCAAGATTTCCATCAATAATGGGGACAGGGGCCACCACTTCATCGATCACTAGATCTCCGATTTTGCTGGATGGCGAACTCAAAAGAGCACTTGCAAATACGCGCGTCTTTTTTTCCTGTTGATGAAATACGGAAAAATTATCGTTGGGCTGACAATGCGATTGCGACAGTTTAACGGGCTCTGGCTCTCCGATATGCTCGACGGCGCATACCTTGAGAAACTGCTCCATGTCATTTTTATAGGCCCGTAGAAACAGGCCGATCAATGAATCCTCATGAGCTCGATCAAAAAAGCTCTTATTCGATGACACGACGTAAAGTTCTTCCTTAGCCCTCGTCAGGGCAACATATAAAAGCCGTGCAAGCTCTTTTCGGTCTTTTGTTTTTTGCTCTTTCTTAAAGCGATCGAAGCGCGTTTCTGCCAAGGATTTTTCTAGAATATCTTTTGGACCGCACGCGGCAATGAACCGGCCTTTGGGCTTGATAGCCAGCCCTCCCTGCCTGTCTACTAATAAATCTCCATAGTTTTCTATAAGCACTCCTTCGCCATCTGCCACCACCACGATCTTGAACTCCAAACCCTTGGATTGATGAATGGTCATGATGCTCAGAGCGTTTTGCTGAAGCTCGCCAAAAGCTTGCGGCTCCTTGGAATCGTCAAATATGCGCATGAAATAGTCATCGATCACGGCGAAGGGATTTTCAGCAACTTTAGCAAACATGGACGAGAGCTTTTTGACGTTAGCCCACTTTTGCTGCGCATAATCGCTCACGCCAAGGGCCGACGAAAAATCGCTGCTCTCAATCAACGCGTCGAGGCCCGCCATTAAACCTTCCGTCACCACCACAGTTCTGATCTTGGTCAAAACCTGTAAGAATTTCTCGAGCCGTTCTTGTGAGCTCGGCTTGAGCCATTCGCTCGACAACGCCAAAACTGCCGAATGCAAATTCAAGCCCCCTTCTGGATCCAAAAGACGCAAGATCTCTTGATCTTCGAGCATCACGAGAGGAGAGCGGAGAGCCACGCTTAAGGCCCAGGAATCGCCGGGGTGGTTTATGAGCCGGAGAGCCGACAACAAATCCACTACTTCTTGTTGCTGGAAAAAGCCGTCACCACCAATGATATGGGCCGACACGCCAAGCCTTGCCAGATTTCTCTCCACTACCCCGGCCGAGCGCATCTTACGAACCAAAACTACGATATCTTTTGGTTCGACTTCAGGCCTCTGGTCGAGCATCTCGACGATGCCATTAGCTGCACAGCTCAAATTGTCATCGGTTCTATCTAGATCCGATTCCGAAGAAGATACCCATAGTACACATTTTCCTGCCCCGATCCCTTCTAAAGCGACAAGCGCTTCAGCTTCGTCGTAACTGTCGGGTTCTAGCGCATGTCTTGACACCAAATTGCTAAGCTCGATGATGCTTCGCTGCGAGCGACGGTTAACCCGCAGTACACGACGCAAAAAAATATCGTCGCCACCACTATTTGCCGAAAGCTTTTCCACCATGTGTGGCAACAGCGACGCATCAGCACCGCGAAAGCCATAGATACTCTGCTTCGTATCGCCAACGATGAACATCGACGGTCCACAAGCCATATCCACTTGATCAGTGATGCGCTTATTGCTAATGAGTTCGGCTTCGTTTTTTCGATTTTCCATTAGAAGCGCCACAATGTCTTCTTGCAGCGGGCTGGTGTCTTGATACTCATCAACCAGCATGTGTTTGATTCCTAGTTTGATCCGCCTTCGAAAAATATGATCCTTGAGAAGAGCCTTTCTTACTTTCTGCAACAAGTCGCCGTAACTCAATTTTGCGGCATAGGATTTTTGCCGATGGAAGTCATCGTGAAATTGCGCAAAAAGTCGAGATACCGTGACTTCATCGTCGAAAACGTAGTGATCTACTAGCTTTGCTCCGAGCGCAACAATCGCCTCCACCAATTTGGCTCGAGCTTTTCGATCACCAAAATTGCCTCGGACCACATCTCGGAGCGCAAGAAATTCCTGAGTGACACGAAACTCGTCGCACTCATCCAGAAGATTTTTTAGCTCAGCCACGTGACGCGAGGCGCGAACTAAGCGATCCCGTGTTGATGAACTTAGGTTGTGCTGCAAGAAGCCCGTAACCGCGCGGTCAATATCGTCAACCTGGATCAAAAAGCTTGACTGCTTGGTTTGCCGTGGCGCGGTTAACGCCTCCAGATTTTGACAACTTATGCCTTTCTCTGAAAGCTTGAAGTAAAGTGACAGCAAGGCATCGACGAGACCAAGGGACATTAGTCCGTTACTCAAGCGAAAACGCGCCACGAGGCTTTTCACCGACGAATTACCGGAACTCACTTCTTTAAGAATAATCGGTCTCAGCACATTTCTCGCCAGCACCCATTCATCTCGCGGAAGCAAAATGTCAAATCCTTCATCGACGCCAATAGCGCGCGCTTCACGACGTATCAAACTCGAGCAGAATGCATGGAACGTAGCAATCGGAGCGTTCGGGATAGCGCGTAAAATTCTACGAAGCTCATCTTTACGTGGTAAATCTATAGCTTCTCGTTCAAGCACATGATCTTCGAGCGTATCGGAGAGTAGGCTTGCAAGCTGCCTAGTAATTCTCAATCGCATTTCATAAGCAGCTTTCTCTGTGAACGTTAGAGCGAGAATCTCGTTCGGTCGCTTCTTGACGCCGGTGCCGTCGAGGCCGAGCAAGGCCCGAAGGTAGTTTTCTACCAGAGCGTAGGTCTTTCCGGTACCGGCAGAGGCCATAACGGCGATGCGATGAGTAGGACTAGACACAGCTTTCGCCTTCCGCTTTGCGGCAAACAAACGCCAGATCGCAGGTAGTGCAATGCTCGCCCTTGGTTGCGACGATCTTCCCATCCATGATGGGGGCAAAGATCCGATCAATGGCCTCTGCTAGTCCATTTTGGTCGGCATCATTAAATACCCGATCAACGAGCGAGGGATTTCTCGCCCTGAGTGCGAGGCTTTGCCCATCCCTAATGGAGGCAAAGGAAAATCCTACCTTTAGTGGGTCGCCCTGCGCTAAATATCGTGCCACCAAGCGCCAATAGACTGGCATCTGAAAGTGGCGCAAGAGAATATTTTTTTCCGTCAGTTCAGAACGGAGCGCAGCAATAGATGACAACTTATAATCAATAACCAGCAACTGATCCTCCGCTTGATCAACGCGATCGACTCGCCCAGCTAGGAGATAGCGACGACCCTTCACGTCAATGGCCAAAGGCGGCCATTCGCTTCCCGAAAGACCAAAGGCCAATTCCAGCGCAACTACGCGCTGATTGGAAGAGAGGCTTTCCTGAGACATTCGATATATTAGGGCGAACAAAGCGTCGCTCAATGCCTCGATGTGACAGAGAAAAACTTCGGCATTAAGAACAAAATGCCGGTCCTGGTACTCGCGACCCACCAAAGCCGCCAGGTCACGTATGCGTCTTTGATCGGGATCATGATGGATTTTATGCTCCGGTCGAGAAAAATAAAGTTCGAGGGTGCGATGGGCAATTTGACCTAGGATGCGTGCGTCGATATCCTCATCCTGGTCATTAAAACCTATAGCCAAGAAACGCTCAGCCCAGCCTTTGAAACGACACTCAGCAAACGCCTCGATCATGGTCGGAGTAAGAGCCTTGGTCGGCTGCAGAGAGAGGCGTCCGTCAAAATGCTTTAAGACCAGCCCCGCGGGAAAATCAAAGGCCATGGCACTAGTGACTTGCTGACTGAATGCATTTTTTCGCGCCACTAGCGTTTTATGAAATGTAGTTTGAGGTTCTTGGGCCGTATTTCTCTCGGAAATACCGCGAAGAAATCGCAGATCTACTGGTCTTATTAACGAGGTAGCCGTCGAGCTTGGCGTGATATTAGCAAGATGCACATGATCGTCGAGCCAAAGAAAAAACTCGCTGGGCGCTTGTTCTCTGCCGTCTTCATCATGACGCGCGCAGGAGAAATGCACGCTTGTTCGCGCCGATGCTATGGCACTTGCGAACCAAAATGGCTCGAGCGCCTGTCTTGGCGGAACCGGCAAGGGTTCAAAAGGGTCGTCAAAGAAGACACGCAATAGCGTCTTTTTTAGCACGCGATTTACGGCAATACGCGCCTGATCGTCGATCAACGGATCAGGTTGACTATTTTGCGGCATGCGGCCAAAGCTGATATCGGCGATGAACACATGATCAAATCTACGCCCAAGCAATTCGGGCAGTAGCAAAAACTCCACGGCGTTCACGTCTGCTATATCAGGTCGCGGAACGGTAATGCGAGCAAGCTCCGCCAAAACCAAAGCCGAAAACTCGCTAAAATCCATCTCGCCAATGTCATCCTCGGGTCGAGCCCGAGGATGACAATATGGTTCGCTCCGAGGAGGACAGTAAGGGTCCACTCGACGGGCGCTTGTGTGGAGTTGGGCAAGACTCGATGTAAGTATTGAGACGTTGCCGTCGTCATTGTTGATCGCTCGTTCAATGAGCAAAGACAGTTTCTCAAAAAAGCCGAGAAAGGAAGCCTTCATCGGTAAGAGGTCTAAGAAATCTTCAACGCTCTTTAACCAGTCCTCGCAATGATCAAGATCATCCTCAGAGCGATCGGAGAGATCCTTTTTCGCTCGCAAATTTTCGAGCGCCACACGATAATTTCTGTCGTGTGTAGTCTTGACATGATCGTCAATGCCAATGCGCGCAACGCAGGCGAGGATGCCTGACCTTTTTTGCATATCGCCAACATAATGAGCAAAACGCGGATGATTGATCAATGCGTTAATATGTCGGTGAGACAAGCCCCCCGTTTTTGCCAGAAGCAAGGTGACGAGCAAAAGGCCGCTATCCGTTTCAAGCAGCGGGACACCCTTGCGATCTCGTACACCAATGCCAAATCCCACAAGAATGTTTTTATAGATCTTGGCCCGGCTATCCATGCTTCGCAGGGCAACTGCAATGGAAGCATCGGGTGTGTTGGTTAAAATCTCTGCGATCTTCGATCCAATTTGCTGAGCTTCGTCGACGATATCAGAGGGAGTTTTTATTTGACAGTTAGTTTCTGACATTTCAACGCGGCCGTCTTCGACGAACAAGGCCTCAACTAAAGGACGTAAGGGACCGGGGTGAGCAATATTATCAAAGGACAAGTCAATGTTGGTGAGATCCTGCGACTTTTCGAAGAGTTTCGCTGAGAAATCTACTGCGGTATTAATTCCTCGCTTCTGAAAGTCCAAAGGAAAACAGACGGAAAAATCAATCTGAAGACGGCTTAGATCCTTGATAACCTCGATTTCAAGCGATGTGAGATCTACGAGATGACGCAAATGTATCATGCGCTTATTGCGCAGACCTAAGGGCAAAACTCGATGGTTTTTTATAATAAGCCAGGAGCGATAAAGAGCACTTACGCCGTTTACCAAATTGGCATCGCGCATAGCTCTATCCACCGCGGCTAATATTTCGAAAACCGGCCCAAACTCATAGTCATCACGTGAAATCTCTGCCCATACATCAATGGGAGAAGAGGTCCCATGATAGCAGGCAGAAAATAGTGATGAAAACGCCGGCGCCAGTCGCTGTGAAAAACGCCGATCTTTTGCTAGGCAATTTTTTGCGAACAACGTGGATGCATAATCATCTCTGATCAAAGCCTCGTCTTTGACAAAAGCCAAGATGCGGACTTTATCGAAAAATGCCGACGCACTCACCACCTCTGATCGAGGAAATTCCTCAATCAGCGCCTTAACGTGAGCTCGGTCACGACCAACAACCAAATCCGGTGCTGCCAATTGCATTAATCTTGCTTCTCGAGCTTGGCCACTTCGGACTTGGCTTCCGCGGCGCGTTTGCTCTTTTTATGTTTGGACAGCAGTTCTTTGAATGCGGCGACGGCTCCTTCGGTATTCCCGAGATTCTTGCACGCCAGGCCGAGTTTATAGAGCGCTTCCACGCGCATATTATTATCGGTATTTGCTTCAACTACCTGCTGGAAGGCTATCACAGATTTTTTATAGAATCTCTCTTGCTCTTCTTCGGCCTCTTTTCCTTGGGCCACCTTGAAGTTGCTCTCGCCCAGATAATAGTGGGATTGATAAGTGAGATCTTTTTCATCCGGGTAATCCTTGACAAATTGGTCAAACAAAAAAATGGCTTCATCAAATTTTTTAGCCATAAAGTATTTTTTGCCGAGAGCAAAATGATCTTCTTTTATCGGAGGCACGCGAATCTTATTTTGCGCTTCTTTTAACGCCATCTGATTTTTCACCAGGCTCTGCTGATCCTGCTCGAGATTTCTGTAACGATTTTGCGCAATCTCAAGCTCGTTACGTAGATTTTGCAATTCCGCCACCAATTCGGAATTTCTCGTTGACCCTTCTGATAGCGATGTTCTGAACGCGGTGAGCTGGCTTTCTAGGCGAGCAATGCGATCGATCAGGCTCTTCACCTGATCCACCAACAATACTTCCATATCGTGCCGCACGCTCTGCAATTTGGCGACTTCATCCTCGAGATTGTGCATTTGATGGGTTAGTCTTTCTCCTTGCGCTTTGGTCATAAAGCAACCACTAAAAAGACATAAAAAAACACCCGCCGCCAACAGGCGCACGGGTGCATTATGTGCATCGGCGAGCTTTAGATTTCTAGTTGCCTTCCACGATAAACTCGGCGCGTCGATTTTGTTGCCATGCATACTCGTTATTCTCATCTATCACGGGTTGTGTATGGCCATAAGATACCGTGTTTATGCGATTTGCGGCAATACCCGAGCCGACAAGCTCAGACTGCACAGATTTGCTGCGCCTATCGCCCAAGGCCAAATTATAGCTTTCGGTGCCGCGCTTGTCGGCATGGCCAGTAACAGTAATACGCGCGGATGGATTGGCTTTTAAGAACTCAGCTACTTTGGCAACTCGCGCTTGATCTTCCGGTTTGATATTGAACTTGTCGAAATCAAAGTGAACATTTTCCAGGCTTTGGCCAACCATCGAGCCACCACTTCCCGCCATGGCTACGCATCGTCCTTGGGCGCAAACCTCACCACTTGAGCAGCCCACATCTTCCGAGCAATCAGACACACAAAAATTCTTGTCGCAATGACTATTCGCACCGCAATCCGCATCGGCTTGGCATGTCGACAAACAGCGATTATTTACGCATTGCTTGAGATCGGAGCAATGGGAGTCTTCAGCACACTCCTCGCATTTGCCCATGTAACAAACGCCGTTAATCTCTGTGCCACTGGCGTCGACGCGGCAATCAGCATCGTTTTTACACGTGGCAACACCGCCCGTCTTTTTACAACCGACCATAGCAATAGGCAGAGCCGCCACGATCGATAAAAGTACAACCACCTTCTTAAGTCTCAGGTTCATTTTTTCCTCCAAAGAATTCAGCTAATTAACCGGGTCCTTTTACCCTATGCGTTTTCAAAAAGACGTTATTTACCTATTACGATCTTGATTATATAAAAAGCCCGGACCTTAATTTTTTATTTCCAGATGCGCGTTTGTCACCAATAGCAAAAAAGATGCCGCGCGTCTGAGAGTTTTGGGCAAGATGGCGTGCAAAAAATAACCATTGAAGACAAAGCCCTTCCCACCCAGGAAGACAATCGCGATACAGTGTCCATTTATGCCCTGGATCCTGGTCCGCCTAAAATGCGCTTTTTATTGCTTGAACCTATTTTGTTGGCGCGCATCGTCAATCTGGGCTGGCCGGTCATTGTAGGCATGTTGACCCAAACCGCCATCAATACCATTGATTTGTTGATGGTCGGCCGCCTGGACGACAGTGAAGCCGTTCCCGGTACAGCCGCCATCATGGCTTCGGTGGTTTTACTGTGGGCCTATGGCGGTTTCTTGTCGTCGATTTCGGTAGGCACGCAAGCTATCAGCGCACGAAGGTATAGCGAGGGGGCGTTTCACAAGGCCGGACAAGCGCTAACCAATTCTATAGCAGTCTCCGTTATCGCGAGCTTTGTGATTACGGTTGTGGCCATCTCGTTGATCGAGCCAACCATGCTGCTCTTGACCAAAAGTCACGAAGTTCAAGAAATAGGCAGCAAGTATAGCCAGATTCGCCTGCTCAGTCTTCCAAGCATGGCGCTCATGGCGTCTTTCAAAAGCTTTTATGATGGCATCGGACGTGTCCGCATTCACATGACCATAGCCATCATCATGAATCTGATAAATATTATTGTTAATTATTTTTTAATTTATGGCTTTCAGTCTCAAGGCATCGTCATCGAAGCGCTCGGAGTATATGGCGCGGCCTGGGGCTCCGTGGTATCCAGTTACGCCGGCGTTTTAATCATGGTTTTGTGGTCCTTGCGCCAGGATGATCGATTACGGTTTTCAGCGTTTCGCTTGAGCAATCTTAACAAAAATATTGCCTTCACCATTGCTAGGCTTTCGGTATGGTCTGGTTTAGCTACCGTAGTATTGATGGTGGGCGTAGGTCTTTTTAATTATATTGTCAGCGTTATCGATGCCAATCGCCACACAGGGTCGATCAATGCTTCGGCTGCCAGCATCATTATCCATGTGATGATGTTGGTATTTATGACCTGCCTGGCCTTTGGCACATCAACGGCTACATTGGTGTCCCAATCAATCGGAGCAAATAATGCCAGACTCGCTGAACGCTATGTTTGGCAATGCGTGCTGCTGGCGGTCTACGTCATGACAGCATTCGGCATTTTTACCTATTTTTTTCCGAGGCCCATTTTGACCCTATTTTTACCACCCGACTTCAAGGGAAACGAACTAAAAGACCTCGTGATCAGCACTGCCATCCCGGTTTTGAAACTGGTGGCATTATTTTTGTCACCCACGGCCGCCGCTGGTTTGGTTCTAACCCAGGCACTTTATGGCGCTGGCGAAACGCGATTCATCATGATGGTGGAATTCGTCTTGCATTTCTTTTGCCTCGTGCCACTCGCTTGGTTTTTGGCCATCCATTTAGACATGGGCGTTTTAGGCTGTTTCGTCGCCGCCATCATTTATGCCACCGGACTCATGATAGCCACCGCCGCTCGTTTTCTCCAAGGCAGCTGGAAAAAACTACGGCTCTGACGATGGTTTAGTGGTGATGGGAGGCTTGGTCATCATCGTGTCGAGGAATTGGGTGCCGAGGTCCATTTCTTCGTGCATGCGATTCTTATCCCATTTTAGCTGTTTCGCCATAAGGGATACGACTTTGGGGAGGGCAAGCCTGGCTGCTCGATTATCTAAAAAGGCCAGGCGCATTCGGCGCCCTATGACATCGGTTGAGTGAAGCGCGTGTTCATGGGTAATGCCATAAATCACTTCGGCTTCGATATAGGGAAAACCGTCGATCAGACGCTCTCGTTTGCTCTTGTTATCAACGTCAATCACCGCGTCTACCCGATCGCCATAACTCTTGGCCAGATGAAGGGCTATATCGAAGGGCAGCTTTTCGAAGGCCGCGACTTCGTGCGCCAAATTGCTTTTGTAATGCCGACCACCGAGCAACTTGAGATCTTTGGTGAGGCTCCCATTCAAGGGGCTTAATTTACCTACTGAAATAGCCACATCAATCACGTCTTCGCCCATCTTGCGATAGGTGGTCCACTTGCCACCAACAATAGTCACCAGTTTTGACAGGCTCACATCAATTAGATGATCGCGAGAAATTGATGCGGTATTGGTTGGTGCCTCCTTGGGCTTTACCAAAGGACGCAAGCCACTCCATGTTGCGATCACCTCAGGGCGACTTATCGGTACACCTAAATAATGGCGCAAATGTTCAAGTATATACTCCACTTCCTCATCCGAAGCCCTTGGCAGGGCGGTGATTTTCTCTGGATGATCAGTCGTCCCGGCCAGCGCCTTGCCCAGCCAAGGCAAGAGAAACAAAACGCGTCCATCTTTGGTTTTCGGTATAATGAGCCCATCTTCTTTGGAACAATATTTCTCCGGTAAAAGAACGTGGCTGCCCTGGCTTGGCGTCATGATGTTCGTTGCGTTTTCGTCGTCCATTTTGCGCACCGCATCGGCAAATATTCCGGTTGCGTTGATAACCACCTTAGCCAGTACAGGCCAAACTTGATTAGTTTCCTTATCACGCACCATGGCACCTACTACTTTACCGTTTTCCTTTAAGAGACTTTCCA
>Ga0187783_10000691_pt1 | contig 24615 bp, 11 predicted proteins | sample 1015_SJ02_MP02_2_FD_132471 | JGI IMG/M metagenome (GOLD analysis project Ga0187783, IMG submission 132471) | Tropical peat soil microbial communities from peatlands in Department of Meta, Colombia - 1015_SJ02_MP02_20_MG | ecosystem: Environmental > Terrestrial > Soil > Wetlands > Peat | place...
GCATGACGTCCGCAACGTCTCGCTCGCGCCGGCCATCAGCATTCATGCATATTCGCCCCCGCTTACCGAGATGAATGAGTACGAACTCGATGGTGGTCGACTGATTCCGCGCAATGTCGCGCCCGGGCGGGTCAAGACGGTAGACCAGGACGCCCGCAAGCGGAGGCGGAAACCCGCGAAACGGACCGATATCCCGCGCGTCGAGCAGGTGTTGGCGGCGGCACGTGCTCGACTGCGACGCCTATCTCCAGATGACGCTTTCGAGGCCGTGGCCAAGTCCAAGGCGGTACTCGTCGACATTCGTCCCTCAAACCAGCGCGCGATCGAGGGCAGCATTGAGGACGCGCTGGTGGTCGAACGTAACGTGCTCGAGTGGCGCTTCGACCCGACTTCCAGCACGCGGCTGCCAGTCGCGACTGCTCATGATCTACAGGTGATCGTGTTCTGTTCCCAAGGCTACACCTCCAGCTTGGCGGCTGCAGCTCTCCAGGACCTCGGACTCTGGCGCGCGACGGATATAGTCGGCGGATTTGATGCATGGCGGGCATCAGGCCTGCCGACAGTGCCGCCGTGCGAGATATCCGGGGGCTGATCCTCCGAGGAGTTCGGCGGGGCTACACGCAACGCGTCCAACCCGAACCTTCTTTCGGCGCTCGATCGCGGCCAGCACCCCGCGCATCTCGTCCGTCATTCTCGGATCATCGAGTGGTCGACGACATGGCGCTAGCGATTGATGGGGCTTGGAACCCAGATCGGACGCTGCTTGAGCATTTGGTTCACGATGTGCTCAGCGACCGTCTTGACTTCACCCCGATCTGAGTCCCCGGCCCAGACAATTACGGAGCTCCAGCAATACTCCCACATCCGCTCGCAAGCGAAGCAAGCAGCCATCCGCGCCCTTGAAAAGCAAACAATTCAACCGAACCCGCCGGAGACTGGGCAAAGAATCGGACATAGTGACGGACAGAGGCAGGAACGACTGCTTCCTAAGTCACAGAAAACAAATGGTGGGTCCGGAAGGACTCGAACCTTCGACCTTGGGATTATGAGTCCCCTGCTCTAACCGACTGAGCTACGGACCCGCTGCTTTGGTCATGATACAACGGCCGAGGCACAGCGTCACCGTCATCAATGCGGCTAAATGCTTGCAAAATCGGATTTCGACAACCGCGCTTCTCTTGAAAGCGCCTTTCCTCCTAGGGAAGCAGCTCCTCCGTCATGGTGGCTCCACCCATTTCAGACAACACAGCGGAAATCTTCACAGGCGCGCGAGAAGCTCTGGCAATCCATAGGGTTTCTTTGTCCGGTGCACCCTCGGCCGACGTGAGCTCGACCCGGAAAGCGTCGAATGTGCCCGCCGGGACAGTCACAGTTTCCACTCCGGCAACCTTCAGCTCGATCAGCTTCACCTGTTGCTTCTGAAGGTCAAAGTTGCGAAAAGTCGTCGAATAGCCTGTCGCCAATGGCAGGCAGCCAATCGATTCTGGTGCTCCGGCGGCATCTGCAAACAGTGGTCCTCCCAGATCGACCGATATGGCGTGCTCCTGCCCGTTTACGCTCATCGAGCCCAGGGCCTTCCCGTTCACGAAGTCGATATGAATCGTGACGGGACCTCGTTTGACCTCACGGTTCTGTTCAACCAGCGTGCCCTTCGCAAGTACCGCTGTGTCGGTGCCATTCCCCATCGGAGACTGAGCGGTATCCGTTGCGGTCCAAACCCCATCGCCTCCTTGGATGGTCGTCGATATGTTCGCGGAGATCTCTTGACCGCCCATCGTGATTTTCGCCTGATACTTGTAGCTGCCCGGCTGCAGACCCGCGACTGGTTTGGGAGCGCCGACTGCGGATGGATCCACCTTCCTCGCGAGAACGACGGTTCGAGGATCCACCGTGATTTCTCTGAGGCGCGCGGTGACTTCCGGGGTTCCCCCGGCCTGGTAGCGGCCGCCTAGGTACTTCGCTAGGAACATTTCCGCGGCCATGAAGCAGGCCAGGTTGTTGACCGGCCTCTGGAACCCGTGCCCCTCGTCCGGCGCCATCAGATACTCGACCGGATAACCCCTGTCGCGCAAAGCGATAACGATCTCTTCGGCCTGACTTCTGTTCACGCGGGGATCGTTTGCTCCCTGCACGATCATCAACGGCGTCTTTATTTTGTTTGCGTATCGAAGGGGCGACTCGGCCTCGAGCAATTCTCTTCCAGCGGACGTGGTGGGATCCGCCACGCGCGAGTACAGAATCTTTCGCTCCGCCTCCCAGTACGGTGGAATCGACTCCAACAGCGAAGGCAGGTCGGAAGGGCCAACGATGTCCACCGCGGCGGCGTAGAGATCGGGCGTGAACGTCACTCCCGCGAGCGTGGCGTAACCGCCATAGGAGCCGCCCAGAATGCCCACGCGCTTGGGGTCAGCGACCCCTTCTGTCACCAAGTACTTCACACCCCAGGTGACGTCGTCCTGCATTTTGCGACCCCATTCGCCGTTGCCGGCATCGAGGTACTTTTTCCCGTACCCCGTGGAGCCGCGGAAATTCGGCATCAAAACGGCATAGCCTCGGTTGGCGAAGAATTGTGCCAGGGGGTTGAAGCCCCACACGTCGCGACCCCAGGGGCCGCCGTGCGGCAACACGATCGCGGGCAGGCCTTTTGCCACCACGCCCTTGGGCAGCGTGAGATAGGCCGGAATCTCCAACCCATCGGAGGATTTGTAGTTGACTGGCTGCATTTCGGCCATGGCATCGCGCGGAAGCTTTTCCCGTATCCTGTATTGAAACGTGAGCGTGTGCGTTCGACGGTCAAATAGATACGTTTCACCGGGCTCGGTGTCGCTGTGGGCCGTCACCAGCCACACACGCTCGTCGAGGGTACGGGAGGTGCCGTCCACTTCCTTGCCCGGCAGTTTGCTCCCTAGCCAGTTCTCGTCAGCTTCAAAGCTTTTGTCCTTAAAGTAGCGCCGAACGCGCGTATCGACATAAACCGTTTCGGCCAGCTCCTCGGTCGCCTCGGAGAAAACCGCGCTGCCGAAATCCACTCGCCGCAGAGGGTCGGACTCGACCATTTCGGTCTGGCCCGTTTCGGGATCGAGCAATACGAGCGAGCTCAAATTGACATCGTTGCCTTTGTTGGTCTCTAGGTACACGCGCTTACCGTCCTTTTCAAAGCGCAGCGGTGCGCACGTTTCAAACACGTTGCACGAATACACCTTGGTGGATTTGTCTGGATCCAGGCGAAGTAGCTCGGTATCCCCATTCTCGGCCGCCCGTGCGGCCAGACGCAGATGACCCCCCTGATCGAAGATCCAGCTCGAGATGCGCTCGGTGTTCTTCCGGATGAGCGTGAGCTCCCCGGTTGATATTGTGAGTTTGTACAGATCATGCCAAGCCTTGTCGCGATCGTTGAGCCCGATATACGCGATATCGGGCTCATGCTTGGGAAGGCTGTAGAGCATGACGCGAACGCCTTTGAGTGCAGTGAGGTTGCGCGAGGCAGGGGCCTGGGCGCCCGCCGAGGGTGCGGCGGCCGGGTCCACAGCGAAGAGGTTGAAGTTCTCATCACCGTCTTGGTCCTTCACATACAGCACAAACTTCCCGTCGCGGCTCCAGAGGTAGCCGGGGATAGGACGCTTGGTCTCCGTCGTAAGCAGCCTGGCGGCACTAAATGGCTCATCGACCCTCTTGACCCAGATGTTACGGGTGTCTTCCCACGGTTTGAGAAAACAGATGTACCGGCCGTCGGGAGAGAGCTCAGCGTTCACGATCTCCGGGTTGCCGAAAAAAAGCTCTCGATCAAGCAGAGGAGGCAATCCGGGTGTTGCGGGCTTGCTGTTCTGTGCCTGTAGACAAGAAACCAACAGCACCGAGAGGATGGCACCGTTGAGAAATCTCTTCATTTTGAGGGGGTCCTTTCCGCCAAACAAAGCCACCCTTCGGTCGGAGGGAGTCTTTCGGTGAGAATTTATACGATTGGAGTCAGTTGTGTCTACCAGACCGGCCGCCTACGCGGGGTTGGGTCGAGGCTTGCGGCCCACCGTTGCTTTCTTTCAACCATCTTAGCTTCGTACGAAACGGAGGGGAGGCGGAAGACGTCGTACAGGACGGACTCATGTGGGCTTTGGTTATTTTCGGCAAGGGCGCGGGCTGCGCTGCCGTTCCCGCGGGGCTGGCGGCGATCCGGAAGGCTAAACCATAGGTGCAGGTGAAAATTGAACAATGCCTGAATGGACAGTAAAACCAAGTCCTGAAGAGACGTTGTCCCAGACTCCCCCGTCCTCCGCTCCGCGGCCGGAGCGGCGTGCCGGGCCTCGTCGTTGGGTGCGGGTCGTGGCCGCCCTCATGCTCCTAGCCGTTGGCGGTTTCCTTTACTACCAGTACGAAGCGACCGAACGCACTCAGAAGACGAAGGCCAGTACGGCGCCCAGACCCATACCTGTGCTGACAGCCACGGCCAGCAAAGGCGAGATGGGAATTTACGTCGAAGCTCTGGGCACGGTGACGCCCGTTTATACGGTGACCGTGACGAGTCGGGTGCAGGGTCAAATCATGCAGGTGTACTACCGCGAGGGGCAGATGGTGAAGAAAGGGGACTCGCTGCTGGAAATCGATCCCCGGCCCTATGAAGCGGCGGTCACCCAAGCCGAAGGGCAACTCGCGCATGATACCGCACTGCTCAACGAAGCTCGTATCGATCTGGACCGGTACCGCACGGCGCTCAGCAGGAACGCGATTGCGCAGCAACAGGTCTACGATCAGGAACAAACGGTCAAACAATACGAGGGCACCGTTCAAAACGACCAAGGCGCGCTAGACAACGCCAAGGTGAATCTGGCGTATTGCCACATCACGGCACCGATCGATGGGCGGGTCGGCCTGCGCCTCGTCGATCCCGGCAACATTGTTCAAGCCAACAGCACCACGGCTCTGGTGGTGATCACGCAGCTTCAGCCGATCACGGTGATTTTCAGCGTGGCGGAGGACTACCTCGCAGAAATCGAGCAGCAACTGAGGCAGGGGCAGAAAATGAAGGTCGACGCGCTGGACCGCACACAGGAGAAGACGATCGCGACCGGCACTCTGCTGACGATCGATAACCAGGTCGATACCACAACGGGCACGGTGAAATTGAAGGCCATTTTTGACAACCATGACAACGCCCTGTTCCCCAGCCAATTCGTAAACGCAAAGCTCCTCGTCAAGACGGAGCAAAATGCGATTCTGATCCCGGCGCCAGCCATTCAGCGCAATTCGCAGCAGGCTTTTGTCTATCTCATTAAGGATGACGCAGCGTCAGTTAAGAATATTACGGTCGGGGCAAGCGACGGCAATTTTACGGCGGTCGAGGGACTCCGTCCGGGCGACATAGTGGCCATCAATGGTTTCGACAAGCTGCAGGATGGCGCCAAAGTGGAAGTGCGCAGCGGACAACGCAACCAGAAAGGGGAGCGATCGAGTTCGAGCACTGCAAGTGGAGATCAAGCCCCATGAGTCCCTCCCGGACCTTCATACTCCGGCCGGTCGCAACCTCGTTGTTGATGGCGGCGATTCTGCTGGTGGGTTTTGTTGCCTACACCCAGCTGCCGATTTCGGCCCTCCCCGAGGTGGATTACCCGACGATTCAGGTGGTCACGTTCTATCCCGGTGCCAGCCCGGACGTGATGGCCTCGGCCGTGACCGCCCCGCTGGAGCGGCAGTTTGGCGAGGTACCCGGGTTGAGCCAGATGACGTCGACGAGCTCGGATGGAAGCTCGGTGATCGTGCTGCAATTCGAGCTCAGCCTGAACATCGACGTCGCCGAACAGGAGGTGCAGGAGGCGATTAACGCGGCACAGACCTATCTGCCTCCGGACCTCCCCACGCCGCCTATTTACAGCAAAACCAATCCCGCCGACACACCGGTCCTGACGCTGGCTCTCAGCTCGAGCACCATACCGCTCTCGCAAGTCGAGGATCTCGCCGACACGCGGCTAGCCCAGAAAATCTCGCAGCTTCAAGGCGTTGGGCTGGTGAGCATCAGCGGGGGTCAGAAACCGGCCGTTCGGGTGCAGGTCAATCCGACGTTGCTGTCATCCTACGGCATCAATCTCGAAGATGTACGCGGCGCGCTGCAACAGACCAGCATCGATCTGGCCAAGGGAAACTTTGACGGTCCACGCCAGGACTATCAAATCGATGCGAACGACCAGTTGAAGACCAGCGCCGACTTCCGCTCCATCGTGGTGGCCTATCGCAACGCTGCACCGGTGCTGCTGTCGGACGTGGCCACGGTCGTGGACAGCGCCGAAAACGTGAGACAGGCCGCGTGGATGAACACCACCCCTGCGGTGATCGTCAACATTCAGCGCCAACCCGGAGCAAACATCATCCAAGTGGTCGACCGCATCCAGAGACTGTTGCCCATTCTGCGGGCGAATCTGCCGGCCTCGGTGCACGTCTCCATTCTGACCGATCGCACCACGACGATCCGGGCCTCGGTCAAAGACGTCGAATTTGAGCTGATGCTGACGGTAGCTCTCGTGGTCATGGTGATTTTTCTGTTCCTTCGCAGTCTGTCGGCAACGATCATCCCGAGCGTCGCCGTGCCTTTGTCGTTGATCGGTACGTTTGGCGTGATGTATCTGGCCGGATACAGCCTCAACAATTTGACTTTGATGGCGCTCACCATTTCGACCGGCTTCGTCGTCGACGACGCGATCGTGATGATCGAAAACATTGCGCGCTTCATCGAAGAGGGCGATCAGCCTCTGGAGGCGGCGCTGAAAGGGTCCGAACAAATCGGATTTACGATCATTTCACTGACGATTTCCCTGATTGCGGTGCTGATCCCCTTGCTTTTCATGGGAGACATCGTAGGGCGGCTGTTCCGGGAGTTTGCGGTCACACTCGCCGTCACGATTTTGGTGTCGGCGGCCGTCTCGCTGACGCTGACCCCGATGATGAGCGCGCGGCTGCTGAAGCGCACGCCGCGGGATCAGCAAGGGAGGTTTTTCAAGGCCTCCGAGCTTGTGTTCGACAAGGTGATTGAGGCTTACGGAAGAAGTCTGCAATGGGTCCTGCGCTATCAGACAACCACTCTGCTGGTCGCGGTAGGGACACTGGTCCTCACGATTCTCCTCTACATCATCGTGCCGAAGGGTTTCTTTCCGGTGCAAGACACCGGAATCATTCAGGGTTTTTCGCAGGCGCCGCAGACGATTTCCTTTGAGGCCATGTCTGACAGGCAGCAGGCCCTGGCCAAGATCATTCTCCAGGACCCCGCCGTCGAGAATCTTTCCTCTTTCATCGGAGTGGATGGCACGAACACGACCCTAAACAGCGGTCGCATTCTGATCAATCTGAAACCACTGGAGGAGCGCAAAATCAGTGCTTCCGATGTCATCCGGCGCCTTCAGCCCAAACTCGAACAGGTCGAAGGCATCACGCTCTACATGCAACCGGTCCAAGATCTGACCGTGGAGGATCGGGTCAGCCGAACGCAGTATCAGTACACGTTGGAAGATCCCGATCAAAATGAGCTAAACACTTGGGCGGCCAGGTTTGTGCAGAAGCTGCAAGCCCTGCCGGAGTTGACCGACGTCGCCACCGACCAGCAAACATCGGGACTCGCCGCATCGCTAATGATCGATCGGGTGACCGCTTCGCGGATGGGCATCACGCCGGAAATTATCGACGAAACTCTCTACGACGCGTTCGGGCAACGCCAGATTTCCACAATTTACACGCAACTCAATCAGTATCACGTCATTCTCGAGACGTTGCCCGAATTTCAGAAAAACCCGGACAAATTGCATGATGTCTATGTCCGCTCGGCGACCGCGCCGACCGCTCCTTCTTCCTCGAACACGTCATCGGCCTTGTCTTCCGGCGCGACGGCCGGCACTTCGGGACCGGCGGCCAACACCTCTGTCACTTCCTCCACGCTGCCCGTGGTGACCAACGTCAACGGAGCCGCCGTGCCGCTGAGCACGTTCGCTCATTTCGAGAATACCAGCGCTCCGCTTGCGATCAATCACCAGGGCCAATTTCCGGTCGTGACCATCTCGTTCAACCTGGCACCCCATGCCTCGCTGGGCGAAGCGACGAAAGCCATCGACCAGGTCAAAAGCGAGCTGAAAATGCCGCTGAGCGTTCAGGGTGCTTTTCAGGGAACGGCGGCGTCGTTTCAGGCCTCTTTGTCGAGCGAACCTCTGCTGATTCTGGCGGCGTTGGTCACCGTCTATATCGTGCTCGGGGTGCTCTATGAAAGCTACATCCATCCGATCACGATTCTGTCGACCTTACCCTCAGCTGGTGTGGGTGCGATTTTGGCCCTGCTCATCTGCCGCTCCGAGCTCAGCGTCGTGGCGCTGATCGGCATTATCCTGCTGATCGGAATTGTAAAGAAGAACGGCATCATGATGATTGATTTCGCCCTGGAAGCCGAGCGGAAGGAAGGTAAGAACTCGACCGATGCGATCTATCAAGCCTGCCTGCTTCGCTTCCGCCCCATCATGATGACCACCATGGCCGCGCTGCTGGGCGGGCTGCCGCTCGCGCTCGGCACGGGAATCGGTTCTGAATTGCGTCGGCCTCTGGGAATCGCCATGGTCGGCGGCCTGTTGGTCAGCCAGGTGCTCACGCTGTACACCACGCCGGTAATTTACATTTTCTTCGACCGCCTGGCTGCTCGATTTTCGCGGGCTCCCACTCTTCATATCGGAACCGAACTCTCGCCGGATTCCCCATGAACATATCCGCGCCCTTTATCCACCGGCCCGTTGCGACGACGCTGCTGACCGTCGGCATCGCTCTGGCGGGGGCTGTTGCCTTCAAGTTTCTTCCCGTTTCGCCCCTTCCGCAGATTGATTTCCCCACCATTTCGGTGTCGGCCAGCCTGCCCGGCGCAAGCCCTGAGATCATGGCTTCCTCTGTGGCCACGCCGCTCGAGCGGCAGTTCGGGCGCATCGCCGGCATCACGGAAATGACGTCGGCTAGCTCGATCGGAAGCACCACCATCACGATTCAGTTCGATTTGACCCGCAACATCGACGGGGCGGCGCGCGATGTGCAGGCTGCGATCAACGCCGCGCGAAACTATCTGCCGATCAACCTTCCCGCCAACCCAACCTACAAGAAGGTGAACCCGGCCGATTCGCCGATCATGGTGATCGGCTTGACCTCGAATATCTACGATCGCGGCCACCTGTACGACGCGGCTTCCTCAATCATGATGCAGAGGCTTTCGCAGGTCCCTGGTGTGGGCCAGGTCACCGTGGGCGGCAGTTCCCTTCCAGCCGTACGCGTGGAACTGAATCCAACGCAACTAAACAGCTACGGACTCGGACTGCAAGACGTAGCCAACATGCTGGCAGCTCAGAACTCCAACCTAGCCAAAGGGCAACTTTCCGACGGCTCGACGAGCCGCGACATTCTCGCAAACGACCAGCTTCTCAAAGCCGATTACTACAAGCCTCTTATCGTCGGCTATCACAACGGAGCTGCGATCAAGCTTTCCGACGTGGCCGATGTCGAGGACTCCACGCAGAACATACGCAATTCGGGATACGTAAACGGAAAGCCCTGCGTCAACCTCATCATTTCGAGGCAGCCGGGCGCAAACATTATCGATACTGTGAACCGCATTCGAGAAGCCATGCCGTCCCTCAAGGCTTCGATCCCGGCGGGCATCGACATGACCACGGTGGTCGATCGCACCACGACGATTCGAGCCTCGGTTGCAGAAGTCGAACGCACGCTTGTGGTTTCGATCTGCTTGGTGATTCTGGTGGTTTTCGTCTTTCTGCGCAATCCGCGTGCGACCATGATTCCCAGCGTGGCCGTGCCGGTATCACTGATCGGAACGTTCGCGGTCATGTACCTGTGCCACTACAGCATCGACAATCTCTCCCTGATGGCGCTCACCATCTCCACCGGTTTCGTCGTAGACGACGCGATTGTCGTAATCGAGAACGTGACGCGTTACCTCGAACAGGGCCTCAGTCCCATGAAAGCCGCCCTGAAAGGAGCGGAGGAAATCGGCTTCACGGTGCTCTCGATCAGCCTGTCCCTGATCGCTGTGTTTATTCCGATTCTCCTGATGGGAGGCATCGTCGGGCGCCTGTTTCGTGAGTTTGCCGTTACGCTTTCCGTCGCGATCCTGGTTTCCCTGCTGATCTCTCTGACCACGACTCCGATGATGTGCTCGCGGCTGCTGCGGCAGGAGCGGCCCGAGGAACACAACCGCTTCTACCGCGCCAGCGAAAAGGTCTTCGATTGGGTGTTGAGCGTTTACGATCGAACCCTGGCCTGGGTACTAAACCACGCCGCTCTGACCTTGACGGTGCTCCTCATCACCATTGCCGTGAACGTATATTTGCTGATTATCGTCCCCAAGGGATTTTTTCCGTTGCAGGACAATGGAATCATTCAAGGCGGGATTCGCGGCCAGCAGGACATCTCCTACCAGGCCATGGACCAGTTGACGAAACGCGTCGTGGACATCGTCAAGGCTGATCCGGCCGTCGCCAACGTGATGGCCTTTACCGGCGGTGGAGCGACGAATACGGGAAACGTCTACGTCGGCTTGAAGCCGCTCAATCAGCGGAAGCTCACCTCGAGCCAGGTGATCGATCGTTTGCGGCCGAAATTGAACACTTTGATTGGCGCTCGAGTGGTCTTGCAGGCCGGTCAGGACCTGCGGATCGGGGGGCGACAAAGCAATGCCCAGTATCAATACACCATTCAGAGCGACAACCTCAGCGATTTGATCGAGTGGGGCCCGAAACTGTTCGCGGCAATGAAGAAACTCAAGCAGCTCCGGGACGTCGATACCGATCAGCAGAACAGCGGTCTCGAGGCTTTCCTTACCTACGATCGCCAAACCGCTGCGCGCATGGGAATTACCCCGCAGCAGATCGATCAGACCCTCTATCAAGCATTCGGACAGGCGCTCGTCTCGACGATGTACACCCCTCTCAACCAATATTACGTCGTCATGGAAGTCGCGCCCGAGTATTGGCAGAACCCCGCAAGCCTGAAGGACATTTACGTCCACCCCGAGACCGGCGGAGAAGTTCCACTCAGTGCCATCACGCACTACGAACCGACCACGGCGGCGCTCGCCGTCAATCATCAAGGCCAATTCCCTTCCGTCACCGTGTCATTCAACCTGGCGCCGGGCGTGGCCCTCAGCGAGGCGGCTGCCGCCATCAATCAGATGGAAGAAGGAATGGGAATGCCGGATACGATTCACGCCATGTTTTCCGGGACGTTGCAGGCCTACCAGGCTTCGCTGGCGACCGAGCCATTGCTGATTATTACCGCGCTTTTGGCGGTATATATCGTTCTGGGCATCCTGTATGAAAGCTGCATACACCCGATCACGATTTTGTCCACACTGCCCTCGGCCGGTGTGGGCGCGGTCCTGGCTTTGATGGCCTTTCGCACCGATCTCAGTGTAATCGCCTTGATCGGCATCGTTCTGTTAATCGGCATCGTGAAAAAGAATGCGATCCTGATGATCGATTTCGCACTCGCAGCGGAACGAAACGAGGGGAGGAGTTCAAAAGAGGCGATCTATCAGGCTTGCTTGCTCCGCTTCCGTCCCATTTCGATGACAACGATGGCGGCACTGCTGGGCGCCCTGCCGCTGGCTCTGGGAACGGGCGTCGGCTCCGAGCTGCGGCGGCCGCTCGGAATCACCATCGTAGGAGGGCTGATTTTCAGCCAGATGCTCACGCTCTATACGACGCCGGTCGTCTATCTCTACATGGACCGTCTCAGCCTGTGGTGGCAGAGATCGCACCGAAAACAAATGATGGTCGCGCCCGAGGGGACGGATTAGGTCATGAGGACCGCTCGGCACAACTTGGCTCCACCAGGTTTTCTGGCCGCCTTTCTGATCGCGGCCATTCATCTCGTGGCCAGCTGTAACGTTGGCCCCAAGTATCACACGCCCGCCGTCCAGGCTCCCGCCGCCTTTAAGGAAGTCACGGCGGAAAACGCCAAGGATATCGCAAATTGGAAGTCCGCCCAGCCGAGTGATGAGGTCATTCGTGGAAACTGGTGGGAGATTTTCAACGATTCGGAGTTGAACGCGCTGGAAGAACAGGTGAACGTCTCCAACCAGTCAATCGCTTCCGCCGCGGCCAGCTATCTGGCAGCACGAGCTATGGTGAAAGAGGCACGATCCCAGCTATTTCCAACCGTTACAACGACTCCTTCCATCACGGGACAGCGCCAATCATCCAATCTGACAGCGTTCAGCGGCACGGCTACGAGTAGCGGAACCGGCATGATCACGACCAGTGCCTTTGCAGAATACTCGCTACCTTTCGATGCGACCTGGGTGCCCGACTTGTGGGGGAAAATCCACAACACCATCAGCTCCAGTGCCTTCGGAGCGCAGGCGAGCGCCGCCGATCTCGCCAATACCCGGCTGAGTATGCAGGCCGAAGTGGCCGAAGATTATTTTCAGCTTCGCTCCCAAGACGCATTGAAGCAGTTGCTCGATGCCACCGTCCAGGCTTACCAGCAGTCGCTCGATCTGACGAAAGCGCTCTATGAAACGGGCATCGACAGCGACGAACCGGTCGCGCAGGCGGAAACGCAGCTCGAGACAACGCAGGCCGAAGCCACCAATGTCGGCATTCTGAGATCGCAATACGAACACGCCATCGCCACGCTGGTCGGGCGGCCGGCATCGACCTTTTCGATTCCTGTGAAAGCGTTGGCTGCGACACCGCCGCCGATTCCCTTTGGGGTACCGTCGGAGCTGCTGGAGCGACGCCCCGATATTGCGGGATCCGAACGCTTGGTGGCGCAGGCGAATGCGCAGATCGGCATCGCGCGGGCAGCCTATTACCCGACCCTCACGCTGAGCGCTTCGGGAGGCTTTGAAGCCTCTTCGATTGCGGATTGGTTCGCCTGGCCAAGCCGTTTCTGGTCCGTTGGTCCGAGCCTGGCGGAAACGATTTTCGACGCCGGTTTGCGCAAGGCGACGGTCGAGCAGTTTCGAGCGCAGTACGACGAAACCGTAGCGAACTACCGGCAGACGGTGTTGACCGCTTTTCAGCAGGTGGAGGATAACCTGGCGGCGTTGCGCATTCTATCCAAGGAGATTGAACAGCAGGTGGTCGCGATCAATTCCTCTCAGAGGTATTTGAACATTGCGATGGACCGGTACAAATTGGGGATCGACCCGTACCTCAACGTGATCAGTGCCCAGACCACACTGCTGGGCAACCAGCAAACGCTGGTGAACCTGCAGCAGCAGCAAATCACTGCCAGCGTGCAGCTGGTCGAGGCGCTCGGTGGCGGCTGGACCCGGCCGCAGCTCCCATCCTTCGGGAAATACAGCTCGCCTTGATGGTCGGCGCCGATTTTCCCCGCTCTCGAAACGCCGATTTGGTTACCGATACGAACACGGCCCGGGGTGCTCTCGACCCCCCGAACGGCCGGTGCTACCCTTGTTTTTTAGCCTTCGGGAGGGTGCATGGGCGGGACCCTGCCATCGGAAGACGCCGGAACACAGAAGCGCAGAAGTACGCGGATCGTGCAGGCCATGCCGATCACGGTATCGGGTGTTGACGCGCTCGGACAGCCCTTCAAGGAACGCACGACTACGGTCATGGTCAACTGTCATGGCTGCAAGTACCAGTCGAAGCATTACGTCCCGAAAAACAACGTCGTGTCGCTCGAAATTCCGCGCCCCGAGCCTTCCCTGCCGCCGCGAACGATTCAGGGGCGGGTGATCTGGGTCCAGCGGCCACGGGCGGTTCGCGAGCTTTTTCAGATCGGCCTCGAATTCGAGACGGCGGGAAATGTCTGGGGGATCGCGTTCCCTCCGGAGGACTGGTTTCCCTATCCCGGCGACGAGCCTCCTCTCGCCCCTGCTATACCGGTACCGCCGGGAGTCGAAGCACCCGCGCCAGCGTCGGTTCTGAGCCCAGCCGGTCCGCCGGCGGCACCGCCCGAAGGCAGAATTTCCCTGGTAGCAAGCCCGGCCACACAGGACGCGCAGCTTGCGGCCGCACGCCAGACGGCCAACCTGGTCGCCGAGGCCAAGGAGGGCCTTGAAAAGACGCTTCGGCGCAGCGCGCAAGCAGCGATCAACGAGGAGATGACCGTCGTTCGGCAGCAGCTTGACGCGCAGCTCCATGATGCCGTCGAGCGAGCCATCAAGTTGTCGATGGAGCGCGTTTCCGAATCTGCCTCAAAAAGACTAATTCAGCAGGCCGCCGAACGCACCGAGGCGATTGTGGAACAGGCGCGCAAGGCCAGCGATGCGAACGTGGCGCAACTGGACATCCGAATTCGCGAGGCTGTCGACAGCGCCGTGACCCGAGCCGCTGAGCAAGCGGCCGCGCAGGCGGCTCAACAAGCGACGGCACAGAATCTGAAGCGGGCTGTCGAAGAAGCGGTCGAACGCGTTATTTCCGAGCGCGAGGCGGCGTCGCCTTCGCTCAGCATACTTTCCTCGCCTGAAGCCGCCAGGCAACATCTGGAAAGCTGGAAGGGCAGCCTTGAAGACGCGGCCGCAACCGTCCGCAGCCAGAGCCTCCAGCAGACCGAGGCGGATGCGGCGGCGGCCCGTCAACGCTGGCAGGATCAGTTTGAAGCGGCGCTCACGGGCGCTTCGGAAAGTCTCCGGGATCGGCTCGCCGAAACCTCTCAGGGAGCGCTGGCCGAGGCCCAGTTCAAAATCGACTCTCTCGGTGCCGAGTTCGAACAGCAGCGTCAGGCTGCCGAAAAGACGCGCGTTGAGATCGAAGCAGCTGGGCGCGCCACGCTTGACGAAGCTCGTCAGAAGCTGGTCGAAATGCTTTCCGTACAGCAAGAGGAGGCCGGGCGCCGCGCCGAACTGGTGTTCGCCCAGCAGATAGACGACCTTAAGCCGGCGCTGCAGAATTCCGCACAAAAGGTGGTCGAGACGTTTTCGACCGAGCTCGACCAGACGCTTCAGCCCAAGCTGGATGCGGCGCGCCAAACTGCGGCCGACCTCGCCCGCGCGCGCGAGGAGGGAAGCGGGCTCCAGGATCGAATTCGCGAGCAAGTCAACCGGGCGTTCGATCAAGCGGCTCAGATCGAGGCGAGCCTGCGCGTGCAGGCCCAGAAAATCTCCGAGCAAGCAGCGCAGACCGAATCGTCCGTCCGCGAACGAGTACGGCAGGCCTCCGAGCAGGCCTTGGAGGAAGCGCTCGCACGAGCGAGACAGGAATCGGGAAAGCTGCCGGCCGAGTTCGAGCAATCTTGCCGCGCGACGCTGGCCAGGCTGGAAGCCGAGCTCGAGCAGAAAAGTACTGAAGCGCAACACGACACCTACGAGGAGCTCTCCAAAGCCGCGGATTGGTATCAAAAGAAGGCGCAGACCACCATGCAATCGTCGCTCGAAAAGGCCGTCGAGCAATCAACCGCAATGCTGCGCGGACGCGCCGCCGAAATCTCGAGCCTCGCGGCATCGGAACTGGACCACTACCGCCGGTCGTATGTCGAACACAGCCAGGCAGAAATTGAGGATGCGGCAAAGGAAATCGTCGAGCGCGAGCGCGGCCAAATCGCCGAATCGGCCGAAATCGCCCACGCCGCATTCACCGATCGTGTCCATCAAGTGACCGGGAACGCGATGCGCCGCTTCGAGGACTCCTCGCAACAGGCGCTCGAAAAGACACGTTCGGACCTCGAATACACGCGCGAACAGTCGCTTGCGGATTTTCAGAAAACGCTGGAAGAGCGAATGGCCCAGGGCGTCGAGCAGGCCCAACTGTTACTGCAATCGCAATTCGGGCCGATCGTTGAGGCTTGGGAGGCAAACCGGCAAAAGCAGCAGCGGGAGTGGCTCGAGCAGGTAAAGAAATCAGCCGATGAGTCGATCGAGCAGTACAAGACCCGTTTGGAAAACGCTTCCAACTCATGGCTGCTGGCGTCGGCGACGACTCTCGGCCAGCATTCGCAGGCCGTACTCGACACACTGGCGAAGTCCGCCGAGAAACGCATGCGTGCCGCAATGGCGGAAGTCCTGGCTGGCATGGGTGACACACTCAAGAGCCGTCTACTGGGCATCTCCACGAACTTCCAGGCCGAGGACGAGCAAGACACTCCTCCCCCAAAGAAATAGCTTTTCGCGCTTCTTTGCTTGCCCTTCGGTTGATGTGGGCTGACTTCTGGTTGTGGGGCGGGAGCCGGTATAATCGCTGCCATGGCCAATCAAGCGTATTTGAGTGTTCGCTGCCGGGAATTTCCGGAGGAGCGCATCCTGCAATACTTCCGAGAGTTTCTGCAAACGGTTCCCTTTTCCACTTCGAGACCTGGCTTTACCTATCTGACGATACGGGGGGTGGACGATGCTCAATCGCCCATCCTGGAACAGGACCTGCGTCTAGCGCCGCTCGCCGCGTCGGAAATCGTCGCGATCGTTCAGCAACAGCTTCACAGCGACTGCTCCTATGAGGTCGGATGTTTCTGGGACCTGGCCGCGATCGATCCGGGTTCTGCAAATCCGACGCTCGGACCCCAAGCGCTTGAAATCATTTGCCGCGGCGAGGAGTACGAAGAGGGGCTGTGGCGCGAGCGCGGACACTTGGAGGCGCAGCTCGGGTTCGAACACCTGTTCACGGGCCATGCCGGCTTGCTGGGCGCCCCGCAAGGCAGGAATGCGCTGCCGCAAAGCCCGGAGGAGGCCCGCTTTCTGGAGACCATGGCCTGGCCCGAGAATCTGGACAAGTATCAGGAAAAGACGCGCGACAACATTCGCAAGCTTCTGGATTGGGTCCGACGGATCGAAACAGCGGTTCCGGTCGAGCGCGCCTGGCTGTGGTCGGAAGGCGAAGAGAACTTCGAAGCACGCCTTGAGGAAATCGTCGCGGCACGCTAGCCCGCAACGCCTCTTTCGCGGGCCCAGGCGACGCGCTAAGATTTCATCCTGAACGTGTGGGTGTGTGAGGGTACGACGCCGAATGTCACTCCTCTGTCGAAGCTCGAACAAAACGGGTAGCCGGAACCGGGCCCATCGCGTCTAATACTCGCCGATGAGCTCGATCGCACAACCCGTCGCCACCAGTCAAGCGCGACCTCAACCGAAGCCCTCGGGCTGGCAAAATCTAAGGCCCCTGCTGCCCTACCTGGCGCGCTATAAGGGCATGGTGGCGCTGGGCCTGGTCTTCGATGCGCTCATGGGAATCGTCGGGGCGCTGCCACAGCTGGTGCAAGGAGTCATAACCGATTGCCTCAGCGGTCTGCCCCAGCCCCTGACCACGCTGGCAGGAACGGCGCGCCGCCTCCTCTGGCCACTGCTGAGGTATTACGCTCCGGGGAGCCGCCGCGCTCTGGGGCTTTTCTGCCTGACCATCGTCGGAGCAATGATCATCAAGGGAATCTTCTCGTTCTGGACACGGTGGATTCTTATCGGCGTCTCGCGCGAAATCGAATACGACTTGCGCAACGATTTGCTGGGTCGACTGGTCCGGCTCGACGCCGAATTCTACGCCCACAACCGTACGGGCGATCTGATGTCCCGCGCGACGAACGATTTGAATGCCGTCCGCATGGTGCTGGGCCCCGGCATCATGTATACGGCCACGACGATCGCGACGTCGGTGGTCTCCCTGTTCTTCATGTTGAAGCTTTCCGCGGGGCTCACGCTTTGGGTATTGGTGCCGGTGCCGTTTGTGGTCCTGGCCGTTTATTACTTCGGCAGAATCATCCACCGGCTTTCCGAGCGCATTCAGGCGGCACTGGGAGCGCTTTCCACTCGCGCGCAGGAAAATCTTACCGGTATCCGCGTTGTTCGCGCCTACGCACAGGAAAAATCGGAAATCGCGCTGTTCGATCAGACCAATCGCGACTATGTGGATCGCAATATCCAACTCATCAGTTCGTGGAGTCTGTTCTTCCCCGCGCTGACGGCCCTGATCGGCGTGAGCTTTGTAATCTTGCTGGGCAGGGGCGGGGTCGCGGTCATCGACCAAAAAGTCTCGCTCGGCACGCTGTGGTCATTCTTTACCTTTCTCATGATGCTGGTCTTTCCGATCATTGCGCTGGGGTGGGTAACCAACATTTTTCAGCGGGGCGCAGCCTCGATGGGCCGTCTGAGCTACATTCTGAACGCCGTACCTCAAATCTCGGACGCCCCGGCCGCCACCGCGGGCCGGGGAAGCCTGCGGAACCCACACTTCCGCCCAGAGGTCGAGTTTCGACACCTGACCTTTGCTTACCCGAGCGGTCCCGGCCAGACGCCCGCGCCACCCGTGCTCGAGGACATCAACCTGCGCATCCCGGCCGGCTCGACGCTGGCGATCATCGGACCTACGGGCAGCGGCAAGTCGACCCTAGCGGCGCTGATCGCCCGCCTGTGGGATGCTCCCGAGGGAACACTTCTGATTGGTGGGCGCTCCATCCGTGACTACCCGCTTGAAGAGATCCGCCGGGCGATTGGCTACGTGCCGCAGGATACATTTCTGTTCAGCGAGACGCTGGCGGAAAATATCGCCTTCGGTTTGGAGAGGTCGTCGGAAGAGGCGATCAGCGGGGCCGCTGACGTGGCCTGTATTTCGGGCGACATTCTAGGTTTCCCCCAGCACTACGCCACGATGGTGGGCGAACGAGGCATCACCCTTTCCGGCGGCCAGAAACAGCGCACCTCCCTTGCCCGCGCTATCGCTCGACAGCCTCAGATCCTCATCCTCGACGACTCGTTGTCGAGCGTGGATACGGAAACAGAGGAACGCATTTTGCGCGGGTTACGCCGGGTCATCCGTGGGCGCACAACGATTCTGGTGGCGCACCGCATTTCGACCGTAAAGGATGCGGATCAGATCATCGTATTGCGTGGCGGCCGCATCACCGAGCGCGGGACGCACGAGGAGTTGCTCGCGCTCGGCGGCTACTACGCGGATCTGTATCAAAGACAGTTGCTCGAAGAAGAGCTGGCACGCGAATGACCGATTTTCGCGAAGAAGAGAAGTTAGGAAAGCTTTACGACACGCGCCTCACACACCGGCTGACCAAGTATCTTCGGCCGTATCGCTGGCAGGTGATTCTGGCTGTGGCCATGAGCCTGGCCGTGGCCGGAATGGACATCCTGGGGCCTTACTTGTTCGGCCGCGGCGTGGATCGCTATGTGGTTCCCGGCATGCGCGGCGAAGTAGTGCGGCACCGGGCGATCGTGGGGCTGTCGCTGATTGCACTCGCCTATCTCGGCTCCATCCTGGCAAGCTTTGCGCTGCAATACATTCAGGTGCGCATCATGCAATCGGTCGGTCAGCAAACCATGTACGATCTGCGCAAGGAAATCTTCGAGCATTTGCAGCGCCTGCCCATGAGTTTCTTCGACCGAAGCCCGGTCGGCCGCCTGGTAACGCGATGCACGACCGATGTCGACGCATTAAACGACCTGTTTGCCACAGGCGTGGCGGCCATGCTCAACGACTTTGTGTTCATCTTTGGGCTGGCCATCGTGCTGATCAAGTGGCGCCCCTTCCTCGGTCTGGTCACTCTTTCCCCGTTGCCGTTCATGATTCTGGTCACGTACGTTTTCCGCAACCACGTGCGCGACGCCAATCGCCGCATTCGCACCGCGATTGCGCGCATTAACGGGTTCTTACAGGAACACATCGGTGGCATGGCCATCGTGCAGCTGTTTAACCGCGAACGCAAATCTCGTGCCCAGTTTGCCGAGCTCAATCGCATCCATATGGAAGCCTACAAGGATGCCATCGACGCTTTCTCCTATTTCTATCCCTCGGTCGAGTTTTTGAGCCTCTCCGGAGTCGCGCTGCTTTACTGGACGGGAGGCATACGCGTAATTGCCGGCACGTTCACGCTCGGCATGCTGATTTCTTTTATCCAGTACGCGCAGCGTTTTTTCCGGCCCATTCAGGACTTGAGTGAAAAATTCAACATCTTGCAGGCCGCCATGGCCGCTTCCGAGCGCATTTTCACGCTGCTCGATGAGCCTGTCACCATCGCTTCTCCGGCAGAAACCCGCGCGCTTAGGAAACCGCGCGGCGAAATCGAATTCCGCCAAGTTTGGTTCGCCTATCACGGAGGGGCGGCGCCGAAGGAGGAAGACTGGGTGCTGCGTGACGTTTCTTTCCGTGTCGAACCGGGCCAGACCCTCGCCATTGTGGGCCATACGGGCGCTGGCAAGACAACCATTATTCAGCTTCTGCTGCGCTTCTATGAAATCCAGCGCGGTCAGATTTTGCTGGACGGCGTGGACATCCGGGAGATGGGTCTCGAGGAGCTGCGCCGGCTGTTCGGAATCGTGCTGCAGGACCCCTTCCTGTTTACCGGCACGCTCGAAGCCAACGTTCGGCTGGGAACGGAATGGATCGATCGAGCCGCCACGGAGAGGGCCTTAGGCGAGGTCGGCCTCGGTCCCTTCCTCGAATCGCTCCCCAAGGGGGTGGATACGCCGGTTACCGAACGAGGCGGTACGCTCTCGGTTGGCCAGCGGCAACTGGTCAGCTTTGCGCGAGCGTTGGCGCACAATCCCCAATTCCTAATTCTGGACGAGGCCACTTCGAGCGTCGACACCAAGACCGAGCTGATGATCCGCGAAGCGCTCGATCGCCTTCTTACCGGACGCACAGCCGTCGTCATCGCCCACCGGTTGAGTACGATTCAGCACGCGCACCGCATTCTGGTTTTCCACAAGGGCCGCCTGCGCGAGCAAGGTTCTCATCAAGAATTGCTGGCGCTTCGCGGCATCTACTACCGGCTCTACCAACTCCAGTACAAGGAGCAAGAACTCACCATGCCTCTGGCCGGCCCCGCCCCCGGATTCTCACAGCCCTTGCCGGCCGATGACTAACGCGCGGCTCGGCGCGGACAACTCCTTTCGTCTGTCCGGGAACCGCTAGCATGGCGCCTCGCGAAATCTTGATCTCCGCCGGCGAAGCGTCGAGCGATATGTACGCTGGCCGGCTGGCCACCCGGCTGCGCGCCGTCACGGGGGCAAAACTGTTCGGCATGGGCGGCCCGCGCATGGCCGAAGCCGGGGTCGAGCTGATCGCGGACTACCATGAAGTCGCCGTGGTTGGCATCGCCGAGGTGCTGCACAAGATTCCAGCCGTCGTCGGGGTGCAACGGCGTCTGGCGCGCGAGGCCGTACGGCGGCACGCAGCTCTTGCCATTCTCATCGACTCGCCCGGGACACATTTGGGCGTCGCGCGCCGGCTGAAGCAGCATGGCATCGCGGTCGGTTACTTCATCGGCCCGCAGGTGTGGGCGTGGCGCCGAGGCCGTGTGAGAGTCGTCAAGCGGCTCGTCGATCGCATGGTGGTGATCTTTCCCTTCGAGGAGAAGATTTATCGCGACGCGGGTGTGCCCGTTGATTTCGTGGGACATCCTCTTGCTGACGTTGTACGTCCCAGCATGGGCCGCGAAGAGTTTTCACTCCGGCATGCGCTCAATCCGGAGAGCCTTCTGGTGGCACTGTTGCCGGGGAGCCGCCAGAATGAAATCGCGCAGCATTATCGGCCGATTCTCGATGCCTGCGAGCTCCTGGGGCGCGAGCGGCTGGGCGGAGTTGAGTTCGTGCACGTTGCCGCTCCTGGCCTGAGGACGGAACTTTTCGCTCGCTCGGGCGAGCGGCCGGGCGTTCCGATCAAGCGAATCGAAGGGGGAGCCTACGATGCGCTGGCCTCCGCCGATTGTGCAATCGTCGCCAGCGGAACAGCCACGATCGAGGCGGCCTTGCTGGGAACGCCCATGGTCGTGATCTACCGTGTTGCTCCGATGACGGCGGCCATCGTTCGTCGCATGCTCGACACTCCTTTTATCAGCATGGTGAATCTTGTAGCTGGCAGGCGCGTTGTTCCCGAACTCATTCAGGACGACTTCACACCTGCGGCCGTGGCCTCCGAGGTTCGATTTCTTTTGGACTCGGCCGAGGGGCGGGACCTGATGAAGTCGGGGCTCGCGGAGGTTCGAGCCAAACTCGGTCCGGGTGGGGCGATTGAGCGCGCCGCCGATATTTTTGCCCGCATGCTCTGACCGGGATCTGCCCGGGCAACTGCCACTGCTTATCTGGTATCCTAGCTAGACGAGAGCGACCGAGCATTTCGGAATGAGGATCGGCTTGTCCCAGCTGTATCGGCTGTATGTCGTTTTGGCCAGCTTTTTGACGGCCGCGGCCGTGGCTGCCGCGCAGGCCCCCCACGCTTTCCCCTTCCGCGCGACCAACTATAACGTCGAGGTGGTTCTGCGACCCGATGATCAGACGATCCAGGCCCAGGCCAAAGTCGATTTCGTTGCTGAGCAGGTCGGGAAGACCGTGCTGGTCGAATTGCACCCGGATCTGCATATCATCTCGGTAAAATCGTCGGACGGACACGATCTCAGCTTCGCTCGCGACAACAACTCTCCGCTTTTGCTGACCGTCGCACTTCCAAGTACCGCGACGCCGGGAAAGACCGTAACCGTGTCGTTCGAATACAATGGACCGGTTTCGAGTGAAGAAGACAGCCCGACCAAAGGCCTTCGCTTTGCTTCGGTCGACAAAACTTCCGCTTATCTCCTGCTGCCCGCGCGCTGGTTTCCATTGACGGGCTTTCCGTCGAATCGCTACACCGGCACGTTCAACGTGATTGTGCCGAATACATTTGCCGTCGCAGGCACCGGCAAGGTGGACCCACCGGCGATGCGCCCTGGCATCGGAGGCTCGGGTGGGCAAACCTCCTACGTTTTCCATTCCACCGAGGCGGGCCCGGTTGGCTCGTTCGTGGCCGGTCCTTTGCAACTGACACCGGCTCCGACCGAAGGCTACCAGTTCTCCTTTTACACCCCACCGGCGCTCGCCTCGACGGTCAGCTCGTATGCGACAGCGCTCGCGCAGATTATGGGCTATCTCACCGACCAGTTCGGGGCCGTGTCGACGGGCCAGCCAGCGCTCACGGTCGCCGAAATGCCCGACGGCTCCGTAGCCGGATTCTCGGCGCCGGGCCTGCTGCTGATCAGCTCGCGCCAATGGACACCCCGGGCCAACGATCGCATGCTCACACAGCTGGCCGCGGGTCAGTGGTGGGGCGATCGGGTGCTGCCCGCCACGCCCAATGACGTCTGGGTCACCGATGGACTCGCACGCTACAGTGAAGCGATGTACGCGGAGCAATCCGGAGGCGTGGCAGCCCTCCATCGAGCCTTGGAGGATTTTGCGGTCGGCGCGCTGATGTTCGAGCAGAGCGCTCCCATTGCCGAAGCCGATCGTCTGGAGCCGTACTCGGACCGCTATCGCTCGATCGTAGACGACAAAGGGGCCATGGTCTTTCACATGCTGCGCGCCGAATTGGGAGACGACGCATTTACGTCGCTGCTTAGGGAATTCTACAAACAGCACGCCGGAAAGACGGCCTCCATCGACTCCTTCGAGAAACTGGCGGCCACGAAAGTGCGCCCGCCCAAAAAAGGCGAACCGCCCATTAACCTCACGTCTTTCTTCGCGCAGTGGCTCAACTCCACCGGCGTCCCCGAATTCTCCATGGAGTACACCACCTACCGCACGCCCAAGGGCTTCCAGGTGGTCGGCCGAGTTCATCAGGACCTGGATACTTTTCGCATGCCCGTCGACGTCAAGGTCGACACCGAAGGCAATCCGGAAGTGAAGAAAATCTTGGTGACGGGCACCATGACGCCGTTTGAAATCGAGACGTTTGGGCGCCCCAAACCGAATGGCATCACGATCGATCCCAACAACAACCTGCTGAAGAGTAGCCCGAAGCTTCGCATTCGTGCCACCGTCGCGCGGGGTGAGGCGCTGGCCACCCTCGGCAGATATTACGAGGCCATCCAGGAATACCAGCACGCACTCGACATCCAGCCCACGAATTCTCTGGCTCATTTTCGAACGGGCGAGGCTTATTTTTATCAGAGGAACTACCAGTCGGCGGCCAATGCGTTTCGCGCGGCACTCGGCGGCGACCTCGATCCGAAGTGGGTCGAGGTCTGGAGCCACATCTACATGGGAAAGATTTACGACGTGTTGGGCCAACGCGAACGCGCCGTGAACGAATACAGCCTGGCGCAACGCAGCAGAGATGACACAGCCGGCGCACAGGCCGAGGCGAACCGCTACATGAAGAAACCCTACACCCCCGATAACACCGCCGCCACCGCAACTGCCACGGCGAGCGGCAACGCGGCCCAGGCGCCCGCTCCCGCTTCCAATCCTGCCAACGACAACGCACCCACACTGAAGAGGCGCACCGACAACAACTAGCGTTCACCGGGCTCGTGGGGATTGCCTGAGAGCATCTCCTGAAAGACCTGCTCAAACACCTGCCGTGCTTCTCGATCGAACAACACGAAATAAACTCTCTCGAGCGAGGTCGAGCCGTCGAAATGTCGGGCGGTCTCGCGCAGCATAATTTCCGCGCACTCCCGGAGAGGAAAACCGGCGATGCCTGTTCCGACGGCAGGGAAGGCGATGGACTTCAGTCCATGTTGCGCAGCAATTCGAAGAGCGTGTGCCGTGGAAGTTCGAAGCGATTGCGCGGAGGTCCGACCTCCCAGCTGCATACTGGCCGCGTGGATCACGTGCCGCGCTTTCAGCTTCCCGCCTGAGGTGATCGCGGCGGCGCCCACCGGAATCGTGCCGATCTTGTCACACTCGAGCTGAATCTGCGGGCCGCCCTTCTGACGAATCGCTCC
>Ga0187783_10000692_pt1 | contig 24602 bp, 38 predicted proteins | sample 1015_SJ02_MP02_2_FD_132471 | JGI IMG/M metagenome (GOLD analysis project Ga0187783, IMG submission 132471) | Tropical peat soil microbial communities from peatlands in Department of Meta, Colombia - 1015_SJ02_MP02_20_MG | ecosystem: Environmental > Terrestrial > Soil > Wetlands > Peat | place...
CGGATTTGTATGCCGCGCTCGCACACAGCTCCGCAGCACCTGTCATTCCCGGTGAACCGGCGACTATCGCCACTGCTGCCTGCCACTTGTAAGTGTTGCGGGGCTTGTCCGGTAGAAGCGCATCCACATCGCTGTCCTCGACGACACCGATCCGGGCCCCGCTCACCTCCAACCCGATGTCGGCGACTTCGACAAGACCCGCGAGAGCGGGGCCGTCGCCTTGCAATAGTCCCGGCTTGAGTGCCGCGAAAGTGACGGTCACGTCCGCGCGCAAAGGCTCGCCGCTCGCCGCGCCCGTGTCGCCTTCCACGCCTGACGGTATGTCCACCGCGAGCACCGGTACCCCCGAAGGCACCGACGGAGCTCGGTACGTTCCGCGAAAACCCGTGCCGAATGCCGCATCTATCACGAGATCTACGCCACTCGACCGTTCGATTCGATCCGGTGCCTCCGCAACCTCGAGCACCTTGACCCTCGCTCCTCGACGTCGAAGCTTGGAGGCCGCGACGCGGCCGTCCGCGCCGTTGTTTCCTTTACCCGCCACGACCACGACCCTTCGCCCGTATGCACCTCCGAGCATTGCGAGAGCCCTCACCGCGACGGCCGTGCCAGCTCGACCCACGAGCGTCTCCTCGCTTACGCGACGAAGCGCGTCTGCGTCGATGGCGCGCATCTCGTCGATCGTCACGACCGGGATCATTCAGGCCGCACCTGTCTGCCCGTCTCTTGAGCGAACGGGCCCTCAGCGGGCTCACCACCGACCGCGACGACACTCGCCACTGCAAGGGCATCCGTATGCGTGATCGACAGATGAAGGCGGCCGATGCCGCGTTCGTGCGCAAGGCGCGCCGCGCGGCCTGCGAGAGCGACCTGTGGCTGTCCGGCATCGCTTCGGACTACCTCCATCTCCCGGAAGTCGCACGCGCCGATGCCCGCGCCCAAGGCTTTGAGGATCGCCTCTTTTGCCGCGAATCGTCCAGCGAGCCGAGGTCCCGGATCTGGCGTGCGGGAGGCGTACGAAAGCTCGTTGTCGGTGAAGAGCCTGTCGACGACTCTTGGACGTCTGCCGACTAGTGCACGGAACCTCTCCACGTCGACAGCGTCGATCCCGACACCGCAGACGACGGTCGGACCGGGGTGGTTCTCCGGGGTGGTTCTCACTCCACCGTTACGGTTTTCGCCAGGTTCCTCGGCCGGTCGACGTCGTGACCGTGGGCACGGGCGGTGTGATAGGCGAAGAGCTGGAGGGGGACGACGTCCACGAGGGGTGCGAACAGGGGCTCTTCAGGTGCAGGCACCCACAGCACGTCATCGGCCTCCGATGCAGTTTCCTCGTCACCGTCGTTGGCCACGAGGATCACGGTCGCACCACGCGCCCGTACCTCTGCGACATTCGACATCATCTTCTCCCACAGCCGCGTGCGAGTCGCGACACCGACGACGACGGTTCCCGGCTCGATCAACGCGATCGGACCGTGCTTCAACTCGGCCGCCGGATAAGCCTCTGCTCGTACGTAGGCGATTTCCTTTAGCTTCAGCGCTCCTTCCATCGATACCGGCAGTCCCAAGTGCCGGCCGAGAAAGAAGAAATCGCGCGTCGCTGTGTGCTTTCGAGCTACCTCTGCGACATCGTCCCAGCGTCCTACGGCGACGTCTATCAAACCGGGGAGCGAGGTCAGAGACTCGAGCAAGCGCTGTGTCTCGGCCCTCGACAGAGCGCCGCGAAGTTGGCCGAGGTGCAGTGCCAACACTTCGAGCGCCGCGATCTGCGAGAGATGTGTCTTGGTCGCAGCTACACCGATCTCGGGGCCCGCTCGGGTGTACAAAGCGCCGTCCGCCTCTCGAGCCATCGACGAGTCGACGACGTTGGACAACACGAGGAGCTTCGCTCCCATCTGCCGCGCCTGACGCATCGCCTGGAGTGTGTCGACCGTTTCCCCGGACTGGCTGACGCCGACGACGAGCGTTCTGTGATCGAGCACCGGGTCGCGATATCGGAACTCAGAAGCGATATCGATCTCGGCTGGTAACCGTGCCCAGCGTTCGATCGAGTACTTCGCAACCAGACCGGCGTGGTAGCTGGAGCCGCAAGCGACGACGAAAACCTTGTCCACCGCGCGGAGCTCTTCGTCAGTGATCCGGACTTCGTCGAGACCTGTCGTGCCGTCGGCTGCGAGTCGACCGATGAGCGTGTCGGCCACGGCTTGGGACTGTTCGTGAATCTCCTTGCTCATGTAGTCGTCGAACCCGCCTTTTCGAGCGTGCTCGAGGTCCCAGTCGACGTTGAGCGTCTGCGGGGAGACTTCCTCGCCGTCGAGCGTTGTGACCCGCAACGAGCCCGGGCGGATCTCGGCCACCTGGTCGTCGTCGACGACCCAGAACTTCCGTGTCCGGCCCAAGAGCGCGGGGATGTCAGACGCCAGAAGGCCTGCTCCGCCATCCTCGTCCCCGGCCGAGCCCCGGCCGAAACCGACAACCAGCGGCGACGCGCGACGTGCGGCGACGATCAGCTCCGGGTCCCCGCTCCATACAACCGCAAGCGCATAGAGCCCGCGAACATCTGCGAGCGCTTCACGCACCGCGACCGCAAGGCCCTCACCCCCGGCGAGGCGTTCCTCGACGAGGTGGGCCACGACCTCCGTGTCGGTCGCGGAGACGAGGATGTGGCCTCGCTCGCGAAGCCCCGCGGCTAGAGCCTTGTAGTTCTCGATTATCCCGTTGTGGACTACGGCCACCTCACCAGAGCAGTCGAGGTGAGGGTGCGCGTTGCCCTCGGTCGGGTGACCGTGTGTGGCCCATCGTGTATGTCCGATACCTGCGACCACGGACCGAGGGGCTTCTTCGTCTGCGGTCTTCCGGAGCGCATCCAGCGACCGGGTTCCATCCGCGGCGCGCGCTCTCCAGAGCCCCGATGCCTCTTGGACCGCTAAGCCCGCCGAGTCATAACCCCGGTATTCGAGCAGACCGAGGCCATCGAGAATTATCTCGAGCGCGTCATCGCTCCCGGTCACTCCGATGATGCCGCACATGTTCTCTAGGCTATTTCTCCGGTTGGGTCGAGAATGTTTCTGAGCGATTCAGATTCCCTTTCGACCGCGGCGGACAGTCGGGCCACCGCCTCCCTTGCCGCTTCGTCCTCCTCGGCCTCCACCATCACCCGTACGAGAGGCTCAGTGCCGCTGGCGCGGATGAGAACCCGACCCCGGCTGCCGAGAGCAGACCGCTCCTCGTCGACGGCTGCAGTCACACGCGGGGAATCGACGACTGCCGCCGGGTCGGATGTTGCGACGTTCACGAGCAACTGAGGCACTTTGTGCATCGAAGAGGCCAGTAGGTCGGCGAATGTCCTTCCTGATCGCTTGACGAGGTCCGCCAAGAGCACTGCGGTCAGTATCCCGTCACCCGTCGTGGCCAGATCCCGGAACACGAGATGTCCCGACTGCTCTCCACCGAGGCTGAACTCCTCACGATTCAGGGCTTCAAGAACGTAGCGGTCGCCGACCGGCGTCTCGCTCACGGCGATTCCCCGTTCCTCGAGGGCGAGCCGAAGCCCGAGGTTCGACATGACGGTGACAACGACGGTGCTGCGCGCAAGACGGTCCCGTTCGGCCAGATCGACAGCGAACAGAGCCATTAGCTCGTCTCCCGTCGCAACCTCGCCTGTGTGAGCCACCGCCACGAGCCGATCCGCGTCGCCGTCGAATGCGAGACCCAGATCGGCTCCGCACTCGACGACGGCCTCCGCCAGAGTCTCGGGGTGAGTGGAACCGCAACCATCGTTGATGTTGGTTCCGTCAGGCTCGCAAGATAGGGCGGTCACGTCGGCCTTCAGTCTCCCAAACACCGCCGGCCCGATCTCGCAAGCTGCGCCGTGCGCGCAATCGAGGACCACGCGCATTCCTGACAAGTCACGTTCGCCTGTGACACCGACCAGATGCTCTATATAACCCCCTGCCGCTTCACGATCGACGAGGAACCTTCCCACCCTGGGTCCGACAGGGGGTCTTTCCGCCGTCCTCGATGGCGGAGGGATCGGCCCCCATGCACCGACCAATCTACTCAGCTCTTCCTCGATCGATTGCTCCACGGCGTCGGGGAGCTTGAGGCCGCCGCTAGCGAAAACCTTGATTCCGTTATCGACGAATGGATTGTGCGAAGCGGAGACCATCGCCCCGGGAAGGTCCCTGCGCGCAGCCACCCACGCAACTCCAGGTGTCGGGAGAACGCCGACGTCGATCACATCGGCACCCTCGCTCGCGAGACCCGCCGAGAGCGCCGCTTGCAAAAGCGGCCCCGACTGTCTCGTGTCGCGACCGACGACGAAGCTCTCGGCGGGAAGCACCCTGGCGACAGCCCGACCTAGCGTCAGAACGAGCTCGGCAGAAAGCTCGGCGTTAGCTATGCCCCGGATGCCGTCCGTTCCGAACCGGAGGCCCATGGCCTCTTAACGCTTCGAGTACTGGGGTGCCTTGCGGGCCTTTTTGAGCCCGTACTTCTTGCTTTCCTTCTCGCGTGGATCGCGCGTCAAAAGACCCGCTTTTTTGAGCGTCTGACGGAGTTCCGCATCGATTGCGACGATTGCTCGCGCGATCCCCAGGCGCATCGCGCCGGCCTGACCTGATACGCCTCCGCCGTCGATCGTCGCGTCAATGTCGTACGAATCGGTGAGATTCGCAGCTCGAAGCGGTTCGGACACGACCATACGATGCGTGGCGGAGGTGAAGTACTCCTCGATCGGCCTCTTGTTGACGATGATCTTTCCCTCGCCGGGCCGGAATCGGACGCGGGCCACCGCGGCTTTGCGTCGCCCGGTCGTCTGGCAGACCGGCGCCTGCAATTTCTCCTTGGTCGGCAAAACCCGCTCCTATCCCCTTCTAGTTCTCTGGTTCTCTAGTTCGTGCGATTCCGTGCTCAGGCTTCGGCCCGACGGGCGTTCGGGACGTCGTGTTCCACGGGCTGCTGGGCCTGATGCGGATGATCGGGACCCGCATAAACCTTGAGCTTGTTGATCTGCTGGCGACCGAGCCGGGTTCGGGGAAGCATCCCCCGCACGGACCGGCGCACGACATCTTCGGGGCGCAGCGACATCAGATCCGAGTAACGCTCAGACTTGAGACCACCGGGATAGCCGCTATGACGGTAAGCCAGCTTCTGGTCGGCCTTGCCGGCTGTGAGCACGACCCCGGCCGCGTTCACGACGATCACATGGTCTCCCGTATCGACGTGCGCCGCAAAGGTCGGCTTGTGCTTCCCTCTGAGGATCGAAGCAACCTCGGTCGCCAGACGCCCGAGGACCATGCCCTGGGCGTCGATGACGTGCCAGGTACGGGTGAGGTGCTCGGGCTTGGGCGAAAACGTGCGCACAGGGGATCCTTGGTCTCAGTCGGGGTTCACCCGACCAGGCCGTCGGCGGAAACCCCCCGGGAATGGCCTCCTGCGCTGGGTGGCAGAGGTGCCAGAACCGGCCAACAACGATAGGCGTTCACCGCGGATGCAGCAAGCCATAGGGCCCACAGCTCGGGGGGGGTGTTCCCCTGCGTCTTCAACTCGCTCAGCCACAACACTCCCTCCCTGCTACTTGTTGCCACTACTTGCAGTCACGCGATCACCAGGGGCGAGCAGAGGGTAGGGGTAGGTGCATTCACTCGGGGGTGCTTATGCCCCGAGTGGCGCTTGTGGCACACAGTTTCCATAGGCAAACATCGAGGCTCCCCTGTGGATAAGTGCGCCACAATCGCCACTTCGCTTATAAGCAGGCACGAACAAAGAGCGACGGACACGCACCCACATGCAGCCACCCACATGAGCCACGGACATGCAGTCACCGACATGCAGTCACCGAAGAGCAGTCAGTACCTCACACCCACAAGGCAGAGCCCGTTCGCGGGCGCCGGTTCACAGGCCAAACTCCGATCGCCCGAGGTCAGCAACCAATGGACGTCCGACGCCGGCCGCTTACCCCGCCCCACGTCGACCAGAACGCCCACGATCGAGCGGACCATCTGGTGACAGAAGGAAAGCGCCTCGACATCGAAACGGAGCAAGCGCGAGCTCGAGTCCAGCTCTGGCTCGTCGGGATGCTCCAGTGACCAGCGAGCGTCCAACACGACCCGAGTGATCTTGTCCCCCGGATCGGCTCCTGGTGCCCGCCGGCAAAACGCCCGAAAATCGTGCTCACCGACCAGCGCATCGGCGGCGGCCGACATCGCGCGCAGGTCCAGAGGGCCCTTTACCGTCCACACCAACCCGGAAAGGAGCGGGTCTGGAAACGGGGATTCGAGGACCAGGTAGCGGTACCGTCGAGACTTTGCGCTGTGACGAGCATCGAATCCCTCGGGAGCGGCGTCGACGCAGCGCACGACGATGTCGGGGGCGAGCATCGAGTTCACCGCTTTCTGCAAGGCACCGAGATCCAATCCGGGTGCCACGTCCAGGTGGACAACCTGCCCGCTCGCGTGGACCCCGGCGTCTGTTCGTCCCGCACAGACCAGGTGGGCCAGAGGGTGTCCGGCAAACGTCGATATCGCCCGTGACAGTTCACCTGCGACGGTCCGTTGACCGGGCTGTGAGGCGAATCCCCGAAAATCCTTGCCGTCGTAGGCGACGACGAGCCTGAGGCGCACGGCTCCGGCAGGCGGACCGGCGGATTCCGGCCCCGGGCCTGCGGATTCCGACCCCGGGCCGGCGGGCGTTGGCGCCAGCGGCTCGGGGTCGAACAGGGTCACACCAACTCGATACGAGCCATCGGCGCGCTGTCACCCGGACGAGGCCCTAGCTTCAGGATCCGGGTGTAACCACCCGGACGATCGCTGTATCGCGGGCCTACCTCCTCGAACAACTTGTGAACCATGTCCTGGTCACGTATGAGAGCGACCACGCGACGTTGCCGGTGCAGACCACCTTTGCGGGCGGCCGTGATGCACTTCTCCATCACGGGACGCAAGGCCTTCGCCTTTGCTTCGGTCGTCACCAACGACTCGGCTGCGATGAGCGAGGCAACGAGGTTCCCGAGCATCGCCTTTTGGTGCGCTGGGTCACCTCCGAGGCGGCGTCCTTTCGTAGGCGTCCCCCTCACGTCTGCCTCAGTCCTTCATCCTGAGCGACAGACCGCGCTCGTCCAGGCGCTGAATGACCTCGTCGAGTGACTTCTGGCCGAAGTTTGTTATCGCGAGAAGGTCGTCCGGGGTGCGTTCTACCAGCTCGCCGATGGTGTTGACCTGAGCGCGCTTCAGGCAGTTACGCGGCCGTTCGGAGAGATCCAGGTCCTCGATAGGCAGATCCAGGTCAGGAGAGCCGCTCGTGGTGGTCCCGACCTCTCCGAGCTCGAGCCCCTGAGGCTCCTCCTCGAGGTCAGCGACCAGGCCGACGAGCGACCGGAGCGTGTCGCCGGCCGATGCGAGCGCCTCTCGCGGTGAGAGAGACCCATCGGTTTCGATGTCCAGGATCAGACGGTCGAAGTCGGTCGACTGCTCGACGCGCACCGGCTCCACCGAGAACGCCACGCGGCGAACCGGGGAGAAGATCGAATCGACCGGTATGACTCCGATCGTGCTGGACCGCTTGTTCCGTTCGGCCGACGCGTACCCTCGTCCTCGTTCGACTGTCACGTCGATCGCAAGGCGACCCTTTGCGTTGAGGGTGGCCAGATGCAGATCCGGGTTAAGAATTTCGATATCTGCCGTCAGCTGCAGGTCACCTGCCGTTACTTCACCCGGACCGCGCTTGTCGCACCGCAGCGTCGCAGGCTCGTCGGTGTGAACGCGCAGCACCACATCCTTGAGGTTGAGCAGAAGGTCCGTAACATCCTCTTTCACACCCGGAAGGGTGGTGAACTCGTGGAGGGCGTCGTCGAAACGTATCTGCGTCACCGCTGCTCCTGGGATCGAAGAAAGCAGCGTCCGACGCAAGGAATTTCCGAGTGTGTGTCCGAACCCGGGCTCGAGGGGACCGACGGCAAACCTTTGCCGATGATCCTCTTCCTCACCGAGGGATTCGACGCTTGGGCGTTGGATGATGAGCATTCAAAGGCTCCTCGAGATTTGGGACTACTTGGAGTAGAGCTCGACGATGAGCGATTCGCGCACCGGCTCGTCGATGTGCTCTCGTTGGGGGAGGGTCGCGATTCGGACTTGCATCCTGCCGTCGCCCGGTTCGAGCCAGAGGGGAAGCTGGCGATCGAGGACGTCGAGGTTTCGTCGTACGAAATAGAACTCACGAGCCGAGTCCTTCAGGGACACGACGTCTTCTTGGCTCACCCGATAGCTGGGAATCGTCACTCTTTTCCCGTTTACCAACACGTGCCCATGGCGTACGAGCTGTCGGGCCTGCGCACGACTGGCGCCCCAGGCGGCACGGAAGACGACGTTGTCGAGCCGGAGCTCGAGCAAGCGGAGGAGGTTCTCGCCCGTGATCCCGGGCTGACGAGTGGCCTCGACATAGAGGTTGTGGAATTGGCGTTCGAGGACCCCGTAGATGCGCCGTGCCTTCTGTTTCTCACGAAGCTGCGCGAGGTATTCCGACCCCTGGCGCATGCGGTCGCGACCGTGCTCCCCGGGCGGGTAAGCGCGGCTGTGCCGATCGGTCACCGCCTCAGACACTGGGCACTTCATCGAGTAGCAACGCTCGCCCTTCAAGAAGAGCTTCGTCCGCTCACGCCTGCATAGTCGGCATACGGGTCCGGTGTATCGGGCCATGTTGTTTCGAAAAGCTCCTTGGTCGTCCCGGCTCAGACCCGCCGCCGCTTCTTGGGGCGGCAACCGTTGTGGGGAATGGGTGTCACGTCTTTGATTCCGGCAACTTCGATGCCCGCTGCCGCGAGCGAACGGATCGCCGTCTCCCTGCCCGAGCCTGGCCCGCGCACGAGCACATCGACCTTGCGGACTCCGTGTTCCATCGCGCGCCGTGCCGCTTGTTCCGCGGCGAGCTGGGCAGCGAAAGGGGTGGACTTGCGAGAGCCTTTGAATCCAACATTGCCCGCCGAGGCCCACGACAGGACGTTTCCCTCGTGGTCGGAGATCGTCACGATCGTGTTGTTGAACGAGCTCTTCACGTGCGCGACCCCGTAAGCGACGTTCTTGCGCTCACGACGGCGAGGTCGCCGCGCCGATGCTGCTGACTTCTTGGCCTGTGCCATCAGTGCTTGCGAACCTTCTTCTTACCCGCGACCGTCTTCTTCGGTCCCTTGCGGGTACGTGCATTGGTATGGGTGCGCTGTCCGTGGACGGGGAGGCCCCTGCGGTGTCTGAGACCCTGATAGCAGCCGATCTCCATCTTCCGCTTTATGTCCTGGGCGACGTCACGGCGGAGATCACCCTCCACCTTGAGGTTGGCATCGATGTACGAACGAAGGCGGACGACCTCTTCGTCTGTGAGATCACGTACACGTGTTTCAGGGTTCAGCCCGGTCGCTCCGATTATCTGCTGAGCCTGAGTGTGCCCGACCCCATATATGTAAGTAAGAGACACCTCCAACCGCTTCTCGCGGGGGATATCTACTCCTGCGATACGTGCCATTCCTACCCTCCTCGTGCCCGTCGTGCGTCGTCGAGTCGCCCGCGGTTCAGCCTTGACGCTGCTTGTGCCGCGGATTTTCGCAGATCACCATCACGCGCCCGTGTCGGCGGATGGTCTTGCACTTCTCACAGATTGGCTTGACGCTCGGTCGCACCTTCATCTCTGTTCCTTCACCTTCTGTCTTCCGTCCGCCATCGTCCTATTTTCCGTCCGCCATCGTCTCCAACCGCTTTCACTTGTAGCGGTAAGTGATCCGTCCTCTTGTCAGGTCGTACGGTGTTATCTCCACCTGCACGCGGTCACCGGGAAGGATGCGGATCCTGTGCATCCGCATCTTTCCTGAGCTGTGGGCCAACACCTTGTGCCCATTCTCGAGTTCGACCCGGAACATGGCGTTGGGCAGCGGCTCAACGACCGTGCCTTCGAGCACGATCGCGTCCTCCTTTGGCTTGGGCAGGTGACTCCTCCTAGTTCTTGTCCCGTGGGCACGTCGGGGTGGTCGGGGTGATAAGCCGAACTCCGGTCACGTCAGACGCACCGGTCTCCGACGACAGCCGGCCACGCCGGGGCTCGGGTGCTTGCCGCCGCTTCACCCCGGCCGGGCGGGCCGACTTACCAGCATAGCGGCCCCGAGCGGCTTCGGTCCACCGTCCGCAACGTCGATCCACAACGTCCGTCGGCCGCCCGCCGAAGGCCCGAGACCGACCGGAAACACTGACTTGGCGCCCCAACTGTCGTTGCCTCAGGGCACCGTAAGCACCTCGGGTCCGTCCTCGGTGACAGCGATCGTGTGCTCGAAGTGCGCCGAAAGGCCGCCATCGCCGGTGACGACGCTCCAACCGTCCTCCAGGAGCCGTGTCTGGGGACCGCCGGCGTTGACCATTGGCTCTACGGCGAAGACCATCCCCTCTTTGAGCAAAGGACCCCCACTCCCGGGCCAGTAGTTGGGGACCTGGGGCTCTTCGTGCATGGCAGTACCGATCGCATGACCCACGTACTCGCGCACCACAGAGAAGCCTGCCCCTTCGGCGACCGCTTGAACGGCCCGACCGACTTCGTTGAGGCGGTTGCCGGACCGCAGCTGCTCGATGCCCGCCCAGAGACTCGCCTCTGTGACCTCGATGAGCCGGCGCGCTTCGGGGCTCACTTCTCCAATCGCCATCGTGAAGGCCGCGTCACCGTGGTACCCGTCGACGATCGCGCCGCAGTCGATGGAGAGGATGTCCCCCTCCTCGAGCTTGTAGTCACCGGGTATGCCGTGGACGATCATGTCGTTCGGGGAGGTGCAGATGACAGCCGGGAAGCCCCTGTAGTTGAGGAAGTTGGAACGAGCGTTGCGCTTTTCGAGCACTTCACGGGCCACTGCGTCGAGCTCGAAGGTCGTCGTGCCGGGCCTCGCGGCTGCCCGGGTCGCGGCGTGCATCTCTGCCACTACCCGTCCTGCTCGACGCATCTTGGCAATCTCTTCTGCGTTGCGCCTCATGCCCTAACCCCCGGTCGCCTGCGCTCTTCGACCGCCCTGATGATTCGTCGCAGAACGGCGTCGAGGGCTCCTACGCCGTTCACGGTCGCAAGTTCACCGCGTTCGCTGTACCAGTCGATCAATGGTGCGGTCTCACGGTCGTACAACGTCAGCCGCCTACTAATTGCTTCCTCGGTGTCGTCCTCGCGTTGGACCACCTCACCACCACAGACGTCACAGCTCCAGTTCACCTTCGGCGGCGCGGAAACCGAGTAATTGGTGTTGCAGTCTGTGCACACACGTCTCGTCGCCAGTCGCTTGAGCGCCTGTGCCGTCGGTACTTCTATGTCGACGACTGCGTCCAGCTCACCGGGCGCAAGGAGGGCCGCCAGAACTTCCGCTTGATGGGTCGTCCGGGGGCATCCGTCGAGTATGAAACCGCGCGCCCGCGCATCGGGCTCCGCCAAGCGCTCCGCCACCATTTCCATGATCAGCTCGTCGCCCAGGAGCTCGCCCTCGTCCATGATCTCCTTGACCTTGATCCCGAGGTCGGATCCCGACTTGACCGCCGCGCGGAGCATGTCCCCTGTCGACACGTGCGGCACCACGTAATGGTGCGACAATCGCACGCATTGGGTCCCCTTGCCGGCCCCCTGTTTGCCGAGGACCACGAGCCTGACGCCGGGTACCACCGTCCGACTACTTCAGGAAACCCTCGTAGTTGCGCATCATCAACTGACTGTCGATCTGCCGCATCGTCTCGAGTGAGACGCCGACGGCGATGAGCAGGGTTGTGCCGTAGTAGGGGTACGCCCTCAGATTCCAAAGAGCGAAGAGGAGTGAGGGGAGGACGGCCACCGTGGCGAGGTAGAGCCCCCCTGGCACCGTGATGCGGTTCAAGATGCGCGAGAGATAGCGCTCGGTCGGGGGTCCCGGACGGATCCCCGGGATGTAGCCACCCTGTTTGCGGATGATGTCCGCCTGCTGGTGCGGGTCGAAGGCCACGTACACGTAGAAGAACGTGAACGCGAAGATGAGCCCCCCGTAGACGACCACGTACAACAGGCTCGTCGGTTGGATATGGGCGTTAACCCAGGTGCGGAACCCGGTCCACGGGATGATGTTGGCCAACAGCACCGGTATGTAGAGGAGGGAGCTCGCAAAGATGATGGGGATAACGCCGGACTGGTTCACCTTCAGCGGTATATAGGTGGAAGTGCCGCCGTACATACGGCGCCCAACCACCCGTTTGGCAAATGTGACCGGAATCCTCCGCTGACCCTGTTCCATGAACACGACGCAGACGAGCAACACCAGCGTGAGAGCGACGATCACGCCGAACTTGAGACTCCCGCCCTCGGTGAGGATCGCTGCGCCACCCGCGGGAATGCCGGCGACGACGTTGGCGAAGATGATTATCGACATGCCGTTTCCGATGCCTCGCTGGGTTATCAACTCGCCTAGCCACATGACGAGCGCCGTGCCGGCGGTGAGCGTCAGAACGATGAACGCGGCCTTGTACAGCGTGAAGTTGTCGATCAGGTCGACCCGCGTCTGGCCCCCGAACAGTCCCGCTCCCCCGTTGTGGAACACGTAGACGAGACCCGACGACTGGAGCACCGCCAGACCGATCGTGAGGTAGCGGGTGGCCTGGGTCAGCTTCTTCTGGCCGATCGCCCCCTGTTCACGCCACTCTTCGAGTTTGGGAATCACGGTCGAGAGGAGCTGGATGATGATCGAGCTCGTGATGTAGGGCATGATCCCCAGCCCGAAGACCGCCAAGCGCAGCAGCCCACCCCCCGAGAAAAGGTTGAGGTAGCCCAGGATTCCGGCCTGCTTCGCCTGCTGCTCGAGCTGCTGGACCTTGTCGATGTTGATGAACGGGACGATGATGTTGGTCCCGAGCTGGTAGAGCATGATCACGAACAGGGTGAACAGGACCTTGTTTCGAAGGTCCGGAACCTTGAAGATGTTCTTTAGGCTCGAGAGCACCGCCCCTCCTCGTTGGCCCCTGCCCGGTTACGGGTGCCGAGGCTATCGGTTGCTGAGAGCATTCCCTCGCGCAGGTGGACGCCCGTGGCCGAACGGCAACGGCAGAACCTCCGTCGTTCCACCGCTCGCTTCGATCGCAGCGCGCGCCGACGCAGAAAAGGCATGGGCCTCGACGCGCAACGCCCTGTGAAGCTCGCCCCTGCCGAGCACCTTGACGAGCGCCCCTTTGCGAACGAGCCCGGCGGAGACGAGGGACTGGGGGTTGGCCCTCTCGCCGGCCAGGGAATCGAGCGTGTCGAGGTTGACGACCGCGTATTCGACCCGGAACGGGTTCCGAAACCCCTTGAGCTTCGGAACCCGCTGGGCGAGGGGAAGCTGGCCTCCTTCGAAACCGGCTTTGATGGTGTCCCGGGCGCCTTGTCCCTTGGTCCCGCGACCGGCCGTCTTGCCCCCTTTGCCTCCGGTTCCCCTCGCTACCCGACGCCGCGGGTGCCTCGATCCCGCGGGCGGCTTCAGATCGTGCAGCTTCATGAGTCAGTCTTTCGTTCCTCGGCTCGCGCCCCTCCGGCTCGCCGGTCTCCGAGTGGCGCCTCTCCGGCTCGCCGGTCTCTGGGTGGCGCCTCTCCAGCTCGCCGCTCTCCAGCTCGCCTCGCACTTCGCGACGCCTCGGAACGTTCCTTCTGCGCCAGCGCTTCGGACTCCTCGGCGCTCGTAACTGTGACCAGGTGAGGGACCTTGTTGATCATCGCCCTCACCTCGGGCCGGTCGGGAAGGACCCGCGACCTCCCTACACCCCGGAGCCCGAGCGCGCGCAGGGTCCCCCGGTGCTTGGGCTTCGCTCCGATCGCGGAGCGGACCTGAGTCACTTTGACTGATCCAGAGCTCGTCACGACGCATCCACCTGTTGGAACAGATCGCCTGCGCGCTGGCGCTCCCGATATGCACGGAGAACGCCGCGTGGGGTGACCTCGTCTGGGGCCTTCCCGCGCAGGTTGGCCACTTCTTCCGGACGGCGTAGAGACTTGAGCCCCGCGATCGTCGCGTGGGCCACGTTGATCCCGTTCGACGATCCGAGCGACTTACAAAGGATGTCGTGGATACCGACCATCTCGAGGATGGCGCGTGCGGCTCCTCCCGCAATCACCCCTGTACCGGGAGCTGCGGGCTTCAGCAGCACACGACCGGCACCGGCTTCCCCGATGACGGGATGCGTGATCGTCGAACCTGCCAGGGGCACGCTGAACATGTTCTTGCGAGCCTCCTCGATGCCCTTCTGGACGGCGAGGCCGGCCTCTTTCGCCTTTCCGTAGCCGAGGCCAACCCGCCCGTCCCCGTCACCGACGACCATGAGAGCGGTGAACGAGAACCGACGACCGCCCTTCACCACTTTCGCCACCCGGTTCACACGGATGGTCCTCTCCTCGAAAGGTCCGTCGAGCATCTCAGAACTCCAGTCCTGCTTCGCGCGCCGCATCTGCGAGCGCTGCAATCCGACCGTGGTACTTGTTCCCACCGCGGTCGAAGACCACCCGGGTCACGCCGGCTTCCTTCGCACGTTCTGCCAACAGGCGTCCGACGGCCGCGGCAGCTTGCACGTTGCCTCCCCGGCTGGCACGCAACGAAGCCTCATTGGTCCCGGCGGCAGCGAGCGTCTTACCGAGCGAGTCGTCCACCACCTGGGCGGAAATGTGCCGGGCCGAGCGGAACACGCAAAGACGGGGGCGATCGGAGGTCCCTTCGATTGCCTTGCGGACCCTTGCGTGGCGACGCAGGCGGAGTGCGCGCTTGTTTGAAGTCGTCGTCGACATCGTTACTTCGCCGCCTTGCCGGCCTTGCGCATCACACGTTCACCGAGGTAGCGCACCCCTTTGCCTTTGTACGGCTCGGGTTTGCGGATCTTGCGGATGTCCGAGGCCACCTGACCCACTTTCTCCTTGTCGATTCCCTTCACGATTATCCGAGTCGGAGAAGGCACCTCGAAGGTCACACCCTCGGGCGCGGAAACGACGACCGGGTGAGAGAAACCGAGGGCCAACTCGAGCTCCCGGGGCCCACGAGCGGCAGCGCGATAACCGACACCGACGATCTCGAGCTCTTTCGTGTAACCCGCGGTCACGCCCGTCACCATGTTGGAGACAAGAGAACGTGTAAGACCGTGAAGCGCGCGGTTGTGACGCTCATCGTCCGGACGTTCCACGAGTAGCGAACCGTTCTCCTGCCGAACCGAGATCGGCGAGGGCACCACCCGTTCGAGACGCCCCTGGGGTCCGTTCACAGTCACGCGACCGTCTTCGATATCCACGGTGACCCCGTTCGGCACTGCTATCGGCGATCGTCCGACTCGGGACATCAGAACACCTCCGCAGTCGCAAGGACGCGTTCTTCCTCATGCGACGCGAACACGAACCAGTCAACACACATACCGTCACCAGACATAACAGAGAACCTCACCGCCGACCCTTTTGTTGCGGGCCTCGCGATCGGTCATCAACCCTTGGCTGGTGGAGAGGACCGCGACCCCGAGCCCTCCGAGAACTCTGGGCATCCTGTCGGCCTGGGCGTAGATGCGAAGGCCGGGCTTCGAGACGCGCCGGAGCCCTGCGATGGTCCGAGTCCGGTCTGACGCGTACTTCAGCTTGATCTCGAGGACCTTGCCGGGCCCCTTGGCTGCGGGCCCGGTGTCGAACCCCTCGATGTAGCCCTCGCGCTCCAACAAGCCGGCCAACGACTCCTTCAATTTGGAGCTGGGCATGCGGACCGTTTCGTGCATGGCCACGTTCGCGTTTCGGATGCGCGTCAGCATGTCGGCGATGGGGTCGGTCATGGTCATCCGTGCATCCCCCCTCTCACCAGCTCGCCTTGGTCACGCCGGGGATCTCGCCGGCGTGAGCCATGACGCGGAGACAGATGCGACACAATCCGAACTTCCTGAAGACCGCGCGCGGTCTCCCGCACCGCCGGCAACGGGTGTAAGCGCGGACCTTGTATTTCGGAGTGCGCTGCTGCTTTTCGATCAGTGCCTTCTTGGCCATGTCTTTAGGTGGCCTCCTGCCTGAACGGGAATCCAAATGCGACGAGAAACGCGCGGCCTTCCTCATCGGTGCGCGCGGTCGTACAGATCGTTATATCCATGCCGCGGGTCGTATCGATACGGTCGTAATCAATCTCGGGGAATATCAATTGCTCTGTAACTCCGAACGTGTAGTTGCCCCTCCCGTCGAACGACCGCGGTGAAAGGCCACGGAAGTCGCGGATTCGGGGGATGGCGAGCGAGATGAGCCTGTCCAGGAACTCCCAGGCGCGATCTCCACGCATGGTGACCTTTGCCCCGATGGGCATTCCCTCGCGCAACTTGAACCCGGCTATCGACCGTCGTGCCCTGGTGACGGCCGGTCGCTGCGCGGTTATGACCTCGAGGTCGCGAACCGCCCCTTCGACCAGCGAAGGCTGCTGCGTGGCCCGGCCGACTCCCATGTTCACGACGACCTTCTCGAGTCGGGGCACCTCCATGATGTTCGAAAGACCCAGGACGTCTTTGAGCTCACCGCGGATCTGGGATTCGTAGCGTTCTTTCAGTCGCGGCTTGGTCCTCGTCGCAGTCCCAGTCATCACAGCTCCGTTCCGCACTTGTGACAGACACGGACCTTGCGCCCCGTTTCGTCGATTCGCATGGCGATTCGGGTCGGCCCGTCTATCGGGCAGACGATCGCGACGGCCGAGACCGGCAACGGCATGTCCTTGTCGATGATCCCACCCTGCATCGTCTGGCCACGCGGCTTGGTATGGCGCTTCGCCATGTTAGCCGCGTCGACCACGACCTTTCGCTCGGACGGAAGCGCGATCATCACGGTTCCGCGCTTGCCGCGGTTTTTCCCCGACCTGACTTCTACTGTGTCTCCTTTTCGGATGCGCATTACAGAACCTCTGGTGCTAACGAGACGATCCGCATGAACCTCTTGTCCCGGAGCTCACGCCCGACGGGTCCGAAGATGCGAGTGCCTCGGGGTTGTTGTTGTTCGTTTATGAGTACGGCTGCGTTCTCGTCGAAGCGGATATAGCTCCCGTCGGGGCGCCGACGCTCCTTTGCCGTGCGGACGACGACGCATTTGACGACGTCACCTCTCTTCACAGCCGCACCGGGGATGGCGTCCTTGACCGTTGCTACGAAAATGTCTCCGATGCCCGCATAACGCCGACGCGATCCGCCGAGCACCTTGATACAAAGAACCTCCCGCGCACCGGAGTTGTCCGCAACTCGAAGGCGAGACTCCTGCTGGATCATCTGGCGCGCTCCACGATCTCGGTTACGCGCCAGCGCTTCAGCTTCGAGATCGGCCGGGTCTCTGCGACTTTTACGCGATCCCCGGTACGTGCGTCGAGCCCGGCGTCATGGGCATAGAGCTTCTTCGTACGCTGGACACTCTTCCCGTAGCGCGCGTGGCGAACGGGCTCGACCACCGCGACGACGACGCTGTTCTCCATTTTGTCCGAGACGACAGTCCCCTCACGTATCTTTCGCTGACCCCTCGCGGTCGATCCCGCTGAACCCGCCGGAGCAGGCGCTTCAGGCGCTTGCGCTATTTCTTCGTCGGCCATCACTCGCCTTCCACTTCGTCGTCACTCGCCGCGTCCTCTGCGTCCTCGTCGTCCTCTAGGTCATCGAGATCGATCGACTCGTCTTCGGAGCCGTCGTCGAACTCGTCGTCGAAGTCGTCGTCGAACTCGTCGTCGGTCCCCTCCTCGTCGCCTATCGGCTCTTCCTCGTCGCCTATCGGCTCTTCTTCGAGCTCATCGGGCGCGGTCTCAACGGCCTCAGCCTCGGCCTTGGCCCGGGCACGCCGGGAAGTACGACGCGGCAAAACCTCCGCGGATGATCGGACCGGCTCGCGCCCCTCTACCAACGCGATCTCGCGATCACGAAGGACGGTGAGGACTCTCGCGACGTCTTTGCGAACCTGAGGCAAGCGGCTCACGTTGTCCAGTTGGCCCGTTCCGAGTTGGAAACGAAGGTTCAGAAGCTCGCGCTTGTACTCCGCGAGCCGGCCTTCCAGCTCCTCTTCGTCGAGCTCCCGGAGCTCGGATACGGCGACCATGTTCGCTTAGACCTCCACCTCGGCTGCTCCGTGCGTACCGGGACGCACGACAAATCTGGCCTTGAACGGCAACTTCTGGATCGCCCTTTCCATTGCCGAGCGAGCGAGCTCACGATCGACTCCGGCGAGCTCGAAGAGGATTCGGCCGGGGCGCACGACGGCGACCCAGTGCTCGGGATTGCCTTTACCCGAGCCCATGCGGGTCTCAGCGGGCTTCTGGGTGACCGGCTTGTCAGGGAACACGCGGATCCAAACCTTGCCGCCACGACGGACGTGCCGGGTCATCGCGATACGTGCAGCCTCGATCTGGCGCTGAGTGATCCAGCCCGGCTCGAGCGCCTGGATCCCGAAGTCACCGAAGTTGATCGAGGTTCCTCCCTTTGCAGAACCGTTGGTCCGACCACGTTGTTGCTTGCGGTGCTTTACCTTCCTTGGCATCAACATCAGTCGGGCTCCTTGCGGAAATGCGGAGTCTCGTGATGCTCGTTACGAGTTCGACGCTCGATCTCCTCTTCTTCGGACAGAAGTCTCTCCAATGCGTCGCCCTCATCCCCTTCCGGTCCGGACCCCGGCAAAGGCATCGAGGGTGCAGACTCGCGGCTCGAGTCCTCCTCGGTGAACGTGCCTTCCGCTGGAGGCGATTCCCCTCCCACAGCACTGCCGGGTTCGCCCTGTTCTGCACGGCGTCGCCCGCCTCCCGCCGTGATCAGCCGGCGCGGAGTCGACTGTCCCGAAGTTTCGCCCGCAGCCATTGCCGCTTCGCGGGAGATCTTTTCGTCGGACGAGAGCCGGTAAGGAAGGATGTCTCCCTTGTAGATCCATACCTTCACACCGATGCGGCCCGTCGAAGTCCGCGCCTCGCGAAAGCCGAAATCGATGTCCGCCCTGAGTGTGTGCAGCGGCACACGACCTTCGCGATAACCCTCCTTGCGCGACATCTCAGAGCCGCCCAGGCGCCCGGCGCACTGCACCCTCACACCTTGAGCTCCGGCTTTGGTAACCGTTTGCATGGCCCGCTTCATGGCTCGACGAAACGCAACCCTGCGCGCCAGCTGGTCTGCGATGCTTTGCGCGATCAGAGCCGCGTCGAGCTCGGGCTGCTTGATCTCTTGGATGTTGAGCTGGATGCGGTTCCTCAGTCCCGTTATCTCTTCAAGGCGCTTCTTCAAACGGTCGGCCTCGGACCCGCGTCGGCCGATCACGATCCCGGGGCGGGCCGTGTGGATGTCGACGCGCAGACGGTCGCGAGTTCGCTCGATCTCGATCCGGCTCACCGCCGCAGTCTCGAGCTGCGACGTCAGATAGTCCCTGATCTTCCAGTCCTCGATGACGAAGTCCTGGTAGCTGCGCTCCTCGAACCAACGTGACTTCCAGTCCGTGGTAACGCCGAGACGAAACCCGTATGGGTTCACCTTCTGGCCCATGGTTCAGTCCTTCTCCTCGGTAGACCCTTCGGCCTGCCCGGGTTCCTCGTCGACGTCCTCGTCGACTTCGTCCTGTTGTTGATCCCCCGCCACAGCGCTGTCAGCGACGTCAGGGGTCTCCGTGTCAGCCACTTCCACGTCCTCGTCCGTCTCACCCACCGCTGAGCTCTCGTCCGTCGGCTCTTCGGATTCGGCCTCTTCTGAGTCGGCCTTTCCGGATTCGGCCTCTTCTGAGTCGGCCTTTCCGGACTCGGCCTCTTCGGACTCGGCGTCAGCGGACTCGGCGTCAGCGGACTCGGCCTCCCCGGATTCGGCCTCTTCTGGTTCGTCGACCAACTCGCCCCGCGCACGCGCGCGACGGGTGGCCCGGTTCCCCGACTCGCTCGCCGTTTCGGCTTGCTCGGTCGTCTCCCGCGACGCCGCCACTCGGCGCGCTCGCGATGCGCCCGCCCCCGCGCTCCGCCGGGCGCGCTGACGTTCGAGCCTCTCCTCGGGAAGCCTCGCCACGATCACCGTGATATGGCACGTGCGCTTGCGGATCCGCGTCGCCCGACCCCTTGCACGAGGTCGCCAACGCTTCAAGGTTGAGCCCTCATCCGCGTAGCAAGCTGCGACGTAGAGCTCTTCCGGATCGAGCCCGTCATTGTGCCGCGCGTTGGCGAGGGCCGAGTTGAGAACCTTCGATACGACTCTGGCCGCCTCACGAGGAGTGGTACGGAGGATCTCATCGGCCGTTTCAGCGTCTTTGTCACGGATGAGGTCGAGTACTTGACGGGCCTTGTAAGCGGACATCCGGTAGTGCCGCAAGACGGCGCGCGTCCCGGGTAGCTCGTTCGTCTTCATGCCGGGCATGTCAACGCCTCGCCTGCCGTTCTTGACCCGCGTGGTACCTGAAGGTACGAGTCGGAGCGAACTCTCCGAGCTTGTGACCGACCATGGACTCGGTTATGTAAACGGGCACGTGCTTGCGTCCGTCGTGGATTGCGATCGTGTGACCGACCATGTCAGGAATGACGGTCGAGCGCCGGGACCACGTCTTGATGACGCGCTTCTCATTGCTCGAGTTGAGCGCATCGACCTTCTTCAGAAGGTGGTCGTCCACGAACGGGCCTTTTTTCAGGCTACGCGGCATGAAGAATTCCCTTCTCGACGCTCATCGGCGTGCACCCCGCTTTCGGCGGCGTCGGACGATCAACTTGTCCGATGGACGGTGCTGCGCTCGCGTGCGACCTTCGGGCTTGCCCCACGGAGAGACCGGATGCCGGCCTCCCGACGACTTTCCTTCGCCACCACCGAGAGGGTGATCGACCGGGTTCATCGCCACACCGCGGGTCTGCGGTCTCACACCCTTCCAACGATTTCGCCCCGCTTTGCCGATCGAGACGAGCTCGGCCTCCGCGTTGCCTACTTCGCCGAGTGTGCCACGGCAGTCGATCGGCACGCGCCGCATCTCCGTGGAAGGAAGACGCAACGTTGCGAACGAACCCTCTTTGGCAACCAGCTGCGCGCTCATGCCCGCTCCGCGGGCAAGCTTTCCCCCTTGTCCGGGCTTGAGCTCGATGTTGTGAACAGTCGAACCGACCGGGACGAATCGAAGTGGGAGCGCATTGCCGGGTCGTATCTCCGCGCCCTGACCACTCTGTAGGACGTCTCCCACCCTCACGTTGGCTGGAGCGAGGATGTAGCGCTTCTCGCCGTCGTAGTAGTGAAGCAAGGCGATGCGTGCATTTCGGTTGGGGTCGTACTCGATCGACGCAACCTTGGCCGGAACCCCGTCCTTGTTCCTTTTGAAGTCGATGATCCGGTACTGCTGCTTGTGACCGCCACCGCGGTGGCGGGAAGTCTTGCGGCCGTAGGAGTTGCGACCCCCGGACCCGGGCTTGGGGATAACGAGAGACTTCTCCGGGCGCGAGCGCGTTATCTCGGAGAAGTCGGAAACCGATTGGAAGCGACGTGCCGGGCTTGTCGGCTTTCGCTTGCGGAGCGGCATCGTTCCGTTCCTCTCAGCTCTTCTCGAACAGGTCGATGCGGTCACCCCGCGCGAGGGTGATGATCGCCCGCTTCGTGTCGGGTCGCCGGCCCTTAGTGTTGGTCCGGCGATTTCGACGGATCTTTCCGTTGCGATTGAGGGTGTTTACCTTTCGCACCTTTACGTTGAAGACGTCTTCGACCGCCTTGCGAACTTCGATCTTGGTGGCGTCCGGTGCGACCACGAAAATGTAGACGCCGTCATCCATGAGGGAGTACGACTTCTCCGAGACGACGGGTCGCAAGAGAACCTGCTCTGCATCTCTCATTGGTCGCCTCCGTGGGTGTCGTCGTCCTCGTCAGATCCGGCGTCACTTCCTGAAGACGACGTTGGCTTGCCGGCAGACGGGGACTTACGAGTGGATCCGCTGGTCTTTCGCGCCCGACTCGGCTTGAGGATCTTTTCTCCGGTGCTTGTGACAGCTTCCGGTTTCGTAACAGCTTCCGGTTCCGTAACAGCTTCCGATTCCGCGGCGCCTTCTGCATCCCCCGCCGACGTCTCGCTGCTCTCGTCTTGGGTTGCCGGCTTTGTGGTCTCGGTCGCTTTTCGGGACCTTGTCGTCTTGACAGCCTTATCAGCCTTTGCAGCCTTAGCAGGCTTTGTAGCCCTTGCCGCCTTTTCCGCCTCCGGCTCCTCCGCTGGCGCGTCCTCTGGCGCCGACACCTCTTCCGCGGCTTCAGATGTCTCAGATGTCTGAGATGCGTCGGTTGCCTTGGAGACTTGCGAGACCTTCTGAGCCTTAGCCGCCTTCGCGGCCTTTGCCGGTTTCGCGACCTCCTTTGCCGACCTGTCGACAGACTTCTGTGCCTCGGTGTCAGCCGCTTCTGTGCGAGAGATTTCATCTGCTGTCGCGGTTTGAGTCTCCCCTGGAAGCGTGGCGTCGCTGAAGAGCACCCATTCGTTGCGGATCACGTCGTAGGCGTTCAGCTCCGCGACGGGGACACACTGGACGTGGCGAAGATTGCGGAAAGAGCGGTCGGCTACGAAGTCGTCGTCACCCGTCACGACGAGGACGCGCCCGCGCAGACCAAGGGCTCGGAGGGACAACAAAGCATCCTTGGTCCTTGGCTCGTCGAGTCCCCATTCGTCGACGAGAGCGACTCTTCCTTCCAACGCGCGGTCCGACAATGCGGAGACGAGCGCAAGGCGGATCATCTTCTTCGGTGTCCGTTGGCGGTACTTGCGCGGCTTCGGACCGAGTGCCACTCCGCCCCCGACCCATTGTGGCGATCGGATCGATCCCTGCCTCGAGCGACCCGTCCCTTTCTGTCTGAACGGCTTCGAGCCTCCGCCTGCAACTTCTGCGCGAGTTCGAGTCGATTGCGTCCCCGACCGGGCAGCCGCGAGCTGAGCCGTCACCACCTGGTGGAGCACGGCAACGTTGGGCGTGATGCCGAAGATCCGCGGATCGAGAACAACTGCGCCGAGGTCGCCCCCGTCCATCCGCCGGCGTTGGACGACACGGCGCTGCGGCTCGGCCGGCGTGCGGCGTCGGACGAAGGATGTCTGCGTCGTGGTCACCGCTGGGCCCCGTTGGTGTTCTTCACCGAGTCCCGTAATACGACCATCCCACCGCGCGGACCTGGCACTGCACCCTTTACGAGGATCAACTCCCTCTCCGGGTCAGCTTGGACAACCTCGAGATTGAGAGTCGTGACCTGATGCCCGCCCATCCGACCGGCCATTCGCGTCCCCTTGAAGACGCGAGCCGGGGTCGCGCACGCACCCACCGATCCGGGGGCTCTGTGTTTCTTGTGGTTACCGTGCGCCGCGCCCTGACCGCTGAAGTTGTGCCTCTTCATGCCCCCGGCGAAGCCCTTGCCTTTGGAAACTGCGATCGCGTCGACCCTCTCGCCGGCTGACATGACATCTGCCGTCAACTGCTGGCCCACTTCGAAACCGCTTGTGTCGTCGATTCTCAGTTCGAGCAACTGCCGGCCAGGCTCGACACCGGCCGAATCGAAGTGGCCGCGCTCGGGTTTGCTCAACGTTCGAGCTCTGCGCACGCCCCAGGTCACTTGTAGGGCGGCATACCCTTCGCGTTCGGGAGTCTTGACCTGTACGACGCGCAAGGGCGCGACCTTCAGAACCGTCACCGGGACGGCACGTTGCTGATCGTCCCAGATCTGGGTCATGCCGACTTTTTCGCCGACGATCGCCTTCGTTGCCACGTTCGAACGGTCCTTCCGTCCTCGTCCGGGGGCCCGGCGCCCAACAGGCGGCCGGAACCCTCTTGAACGACACCTTCAACAGGTGTCCTGCTCGCACGTAAGCGCTCCGCCCGGAAATCCGAGCGGAGCGCTCATCAGGTTGTGCCCCGAGGTCCCCTTGGGCGAGTTGCCCGCGGGCGCTCAGAGACGTCGAATCGGTCTCACGGCCGAAACGGCCGGTCTGCGACGTTACACGAAATGGTGGGTCCGTGCCAGAGGTGCCAGAGGTCCGAGAGCCCAGGTTCGGCCTATCCCAAAGGCTCAGGGCCTATCCCAAAGGCTCAGGGGCTACCCCAAGGGCTCAGACCCACCGGGCTTACGACGTCCTTCAGACGTTCTGAATCTTTATCTCTATGTCGACCCCTGCGGGGAGGTCGAGGCGCTGGAGCGAATCGACGGTCTTCGGCGTGTGCTCCACGATGTCCACGAGTCGCTTGTGAACCCTCATCTCGAAGTGCTCTCTACTGTCCTTGTACTTGTGAGGCGACCGGATGACCGTGTACCGGTGCTTCTCGGTCGGCAGAGGGACCGGACCCTGCACCTTGGCTTGGGTCCGCAGCACCGTCTGGACGATCTTCTCCGTCGACTGGTCGAGGATCTCGTGGTCGTAGGCCTTGAGCCTGATCCTGATCTTCTGCCGGGTCGTGTCGGCCACCATCTGCTCCTCTGAGAATCCCTGTGACGATCTTCTACTTGATGATCTTCGTCACGCGGCCGGAGCCGACGGTCCGTCCACCTTCGCGAATCGCGAAGAGGAGCCCTTCGTCCATGGCGATCGGCTTCTGGAGCTCCACGGTCATCTCGGTGTTGTCGCCAGGCATGACCATCTCCGTGCCCTCGGGCAACGTGATGGACCCGGTGACGTCGGTGGTGCGGAAG
>Ga0187783_10000693_pt1 | contig 24576 bp, 23 predicted proteins | sample 1015_SJ02_MP02_2_FD_132471 | JGI IMG/M metagenome (GOLD analysis project Ga0187783, IMG submission 132471) | Tropical peat soil microbial communities from peatlands in Department of Meta, Colombia - 1015_SJ02_MP02_20_MG | ecosystem: Environmental > Terrestrial > Soil > Wetlands > Peat | place...
ACAGCCCGGTTCGGGCGCGGTTTAGCGACGCCGACCGCACCGGCATCGAACTTCTCGTAAACGCATTCAGCGGATCGCTGAGCTCGCCGGAGAAGCGCGAACGCTGAGCGTCACCCACGCAAAATTTGCCAACGCCATCACGCCGATGGTGAGAAAGACGGCCGCGAAGCCGAACCGCCCGGCAATCGCTCCGCCAAGCAAAGGCCCGGCGAACATTCCCAGGAACGTCGCGCTCGACGTGATTCCAAAAACTTGTCCGCGCCGTTCGATTGGGAAGAGCCGGCCAATTAGCGCATTGGCCGTCGGCAAGACGCCTCCGAGAAATAACCCCACGCCGAAGCGCAGCGCGATAAACGCGCCAACGCTGTGCACGAAGGCTTGAGGAATCGTAAAGCAGGCGACACCGCACAGCGAGATCAGCAGTACGCGCCGATAACCAAGCCTGTCGCTGCGCTTGCCCAGAAACGGCGAAGCCATCAAGTCGGCCAAGCCCGTTACCGCAAACGCCATGCCCGCCGCCGTCGCCAGCCACGGAGCGTCTCCAACCATCTCGCGAACGAAGAGCGGTACGATCGGTTGCACGCCAAAGGCGACGACTTGGGCCAGCAGCACGACGACGAACATCGGAGCCAGCCGCGGATGCGTCGCGACCTCGCGCAAGCCGGCCAGGAATGAGGAGCGGCCGCGAGGCGACTCCCTTGGATGCGATCGCTCGCGGACGAACGCGATGCAGACTGCCGCAGCGGCCGCTGCGACCAACGAGGTCGCGTAGAATACATGACGGTAGCTGTGCAACCGGTCGGCAAGCAATCCGCCAAAGAGCGGCCCGCAGAGGCCGCCGATCAGCTGGCCGGTCGTCATCCACCCCAGCGAGAACCCCAGGGATTCTTCGGGCACTTGCGTTCCGACCAGCGCGATTGCCGCGGCCGAGAATCCGCTGAAGATTCCCATGCAGGCGCGCGCGGCAAAAAGCTGCCAAACGTTCTGCGCCGTCCCCATGATCGCGGTGAAGAGGGCGATTGCGAGACACGAACGCACGACCATGGCCGTGCGCCCGGTACGGTCCGCGATGCCGCCCCACACCGGCGAGAAGATCGCCGCCAGCAGGAAGTTAACCGACGCGATCGCGCCCGCCCAGAGCGACACGGCCGCGATCGGCTTGACGCCGAGCTGGATGACGAAGAGCGGCAGAAACGGCCCGGAAACGGAGAAGGCGAAGGACATCATCGCCTGCACCGTCACCATGAGCCAAAGCGTGCGCTGCCAGGAGCTAGGCGTCACGCCATGGCGTTACCCCTACTGCGGCGGTGCGCCCTCCATGGGCATCATACCCCCATGCATCATCCCGTCGTGGATCATCGGATGGGGAGAGAGCGCCACGAGCAGCAGCGTTCCGGCGTCGAGCTGCGGAGGCTGCGTCGAGCCGTTTTGCATCCCCTTGTTCATCCAATCGGGATGATTTGCCGGAAGCTGGCTCTGCAGTGCGGCATGCAACTGATCGCGCAGCTGCCGGCTTTGGGCGACGAACGAAGCGTGCGCGGCTAGGATCCGCTGCTGTTCGCCGGCCGAGAGCATCGCGTTCAGCCGCTTTGCTGCGCCGTCAACGTCTGGATTGGGGGCGATTGCCAGCTCGCCGATCGTCGCGCCAACCGCGCGGCGGTGAAGCGGGGTGAGAGCGGAAAGAATTTGATAGCGCATCTGCTGGTGCAGTTGCTCCTCCTGCTGAGCAAACTGCTGGAAGGTCTGCTGCACGGCCTGACGCTGGTCGGGCGTGAGCTGCGGTGGGGAACCGGTGTCCTGAGCGAAGGCTGCAGCCGGCATGAGGCTCAGCGTCAACGCCAGCGCGAAAAGCTTTTTGTTCATGCTTCATTTTATGGTCTGGTCTCGTAGAAGTTCCTGAGAACCGCCTGTGCAATTAAGGCCGGCGGCAGGCCCGATCTGCGGCAATCCAGGCTGGTGGGCCTCTCCTTAAGCGAGCAGATCGTGCCAGCTCGACGCCTTCACGCTGATCCCGTAATACGTCGCGGCAGCCCTGATATTTGCAAACGCCTGCGCGCGCTCGGCGTCGTTGACGCCGCGCACTTCGCCGAACCGCCCGATCGCGCTGCGAACGTGGGCAGCATCGGTTAGCGGCTCTTTTCGTTCCTTGGGAAAGGCGAAGGCGCTATCGGGCAGCTTCGAACGCGACGAATCTGTGCCGTCGCGCGTGGGCTTCCAAGTGACCTGCATCGTTCTACACTAGTCTGCGCCTATGAACGGCGCGTTACGCCCGCGTTGCTAAGGCGGCCAGGATCGCGCGCGCGGCCCGCTTGCCCGGAAAACCGCTGACGCAGCCGCCGGGATGCGCACCGGAGCCGCAAAGGAACAGATTCGCTACGGGGGTACGCGTCGCGAACCGCTGTTCGTAGATCTGCCCGGGTAAAAGTTCTCCGTGGAAGATGTGGCCGCCGATCAAACCAAAGCGAGATTCGAGATCTGGCGGAGCGAGTATTTGGCGGTGCTCGATGGCGCCGGGAATATTGGGCGCATAACGCGCGAGAATTGCGACGATCTTATCGGCCGCCGCCTGACGCTTGGCTTCCGACCAAGCGCCGGCGCGATCGTACGGAAAGTATTGCGCGAAGATCGACAAGATGTGCTTGCCGGGTGGCGCTAGCGACGGATCGGTCGGAGTTTGCAGGAAGCATTCGATCAGTGGCTCGTCGCTTTCGCCGGCAACGCAAGCGTCGTCGTACGCCTTCTGCAAGTACTCGATCGACGGAGCGACGTGAATGGTCGCGTGGTGGTGTGGCTGCGGGTGGGTTCCCGGCCGGCAGGTGAAGTTCGGAAGCTCGCCGAGGCCGAGGTTCAGTTTAAGTGACGGACCGACGGTTTTCCACGTCTTCACCTTGGCGACGAAGGAATCATCCAAAAGCGATGGATCGAGGAGTTTCAAAAACGTGGTGTGCGGATGGGCGTTCGAAACGACGGCGTGCGCGCTCACCGGCCCCGACTCCAACTCGACGCCGCGCGCGCTGCCGTCATCGATCAGAATGCGCGACACGGCGCTACCGGCAAAGAGCTCCGCACCGTGAGCGGTTGCGGCGGCCGCAAGCGCTTGGGAGACTGCGCCCATGCCGCCGCGCACGAACGCCCACGCACCCTGCGATCCAAGCAGCCGTCCTGCGAGGTGATGCGCGAGCACGTATCCGGTTCCTGGACTACGCGGGCCGAGATACGTCCCGATCAATCCGTCGTTGACCAACTCCGCTTGCAGCACCGGGGTCGACACGTAGCGCTCCACCAAGTCGGCAGCCGAGCCCCGCAACGCGCCCTGCGTTTCGGGATCGAAGCGCGAGAGCTGAGGGTCGTCGTCGGAGAACGTGTCGAACAGCGCCTTCCCTAGCCGATCGGTACGCTGAACGTACGCGTCGAAACCGGCGACGTCGCGCGGGTTGAACGCCGCGATTTCCTCTGCGTTGCGCAGCCGATCGTCGCCTAGCAAGAGCGAACGGCCATCGAGCAACGGTGTAAAGGCGTAAGGATCCTTGCGATAGTACGCCAAGCCGTGCTCGCGCAGCCCTAGTTCGGCGACGAGCCACGGATCGAGCAGGCTGCAGACGTAGGAAGCAGTTGAGATCGTGTAGCCCGGCCAGATTCCGGTTTCGCTGACCGCCGCACCACCGGCGACTAAGCGGCCCTCGAAGATCGCCACCGACCGTCCAGCTTTGGCCAATAGCGCCGCGCACGCCAGGCCGTTGTGACCGGCGCCGATGACGACGGCGTCGTAGGAAGCCTTAGGTGTGAGCGGCTTTTGGGTCAGCGATAGGATGGCCGCGAGGCAAAGCAGTCCCGGCAGTACACGGGTTTATCGCCACGCGGGTTGAACGGCACCTCCGCTACACCGCCGCAATTGCTGCACGTTGCCGTGAACATCTCCCGAGGGCGCCCGGTACGCTCGCCACCGCCGCCCCCGCCGCTGGAACGCATTTGCTTGCGCGCCTGGCGGCAGTCCGGGCAACGATTCGGCTTGTTCTGAAAACCCTTTTGTTCATAAAAGCGTTGTTCGCCCGAACTGAAAACAAACTGGCGTCCGCAGTCCACACAGTTGAGCATTTCATCTACGTACACGAAAAGAGAAACTCCTTAGACTCTGCCGACGGTGTGGACTTCTTGACCGTAGTAACATAGAATCCGACCACGTGACGAGAGCAGCATTGTCACCGCTTCTGCGACCCCGGTGGCGCCGGTCCCTGCCGCCGACCGGAACGGACGGCCCGACACGCGGATCGGCCCGTTTCGGTGGCTGAAACGATTCCCGAGGTAATCGTTCCCGCCTCGCTTGACGACTACTTTGAAGTGATGACGCGGGCAGTCTTTCAGGCCGGCGTGAGCTGGAAGCAAATTGCCGTGCAATGGGACGCCTACCGCATAGCCTTCGCGAGCTTTAACCCCGCATCGGTGGCCGCATTCGACGATCTCGACGTCGAGCGAGTGCTGGCGATCCCGGGCATCCTGCGGATGCCGCGCAAGGTGCGCGCCACGATCGCCAACGCCAACGCGCTGATCGACGCGGACCGTGAATTCGGCGGCTTCGACCGCTATCTTGGCTCCTTCGATTCGTATCGAGCGCTGGCGAAGGATCTCAAGGGGCGCTTCGCGCTGATGGGCGACATGAACGTCTGGTACTTCCTCTTTCGAACCGGACGTGCCGTGCCGCAGTTTGAATCTTGGGTGAAGACGATTCCCGGCGACCATCCGCGCATGCGGGAGATGGTGGAGCGCGCTCGCGCCTTGGGACGCTCTCCGGAAACCAGCTAGATCGTTATCGTCACGGCCGTCCCATGGCCGGGCGCGCTATCGATCGCGATATTGCCGCCAGCGCGTTCGACCGCACGCTTTGCGATTGCCAAGCCCAAGCCTGTTCCCACAATCTCGCCCCGCTGATCGCCCCGATAGAACCGCTCGAACGCGTGCAGCCGTTCGGATTCCGACATCCCCGGACCGTCATCGCGCACTGTGATCACGGAATGGCCGTTGCTGCGCGCGGCGCGCAGATGAATCGGGGCGTCGGGGGCATACTTCAATGCGTTTTCGATGACGTTCCAAACCGCTTCCGCGAGCTCGCCGCGATCGGCTTTGATCGTCTTCACGCCGTCGACGCTGTAGTCAATCGTGCGGCGATCGTCTAGGCGCCGCGCCGCGTCGCACTGACTGCGCAAAAGTTCGGCGACGTCCACTTGTTCCAGCTGCGGCGGCGCTTCGGAGTCCAGGCGCGCCAAGCGCATGAGCCGATCGATCAGCCCGCGCATGTGCTCTTTCTCCAGCGACATCGTCGCCAAAATTTGACGGGCGATTCTTGGCTCCTCGATCGCGCCACGGCGCAAAACGTCGATGTATCCGGCAATGACCGTCAACGGCGTGCGCAACTCGTGCGACGCGTCAGCGGCGAATTGCCGCATACGCTCCTCCGCGTTACGTCGGTGCTCCATCGCGGTGGCAACGCTCGCGACGGCGTCGTTGAACGCCGCAGTTAGCGAGGCCACTTCGTCACCGCCGGCCATGACGAAACGACGCTGCGTATAATCGCCGTTAGCCAAAGCCCGCAAAGAACTACTGACCTCGTTGATCGGGCGCAGCGACTGCTGGGCGAAGAGTCTGCCAACGAACCAGGAGAGCAGGATCGCGGCCAGTGCGATCGTCAGCACGATCCGCCAGTACGGGACGAGCGAAACGAACATCAGTGGGAACGACGGTGCAAAACCGACATATCCGCCTTCGACATAGGTTAATGAAAGCGGCTCGAGGCGCGTCGGATCGGGAGGCAGCGGAGGAACGGCGCTGCGGTAAGCGTACCCATGCGGGCTGCCTCGCTCGCTGTGATACGGCGTCTCCTGAGGCGAGCGAAGTGACAGGGGAATAAAGTGCTGCATTCCGCCCGCAGCGATGACGCCGGCCAATGCCTTTGGGCGAAGCGTCTTGTCGCCCGCGAGATAGCGCCCCTTAAGATCGAAGATCGTCACGCGCAAACCAATCCCGCTAAGGGAGTTGACGATTTCCGGAGCGGCCTGGGCCAACGTCATGCCCTCGCGACGGTATTGATCGACGAGGATGCGCGCCTCTTCATGCTTGGCGATCATAACGTCGCCCGAAAACTGCCACAGCTCGATCACCAACGCGATCGACGAGGCCAAAATGACGATGAGCACCGTCACGCCGAGCAAGACGGCGTACAGGGCCGAAAGTCGTGCGGCGAGTTTCACGTTCGATTGGCCTCGCTATTGCGAGAGGCCGTAGCCGACCCCGCGCACGGTACGAATGAACGACCCGGGTTCAGCCGGCCGGTCTACTTTCGCACGCAAGTAAGAAATGTACGTCTCGACGATGTTAGGGCCGCCCTCGAAGTCGTGTCCCCAAACGATCTCGAGCAGGTGGTCTTTACTGAAGACGCGTCTTGGCTCCCGCATGAAAACTTCCAGCAAATCGAATTCGCGCTGCGTGAACTCGAGCGTTTCTTTTCCACGCCAAGCTTCGCGCGTCGCCGGATTAATAGAGATGTCGCGCCAGCGGAGCACATTCTCTTCGATGAGCTGTGGCCGGCGAAGCTTAGCCTGCAAACGGGCAATGAGCTCCTCGAACACGAAGGGCTTGACCAGGTAGTCGTCCGCTCCGGAGCTTAAGGAACGGACCTTATCTTCCGTCCCTCCCTTGGCGGTAAGCATAACGATCGGCGCTTGAGTGATTTCGCGCAAGCGAGGAAGCAGCGTCACGCCATCGATTTTCGGCATCATGATGTCGAGGACGATGAGCTCCGGGTCGAATAGCTTAACGAGCTCGAGCGCGGCGAGGCCATCCGTGGCCGTCCGTACCTCGTAGCCCTCGCGGGAGAGTCCAAGTTCCAACATCTCCCGCACCATGCGGTCGTCGTCGATGACCGCCACGCGGGCATTGGGCATAACATACATTTCTACGCTGCATCGTGGGGTCTCACCCTTGGAGCCACCTGAACGGGCCCCTAGGCAGCGCGGACGGGCGAAGGCCAGCGGGCCATACGCTGACCCGAAACCAACGCCGCTTGACCGATTGCCCCGAGCGGGTGAGGCCGAACCTCCAGTCCTCGGCGAGCGAGGATGTTGGCCGTCGCATCGTCCGGCCGCCAATGTGCGAACAGGTGGATCTGCCGGACGCCGGTTGCCTCGGCGAGCGTCGCAATCACGTCCGCGATGGTGCACTCTTGACGGCGCAGCAGCGCCTGGACGACGTCGCAGCGGAACCGCGACCCACTCCAGCCGCGAGCAACGATGAGCACGCGCCGCACTTCGGAAGCCTGCGCCGCTTCGAAGTCAATCAAGGCCGCTTCAACGCTGCCAGCCAGCCCCGGCTCTAGCTGTGCGTGGAGCGTTGCACTGGCGATGGTCGCCGCCGGCCCCGCCGTGAGCAGTGCTCCCGCCCCGATAAAGTACTCGTCCATGCCGTAATCCTGACATGGACGAGTGCCAACTGGGTGGCGCACAGATCGGGCGCCGATTCGAAAGAGGGTCAGATGAGCGGGTCTGGCGGAGCCAGGGCAAATCCGATGAGAATGGCTAGCGCTAAGCTAAGCATGCGTAATCCTCCTGATGCGGTCAGTGATTCACTCATCATAGGCGCTAGCGCTGTCTCATCGCTCTAGTCAAAATTAACTAGGCCGTGGCATGTCGCCGTTAGATCAGCCTAAGCTGCTGCGCTGTACGAATTGCCTCGGACTTCCCGCGACAGCCAAGCTTGGCGATCACGTTAGCTATATGCGCGCGTACTGTAAAGACGCTGCGCCCCGTCCGCTCTCCAATTTCCTTCGGTACGAGGCCTGCCGACAGATACTGCAAAACCACGAGCTCTGATTTGGTAAGCCTAACGGACCGCACGGTGTTACTTTGCCTTAGGGCCAGCGCACGGTCGACCGCCGCTAGCAGCTGCGACAGGTCCGCGTAGCCCAGCGCAGTAAGCTCGTCCAGGCTCACCCGCATCCTGTCTGCGCCACTTTCGCTTGGATAGCGGATTCTTGCCATTGCGTCGCCCGCTATCCTTACAACGAGCTCGACGACGCTGTCGCCAGACGCTTTAATGCTGCGAAGAACGCGATCACCATAGGTCACACGGCCATTGATGCTGTCCGCGAGGGCGCACAGCGCTTTACCAATTGCCATAGAGCGAACTCGGAAAAGTCCCGTGAACGTTGCCGAGGCGATATCCGTCAGCATCTCTCTGATCATGCGGGCAGATAGCTTTGTTTGCCCGTCAATGGCCAAAAATAATGCATATTCGCTACCACAGAAAATGCGATCAAAGTCAAACGGCAACTGTGCCCAGCAGGTAGTTACCAGGCGATGGGCCTCCCCAAATCTCCCTTCCCAGGCGAGACGGATGGATCTGAATAGCGCAAGATATCGGACTGCCAGATCGCTTGTTCGGACGGTTGCTAGTCGCTGCTCAATTTCGATGCTTTTTCCGACGTCGCCCTGACGCATTCTTGCGCTGAGCATCTGGAGCAACGCTGTTTGAAGGGCGAAAGCATCTCCAGCCTTAGTAGCGGCTGCTGCAGCTGCCTCAGCATACTGAAGCTGCATCGTGACGTTGTCTTCCTCGTGAAGCACCAGGTTCGAAAGGACTGCGTTGGCTCGACTTGCGAGACCGTATAGATTCAATTCCAAAGCAATTTCAGCCGCGAGCGTAAGAGCATCGAAAGCTCGTCGCGCTCCCCCCAAGTGATGAAAGGCGATCCCGATATGATGGAGAATTTTGGCGCGCGCCACATCGGACTCCACCTCCGGTAGAAGTACCTCCGTCTGCGCCACGGCCTCTTGCGCGGTGATCAGGTCCCCTGCGACAGCACGCTGACCGGCTATTAGCGAAAGCGCCTCGGCGCGATGGACGGCGCGCTGATTTTGGTTCTCCCCTACGGCTTGCAGGAGGGCTGTCGCGTCCTTTCCCTGGTTACCTATTAGCGACGCCAGTCGCAGGCTCGTCATTGCGATCAGGCCCTGGTCATTTCCCGATCGACTCAAAGCCCGGCGGAACAGCGATTCTGCTCGAGCGAACTTGCCTGCGACCGATCGAAGCGCTCCTTGTAACGCAAGCACGGTCGCATTTTCGCGACGCGTTTTATCATCCGTCGATTCGATCGCGCGAGCGACGACATCTCCGTGAGCGCGTTCCAGGAGTTCGAAGCCATGTCGCTCGAGCAGCCGCACTACGTCGGCCGAAGATGCAGCCGAGACGTAGGAACCGATCGCGTGTTCGATGTCGCCGGTGGCCTCGAGAGCCTGAGCCGCTCGTTGGTGCAATTTCCGTTGCGCCTGCTGACCGCCGAGTGCCGATTGATGGCGCAAGAAGTCGCGGAAAAGTTCGTGACACTGATAGACACCCGGAACTTCTTCATGAATAAAGGCCGTGCGCTCGCGCAGCCGTTCGACCATCGGCAACGCGCGATCGAATCCCGCTCGCTCCAGTACGCTGACGTCGATAGCAGGCAGAGCGACAGCTATTTCAAGCAACCCGCGCTCCTCATCGGAAAGTGCCGCGTAGACTTGCTCCGCGAGAAGACGATAGATCATCTCTCGCGTCAGTGCCGAAACGTTGCCAAGCTCCGAAGAACGCGTCGAGGTACGCAGCGCGAAGCTCATCGCCGCCGGCCAGCCGTCGGTAAGTGCCAGCAGTTCGCGTAGCTCGTCTTCGCGGCTTACCAGCCCCAAGTTGCGCGCGACTTCGCTTGCCTCGTCGATCGTAAAGCGCAGGCCGTCCTCGCCGATCGGCAGGTCGGCGTCGCGGTACGCTAACCACGTACCCACGGGCAACCCTGCCGTGGAGCGGGATGCGAGAATCCATCGTATCTTGCCCTTGGTTAGTTCGATCACCGAACTAAGGAAGGCCGCCACTTCGATGTCTGCGTCGGCTACGTGGAGATCGTCGATCGCGATAACCCCGGCGAACGACTCCAAATGCGCATGCATCCAGCGAGCGAGCTCGGTTCCACGCTTCGAGCTGGTGGTACTGCGTTCGTAAGCTCCCGCCAGCGTAGTGATTGCGTGCGGCGCGGGCTCGCGCAAGGCCTCGGCAAACCCGCGCAGGAAACCGAGCAGAGCCGCGTGTTCCGCGCGCAGTGAAAACTGCACGTGCGGCGTGGACAGCGAGCGAAAATACTGCCGCAGCACCACCGATTTGCCGTAACCTGCCGGCGCGATCAATAGCGCAACCGGATATTTTGCCGCTGCCGCTAAGCGCTCAACCAAGCGCGGCCGTTCGACGGGCGCAAATACACCGGTTTCGATGCGATCCTCGATTTCGAACACGCGGGCCATCGGCCTAGATTCTAACGTTGCCTCGGTGTCGCCTGGGCGCGAAATGCCCACGGATCGGGAACGTTACCTTTATGAATTAGTGCGCTCAAAAAATGCGCTAACAGTGCACCTTCCCAATGCAACCGAGCTGCTAGCCACGCGTGTTGTGCGGGGCACGTAATCTCGCCAAGCTCGAGGACCAGGCTACCGTCGCGTGCATCTACCTGCTGGAACGCGTAATAGCGTCGAAGGCCAATCGTGAAATTATCGGGTTGAAAGCCGAACGGCCAATACTTGCCGTAGAGCAGCCGCCATTCTGCAGCCGCATGCGAATCGCGCGGGTACGCGTATCCGATCGACGCGCTGCTTCGGCACGGCGGATCCGAGCCGTCGAAGTGAATGAATACCGCCGCGCCGACGCGGTATTTTCCGGGAAAATCGGCCGGAAGCCGCACGACGGTAACGCCACGAGCGCGCAACACCTCGGTCGCCGCGTCGGCCACAACCGGCGTCCACGAACGCTCGCCGCGCGCGCCGAGATTGCACGCGTGCTGCGGGAAGCGCGCGCAGCTCGCCGGGCGTCCCTCGTGCCCTGCTGAGATCAAAACGTCGTAGATTACCACCCGCCCGAAGCGCCACCACCTCCAAAGCCGCCCCCACCTGCCGAGAACCCGCCGCTAAAACCGCCGCCGCCCGACCCACCTCCTAGGCCGCCGATCAACGCCGCGCTTCCCCAAGTCCAACCGCTGCGCATGTCTCTCTTCGCGCGTGCCGTCCCCTCTCGCGTGACCAGATAACCAAAACGCAGCGCGGCGACGACCTCCACGATTACGACGAAGATGACGTAAATGACCAATAGACCCACGACGATGACCACGATCACTCCAAGGTTGCCCATGCCGCTCACCGGGGCGCCGTAGCCTGCGGGCGGCGCGCTGACGGCCGCGTAGGACGGGGAAATCGTGGTCAGCATCGCCGCGACGCCGCTCGACACCGCGGCGTCGACATCTCCAGCGCGCATCCGGGGCACGATGACGTCGCGAATGATCCGATACGAGTCGGCGTCGGTGAGTTTGCTTTCCAAACCATAGCCGACCTCGATTCGAACCTTTCTATCGCGCATGAAGATGAACAGCACCGCACCATCGTCATAGGACCGCCGCCCGATCTTCCAGTGGTCCGCCGTTTCGCCGGTCCATTCCTCAAGCGGCACGTCGCCGGTGGTTTGTCCGATCCACACGATGACTTGATGCCCGGTCGACCCCTCGTACGCGCGAAGCTCATTCTCAAGCGACGATCGGGTTTGGTCCGAAATGGCGGCAGCATTATCGGTAACGTAGCTTTGCGGCACCGGCGGAATTTCGAACCCGGCGCCGATGGCCGAAAACAACAGCGGTAACGCGAGCGATGCAATCATGCCGGCGCCTGCGGGAAATGAGCCCGAAGGGCGGCGCCGATTCTCTTCACGGCGCTTTGAATGCCGCCCGAGATGTCCCCACGGGCGAAATAGGCTCTGCTGTGCTCTACCACGTCCTGCCAAAATGCGTCGCCGACGCGCTGGTGCAAGCTGCGGTCACCGATCACCGCAAACTGCCGAGCCTTGGGAGCCACGAGAATCAGCGCCGCATTGCCGTGTTCGTGCCGATGCAGGCCGGCCGCCTCGAATTCGCGCTTGGCCCGCTCGAATGCGTCGACGCTTGCGTCGGGGATAACGCGAACGGCGATTCGCCCGCTCGATCCCTCTTCCGCATCGGCGATCGCGCGCGCGATCGCCTCGCGCTCGGACCGGCTCACGGACTGAAGTTAACGACCGGAGCTTGCTGCGCGCCTGGCTGTGCTTGAAAGTACGGCTTTTCGTTGAACCGGCTTCCGAACAGCCCCGCGATAAAGACCGTCGGGATCGTGTCGCGTTTCACGTTGAATGCGCGGGCGACGTCGTTGTATTTCCGCCGCTCGAAGGCGATGCGGTTTTCGGTTCCTTCGAGCTGCGCTTGCAAGGTCTGAAAGTTTTCCGTAGCTCGCAGCTGCGGGTAATTCTCGACCACGGCCAGCAGGCGCGACAGCGCCGCACCGAGCTGGTCCTGGGCAGCGGCATACTTGGCAAAATCCTGCGGATTATTGATCGCGTTCTGCACGGCTGCGGGCGAGATCTGGCCCACACTGGCGCGCGCCTTTGCCACGGCCTCGTAGGTGCTCGACTCGAAGTTTGCCGCGCCCTTGACCGTCGCGACGAGATTGGGAATGAGGTCGGCGCGGCGCTGATAGACGTTCTGCACCTGGCCCCACTGCGCGTCGACGGCTTGACCGAGCGTAACCAGCGAATTGTACGACGTGCCGACGAAGATCAGCACGACGACCACGAGCCCAACGATGACGAACGGGCCTACGTACGAAGGACGTTGTTGCATAGGATGGCGTACATGCGCCGTCATGCGGCCTGCCCCTCCCTCGGGCGCTGTTGCCATTCGGCTGTTCTTAGCGGCCGTTCCGGTCGCTGCGCTGAGCGTCGCCGTACCGCTTGTCAACCGCGTGGAACCGCGAATCTTCGGGCTGCCGTTCCTGCTGTGCTGGCTCGTGGCGTGGGTGTTACTCACACCCGCCTTTATCTGGGCCATCGGCCGCATCGAGCGCCACTGGTGAACGACATCGCCATTTCGCTGGCAATCGTCGCGTTCGTCGTTTTTGGGACTATCATCTTTGCGCTGGTGGGCGTTCACCGCATCAAGATGGATCCGGCGCAATACATCGTCGGCGGCCGTTCTTTTGGGACGATCTTTCTCTGGGTGCTGCTCGCCGGAGAGATTTACACCACCTTCACTTTCCTGGGAATCGCCGGCCTGTCGTATTCGCAAGGCGCCCCGGCCTTCTACGTCATGGCTTACGGCACGTGTGCGTACGTCATGGCGTACTTTATAACGCCTCGGATTTGGCGCGTCGGCAGAGATTGCAATCTGCTCACCGGTCCGGATTTTTTTGAAACGCGCTACAACAGCCGCCTGCTCGGCATTTTCGTGGCGGTGATCATGTTCGTCATGATCGTGCCCTACGTCGCAATTCAGTTGAGCGGGTTGCAGATTCTTTTGCGTATCGCCGGTTACGGAACGTACAACGCCACAGCGTCGGTCTGCATCGCTTTCTTAGTGCTGGCGTTATTTGTCTTTAGCGCGGGTCTGCGCGGAACGGCCTGGGCAAGCATCGTAAAGGACGTCTTGGTGCTGGCCGCGGTGGCATTCGCGGGCCTCGCCATCCCGACGCGTTTTTTCGGCTCGCCCAGCGGGCTAATGCAGAAACTGTTCGAGACGCATCCGCAGATGCTGATGCTGCCGGCCGGCGGCGCGTTCCACGGGACCGTTTGGTTTGCCTCGACGGTGCTGTTGTCGGCGGTCGGTTTTTTTATGGGCCCTCACTCGTTTAATGCCGTGTACAGCGCGCGGAGTGGCGACACGCTTCGCCGCAACGCCATGCTCCTGCCATTTTACCAGTGCTTAGTGAGCCTGATGATCTTCGCCGGGCTATCGGCGACGCTGATAAGCCCCGGACTAAAGGGACCGGACGTCGACCAATCGTTCCTGCTGATCGTCCAGCGCTACTATCCATCCTGGATTCTCGGGCTCGTCGCCTCGGCCGGAGCGCTGGCCGCGCTCGTCCCGGCTTCCGCATTGTTGCTCGCCGGCGCGAGCGTCATCACCAAGAATGTATGCAACGATGCGTTTGGCATCGCTACGTCCCCCAAATCGCAAACGATGCTCACGCGCTCGCTCGTCCTTGCCGTCGCGCTGCTGGCTCTGGGGGTCTGGCTCGTCGCGCAGAAGACCGTCGTCGAGCTGCTCCTGCTCTATTACAACGGCGTATCGCAGTTCGCGCCCGGAGTCGTCGCGACGTTTGTGTGGCGTCGCGCGAGCGCTTGGAGCGTCGGCGCCGGAATCGTGGCCGGACTGGCGGTGGCCGTCCCGCTGGCCGCACTCAACATCACGCCCTGGGGCGCGAATGCCGGCTTCGTCGGCCTCGTCGCCAACGTCGCGGTATTAATCGCGGTCACGCTCGCAACCCGCACTCGGGGCGGCGCCTGATTTACACTTTTTTCAGAGTCTGCCCGTAGTATGGCTCAAGAGGGCAATCGCTGTGCAATTCACCCGTCGAACGTTTCTGAAAGCCGGTGTCATCCTGCCTGGACTAGCGGCAGCACTCGGCCGGTTGGGCCGCGCCGATGGCTCGAAGGCATCGCAGGCCTCGATGCATTATCAAACCAGTCCCAACGGCAGCGCGCACTGCGGCGCGTGCAGGTTTTTCGTTCCAGGTGCCGGTGCCACGGCCGACGGCAGCTGCCAAATCGTCGACGGAGCGATTTCCCCCAACGGTTACTGCATCGCGTTTACCGCGCAAAATTGAGAGAGCCTCGCTACTTGCGAGGCTCTCGCTGCGGTTGGTGCCGACCCGTTACAGATCTTCGGGATTGATGCCCTTGAGCCGGTCGTACTGCGTCTTGCGCGGACCGGCGTGCGGGCTGAGGTGGTCCTCGTACTCTCCTTCGTACTGCACCGTAAGTGGCTCGCGGTTCCGTTCATAAGCGGTCACCAGCCTGCTCATACCGTCACCGTTCCCGCCGCCCATGACCTCGGCCAGCGCCGCATCGTCCGCGGTCATCGTCGCGTAGGGTACGTCGTACTCGTGGCGCGGGCGCCCGTCATCGTCGACGTCCTGTCCCTCGGGCACGATGTCCACGTTTCGATAACGCGACATCCCGGTGCCGGCGGGAATCAGCTTGCCGATGATCACGTTCTCTTTGAGGCCGAGCAACGGATCGTATTTGCCTTTGATCGCTGCGTCGGTGAGAACACGGGTCGTCTCCTGGAAGCTTGCAGCTGACAGGAACGACTCGGTGGCGAGAGAGGCCTTGGTCACGCCGAGCAGCACCGGATTCGCGGTAGCGAGTTCCTTGCCGGCCGCCCGCATGCGTTCGTTTGCCTCGTGAAACTGCGCCGCTTCGATGAGCTGTCCGGGCAGCAGTATGGTATCACCGCCCTCCACGATCTTCACCTTACGCAGCATCGAGCGTACGATCACTTCGATGTGCTTGTCGTTGATATCGACGCCTTGCGAACGGTAGACCTTTTGCACTTCTTGCACGAGGTAGTTCTGCAGCGCGGTCTCGCCTTTGACGCGCAAGATGTCGTGGGGATTGAGCGACCCTTCGTTCAGCTGGTCGCCGGCCTCCACTTGCTGGCCGTCCTGCACCAGCAAATGCGTTCCCGGGGGGATCTCGTATTCACGCTCGTCGCCGCTCGACTCGACGATGAACACGGTGCGCTTATACCGCTCGTCGCCCAGTTTGATCGTGCCCGTGTGCTCGGCAATCGTGGCCTGACCTTTGGGCTTGCGCGCCTCGAAAATCTCTTCGACGCGCGGCAAGCCGGTGATGATGTCTTCGGTTGCAACACCGCCGGTATGGAAGGTCCGCAGCGTGAGCTGCGTCCCCGGTTCGCCGATCGATTGCGCGGCGATGATTCCCACGGCAGTGCCGATGTCGGCGTGGCTTCCCGCCGCAAGATCGCGACCGTAGCATAGCGAGCAGACGCCGTACTTCGACTGACAGGTCAGCACCGAACGGATCTTCACCTGCGTAACGCCGGCCTCGAGCAGCGCCTTCGCCTTTTCTTCGTCGATCTCTTGATTGCGCCCGACTATCGTGGTCGTGGGACGCTTCGGATCCAGCCGTATTTCCTCGGCGGAGCGGCGCCCGATGATTCGATCGATCAGCGGCTCGATTATTTCCTTGCCGGCCCGGATGTCGCTCACCACGATCCCGCTGCTCGTTCCGCAGTCTTCTTCGCGAATGATTACGTCTTGAGCAACGTCGACGAGACGCCGCGTTAGGTAGCCGGAGTCGGCCGTGCGCAGCGCAGTGTCGGCAAGTCCTTTTCGCGCGCCGTGCGTCGAAATGAAATACTCGAGCACCGTCAGGCCTTCTTTCAGCGACGCCTTGACGGGAATCTCCAGAATTCGGCCCGACGGATCGGACATCAATCCGCGCATTCCGCCTAGCTGCTTCACTTGTGCGATCGAGCCGCGCGCGCCCGACGTCGCCATCATGAAGACCGGATTGAGCGGATTCTGCGAGGCTTGCATCGAGCTAGTGACTTCGTCCGACGCCTTCGACCAGATATCGATCGTCTTGTTGTACTGTTCGTCGTTGGAAATGAAGCCCTGTTCGTACAGGCGATGCAGTTCGTCGACCTCGTCCTGCGCTTTTCCGACGATCTCGTACTTGTTTTCCGGCACGATCACGTCGTTGATCGAGACCGTGGTGCCCGAGAGCGTCGCGTAGTGGAAGCCGAGGTCTTTGATCGCATCGAGAAAGCGCGCCGTTTCGGCATTCCCGTAGCGACGATAGCAATCCGTGATTATCTTCTTCAGGCCGCCCTTGTCGACGATCTGATTGACGAACTCATGATCCCAGCGCTCGGGAAACGCCGTGTTAAAGATGACGCGGCCGACCGTCGTCTTGATAAGCTCGCCGTTCCAGCGAACGTAGATCCATTCTTGCAGCCCAATCTGCTTGGTCTCATACGCGAGCACCGCCTCCTTACCGTCAAAGAACGTAGGAATCGCTCCGGGCGCATCTGCCGCCGGCGCGTTCCTTTTCTTCACGTGGCCAACTCGTTCGTATTCGTCCAAGACCGGCGCCTTTGCCGGGCCGGCGTATTCGGCGCCGTGGAATGTGAGATAATACAGGCCCAAGACCATATCTTGCGTCGGAATGGACACCGGATTGCCGTAAGCCGGCAACAAGATGTTATTCGAGGACAACATCAGGATCCGCGCTTCGGCCTGCGCGCCCGCTGAAAGCGGCAGGTGAACGGCCATCTGGTCGCCGTCGAAGTCAGCATTGTACGGCGTGCAGACCAGCGGATGCAAATGCACCGCCTTGCCCTCGACCAAAACCGGTTCGAAGGCCTGAATGCCGAGGCGATGCAGCGTCGGGGCGCGGTTCAAGAGCACTGGGTGCTCCTTGATCACCTCTTCGAGCACATCCCAAACCTCGGGACGAACCCGCTCGACCATGCGCTTTGCGCTCTTGATGTTGTGCGCGAGCCCCCGATCGACCAACTTCTTCATCACGAAGGGCTTGAAGAGCTCGAGCGCCATCTCTTTGGGCAAACCGCACTGATGAAGTTTGAGCGTCGGGCCTACAACGATGACCGAACGTCCCGAGTAGTCGACGCGCTTACCCAGCAGATTCTGGCGAAACCGTCCCTGCTTACCTTTGAGAATGTCGGAGAGCGACTTCAGCGGACGATTGTTGGGCCCGGTCACCGGCCGCCCGCGCCGGCCGTTGTCGATCAGCGCATCCACGGCCTCTTGAAGCATCCGCTTCTCGTTCTTGATGATAATTTCGGGCGCGTTGAGCTCGAGCAGCCGCTTGAGCCGGTTGTTCCGGTTGATGACTCGCCGGTAGAGATCGTTAAGGTCCGACGTGGCAAAACGCCCGCCGTCGAGCTGAACCATCGGGCGGAGCTCGGGCGCGATGACCGGGACCGCGGCCAGCACCATCCACTCGGGACGGTTGCCGCTGGAAAGAAACGCCTCTACCACCTCAAGCCGCTTGATGGCTTTGAGCCGCTTCTGGCCGCTCGTCTCTTTGAACTCTCTGCGCAGGTCTTCTTGCAGCCGGCGAAGGTTAAGATCGCGCAGCAACTCGCGAATTGCTTCCGCCCCCATTCCAGCTTTGAAGCGGTTGCCGAACTTCTCACGAGCCTCGCGATACTTTTGCTCGGAGAGGATCTCGCGCTTCGTGAGCGTCGTATCGCCCGGATCGATAACCACGTAGGCTGCGAAGTAAATGACCTTCTCCAGTTGCCGCGGCGACATATCGAGCAGAATGCCGATCCGGCTGGGCACGCCCTTCAAGTACCAAATATGACTGACCGGAGTCGCGAGCTCGATGTGACCCATGCGCTCGCGCCGCACTTTGGCGCGGGTGATCTCGACGCCGCAGCGGTCGCAAATCATCCCCTTAAAGCGGATCCGCTTGTACTTGCCGCAGTGGCACTCCCAATCTTTAGTGGGGCCGAAAATCTTTTCGCAGAACAGACCGTCGCGCTCCGGTTTAAGCGTGCGGTAATTAATGGTTTCGGGCTTTTTTACTTCGCCAAACGACCAAGCGCGAATTTGCTCGGGCGACGCCAGCCCGATGCGCATGGCGTCGAAATTATTGACGTCGATGAGGTTCAAGTGAGGGGACTCCGTCCGGCCCGTCGTTGCCGCCGCCTACGCAGGGAGATCGCTACTCACGTCGTCACGTAAGGGCTCCCACCGTCGCCGCTGGCACGGGGCACGGTCCAAAAGTATATCACGCCGGGGAGCCCGGGTTCAACTTGGAGAGAGCATGCAACCGGCGCCTTGCGATTCTTCATAGCATCGCCGGGTACGAACCAAGCATGAGAATTGGGATTGTCGGCTCGGATGACCGGGCCATGGCCATCGGCCGGCTGCTGCGCAAAGGAGGCCACCAGGTAACCTTTGGCGACCCGACCGCGAAAGAGCGCGCCAAGCGAGCGGCCGCCGTCGTGGGAGCTCGCGACGAAATTCCCTACAAGCAGGCAATGAACTCCGACCTGCTGCTACTGACGGTGGGCCGGCAAGAAGTAGACCGCGCGGTTACGGCCGTGGCCTCGGGCTCTGAAGCGGTGATCGTCGACGTCGCCGACTCAGGGCGAGGCAACGGCCTGCGAAGCAACGCGGAGATGCTCGCGCACAAGCTCGACTCCCATCGCCTCGTGCGCGCGCTTATCAACCTGCCGCAATCGGGCGCGAACATTCCAATCTGCGGGGACGATCCCACTTCGAAATCGCTGGTCGATCGAGCCCTCCAGGCGTGTGGATGTTTGACGACCGACCGCGGGCCCTTATCGAACGCGACTCAGCTGGAGCCGCCAGCCTAGGACTTTTTTCGAACCGCCATTACACTCGAGCTCCCCTTCCCCTCAACAAGTTGACGATGACGAGGATCAGTACGACGACCAACAGCAAATGGATAAGACCGCCGCCAAAGTGCAGCAAGAAGCCGATCAACCAAAAGAAGAACAGAATCACGATAATCGTCCAAAGAATGCCTATCATTTCATCTCCTTTCCCGTATGTCACGCGGCGCGTTCGTTAACGCTCCCCACCTTGAGCTCACTGCAAGCAATCTTCCCACTTCGTCGCCGGACGAATCAAAGCCGAAGCACCGCGCGCAAAAGCCGTAACATTCGCACGCACATGATTCCAGGTACGCACGGTCGATAATTCGAACCTGCCTGCGGCGGTTCTCGATACAGCCCGCCTCGCGCAGTTTCGCCATCACCGATGTGATCGTCGGGCGCTGCGCGCCGAGCATCATGCTCAAGCGTTCTTGCGTCATCGGAAAATCTGGAGAATCCGTACGGTCGTACGTCATCAGGAGCCAGCGCGCGCAGCGCTGGTCGACGCGATGGAGACGATTGCAGGCAATTAACTGTGCCAGCATCGCGCAGTACCCGCCGACGTAGCCCAGCAGGGAGTTCATGAAAGCCGGATCTTCCCTGGCCAGCCGCCGCGCAGCCCTCGCAGGCATCGCTAAGGCAGACCCGGGGACCTGGCAGATGTCGCGTCCGGTCGCCGCGCTCTCCTCGCGAAGGATTGCATCGATGCCGGCGACGCCTTCGGGTCCGACCATGCCGATCTCGGCGGCGTTTCCCGCCTCCATCACCTGAATGATCGACACGACCGCCGACTCGGGAAAGTAAATCCGATCGATCCGCTGGCCGGCCTCGTAGAGAACCTGCGAGTCCCCCAGCACGACACGCTCGAGCTCGTTGTAGGCGCGCCTTTGTGTGCCGGCTGGAAGGCGAGAGAGGACCTGATTCTGACGATCGACCAGGGGAATCTCCAAAAAAGCTGCGGCCAGGTCGCTTCTTTATTATGAACGCTGACCCCCGCCGCGCGGTTACCGGCGGACGGGCCGGCCCCAGACTCGGTTGTGAATTTTCGGTTGTTAAATTGGCATGAGGAACGTCAGCTAGCGAACCGACCGGCTGATGCGTGTTCGGGTATGGTCTTGCCCATGACCGACGATATCGCCGCCGGACAGCATTATGTCGAGTTGGACGGCGAGTACGATCTCGCCCGTAAGGACGAGTTGACCGCCATCTTTGCTTCGATTACGAACGGAGCTCCGGTCACAATCGACATGACTCGCGTCACCTACGTTGACTCCAGCTTCCTCAACGAGCTCGCTACGATCCGCGCCCGGCTCAACGGGCGCCCCGTGACTCTGATAGGGGTCCAGCCGAATATCGCCAGGGTCCTGCAGATCACAAAGCTCGACCGGTTCTTTACGTTTCGAGCCCCGCAATAGGGCATCACGCCGCATTAGGCGGATGGTTTCGGGTATGATGCGGTCATGAGAAGCACTTGGAAACCTCACGAGCGGCACGGCCGGCTGACTCGCCAGAGCGATCTTCCCGACAGCGCGTACGCCTTTCCAAAGCAGCGTAAAGAACCGCTAACCGACGCGCGCCACGTCCGTAACGCCGTCGCGCGGTTCGATCAGGTCACCGACGTGACCGACTCCGACCGCGCCTTGGCATTCGCCAACATCAAGAGGGCCGCCAACCATTACGGCGTCGACCTCTCCGAAACGAGCTGGCACGACCTTGGAGTTCACCCGCAGCTCCATCGCAAAGAGAGCTCGCGCAAGGCGGCCGCAACGCGAAAACGACGCCGGCGCGGCTGACGCGCCGTGCTGTTGCTCGGCATTGAGACGTCCTGCGACGACACGGCGGCCGCGGTCGTGCGCGACGGCCGCGACGTGCTGTCGAGCGTCGCTACGAACCAAGACGAGTTTCACCGCAAGTACGGCGGAATCGTTCCGGAGATCGCAAGCCGCCGTCACGTAGCGCTGCTTTCGGCGGTGGTTGATGACGCGCTCCAACGAGCCGGCGCTACGTTCGGTCAGATCGACGGCGTCGCGGTGACCTGCGGGCCTGGATTAATCGGCAGCCTCGTCGTCGGCGTCGCCGCGGCGAAAGCATACGCCTTTGCGCTGCAGCGACCGCTCTATGCCGTCAATCACTTGCACGGCCACCTTTTTGCGCCATTTATCGGTCGCGCCGAGGAACCAGCCTATCCTTTCTTGACACTGCTCGTGTCGGGCGGTCATTCGCAGCTCGTCGCAGTTTCTTCGGCGACACAGATGAGCGTGCTCGGCCGTACCAGAGACGACGCCGCCGGTGAAGCATACGATAAGACGGCGCGACTGCTCGGCCTTCCTTACCCTGGAGGACCGATGCTCGATGCGCTCGCGCAGCGAGGCGACCCGAACGCCTACGCCTTCCCGCGCCATCGCGCTGCGGGCAACTCGCTCGACCTCTCCTTTTCAGGACTGAAGACCTCGGTCCGCTACTTCTTGGAATCCGACGCCGGGCGCAATGCCAAAGCCGAAGACGTGGCCGCGTCGTTTCAGGCCGCGGTTGTCGACGTCCTTATGACCCGTCTGCAGAACGCCTACGAGCGGGCCCGGTATTGCGCCGTCGTGCTTTCGGGAGGTGTCGCCGCGAATTCCGCGCTGCAGAAGGCATTTCTATCCTGGGCGCAACGCAACGGGGTCGCTGGTTTTATTCCGCCCGCAAAGTACTGTACCGACAATGCGGCGATGATCGCGGCTGCCGGCTATTACCAGCGCGATGCGGTGCAGACCGATCCGCTCGGGTTGTGCGCCGATCCCAATCTGCCGTTCGAACTCAACGCTGCCCCGGCGTAAAAATCGCGGTCGGAGGGACTCGAACCCCCAACCTACAGGTTCGAAGCCTGGTGCTCTATCCAATTGAGCTACGACCGCGCACTACGGATTTGTGATGTTCGTCAGCGCTCAAACGCGACGATTTCGTTTGCCTCGCGATGGTTAGTCCAGAACCTCGAGCCGTCGTACGCAAGCGCCCGCGCTGGAAAGGGAACCCGCGCCAAATCCTCCGAGCGACCATCCCCGTTGGCCGAGACCCGCGTCAGAAAATAGTCATCGGTCGATTCGTCGTCGGTGGTTATCAAATAGAAGTGGCCACCGACGTAGCACTGGCCGCAGATTTCGTGCGGGACGTCGATTTGCCGCACGATGCTGCCGCGCTCGTCCAGGCCGAGGATCCGCCGATTATACCACTGGCTTAAGTACAGCAGCGTGCCGTCGTAGCTCAGCTGAGATCCCGTCGCGTCCGGACAGTTGATTGCTCCCTGCGCCTTGAAGCCGTGTCCGGGAACGAAGCGCCGGATTACCCGATCGTCGTTCTCGCCGATGCCGCAAACGACGCGCAGCTCGTCCCCGACGACAGTCGCGCCCCAGGGTTTGCCCGGCACGTTCTCTTCTTCGATTAACGTCCATTGCTGAGGATTGAGCGCGTATAAACGGTCGGTCGCGATCGAACCCATCCAAAGCTTTTCGCCGTCAAAGGCAAGCGCCTGAGGTCGCGGCGCGGGCGATGGCAATCGAAGCGCCTCTACTACATCTCGCACGCTTGAAGCATACGTCGCCAGCCGTTGACAACCTCTCCCTCGAACTTGACGGCGGGCGGACCCCATGTTATCGTTGCGTCCACGTCCGAACGCGCGACGAGCAATCTCATCAGGAGGTTGGAGCAGTGAAATTAACGGTAGGCGTCGGATTGCTCGGCTGCGGAACGGTCGGTGCAAACGTCGCGGATCGCCTCAAGCGCGAGCGCGACGCAATCGAGCGCCGCAGCGGAGTTCGCTATGAGCTGCGAGGTGTCGCGATACGCGACCTCGGCAAGGCGCGGCCCGAGTCGCTCGAGCGCGCCCTCTTTACTCGCGACGCGCGCGCAATTGTGGACGATCCGCAGGTCGATCTCATCGTCGAGCTGATCGGCGGCACCAACGATGCCGCCGAGTTGGTCGAGCGCGCGCTGGAGCGCGGGCGTCACGTCGTAACCGCTAACAAAGATCTGCTCGCCACGCAAGGTCCGCGGTTGTTCGCGCTTGCGGCCTCGCGTGGAAGCTCGCTGCGCTTCGAAGGCGCGGTTGCGGGCGCCATTCCGGTGGTGCGTACGCTGGGCGAAGCGCTGGCAGGCGACGAGATTGAGTCGATCGCCGGGGTAATCAACGGCACTTGCACGTTCATCCTCGCCGCCATGGAACGAGGCTCCAGTTTTGACGAAGCGCTGAAAGACGCCCAACGCCTGGGTTACGCCGAAGCTGACCCCTCAAACGACGTAGAAGGCACGGACGCCGCACACAAGCTGGCCCTGATCGCGCAGCTCGCATTCGAGCTGGGCGTCGTTTCGCCGCGCATCGCTCGAACGGGAATCGGCTCAATCACGCAGCGCGACGTAGCCCGAGCCGGGATGCTTGGATTCCGGCTGCGGCTGGTCGCCGCTACCCGACGGACCGCAAGCGGAATCTCGGCGGCGGTAGCACCCGTACTGGTGCCTCGCGATCACGATTTCGCTGCCACTTCCGGTGCGGAGAACGTGGTGCACGTTTTCGCGCGCGATGCGGGGCGACTCGTGCTGCGCGGCGCGGGTGCGGGCGGCGCGGCGACGGGATCGGCGGTGCTCGGCGACGTCGTTTCGGTGCTGCGGTCACTGGGCGAACGGAGGGACTCGAGTGCGAAAGGCCGCCTGCGCACGCTTACACCGGCGTTTGAGGTCGCTCCATTCTTTGCCCGCGCCACTTCGATCCCGGAGCTCGCGCAATATGCCGTGTGGAACGACGCGTTAACCGTCTCGCCGGAAGCGACGCTCGCGAACGCTTAATGCGGTGCGCGAGCAGACCGTCGAGGTCGGGCCGCTGGTCCTCGACTGCGATGCCACGCTTCCGGGAGTCGAGCAACGGGTAACGCTCTACGGTGAACCGCGCGCCGCGGGCTCGAATGTCGTACTCGTTGCGCACGCGCTGACCGGCTCCAGCCGGGTTGCCGAATGGTGGCCCGGCATCGTGGGCGATGGCGCTCTGTTCGATCCGCACGAATGGTGCGTTGTTGGAATAAATGCGTTGGGCGGCTGTTATGGATCGACCGGCCCGGCGTCAATCGCTCCCGACGGTCTTCCGTATGGCGAGCGCTTTCCGCGGGTAACCGTCCGCGACTTGGTTCGCGCCGCAATGCGCGCACTCGATGCCATAGGCATCGAACGCGTCGCTTTTGTCATCGGCGGGTCGCTCGGCGGCATGCAGGCGCTGCAATGGGCACTCGACGCGCCCCGGCGGGTCGGCCACGCCGTGATGATCGGGGCGCACGATCATCAAAGCGCGATGG
>Ga0187783_10000694_pt1 | contig 24566 bp, 19 predicted proteins | sample 1015_SJ02_MP02_2_FD_132471 | JGI IMG/M metagenome (GOLD analysis project Ga0187783, IMG submission 132471) | Tropical peat soil microbial communities from peatlands in Department of Meta, Colombia - 1015_SJ02_MP02_20_MG | ecosystem: Environmental > Terrestrial > Soil > Wetlands > Peat | place...
CGCTGACGCGGGCGATTCGCACCTATTCCTCAACCGGTGCCGAACACGTGCCGGCCATCGCCGACGAATTCGGGCTGCGGGCGACGGTAGGGGCCTGGATCAGCAAGGACCCGGACGCGGCGCCGGGATCGGCAACGTGCTCTCTCAAAGACAAGAGTCAGAACGAACGCGAGTTCCGCAACGCGATCGATCTGGTCCACAAGAACCACAATGTCGACGGCCTGATTATCGGCAACGAAACCATTTACCGTGACGACTGCAAGGTCGACGACATCATCGAACTCATCAAACGTGCCAAACGCGAGGTTAATGTCCCGGTGACGACCGGCGAAATCTATAGCGTCTGGCTGGAACACCCGGAGCTTGTCTCTGCGGTGGACTACATTGCCGCGCATATCCTGCCTTACTGGGAAGGCTTGTCTGATAAGGATACGGTCTATCAGGCCATCTCGGTCTATGACCAGCTGCGGCACCTCTATCCGGGCAAGCGCATTGTCATCGCCGAATTCGGCTGGCCGAGCGCCGGCTATAATCGTCGCGATGCCAATCCGGGGCGCATGGAGCAGGCCGTCGTACTGCGCAACTTCATCGCCGAGGCCGATGCGCTTGGAATCGACTACAACATCGTGGAAGCGATCGACCAGCCCTGGAAGACGTCTGAAGGCAGCGTCGGTCCCTATTGGGGGCTGTTTAACAACGACCGCGAGCCCAAATTCGCCTGGTCCGGTCCGGTCTCGTCAGCCGATCATTGGAAGCTGGCCGGAATTGCCGTGCTGATCGGCTTGCTGCTCTCGCTTCCCATCCTGACCGTGGCCGGCGCGACGGTCCCGCAGGCGGCCCTCATGGCCATTGCGGTTCATGTGGTCGGGGCTTGGTGCGCCACTGTGTTCGACTTCTTCAACGGCCATTATTTTGTGCCCGGCGCTGCCTTTGCCTTCGGACTCGGCTTGGTGCTGCTCGTTCCCTTGATCATCATCGCATTGTCGCGCGTCGAAGATGTGGCGGCGATCAGCTTCGGACGCCGGCCGCGCCGGCTTCTTGCGCCCGGGCTGACGGCTCCCGAAGGTTTTGCACCGAAGGTATCGATCCATATTCCGGCCTACCGCGAGCCGCCGGATATGCTCAAACAAACCCTCGATGCCGTGGCGCAGCTCAACTATCCCAACTACGAGTGCGTGGTGGTCATCAACAATACGCCCGACCCGGCACTCTGGCGGCCGATCGAGGATCACTGCCGCACTCTTGGTGACAAATTCAAATTCATCAATGTTGAGAATCTTACCGGCTTCAAGGCCGGTGCCCTGCGGGTTGCCCTGGAACACAGCGCGGCCGATGCAGAGATCGTCGGCGTCATCGACGCCGATTACGTGGTGCATCCCGATTGGCTGAAGGACCTGGTGCCGGCCTTTGCCGAACCAACGGTCGGCCTGATCCAGGCCCCGCAGGACCATCGCGATGGCGACCGCAGTCTCATGCACTATGCGATGTGCGGTGAATATGCGGGCTTCTTCGATGCCGGAATGGTCCAACGCAATGAGCACAATGCCATCATCGTGCATGGCACCATGTGTTTGATCCGGCGCTCGGCCCTTGGGATGGCTGGTGGCTGGTCCAGTGCCACCATCTGCGAGGATACCGACCTCGGCCTCTCGATCCTTGAGGATGGTTGGCAGGCCCATTATTCCAATCGGCGGTACGGTTGGGGATTGCTGCCCGACACCTACGAGGCCTTCAAGAACCAGCGGCATCGCTGGGCCTATGGTGGGGCGCAGATCCTGCGCAAGCACTGGCGACGTTTTCTGCCGGGCGCGAGCCGCCTGACCGGCGACCAGAAGCAGGAATTCGCTGTCGGTTGGTTGAACTGGCTCGGTGCGGAAAGCGTCGGCGTCGTGGTCGCCTTGCTTAATCTGCTGTGGGTGCCGGTGGTGGCTTTTGTCGGAATTGCCATCCCTGACAAGATTCTCACGCTGCCGATTCTCGTCGCCTTCGCCCTGTCATTGCTGCACTTCCTCGTCGTCTATCGACTCCGGGTGACAATCCCGCTTGGTCAGACCTTGACGGCCATGTTCGCCGCCATGTCGGTGCAATGGACCGTCGCAAAGGCGGTGTGCGATGGCCTCATCAAGTATCACCTGCCCTTCATCCGCACCGCCAAGGGTGGGCGGGGCCGCCGCCCGCGGGAATTCCAAGCCTTCTGGGAGGCCGTTATTGGCGGGCTGATGGTGGTAGGTGCGATCGTCGTGATCGCCACCAACTGGGAACGTGTTCGCGAGGTCAACATCTTCGCTGGCGTGCTGCTGGTGCAGAGCCTGCCGTTTCTCGCTGCTGTTGCTATTGCCCTGCTGGAAGGCTCGCGGATCAACGACTTTGCCTTCTGGCGCGGTGTCGAGACGCGGCTGGTCGAGATGCTGCGGCGCCGGGCACTGGCCAAGACGCCGGCTCCAGCCGACAAGAGCGTCGAAACGGCGCCATGACCGGCGAGACGCGGCTGGTGCTTCTGCCCGCAGGTTCCAGATCACGCCGGCGACGATAAGAACGGCGCCGACAAAGACCGCCAAGCTCAGCGACTCCTGGTAAAATCGCCATCCGATCAGTGCGACCAGTGGCACGCGAAGAAAATCAAGCGGAATCACCACCGTGGCGTCGCCATAGCGAAAGGCGTTGGTCAGGCAATAATGCACTGAAAGTCCTGCGAGCCCGATTCCGGCAAGCGGCAATGCCATCGAAGATTTGATTTTCAGAACAAACAACGGGTCGCCACCGGCGAGATTCATCGGCAATTGAATAAGGTTCATCCAGAACAAGATGGCAAAGGTGGTTTCGGTCGTAATCAGCTTTTTGGTGATGACGGCCGTCATTGCGAAGGCCATGGCCGCGGCAAGAATGAGCAACGCAGCCGGGCGAAAGCTGTCAAAGCCGGGCCCAACGATAATAATGACACCGAGCGTGCACAGCACAATGCACCCGACGCGACTGAGCGTCATGCGCTCTCCCAGAAACAGCACGGCGAACACCGCCACCCAGACCGGCGCGGTGAATTCGAGGGCAAATACGGTGGCAAACGGCAAAAGCGTGATGGCGAGCGCCCATCCGATTTGGGACCCAAAATGGATGGTGCTGCGCAGACCATGCAGCTTGATCCGTCGCAAGCTGAGTTCCTGCCACAGCGACCGGTTCACAACCGCAAGCCCGGTGAGTATCAAGACGCCCGCAAGACTGCGCACCGACATCATCTCAAACACGTTCAGATCACGCGCCAAGGCGCGAACCGATACGGCCGCGGTCAGAAAAGAGAGCAGCGTCCCGGTCATCCAGATCACGACGCGAGCAAGATCAGCCTGTGACCGCGTCGAAACGCTCGGCCCGGATCCAGCAGGTAGTGCGGCGCTCCCGACGTCTTGTCCGATCGATGCCGGCGTCGGCGCCGCGCGCTGGTGCGCATAGCGGAATTGTCGAAACATCGTGGTCCTCATGGGGCATCACGATGCGGGCCGACGCCTGTCGGATCACACCGCCATCTGCTTACGAGGCGACGACTCGATCGATCGAAGTCATCACGACGGATCCGGCTGCTTGCGCCGACGACGCGCCGTTACCGCATATTGCCCCCGCTGTCGGTGCGGATCGATATTGGGAGCCACGACGGTGGAGCGAAACGCTTGCCAATCCTCGGATGTGAAGTCCTCCAGGTTTGCGACCACCTCAAATGCATCGAGCGACCCCCCATAGGCACTGCGGTGCACAGGCTGGACCTGTAAGAGGGGAAATTCGGGATCAAACTCGATAGGCGCGTGAGTGCGGGTCAGCCGGATATTGGTAAAGAGCGGACCAACCCAGCGATCGGCTTCGACAATGCCTTCGTAGTAATCGTAGCTTTGCGATCTCGCGAGGTTTGCAGGCGGCCTCACCAGCAGGCTCCAGCCGGGGGCCGTACGAACAATCAGGCCGGTCCAGATCTGGACGATGCCCGGTTCCTTGAACGCAGCCAGGATTGGCGGAGAAAAACCCCTAAGGTCCGACGGTGCCACTCGATCAAACTGTTGGGCAAAGTCGGGAAACTGGGCGGCGGTCAGCGGGTACCATGCGTCGGTATCATGGTATGTCCAAAGGATATCGGTTCCTCCATCCCACATCAGGCTGAAGCGCATCGGCGGGAAAACGTACCAGCCAAAAGCGGAAGCCGAGGTCATGGCCTCACAGTAGCGAAAGGCGCGAGTCGGCATTGTGCCGGCGGCGGCGCGGTCCGCCCGCTCCGGAACACGACATTCTGGAATCAAACGATAGAACGTTGCCAGCGTTTGATCCGTTCTGTCCGCCAAATCCATGAACAAGTCCTGTGTCCGCGCCCCCCAATTCAGCTTGGCTGTCGAACACTCAAGCACCTTCGCGGGAATATCGAGACCCCGGCGCTCCCAGGGCAGCCAATCTGCCCCGGGTGAGCCGTAAACCTGTTGATCACCTATAGACTTGGCGACGTCCCGCCCAGCCGGACTTTGCCGCGATCCCTCACTTCGACAGGCGGCGGAGAAATTCGCGGCAGATCCGTCGCGACAGCAGGCGCCCTTTGGGTAGTGGTATCTTCGTGCCTTTGTGTGATCTCGTGATCGTGATCTAGCATAATTTGCCTCCGTTAGGTTTGCATCACATGCTCATACTGGCAGGCCTGTGGATTCTGAAGCGTGAATCGACCGTTTATTGTCTGTGAATTCGCCGGTCATACCGCTGACGAAGCGTTAAAACGGTCCTTCATTTGCCAAAAATGTCGACTAAGGAAGAAATGTTTCTGCTGGTAAGATTTTCGCTCCATCGATCCGGGAGGGGGTCCGAAATCAGCGGCAGATGACCAGAGAGTGATCACGCCATGTCGCAACGTTTAGGCACCCAGGGCTACCGCTCACTGGGTCTAGGCGAAGACAGTAAGGTTGTCCGGCTCGACCTGGGGCGCCGGCCTGGGTTCGAACGCGGCGAGTTGCCAACCAAGCCGCTCGTCCGCATCCATCTCCTCGGCCTGATGCAAGCCACAACTTATCTTGGTGAAAGTGTTCTTCCACGTGGCCGAAAGGCTCGAGCCGTTCTCGGCTGTTTGTGCTTGCTGCCGGGCCAACGCATCCCCCGTGGCCGGCTCGCCGCCATGCTGTGGGACCGCGTCCCCGAGGACCAAGCCCGGGCTAGCTTGCGACAGGCCTGGCGCGAACTCACTTCAACCATGGGACCGTTAGCTTCCGAGCTTCTGTCGGTCGACCGTGAGACCATTGGATTTAATGTCGGTCTGTGTTGGATCGACGTCCTCGCCATGTTGGCGCCCGAGCCATCGCCGAGTTCGGCGCCGCGCAGCAAATTGGCAGGGCTCTGCCCGGGCGAGCTCTTGGAAGATCTGGATGGCGTCAGTACCTCCTTTGATCAGTGGCTGATGTGTGAACGCACGCGCTTTACGGAACGCCTGCGCGCACTGCTCGAGGCGGAACTGCACAACATGCAGCAACCCGGCGCAGCGGCTAGCGACCAAGCCTCGGTTGCTCGCCGCCTGATTGCCTTCGACCCGACCCATGAGGGGGCGTCCCGAGCCTTGATGCGTGCTCTCGTCCATTTGGGCGAGCGCGCACAAGCGCTGCGAGAATATTCTCGCTGTCGAGACGCGCTTCGCAAGACACTGGACGTCGAGCCATCTCCGGAAACGCACGCCACCTATGAAGCTGTACGAGCGTATTCGCATCGTCGTCAGCACGACGACATATTTTTTGAACCAAGAACGGGCACCCGGTCAGGACAACCCAGCGCTCCGATCCGAACGCGCATTCGCGTTGGGGTGCTGCCGTTCCTGGCAAGCCGATCCAAGCACGAAGAAAGACTCTCGCTTTCTCTGAGTCAGGAAATCGCCGCAGCACTCGCGCGGTTTCGCTGGTTTGACGTGATTTGCCCAATATCATTGGTGGGAACGCCTTCCGGTCGACCGATGGCCGAGCGTCTGCGCGACCACCCGGAACTCGACTATGTCGTCGACGGCTCTCTGACAGGCCATGGAGAGAACTTTCGCATCAGCGTGCGCCTGCTCGATCTCAAGCGCTGCGCCACACCGGTCTGGAGCGAGCGGTTCAAGCTTGCCGTCGGAGAATTGCACCAACTCGATGAGCTCGTGACGGCGCGTATCGTCGGTCAAATCGATCCCATCATCCTTTACATCGAGGGTCAGCCCGCTCGACGTCGGCGTTATGGCGCGACTGGTGTTTTGCTCCTTGCGATTCCACTGATGTTCAGCATGGAGCGCAAGAAATACGAGGAAGCAGGGCGTCTGATCGATCACGCTCTGGAAACCGAGCCGGACAACGCGATGATCTCCGCATGGGCGGCCTATTGGCAGGTATTCTATGTGGGTCAGGGGTGGGCGTCAGACGGTCAGCAAGCGCTTAAAACCGCCCAAGAGCATGCGCTCAGGGCCATCCGAATCGATCCAGGCAACGCTGAGGCATTGGGAATTTACGCACACATATGCTCGTTCCTCGAGAAGGATTTTGAATCGGCGGTATACTATTTCGACCGCTCGCTTCGTTACAACCCAAATTTGGCATTTATTTGGGGCCTCAGCGCGGCGACCTATTCCTACATTGGACAACCCGATGCCGCCTTGTTTCGCTTGGAGAAATATCGCAAACTTGCTCCATTCGATCCTTATTCCTACATTTTTGAACCGGTGCACATACTGGCCTATATTGAAAAAGGCGACTATGAGGAGGCGGTGGCAATCGGCCGACGCGCCGTCAGGATTGCGCCGCGCTTTTCTAACTCATACAAGCCACTCATTGCTGCGCTCGGTCACCTTGGAAGACATGATGAAGCAAAGATTTTCATAGAACAGCTGTTGGCGCTTGAGCCTAGCTTCACCATTCAACGATTCGGGCAAAATTATCCGATGAAGGATCCAGACATCCGAGAACGTTATCTGACAGGCCTGCGACTGGCAGGAGTTCCGGAAGCGTAGCACAGCGGTCAGTCGGGCGTTCTTGGATCTGAATGCCCCACCGAACTGGTGGCGTCGAATCAGAACGACCATCAGCACAACAAATCACACGGGATTTATCTTGTCTGATGCGTCGCACAATTTATTGCGCCTGTCATGGCCGATGGCCATGGTGCCAAAACCTGGGGCGGCCCCCGACGAAATGAGGACCGGCCCAAAATGATCGCCTAACTCGCCATCGCCGTCTCAACGAGCCGGACCCAATAAGAGACGCCGATCGGAATAATGTCATCGTTGAAATCATAGGCCGGATGATGGAGTCCAGCCGACGCCCCGTTGCCGAGAAAGATGAACGCGCCCGGACGGGACTGCAGCATGAAGGAGAAGTCTTCAGCCCCCATGGTGGGTGGGGTATTGGTGTCGACCCTATCGGAACCGACAATCTCGGCGGCCACCTCAGCGGCAAATGCGGTCTCGCGCGGGTGATTGGAGGTCACCGGGTAGCCGCGTTCGTATTGTAAGGTGGCCGTTGCACCATGCGCACGGGCCGTGCCCTCGACTACCTCGCGAACCCTCCGCTCGAGCAGGTCGCGGGTCTCAGATTTCAGCGCGCGTGCCGTTCCCACCAGCCGTGCCATGCTTGGGATCACATTATCGGTGTCGCCGGCTGAGAACATGCAGATCGATACCACGGCGGCGTCCAAGGGATCGACGCTGCGTGCGACGATCGCCTGAAGCTGACCCACGATCTGGGCGCCCACGAGGATTGGATCGACACATTGGTGCGGCTTGGCGGCATGGCCTCCGATGCCCTCAATATCGATGAACAGTCGGTCTGCCGCGGCCATCTGCGGACCGGGCCGAATTGCAAACTGACCGGCGGCAATGCCCGGCATATTGTGGATCCCGTACACTTGCTCGACGCCAAAGCGCTCCATTAGCCCGTCCTTGATCATGGCAAGCGCCCCGGCCCCGTTCTCCTCCGCGGGCTGGAAGATCACCACGGCGGTACCGGCAAAATTGCGGGTCTCGGCAAGATACTTGGCCGCTCCCAATAACATGGCGGTGTGGCCGTCATGACCGCAGGCGTGCATCCTTCCAGGTCTGGTCGACCTGTATGCGTGATCGGTTTGCTCCTCAATCGGCAGCGCGTCCATGTCGGCGCGCAGCCCGATGGTCTTGCGTGCGCTTGAGCTCCCCGCCCGAGATCCGCGAATAACTCCGACGACCCCGCTTCGGCCAATCCCGGTAATGACCTCGTCACAACCGAAGGACTCAAGTTTTTCGGCGACACGAGCCGCCGTGCGATGGAGATCAAACATCAGCTCGGGATGTGCATGAAAATCGTGCCGCCATGCGGCGACCTCTTCATGCATTTGCGCGATCCGGTTGAGGATTGGCATGGGCAATCTCCGTGGGCCGCTACCCAAAGCCTTTTCTTCGCCAACCCGGTTGAGCGGCGAAGAGGCTGACGCTTAACAAATCGGAGCAGTCGGCTGCGGTCAACCAACTCGACGTTCTGGACCATAACAAACGCACCTGGACCCCGAAGGCCGACATTGCTTGGCTGGTATGGGCCGCAAGCGTACCGGACTCTATTGCGGCAGCGAATATGAGATTAAGAATCGCGTTGTTTGCACCGCTCTGTGCCGCGATTCTGCGGGCGGATCCCGCAGCGGCCACGATCCATACGCGGGCACGATCTGATTCAACCGGGACTTGCCGAACGCTGGAAGCACTGGAGCCGACGCGGCGGCGCTTCTATCTTCGCAGGGGGGTCAGGTCCGATGACGGCGAGGAGTTTCACGCCAACGACGTGCTGTTTTCCGCTGATCGGGTCCGAGCACTGGGTTCCGACCTAAAAACCCGCGCCCCGGCGGATGCTAGTCTAAATTCGTAAAAGTCGACGATTATACCGTTGACGTGGTGCTGGCGACACCCGATCCCACTCCGCACTGCGAATGGGATACTTGGTACACGTTGGCCAAGAAATGGGCATCGTTTGCGATGAGCCAATGTCTGCGCTTAAAGTCTCTGTCCAGCCCCAGATCCTAAAATCTAATGCGAGACCTGCAGCATCGATTTGGCCTGACCTATCTGTTCATCAGCCATAATCTTGCAGTGGTCAGGCAATGGCGGACCGTATCGGCGTACTGCATCTCGGGAGACTGGTCGAGGAGGGACCGCCCCAGGAGCTATTTCGCCAACCCGGGCACCCTATACGCGAATGCTTATTGACGCCGTACCAGATCTACACATAAGTGGCGAGACACGACCGACACTGCATGGTGAGGTCGCGAACCCGCTCGGTCCTCCGCGCGGTTGCGCCTTTCACCCGCGCTGCTTGCTTGCCGACGCCCGTTGCCGCACTGAGCTGCCATTGCTTGGCCCTTGCGGGCGACTCTCTGGTCGCCTGCCATGCGGTCGCCGAGAGACGGAAAAACTAACAATCAACTAAGGTCCTTTTAATTCGCCGATCTCCTTGCCGGCAGCACTGAGCGCCGTCATGCGACCACCGCATCAACCGGTGACGCGTAACTAGGCTCCGCCACCTCCCCAATGTCGGTAACGATCAGCGGACAGATCGCGCAAGCTTCCCGGCCGCGTTGTAGCCACCAACGACAGGCCGCGCGTATTGAACATCGCGGCAGAGGTTGGTCGCTCTCGACGCTGCCGGCCTCCGCCACGGCGCGGTGCAGACGACCTATCAGGCCACATTCCTGCCCAGTCCAGTGTCCACACCGCCCCTGCTGACACGGCGAGGAGAACCGGAAACGCTCCTCCGGGGGGCCACCGTTCGCTCGCGCGGCCTCAATAAAGGCTGCATCAACGACGAGCGGCGTCGTCACGTTCGCCACCCGCCCATTGGCATCGACCACACCAATCAACGCCGCGCCAGGTGCTGCCGGTGCACTAGGACAGAGTGTCGGCCCCACGACCTTGTCAGTCACTGGCTGTTTTCCTCCTGCAGCAGACGAGCGACCGACCTACCGATCATTCCAGCAAAGCGTGGGCGGTCGAACGACATTTGCAGATTCCCAGGCCCATGATGGTTTCGGGCGAGATGGGCAAGTACGGTGCCTTGAATCGCACTCGCGATCTCCTGATGCTGGTCTTCTGATAGTTTCACATCTCCCAAATCTACAACGAATCGTGCCATGGTGATTTCCCTCTTTCATGTACAAATTCATCCTGAATGAAGCAAAGTTGGTACGCAATGCGTCTAACTGACAGCTAGACAGTCACATGTTTTACACGATTACAGTTGTCTCGTGATCAAATTGCCGTCACGTCCGATATCTGAATAGGCCTTTTCAGTGCGTCGATGACCGCAAAGGGCCAAGTAGCCGGCTTCGCCGTCCCGCTCGGCGCCACGATCATTTGTGGATTGCTGAAAAGCGCATGGGGGTCGTATTTACGCTTGACTTCGGCGAGCGCAGGATAGGCTTCGCCCCAATAGCTCCATTGATAGTCGGTGGTATCGAGAGAGGGGAAATTCTGATAAATGTGCCCATTCCAATAGGAATTCATCAGCGCATACCATGCCGAAAGGTAAGATCTGGCGACCGGCTCGTCGTCCAGACTTTCCCAATAGACATCCAAGTATATGTTGAATAGCGCTTGACGATGGATGAATGCGCTTCCCTCGATTGGATAAGCATTGATTGCACCGCCTGCAACGTCCAGATGTAGGGCAGAAAACTCGTTCGGTGTATTAAGGAAATGCTCGATGATCATCCGCCAATCGGCGGCGTCCAGGGTCCGCGCAACAAATCGGCTGCCCCGATCGAACGGCCACGCTGGCAGTGAAATCAGTCCGGGCCAGGGCATTTGCTCCCAGCCCGATAATGCAAGAATCGGCCGCAATAATTCTATCATCTGCGTCCGTCTGCCGACATATGTGCCCCAAAGGATCAGCCGCGGCGTGCGGGCCCCGTGCGCCTCGTCCGCAGCAAATGCCGCGAGCATGCCGGCATTCATCTCCCTTGGTGAATCGGGACGCATGAAACATTCCTGAAACGCCAGCAATGCAGCGACTGCCTGTTCATTCGGCGTGCCGCGCGCCAGACGCCAAGCCAGACACCAGCCATTCTGCTCGCCGGCACGATGGAGGCGGTATCGAGCCTCCAGCAGCACCCCAAAATTGCCGCCGCAGCCCCCTCTGAGCGCCCACCACAAATCATGATTGACTGTCTCGCTGGCGTGGACGACGCGGCCATCGGCGAGCAGGACCCGCATGTCAAGCACGTTGTCGGAATTCATCCCGTAGGTGCGGGAGGTGTATCCCCAACCCCCACCCTGCAGGAAGCCGCCAACGCGCACGCCCTCGGAGTCACCCAACGGAATATGAAGTTTGTGCTGAGCCAGCGCGCGCTCGAGGGCGCCATTGGAGACACCACAGCCGGCCGTGACGGTCGAACTCACCGCGTCAACGCAAATGTGATCAAGCTGACTAAGGTCGAGTATCACCCCGCTGCTCGCGGAAAATCCCGCTATCGAATGACCTCCGGATCGCAGACTGAACGCAATCGCGTGGCGCCGCACCAGATCGAGGCACAATTCGACGTCATGCTCCGCGGAGCAATAGACAATCGCCGCCGGACACGCACAATAGCGAGGATTGAATAGCGCTCGATCGACCTGATAGCTTGGGTCGCCTGGCAGCACAATGCGGCCCCCAAGCTGCTGCTGAAGCGCCTCAAGTTGCTCTCGTGTCACTCCAAGACGCGCAAATACCGGCTCGCCGTAGCCCCGCCAGCGCCCAACAATATGTCTGTTCCGGCGAGATCGGTCGTTCAGTGTTTGCATTGGTCCAACAGCACGCCGCAGCAGAAGTCACGATGGCTGTGTGTCAAAGTCGAGGGACTTAATTCGGACCCGATCACGCCCGTAGCGCCATTGAGGCGCTGTCTGCTCGATCAGCGTCCGCTCAATTATTCGCTACACAACGTGCGCCGGCACCTCGATTTTTCGCGCCATCAAAATCCAAACGATCCTATTGGCCTCTATCATGCCCCTGACGCCGGCGCGATGTCCAACGTCGCTCCGAGCGTCCGGCCCGTGCGGGCCAGCGCGGTGCCGCCGTCCCGGCAAACGCGCCCGGGCGCCAAGACCGCCACCTGATCCGCTCGCCCTCGCCGGATTCCGCCCGGTTTACCTGCCACCCTGCTCGAATGAATTTCGTCTGGCGGTACGATCGGCAGCAGCCACCCCAACTCTGGTATCGATCGTACAACGCCGCTGTGCGAGTTCCCCGAGCAAGATAGCGATCACCAATAACCACTCATCAACCTGCGCGGTGTCGTTGCGACGCCGCGCCCCTCCCTGCAGACCGCGATCGATCAGCGCCCGGCCTTACCATTGCGACGAACCAGACAGCCCGTAAAGGCAATATCATCTGCCGGATAGGGCATCGCGCTTTGCCGCTTTCGCCTTTAGCCGCTCATAGGTTTTGGCCACGTCCACCACAAATCGGCTGTGACGTCCCTGACAGATGGGCTCCATTTCGTCCTTGGCGGATACCTCAAAGGATATCCTGCGTCCGTCAATGGCGACAATCGTCGCCGTGATCTCCACGTCCATCCCGGACAGAGTGGGTGCGAGGTGGCGGATCGAGACCTCGGTCCCGACCGAATCCTCGCCGGCGTCCGCGTAGTCAAGCAGCAAAGCCCGACACGTATGCTCGATATCGCGGACCAGATAGGGCGTTCCGTACACGCGACCTTCTTCGCCCATGAAACCGATCGTTCGATCGCGATCGACCGTGACGTGCTTGACTTTCGAGATCCCGACGCGAAGACCTTCCTTCATCAAAATCCCCTCATTTGGTGCGCTAAGGCGATTGTAACAAATCTCGGTTGGTCGCCAACCAGTATCTATGCGCAGAAGTTTCGACAGGTTGGCCCATCAGCATCGCGACGCTCCCAGCATCTGGGATTCATCATACTAAAGTCGCCGTCACAGCAAGCCCGTGGCCCCACGCCGGTCCATCCAAGACGGACTTACCGTCACGGCCGACTTGCTGCAGCGACCAAGTCAGCCTTGGGTCCATGCGGACTCATGCACCGCGGCGCACGTCTTCAGTCCAACCCCGGTCCGCGAGAGAGGCGTTCTGGCCTCGGACCTTTACATGCGATCGCCTATTTTCCGAGATGCATGTCGAAGAAGCGCGCGATCTCGGCGAACGTTTCTTTTGTCTCCGGCGCAAATGGGTCGAAGGTGTATTGCGCATGCGACATGCCCTCGAACACCTGCAACGCGGCCTCCACGCCAGCACGACGAAGCTTCCGGTGGGTGAGGACCGTGAGGCTCAGGAACAGATCGCGGGTGCCACTCGTCAAAATGGCTGGTGGAAAGCCAGTGAAATCGCCGTAGATCGGCGAGAGCTGCGGGTCCTTCAGGTCGTGGCCGTTGGCGTAGAGCGCGGCGGCGTGTAGCAGGTACCCTCCGTAACTAACGAGTACGTTGTCGAGCCACTCGTTCGTCTTGTAGGTGTCGCCGGTCTCAGTCAAATCCGACCATGGGGTGCCCGGCGCGATCGCGGCAGGCAGCAGCAGCCCCTCTTGCTTGGCGCGCAGGATCATGGCCAAGGTCATGCCGCCGCCGGTCGAAGTGCCGAAGATTGCCATGTTGTGCGGGTCGGCCATCTTGACGGCCTCTTTCCACACGGCCATGGCATCATCCATTGCGGCGGGATACGGGAAATCAGGCGGCATGCGATAATCGACCGAGATCACTCGGAAGCCTCCATAAGCCGCCATCAAAGTAGCTTCACCGGTACCGGCCTCGCCCGGATTGTACACATAACCACCGCCGTGAACGTGGACGAGCAGACGGCCGCGGTTGGCCGGCGGGATCTCCTTCGGCGTGACTATGAAGGCGTGCACGCCGCCGATCGCAGTGGACTCGAGCGTCACGCCCAATTTCTCGCGTACGATTTTTTGCTTTTCCGCCGCGGCCACCGCCAGTTTGTTGATCAGCTCCTTCCATTCCGCGGCGCTCTGCGGATTGGCATCCCACGCCGGAACGCGATAGGGCGCGGCGATAGTCGCCTGCAATTCTGGGCTCACCGTGCTCGGCACAGGAATGCTACGGCCCGGCACGACGCGCGCCCCCGGGTTGGCGTTGGCAGCGTTTTGGGCAGCCTCGAGTGTGGCGAAATCGTTTGGACCCTCGAACGCCAGCGCCGGCAAGACCAGTGTTGCAGTCACTACCAAAGGAATGAGAGACGACGACCGGATAATCCTCATCGTTTCCTCCTGCACGCCGACGTGTCGCAATCGCGGTGCCGTCAGCGAACGCGGACCACAAGCAGGCAAAGGGCAAAATTCTGTCACCGAGCTAGTGGATAATTTACTTTCGGTTGCTGGCGCTTTCCACGACAAAATTTGAGATGTCTGCGATGGGTCGGGAACCAGTCAAATGGGCCGAGCGACCGGAGGTGTCCGCTAATGGGGTCATAGGCCGAAAAGTTCAAGGTGGGCAAATTTGGTTTGCATCTTATCCGCCGCGCCGATTACGCCTCGAGGAGGGCCGCATCACGCCAAAGCAGACGGTATCCGGGCGCGAACAGTAACGTCGGCGATCTCCTCAAACGGATCATCAGGCCTTCGTCCCTACAGATAGTCCAGAAAAATTCGCATAGTTTTCCCAAAAAAATGCCGGTATTTTTGTCGAGAGTCTGCGAAACCAGCAACTGCAGCGAGGGCGTAAATCGGTGGGGAATGCCGTGAAACATCCCCGCAGACGGCTCCTGCACCTCGCCTTGAGCACCATCGCGCTACCGGCTGCGACGCGTATTGCATGGGCATTCGACTACCCTACCCGGCCGGTGCATATTGTGGTCGGCTTTGCCGCCGGCATTAATCCTGACATTATCGGGCGCCTGATCGCTCAATCGCTTTCAAGGCAGTTCAAGCAGCAATTTATTGTAGACAACCGACCGGGCGCTGCCAGCAACATCGCTACCGAGGCAGTTGTTCACGCTCCACCCGACGGTTATACGCTCCTTGCCGTAACTTCGACCAACACCGTCAACGCAACTCTCTATGACAAGTTGAGCTTCGATTTCGTCCGCGACATAGCGCCGGTTGCGGGGACCGTGAGGTTACCCGAACTACTCGTGGCTACGCCGTCGTTCCCGGCCAAAACTGTTCCCGAGTTGATAGCCTATTCCAAGGTCAACCCTGCCAAGGTGACCATGGCGTCGCCAGGCGTCGGAAGTGCAGCACATGTGATCGGAGAACTATTCAAAGCGATGACGGGCGCCGAACTGCTGCATGTGCCCTATCGTGCGAGTTACATGACCGATCTGATGGCCGGGCAAGTGCAGGTCGCATTCTGTCCCCTCGCTCAGTCGGTCGAATACATTAAGGCCGGCAAGCTGCGTGCGCTGGCCGCGACTGGTGGCTTGCGCTCAGAGATACTGCCGGACGTCCCTGCTGTGGCAGAATACGTGCCGGGCTTTGAGGAGTACGTATGGGACGGGATCGGTGCGCCGAAGCACACGCCGGCTGAAATCATCGACAATCTCAACAACGCAATCAAAAACACTCTTACTGACCCCGATATGAGGGCGCGGATTGTCAGTATGGGTGCCGAACCAATGACTATGACGCCCGCCGAATTCGGGGAATTCATCGCCGCAGAAACTGAAAAGTGGGCCAGGGTCATAAAGCTAGCAGGCATCAAACCTGAGTAACGACTCACCAAGTGGCCCCAAGGCTGTTATGACTGCGCCTGCAAGGGGCATAGCGGCGATCGTCAGACGTACCGGCGAATTCACACTTCCGCTTCTGTTATCCTTTCATCGTACCGACTGCCGAGGGCGGCTGTGTTGAATGCGCGCTGCTACCTTGCACCACCGCATCCAATGCGAGGCAGTGCAAGCTCGGTGTCGAATGAGAGGGCCGAAGCTGCCGCGGCACGTTCAATGCGCTCGGCCGTAAGACGTTCGTGGCCGATCACCAGTACACGATGCCGCCCGTCGTCGCGCCGCAATCGCATGAAGAGAAAAAAGCGGAAGCATGGAAGACTCCTTTCGGTTAGTTGCTGAGGCGGCGTTGCATCCCGGCAGGTTGCACGTCGAGATCGCACGAGCTCCTGAACTGGTCGTCACTCGCGGCGAATGAGACCGTGAAGCCATCAGAGCTCTTGAGCGTGAGTATCTGCGCCAGAAGATCTATGCTGCGTTCTCTCCCGGTCTCGGCCAACAGATAGACAGGCGTTGTGCGCGGCCCTTTGCGACGCCGTTGAACCGCCGCTGGCACCCTTCGCGGTAGCGTCACGGTGAGCCCGCTGAGCAGTTCCGCCGTAAACGCAAGTCAAATCACTCGACCATGAATTTTCTCTGCTATCAGGCCGCTCGACTCAGTGTCCTCTGGAGTGTCGAACCGGACCAGGCCTTTGATTTTGATTCTCGTGCGGATGACGACACGTGGGCATTTGCTTTGCGCCTGAGCATTTACAGGTAGCACCCTTTCCGAAAGCTCCGGTTCTTGCTTTTGAATCCAAGTAAACGCGTGCTGGCTTCGATACCGCCGCAAGAAACGGAGTTTGTGCCGCCGATTCGGAATCTATCTCCACGTGCGTCATCGACGGCCGTCCGTGACGAACACGTTCAATGGAGACAATTCGAATGAGCAAAGAAGAAGACAACAAGATCATCGTCAGCCGATGGTTCACGCATTTCTGGGGCAAGACGTGCGATCTCGCGATCGTCGACGAGCTCGCCGCGCCTGACATGCTCTTGCAGTACTCGCTGCATGCGCCCCGCCGTGGCCGCGACGACATCAAGGCTTTTATGAACGATTTCCGCCGAGCGTTTCCCGACCTTAACTTCTGGGGCACGGCGGACCTGATCGCCAAGGACGACTATATCGTCGGCCGGTGGGAAGGCGGCGGCACCCACACGGGCCCCGCGTTCAGCGACTTCCTGATCGGCGCCCTTCCGGCCGCGTCAAGGCGCAAGATGCATTTCGCCGGCATTACGGTCCTGCGGGTGCAGAACGGCAAAATCCTGGAAGAGGTCGGGCTCGACGACGGTGTTACCGCGCTCATGCAGCTCGGCCTTCTTAAGAAGGCGGCCTGACAAAGAAGGTGACTTTCTCTGGCGCGAAGAGACCCGCGCACTCGCCGCGCGGGCCTTTTCTCGATGTACACGATTCGTTCCATCCGCCGCTGCGGCAAAGACATGGAGACTGGAACTGCCCGCGCACGCAAAGGCCAGGTTAGGACCCTGCGCTCCGCCATCAGGGCCTCCAGAGCCGATCGGCGCGCCTGCGGGCCGGGATCCAGAGAAAGCCCTTGGCCCTCGCACAGGGCCCGGACTGCTCCAGGTTTGGTGACAAAATCCGTGACCTGATCAGACTGCTGATGCGGTGGGGACCGATTGGGCCGGGATCGGCGGCAAACGGTCGGTTCACGCCGCTGCCGCAGCCCCCAGAGTCGGGCCCGGACCCTGCGACCGCGCGGGCTGGGGCGAATTCTCGTCGCATGACCTGATTATAATCTTGTTTTATTTGTCATTACGGAAAAGCTGGGGGCGCCTTCAAATTAAGTTCCAATTTGCTTTCTAGTATGAAGCGCGGAAATTATGTTTTTCATCCCGCCCTCTTTTAGGGTTTTGCCTCTGCGGCGGCCCGCCATCGTGAGGGTGCGCGACGCGCAAAAGGAGCACGCCGATGCGCATAGGCCTGGGGATACTGCTTGGGTTGCTGACGGCCTGGCCCGGGCAAGCCCTCGCTCAGAGTTCCATGCCCTTCGAAGTCGCCCAAGTAGGCCCGCGTGGTGGCCCGACTGCGGCGGCATCTGGCGAGCAGGCCAAAGTGACTCAAGTCAACAACTGGACTGTCGGCATCGCCGGCGGCTTCTTCGAGGGAACCTTCATCCGCTTTGCGGTCGATCTCGCCAAAGCGCTTGATGATGGCGACCGGCTTCGTATCCTGCCGATTGTAAGTTACGGAGGAAATGAGAATGTCAGCGACCTTCTCTATATGAAGGGAATCGATCTGACGATCGCCTATACGGATACACTCGAGTTCTACAGAAAATCGGGGCAGGTCAAAAATATAGAGCAACGCATCAATTACGTGTCAGAGCTCCTCAATGGCGAGCTCTATATCTTTGCCCGGCCGGAAATCAAAACCCTGAAGGACCTCGAAGGCAAGAAAGTCAATCTGGGTACCAAGGGCAACAGCGCTACCACAACTGGACCGATTATTTTCGACCGCTTGGGCATTCATCCGCAATTCCAATATACAAACAACACGATCGCAATCGAGCAGATGAAGACTGGGGATATCGACGCGCTCGTCCACAGCGGCGGCAAGCCTAACGAATTTTTCCGCACGCTCAGGCCTGAACCGGGATTTCACTTCGTACCGATCGACTACAGCACCAAATTTTCCGATTTTTACGTCCCGTGCCCACTAACCCACGAGGATTATCCGCAGCTTATCGAGGCCGGCACGCGGGTGGACACGCTGTGTATGTTAGCGGTCCTGGCGGTCTATAATTTTCCAAAACAAAGCGATCGATTTAGACGCGTAGAAAGGTTTATCCAATCCTACTTCGATCACTTCGATCGATTGATGCAGCCCTCGTATCATCCGAAGTGGAAGGAGGTTAATCTCGCGGCCAAGGTACCTGGTTGGAACCGCTACTTCGTAGCGGAAGACAAGCTTGCCGCCATGGCTGACGTCACTGCAACGAGCAAACACGAAGACGCAGGCCTGCGTCCCGCCGACTCGCTGCCGGTGAGTAAGCAAGACGCATCATTTCAGAAATTCATGGAATGGAGGCAGAATCAGCAGAAGAAGAATTGAATAGGTGCCCCACCGCTGACAGCGACCGAGCCTCCGCGCTTGAATTCTCAATCAAACGCTCCGTGACCGGGGCAATTCACTTGGCTTCGCTGGCTAGCTTCTCTAGCCGGGTGCCAGCTTCGTCAGATCCCAGTTTCTTGGCCTTTTCGTACCATTTTTGTGCCATCGCGAGGTCCGGCGAAACTCCCTTTGCGCCGATCTTTTCCAAAACCGCTGGATCGTAGGTCCCACCCAGCAGGAAGGCGGCACGTGCTTCGCCAGTTTCGGCGACATACTCAAACAGCGCTCGCGCGGCGGCAATCTTCCCGTCCTTCAGAAGGTCCTGGCCGCGTTCGAGCATCTGAATGACCTCGCTCGCGTCAATGTGAGGGGGAGGAAGACTATGCGGCGCAGCGGCGGTCACCGGCGCAGCCACGGGGGGTGGCGACACAGTCGTGATGGGCGCAGGGATCGGGAGCGGCGCAGGCACGGCTGACGTCGACGCAAGTATGGGCGGTTTGGCCGACCATTCAACCCGCATGTCCTTGCGATCGGCGACGCCGCGGTCCCCTTGGGCGAGTTCCAATGTCAAATCCATTGTACCGGCGAATCCACTCGGTGGAACAACCACTGCGTTATTCAGATCACCTATGGCCATTGACCAGGCACCATCGCTCAGGAGTTCACCACCCGTGACTTTCGATCCTGGCGCAAGGCCACGGATCATCAGGCTGGCAGCATCGCCGACGTCGCGTACCGAAACCCCAAGTGGAACAGGTTGATCGCCGCGAACCGAGGCTTGCGTGGTAGCAAGCATGATCGACGGATCGGGCGGCCTCACCGCCCCTGGAGCATTCAGATTAGCCATTTTCGGCTCGGTCATCCGATCGTCTGAATGGCTTGCCGCAAGACCGGTCGAGGCCCTTCCGGCCCCTAATGTCGAGACGGCAGCTCTATCGCTCAGCAGCGAGGACGCACCGGTTGCAATTGCCCCTACAAATATAAGTCTTGTGAAAATGCGCAACGGCAGCTCAAAACGCTGTCGGCTCTCACCCTGTTTGAAAGACTCAGCCTTCATTTCATCACACCACTTCGCACGCACACCACCGCTCGGCCGCGGCATTTGTCTCGCTTATATCTCACTTATCGGATTACCTAAAATCAATGTTCACATCTAATCAGCATCGTCTTCAGCGAGCTAGTTATGATTATGCCATGGCGGAATGAGGGCGCCGAATCACGCATCCCCGATGATTATTGTCAATTTGATTACCTTTCCCGACCTCGTAATTCAACTAGCCACGCACGCATCGCGCTGAAGCTGTCTCCCGACCCGCTGCAGTAGCAACCTAGTCCGCTTGCCTCAACTTTTGGTCCGTCATTTGTTGCCGCCCGAATACCGGAATTGAAACTATGCCTGTCAAATGACCTTTTCGACCAGCCACCATCGCCTGCATCAGAGGGTCTTGGTTAAGAGCGGTCGAGCTGCTCCGTTGCTGCGCCCGGCAAGTTCAACGCCAGCGCGCATCCTCGGCAGCTAGAGAAGCGTGGGCCTTCGATGCCACCACAAAATTCGCCAGATGAAATCCGGTTGTCCGGTGCCATTCCATCAATTCAAGCCCCCGCCAGTCCAGTTTATGGACACCCGTCGATGACGCATTGAGCTGAATGCCATCAACTGGCTTCCCAAGGTATTTTGGCGTGGTCCAGCCAGGTTTCAAATGAATCCCTTCCGGTCCGTTGAGCGAAAACTCTGGATTCCTGCTCAGGAACAAGGATTTTCGCCTTTGCCACAATTCTCTCGTCGACCATTTTGCCGCTCTCTAATTGTCTTGACGGCACCAAACATCTTCTGCGATCGCCGCCACCCTTCCAAAACGACCTCATCTGACCGAAAAGATCAAAAAAGGTACAAAATATTCGATTGGCCTCTATGATGACATATTCCAGTCGAAAATCAGGCTAGCCTCTAGTCGCGCTAGAAATGAAGCCAGTCCGAAGAGGATGGGAAGATCAGGTGGGCCGGTAGCGCGCTTTTTGTGTCGTGTGCGCCTTCCCTACCGGCGAGTTGTGGGGAGCCATGGTTGGAGGTGGACAGCAACCCACCCACGCGGGCTGGGAGAGGTGGCACGCCACATATTTAGTACTGCGTGATTCTTTAGTAGTGCGTGATTCGCGTTGCCTATTTTGTCGTAACCGACCCAGCAAGAAAATAGATTTTTTAGGCCAAACGCGCCCCCACGAATGCGATAATAGTCCGGTCGGCAAGAAGTTCGCGGATCTCTTTGGACGTATCGTCCTCGCTGTTGAAAGACCCATCCATCACTTAATATCCAACGCGCTGACACCGATGCTGCTAAAATCGGTACCGCTGGCATTGTCCAGGGTGTTCCGGCGTCGTAATGGCGAAGTACGTGAAGTTGCCCGTCTCGCTCGACGTGAGCGAAGCGCTATCGCGTTGCATGCTCGAATGGTGCGCTTGCGCCCGCGTGCGCTGGGCGTGGGGATTTGCCATCCGACTACGGTTTCCCAACACTTCTTGGCCGAACAATGCGACTGGCCCTTCCAGATACTCGTCGGCCGATGCGACCCCCGGATTCCATCAAGGATCGCGGCCAGGCGAGGCCGGCCTGTCGCAGGAGGCGATCCATGACAAAACGCTCGGATCGGACCTATCACCCTGGCGACCCCTCCACCTACGCTCCTCGACGCGTACGTGAGCCACCGTACCCCGATAGATTTAGTGATCCACGCAAAATCCACGAACCGGAAGTCCCAGAGGAGACGGTCGGCGCCCGCCCCTCTTCCGCGCGGTTTTTTTCTAGGCGCGATCGGCGCAGTGCGATCGAAGATCAACTAGCGGAATTGCAATCGCTTGCCACCATGGCGAACGATTGGTCAGAACCGGAGGAAAGCCGCTTTCGGTTTGGGATGAAACTGGCGCCGCTGCTGTTTGCAATCACCGTCGCCGCCGGCCTTGCGCTGTTCTTAGTGGAAATGTTGCCCTCGTCCCGTGGTACGTCGACAACCATCCAAACGTCCGAGACCCGCTCGCTCGACGCCGGAGCACTGGGCCAAGCGCCCAAAATCGCCGATCGCCCGATCCCCCCCTCTGCACCGCAGTTCATCGCCACACAACAATCGCCTCGCGGAAGCACCGAGGAGGTCTCGTATGGGCTAGCGAGTCGTAGCACGAGACAGCCGACCTCCCTGGAGATCGGTCAAATTCCAGCCGGAGCCAGCGCGACCGGAGTCTCTCAGTCTGACGGCGAAGCAATTACAACACTGCTCAACCGCGGCGAAGAATTCCTGGCGGTCGGAGACATAGCCACCGCGCGAGTACTGTTGACGCGCGCCGCCGAGGCCAACAATGCACGGGCTGCCTTCGCCCTTGGATCAACTTATGATCCCAGTATATTGGATCGCCTGGGCGTACGCGGCGTGAACCCAGATATGACCATGGCACGAACCTGGTACCAAAGAGCGAAGGACCTCGGATCCGTCGAAGCATCACGACGCCTTGATAATTTGGGGGCCCGGATCCGTTGATCGCTGTCTCTGGAAATAATGATCTATCATAACTCTGTTTGATCGAGACAACCAAACATCCACGATAAGCAACAAATGACCGGACGATCTTTAACAGTGCCCGGCGCGTAGATCGTCGGTCTGGCGTTCCGTACCCCGCCATCATCGATCGGCCTTCGCCTCAGAATGCACAAAGCCAATGGTATCATCCCGCATGATTCGCGGCAGCAGATCAACTTCCCACGTCAAGTATTCGTTCATCGCCTCGCTTGCTGCATCCGGCCGCTCGTACGGCTTGAGCCATACATCGATCGGATCGTCAGCAAGTCGCGGTTCGTCTGGGGTCAGCGCAAAGCCGGCGCGTTGCCAAGCCTTATTTCCTCCCCTCAAATAGCGCACCGGAAGGCTGGTCAGACTGGCAGTCTCCTGCAGAGCCAAACCGGCCAGAATGCCGTCTTCTGACGTGAGCACGAGGATGCCGCGAGGCGTAATCTTGGCAAGCGCCAGTGCCATCCGCGAGCGTATTGCAAACCATGCTCCGGGAATATGTCCACGATGATAGTCGCGACTCAACGACAGGTCGACAATGGTGGCTCCGCCGAGTTGCTGCGCCTCGGCCAACTGCGTCGCCTCAATAGCGCACTCGGACGCCGGTTCGGTCCCGAGAATGACCTTGGCAGGCCGTCCGGTTTGGAGACCGCGCGCGGCCAACACAAACACGTCCTTAAATCCCATCTGTCGCAGCCAAGATCCCGTCATCAGCGCTCGGACCTCGACTTCATCGACCAGGACTATTCGCGCGCCAAGCGTCCCCACGTACTGGTCGGTCGCCTGGACGAGTTGTCCGCCCGGGGCAGAAACCGCTCCCTCGAAATGCCCGGCCTCGTATTCGGACGGACTGCGCACGTCGAAAATATATAGCGAGCGCGTCCTGTCCGAACGCCAACGGTCAAGCGTCTCGATATCAATTCGCTCGATCCCAAAACGGTCCGCAACAGCATTTGCGGCGGTTTGAGCCCAAGCCAGTCCGCCTTGCGAGAAGCCTGATGGACGTCGTGCCTGGCCATGGTCGCAGCTGAGCCCCGCTAGGGACCATCCCATTGTGCCATTGCGCAAGGCTACGACCCGGTTGGGCACCCCGGCATTGATCAGTGATTGAGCCCCAATGATGCTGCGCGTGCGGCCCGCACAGTTGACGACCACCGTCGTTGCTGGCGAGGGTGCGATATCGCGCGCGTGCAGCACGAGTTCTGCACCAGGAACGTTGGTTGCGGATGGAATCGACATCCTCGTATATTCGTCGAAGGGACGGCTATCGAGCACCACGAGATCCGCGCCTTGGCGCAAGAGTGCTGCCAGTTCGTCGGCGCTGATGCTCGGTGTCTTGCTGGCGTGCTCGACGAATTCTCCGAACGCCTTGCTCGGAACGTTGACCCCTGAATAGAGATTCAATCCTGCCGCCGCCCATCCGGCAACGCCGCCGCGCAGCGTCATCAGGTTGGTGTAGCCAAAGCCCGCGAGGCGTTGTGCCGCGCGTTCGGCGAGGCCATCGTTGTCGTCACACAGCACGATCCGCGTGGAGCGGCGTGGTATCAGGCCAGCGATCAGCAGTTCAATCCTACTGAGCGGAACACAGCGAGCCCACAGTAGATGGCTACGAGCAAAGATGAGTTCCTCACGAACGTCGACGATGGCGAGTTCGTCACCGTCCCTAAGCATCTGCACAAGTTCTGCAGGGCTCACGGAACGCGGACTAGGCGTTGTCTCCATCGGTTATCACATCTCGTTACGTCGCTTGCTGTGGAGTCATCCGGGTGGCCTTGCCGGTCGCCAAATCAAACCGCTGCCGAAAAATCCGGTCCAGATTGGTTCCAGTAACACGGATGAATCGAGCCTTATCTGGATAGTCGATCGAATGGATGGCGCCATCTTGATAAATGCCGGCTTGACCCGGCATCAGCCTGTATCGTCGGGTTGGTCTCAACGTTACATTATCCTCGGCAGAGGTATCGTCCACGCGCTCCCACTCGGTCATATCGGTGTATTCGGTGGCTTGGCCATAGATGGCCCACGACTGGCCGTGATCATGCGGCGGTGACGTTCGGGCCTTGTCATTGATATGGGCAAGAACCTGAAAGCCAAGGCTGGGGTCCTCGTAGAGAATGCGCAGTCCCTGCGCAACATCATCGCCGCATTGCTCGCGGACGAAGTCGGGATTTGAAAGCAGCCGTTCGAGACACAGGCGGACTTGCTCGCGTCCGTTCGGGCCAGAATCCCGC
>Ga0187783_10000695_pt1 | contig 24558 bp, 19 predicted proteins | sample 1015_SJ02_MP02_2_FD_132471 | JGI IMG/M metagenome (GOLD analysis project Ga0187783, IMG submission 132471) | Tropical peat soil microbial communities from peatlands in Department of Meta, Colombia - 1015_SJ02_MP02_20_MG | ecosystem: Environmental > Terrestrial > Soil > Wetlands > Peat | place...
CCGGGGGTCGCGACGGACCTTGTCCTGGTAGAACGCGCTCTGCGTCGCGAGTCGAGAGTCGAGATACTGCTGGAGCGCGGTGCGGGCGCGGTCGACGCGGTCGCCCGCGTAGAGATGGACGGCGACCGCTACCTCCGCCCGGCTCCCCGACGGCAGATGGGTCCGGAACTCTCGGATCTGCGCCGCCAGCTCCTCGAGGTTCGCGACCGTCGCGTACGGAACGAGCGCGAGCGAAACGTCGCGACGGGCGACGTAGGGGATCGCCTCCCGCCGCTGCACGGCGATCCAGATGGGGGGATGCGGTCGCTGCACGGGGAGGACATTCAGACGCACCGGCGTCGCGTTCGGTTCCTCGGAGGTCACCTCCCCGCCGTCGAGGGCCGTCAGGAGGACCTCCAGGTTCCGGTCGAAAAGCTCCCGCTTGGTCGCGGGGTCGACGCCGAACCCCTCGAACTCGAGCGGGATGTACCCGCTGCCGACGCCGAGGTTGAGGCGTCCCCCGGTAAGGCGGTCGACCATCGCGTACTGCTCGGCGAGCTCGATCGGGCGGTGGAACGGCAGGACGCTGACCAGCACGCCCAGCCGGATCCGGCGGGTGCGTTGCCCGCACGCCGCGAGCAGCACGGGGGGGGACGGACAGACGCCACCGGGTTGGAAATGGTGCTCCGCGATCCAGAGCGTCGAGAGACCCCCGGCCTCGACCGCCTCGGCGAGCCTCAAGAGGTCCGCGTACCGGTCGGCCACGGCGTCCCCCGCACCGGGGGCACTGTCCACGACCGAGAACGCGCTGAGCCGCACGGGCCGCCGACCCGCGTCGGATAGAAGGCGTTTCCCGCGTAGTCTCCGCCGTGCGCCGCCCCCCGACGCTCCCCGACCCAAAGGCTAAGACGGGGACCCTCACCTCACTGGCGGGATGGGCTGGTAGATCAGTCCGGAAGATCGCCGGTTTTGCAAACCGGAGGCCTCGGGTTCAAATCCCGACCAGTCCATTTCGACCACCGCTGGGTTCGCTGCCGCCTCCCCGGTGGCGGGAGCATAGTCAGCCAGGGTCGAGCGCGTCGAGAGTTCAGCGCGGACGTAAAATCGAAGGTGTGCGTTTCGAGTCCTAGTTCGATGGAGAGGAGAGGACCCGGCAGAGGCCTAACCAGCACTACTCGTCTCTGCGAGGGGCTCCTCCAGAGGTGGGATCCCATGTTCTTCGAAACGGTCGACCCCACCCGCGAACGACGGATGGAGGAGATTCTCCAAGTCCTCCGTGCCCGCTTCCGTAGACCCTTTACGGCGATTGACCTCGGGTCCGGGCCAGGAGCTCTGACGGCGCGAGTCTTGCGCCGGTTCCCAAGGGCTCGTGTCGTATCCGTGGACACGGACCCCGTTCTTCTCCGAGTCGGTGCGGAAGCCCTCCGCAGGTACAGGAGACGGACCGCTTGGGTCCTGGCCGACCTGAGGGAGAGGAGTTGGCCGTCTAAGCTTCCGGTCCGTCGTTTCGATGCCGTGGTCTCATCTCTGGCGTTACACTGGCTGAAGGAGGACGAGATCCGCGTCCTCTACCGGCGTCTTCGTCCCTTGCTTCGGACCGGCGGGCTTCTCGTGAATGGTGACTTCCTGCCCTCGATTCAACACAAGGGCTCCGGCGGAGCGGCTGAACACCACCGCGAATCTGAGAGAGGCCGAGCGGGCGTGCTGTCGTTCAAGGCCGAGTGGGAGAAGTGGTGGGGAGCGTTACTGGAAGAGCCCTCGATGCGCGATGCTCTCACTGAACGGCGGGCCCGCATGCCCGGGAAGATTCCACCAAGGAGGACCACAGGACCCAGAATCCCGGCCCCGGTCGAGGCCCACGAACGGGCACTGCGAGATGCGGGGTTCCGTGAAAGCAGGGTGGAGTGGCAGGAACGAGGATTCCGCGTACTGATCGGATTCCGATAGGGGACGCTAGCTTCGGTAGTCATCCCCTCGCGGACTAACTAAGCGTTCAGGGACGCACATCCCCATTCTCTTGGACTCCTCCATCCCACAAGCCAGGGAATCCCGACCAGTCCATGACCGCGAGTGAGACGGCGGTCACGCGAGGTTCATCTTCTTCAGCAAGTCTGAGAATCTCGGATCGCTCCGCACTTTCTCGAGTTCCGGGCGGGTCCGGAACGGTTGGAGCGCGATGCTGTGCGTTGCGACCGCGACCTCCAGGCAACGGAAGCAACTGTCGATGTCCCCGAGCATCCCGTAGCCCCATGCGACGATCCAGGCGACCCCCGGGAACTCCGGCCGGGCCTCTTCGGACTCCAGCATCCCCCTCGCCGCCTGCGTCTCACCGGACGTTGCGAGAGTGTACGCACGCCATAGTCGCTTCCAGTTCGGGTTGGTCTGCAGTTCTTCGCATCGGCGGCACTCCGCCAGGCACTGAGCGAGCTCGGACCGACCCCGATAAAAGTGCTGCAAGGCGTCGTGGTACTGGAAGGAGTCGGGCTCGAGCACCCCCAACCGCTGGATCTTCAGGAATGCCTCGTCGAACCTTTGGAGGTCGACCAGCAAGGTCGCGAGGAAGTAGACATTGCGGCCCGCGAGGGGGTCGGCCCCCTCCGCCAGCTGCGTCTCCCGGAGCGCTTCGTCGAGACGGCCTTCGTCCTCCAGGAGGGTCGCGTACCAGTGATGCGCCGCCGAATAGCTCGGATTGATCGCAAGGGACAGCTGGTACTGCTTCTCCGCGCCGGCGTAGTCGTAGGCCTCCCACAGAATCAGGCCCAGGGAGGTATGAGCCTCCGCCAAGTTCGGGTCCAACTCGATCGCCTGGGCGACCAACCGTCGAGTCGTCTCCTCCCAAGACGTCCGGGGAACGTTGTGCGTGCGCCACCCCAGCAGCCGGATGGCGTCCGCCAGGCCCGAATAAGCGGCCGCGTTCTGGGGATCGAGCGAGATCGCGAGCTCGAACTGTTCCTTCGCCTCGCTGAGCGAGGCCTCGGATCGCTCGTGGAGTCGCGTTCGACCCTTGAGGTAGGCAAGGTAGGAATCGGGCAGGACGCTCGCCCTTGCTCCCAGTCGGGCGACGTCGGTCGCGTGCAACTCAACCTGCAGCGCGTCTGCGACCTGCCGGGCGATCTCGGTCTGCACGGCGAAGATGTCGTCCAGCTCGCGGTCGTAGGTCTTGGCCCAGAGATGACGGTCCGACCCCGCATCGATCAGCTGCGCGGTCACCCGGATCCGGTTCCCGGCCTTTCGCACGCTCCCCTCGAGGATGGACAGGACCCCCAACTCCTGGCCGATCAGAGAGGCCGTCTTCGGAGTGGATTTGTACTGCATCACCGACGTACGAGAGATCACCCGGAGGTCTCTCAGCTGGGAGAGGACGGTGATGAGTTCCTCGGTGAGACCGTCCGCAAAGTACTCGTCCTTCGGATCCGGGCTGATGTTGGAAAACGGCAGGATCGCGATTCCCGTCGACCCGGCGCGGCTGAGAGCCGGGTCCGCCGCGGTCCACGGCAAGACCACTCGGTACACGTCGATCGAAACTTGCAACCCCTTCAGCGGGGCCGGGGGCAGTTTCTCGAGCTTGTTGGGAACCTTGTTCCGAACCTGACTGTAGACCTCCCCCGAGATGCACACTCCGCCCGGGGGCGCCAACGGCTCGATGCGGGAGGCGATGTTGACGGCGTCTCCAAAGATGTCGGTCTCCTTCTGTTCGACGTCCCCGAGATGGATGCCGATCCGTAGCTGGATGGAGGCGACGCCCGGTTGCGAATTCCGCTCGTGGAGATGCTGCTGGATGTCCAGGGCGCATTGAACGGCCCGAAGGGCGCTGTCGAATTCCGCCAGGAATCCATCGCCCATCGACTTGATCTCGCGCCCCTGATGAGCGGCGAAGAGGGGTCGTACGAGGCCGGCCTGCTCGTCTCGGAGCTTCAGAGCGTTCGCTTCGTTGGACTGGGCCGCTGCGGTCGAGCCGACCATGTCGGTGAACATGATCGCAGAAAGGCGACGGACCGAGGCCACAGAACGGGGACAGGTTCCGTTAGATTAAGGTCACGCGAACCCCAACGTTCTCGTACGCGGACATCTGGCCCCGGACCGCGTTCCGGGATCTCGACGTGCGACGGGGCTAGGGCGCGTTCGGCGGCGGAGGTGGCTCCTGCCACGACGGGGGAGCGGGGGGTGCCCCCGCCGCGCCGGGCGGGGAGAACGGCGCGACGGGCGGGGGGCGGCGGGCCCGTCGGGAGAAGACGAGGGCCGCGACGAGGAGGACGACCGCCACCACGGCGAGGGCTCCGATGAGCACCCATCCGAGCGTGCCGATGCCGAGCAGTCCCGCGGACAGCGCACTCAGCGCGATGACGAGGTTCGTCGTCTCCCCCGCCGACACGCTGACGTTGTTGAAGTACGGAGCGTAGCCGCTCGACGTCACCTCGACGGAATGGTATCCCGCCACGACGCTGACGGAGAACGAACCCCCCGCGCCCACCGGGACCGACGCGCCGTCGACGTACAACGTGCCGGACGCCGGGGAGATGGTGCCCGCGAGCGTGCCGGTCGCGTCGTTCGCGGCGAACGTGACGGAGAGGGACGTGGCACCCGACAAGGACAGGGACCCGCCCGACGGGGTCGCGGTGTAGCCCGCAGCGGTGGCGCTCCAGTTGTAACTGACGCCGGGGAGCGAGACCGTCAGCGACGGCGCCGTGCTCGAGACGACGCCGGTGTAGTCCCCGCCCGCGCTGGCGTAGGCGAACGCCCACGAGGTCCCGGTCGGAAGACCGGACTCGGAGACGGTCACCGTGTAGGGCGGGACGAACGTGACCGTCACGTACGAGTCGCCCGACACCGTGACCTCCCCCCCGCTGGGTACGGCCGCGGACCCGTCGGCCGCGGTGGCGGTCCAATTGTACGTCCCGGGAAGGAGGCCGAAGAGCGTCACGGACGGGTAGGTGGTCGTCGTGCCGTTCTCGTACCCCGTCCCCGAGACGGTGACCGTCCAGGTCGCGCCGCCGGGAAGTCCCGATTCCGTGATCGTCAGCGAATACGCCGCCGCGAAGTCGACGACCACCGTGAGGCTCGCGCCGTCGACCGTGAAGGTGCCGTCGCGCGCCGCGTAGTTAGTGTCGGCCGAGTAGGGATAGTAGTCGTACGTGCCGGTCGGGTCCGCGAGCCCGACCGCGTCCGGGGCGTACGTGTAATTGTACAGGATCCCCGCCTCCAGGTCGAGCAGGAGGTTCGCGGCGTCGTCGACGTACGTCCCGACCCCCCACTCCGTTCCCGAGGGCAGTCCCACCTCCTCGAACGTCACGTGGTAGATCGGCGCGTAGGTGAGCGGATAGAAGTCGCCGCCGCCGTAGTCGCAGTAGGCGCGGATCGACTCGCAAATGTACGCGTACTCTTCGGAGACGCCCTCGAGATACGGGAGAGGATTCAGCCCCGCGTACGGGATCACGTTGTATGGGTTCCAGCCGAGACCGAAATCCCACCAGTAGTTCCCGCCGAGGTAGTCGCCGCCGAGGATGTTGGTGCCCGGAACGTATGGCCCGTTGTACGCCTGGCTGAAACCGAGCGGGAACTGGTTCGGTACTCCCCCGGTGTACGGGTCGAGGTAGGTCTGGGTCGCGGTGATGTCGGTGTCGAAGAGATTGTTCGCGACCTCGTCGCAGACGGCGCACGTCGCCCAGGCGTCGGCCCCGTAGAGTGCCGCGTCGCCCCAGTCGGTGTCGACGAGCCCGATCGAACCCCAGTACGCGGCGACGGTCACGTACGGATTCGGCGACGAGGGGATCGACGTCGTGAACATGTTGCCGTAGACGAGGTTGTCCGTGCCGCCGTAGAGGAACAGCGCCTCGGCCCCGGTCTGGAACTGGAGGTCCTCGATCTCGCTGTGCGTGTCGTTCCAGAAGGTGACGCTGGCGCAGGAGGTCGCGGGTCCGTAGTACGACACAGCGGGGAACCAACCCCCGATCGTGCCCCCGACCAGGTCGACGTCGCTCGAGTTCTGCACGTAGATCTGAAGGTCGTTCCAGTCCGGAGCTCCGAGCAACCGAAGGACCAACTGGTTCATCGAGGTCGACGGGAAATACGTCAGGAAGGTCGGGGGGTTCGAGATGTCGACCCCGGCCGTGTCGTTCAGGTAGATCCCGGGAAAGACCGGGAAGAGGAAGTCGTTGATCGCGCCGAACCAGGGGAAGTACGCCGCGCCGTATCCCGAGTCGGCGGGGGTCTCTCCGATCGGCGCGTACTCGTTGTTGTAGAGGACGAGGTTCCCGTACCCGTCCTCCCCGCTCGAGATCCCCGCGACGGCCGTCTCGTTGAGCGCCCAGAGCGGCGTGTACACCCCGACGGACGGGTCGTAGGTAAGCGCGGTGTAGCTCTGACACCCGTCCGCGATGCAGGCGTCCGTGATGTCGATGTTGAACGTCGTCGGGTCGTACTCGGCGGCGACCACGTACACGGTGTATTCCCCGGGCGGAAGGACGAGCCCTGCGCCGGGCTCCACGTAATCCGGCGCCCACTGGAAACGCGAGAGGTTCGTCACGCCGGACCCTTCGGCCAGGAACGCGAACGCGGTCATCGGGTGCGTGTAGACGAGCGCGTACGGATTGTCGGCGTACGCCCCGAGCGGCGCCGCCGCGCCCGAGACGTTCCACAGACCGTAGAGGAACGACGGCCCGTTGCTGAGCAGGGCGCAGTCCGCGCAGCCGCGGAAGCTCGCCCAGTCGGAGAGAACTCCCACGGAGGTCTCGCCGGTGTCGGCGCCGACGTTGTACGCCGACGGGACGCTCTCGTACTTCCCGGTCGTCGCGTTGAGATAGGTCAGCGTCAGGTAGGTCTCGACGGAAAGGAGCACGTCGAGGTTGCTCCCGCCGTTCGGCCCGACGAGCTCGACCTCGAAGTCGAGCGGCAGCCCGAGACCGGACGTGTGGTAGCCGTTCGCCTGGTATTCCGGTACGGGCGTCAGCGCCGGGTTCCCACCGGTCGCGAGCGAGTTGAAGATCGCGTCGTCGTACGAGCCCCCGAACTCCCCGGCCGCCGAGCCGACCGAGTAGTTGAAGAACACCTCGTCCCGACCGTCGTTCAAGGTCGAGTTCAGCCAGAAGTGGACCGAGTACGGGTAGGTCGCGGGGATCGACCGCGAGATCGAATAGTAGAACTGCGGGCAGACCAGGGTTCCCCCCGCGGAATAGAACACATTGCAGGAGATCGCGGCGGAAGGGCTGGAGAAGTTCCAGATGTTGCTGACGAACACGAGGGACTGGTTGGACGGGATGTAGAGCATGACATTCTGCGTCCAGAACTGGTAGACGCTGTTGCCGAACAGCGTGACGTTCGTGAGGACGGCGTTCAGCTGCACCCCGTACTCGTCGGGGGCGCTCAGGTCCGCGGCGTAGCCCCGGAGCATGGTCGTGTTGAACGTCGCGGAGACGCTGGTGGTCTGCGTGAGGTACGGGACGATGGTGCCCGAGACGTTCTGAAGGCCGACATCGCCGATCCCGAACGGCGCGGGCGACGTCGTGTACGGGAGGCTGATCTTCTCACTCCCCGGGCGGTTGGCGGCGATGCCCGCGAAGTTCGGGGGCGACACGTCCCGGGGGGAGATCCCCTTCGCGGTCAGCGCCGCAATCACGGCGGCCGCCCGGTCCGACGCGGGGGCCGGATGCTCCTCGGACTCCAGCGGGGTCGGCGGGGGTGCGACCGGGGGCGCGGCTCCGGTGGGCTCGGAAGGTGGGGACGTTGCCGACGAAACCGGGGCCGCGCTCGGGCTCGACGAGGCGGCGCTCATCCCCGCCGGTGCCCGTACGACCGGCGCGCCCGCGAGACCGAGTCCCGCGAGGACCAGGACGACGACCACGCCGACCGCGACCCACGACCCGGTCTGGTGAGCGGTCATCGGCGAGCGCGCGTGGCGAGAGAATGTGATAAGCTTTTGGCGCGGAGGATACGCATCCGTACTCGCCGGTGGCTTCGGAGGACGGCGCCCCGATCCGCGCGGCGCCGTGACGCGGGAGGGAGGGCTCGCGCCCTCCCGCGCTCGCGCAAACTCTTTAGCCGCACGCGGGGAGCCCGGTCGCCGTGCCCGACGAGGGACTGGACGCGATATTGATCCAGGTGACGGTGCCGCTGCCGATCCCGATGATCTACGCCGCGTTCACGGACCCGGCGCAGCTGAAGGGGTGGCTCTGCGACGCGGCGCGCGTCGACCCGAAGGTCGGTGGGGAATACGTCCTCGGTTGGTCCGGGGAGACCCCGTTCGAGAGCCGGGGTCGGATCGTGGCGATGACGCCGGACCTCGACATCGACTTCACCTGGACCGGACCCCCGCAGTTCGCGCGGCTGCTCAACGAGCCCGAACCGAAGTCGCACGTGTACGTTCGCCTCTCCGAGTCGCCCGAAGGGATCGACGTGACCCTCGAGCACGCCGGATGGGGCTCCGGAGCCGAGTGGGAGGACGCCCGCTCCTGGCACTTCCACTTGTGGGACGACCGGCTGCACCGATTGAAGGACTACCTGATCACGACCGCCTACGGCTGACGTGTCACTCCCCACCCGGGGTGTACTTCCGGCAGACGCTCTCCCCGCAGACCGCGCACGAGCCGCTCGGGTCGAGCCGAAAGTTGGCGCTCCCGGTCACCGACACGACGACCATGTGCTGGGTCGGGAGATGCCCGCACCGGCAGCGCACGCGGCTCGGGATCGTCGCCGGCTCGGCCCCGCGCGACGCCATGGGACGACCCACGAGCGGGGCGCGGGCAAAAGCTTGCCGCCGGGAGGCCTAAAGCAGGCGGCGTCTACCGAGCGCTCGTGGAGATCGACGGCTGCGCGCTGCCCGAGGACCGCCTCTACGACCTCGAGCACGACGTCTGGTTTCTCCCCGAGCCGACCGGGGGACTGGCCCGCGTCGGTCTCCTCGGCCCCCTCGTCTGGTTCGCGGGACGCTTCCAATCGATCTCGTTCCGGGAAGTGACGGGGACCGTCGACCGCGGGCGGAGCGTCGCGACCGTCGCGAGCGTGCGGTACACCGGTGCGGTCCGCCTGCCGGTGACCGCCGTCGTCGTGGACCGGAACCGCGCGCTCGTCGAGAATCCCCGACGGATGAATGACGCCCCGTACGACGAGGGCTGGGTCGTGCGGGTCCGACCCTAGACCGACCGGCTCCCACCCGCCCTCGAGACGGCGGCCGCGATCACCGAGCGGCTCCGAGAGCGGATCCGTCGTCAGCGGATCCGGTGCTGGCCCCAGACCCCGGAACTCGAGCTCTACGAGATCGGGATCGAGTGCTCCGCGGTCCTGACGATGCTGAACGACGAGCTTCGGTCACGTGCCGCGGGCGAGGCGGTGCTGCTCGTCACGGACGACCCGACCAGCCCGATCGAGATGGAGCGGTGGTCGGACCAGACGGGCCATCGCCTCCTCGCGCATCGGCGCGAGGGCGAGCTGCACGAGTTTCTAGTCCGCAAGGAGGCCCGCCCGGTGCCGCGCGTGCGACCGGGCGGATAGAACGGGTTACCGAGGACGGGGGGCCGGGCGCCTACGGCTTCTCGATCGGCGTGCGGACGAGGTTGCCCCACTCGGTCCACGAGCCGTCATAGTTGCGGACGTCCGGGTAGCCGAGCAGGTACCGCAGGACGAACCAGGTGTGGCTCGAGCGCTCGCCGATCCGGCAGTACGTGATCACCGGATGGGCGGAGTTGACGCCCTTCGACTTGTAGAGCTCGTCCAGCTCCTCCCGGGACTTGAACGTCCCGTCGTCCTTGACGGCCTGCGCCCACGGGATGTTCTTCGCGCCGGGGATGTGGCCCCCGCGCTGGGCGTGCTCGGTCGGATACTCCGGCGGCGCGGTGATCTCGCCCGAGAACTCCTTCGGCCCACGCACGTCGACCAGCCCGAACTTCCCCGCCTTCACCTCGGGCAGCACGTGCTGCACGTCGGAGAGGAACGCCCGGAGCTTCGGGTCCGGCGCCGACGCCTTCAGCTTCCCGGCGCCCGCGGCGGGAACGTCCTTCGTGAACGGTCGGTCTTCGGCGATCCACTTCTTTCGGCCCCCGTTCAGGAGCTTCAGGTGCTTCGCCCCGTAGTACGTGAGGACCCAGAACGCGAAGGCCGCGAACCAGTTGTTGAAGTCCCCGTACAGGACCACGGTCGTGTCCGGGTCGATCCCGGCCCGGTGGTAGAGCGCGGAGAGCGCTTCCTCCGAGAGGATGTCCCTTCGGACCGGGTCGTTGATGTCCTTCCGCCAGTCGAACAGCACGGCGCCCGGCACGTGGCCGAGCTCGTAGTTCGCGGCGGGGTCGTAGTCGACCTCGACGACACGGACCTTCGGGTCGTTCAGATGTGCGGCGAGCCAGTCGTTCTCCACGAGCGCGTCGGGATGCGCGTAGGCGGTCATGTGACTCCGGAGTCGCGGGGAGCGGCGGAGGATATACCCTCGACGCCCCGCACAATCGGCGTCCAACAGGGGTAAATTACGCGCGAAATGAGCCCCGGTACGCGGGCCACCGGCGCCGTTGGCTCGGTTGCCCGCTCAGCCGTGCCGCCCGCGCTTCGGCAGGGGAGCGTCCGAGACCTCGACGGTCTCGGGGTCGAAGCCGAGCCGCGCGAGCTCGTCGCGGATCCGCGCGCGGTGGTCCCCCTGCAGGTAGACCTCACCGTCCACGACGGACCCCCCCGTCGCGAGCCGGTTCTTCAGCGACCGGGTGGTCTCCGCGAGGTCGACGCCCGGAGGGAATCCGCTGATGACGGTCGCCGGCTTGTTGTAACGGCGCGGCTCGGCGCGCACCCGGATCCGGGCCGTCTCGCGGTCGAGGGCGCTCAGGATCTCGTCGAACTCGTCGTTGCCCATCGTTCGGTGTACCTACCGTCCTCCGCCAAGGGACGAACGGATCGGAACGAAGACCCGGGCCGAACACCGGCCCGGAAGGAGTGCCGCGCGGAGAGGGTTCGGTTCCCGTTGCGGTACGCGCACCGCGAGTACCATGGACGAACCCCCTTTGAACGTTTGGTGGTCCACGGGTTACGCCTCGCCCCATTGGTAGAGGCGGAGGGTGATCAGTAGCACCACGAGAGCGCAGGCGGCGAGGAGCCCGGCGTAGACGAGGAGCTGTTCCGGGCTCGCCGGGGTGATGCCGAGGGCTCCCTGCACGAGCAGGGCAGCGTACGTCGTCGGGAGGAATCGCGCGACGTCCTGCCACAGGGGCGGGAGTGCGCGGAGGGGATAGTACAGGGGGGAGAGCATCCCGAGGATCGTGAACGTGAGGTTCCCCACGGGCCAGATCTCGCGCTGCGTCTTGATCCGGCTCGAGATGGCGATCCCGATCGACGCGAACAGCACCCAGAGGGTGAACAGCGCGGCGAAGAGCGCGAGGCCTACGAGCGGGGTGAGGGGATAGCCGTGCTCGCCCCCGACGTACGCGAGCAGCACCGTCAGGATCGCGAGCGCGGGCAGCATCGCGATCAGGTTGGAGAACGCCACCCCGAACAGGTACCGGATCCGAGTGAGCGGGCTCGCCACGAACAGGTCCTGGAGCGACGCCTCGATCCGCCAGAACGCGCTGTCGCCGAGGGTCCACGACCCGATGTTCTGCATCGTGAACAGCATCGCTCCGACGATCTCGAGCGGTAGCAGGGACGGCGGCGAGATCAGCGAGAGGAAGTAGAGGAAGATGAACGGCAGCAGGATCGGCGTGATCGCCACCGCCGGGTTGCGGGAGATCCATCGCCAGCCGACGATGCCGAACGCGGGGAGCGACCGACCACGGGTCGGGACGTTCGGGAACTCCTCCGTGACCGTCGCCATCTAGACCCCCTGGACGGTCCGGCGCGCCCAGTAGACCGCGAAGCAGAACAGGGCCACGGTCTCCACGATGAGTCCGACGACCGCGAGCTCGACCTGGCCCGCGGAGAGGCTGGCGGCGCCGATCGCCGACTGGACCAGCGCGGCGGCGGCGCTCGGAGGCATCAGGAGCACGACCGGCCGGAGGGGCTCCGGGAACAAGCCGATCGGATAGAACACGGGGACGAGCACGCCGAAGACGTTGAAGAACAGGCTCGAGTACGCCCAGATCGCGCGGTTGTCACGGAAGAACGTCGAGAAGACGTAGCCGATCGACGCCGCGAACACCCAGACGAGCGCCGCGAGCGCGAGCAGCTCGAGGCCGACCGCGAGGGTGAGCGGCACGACGAACGTCGCCAGGATCCCGAGGAAGATCGTGGGAGTGGCATAGACGAGCAGGATGCCGAACGACATGCCCAGGAAGTAGGCCTCGGGCGTCATCGGGCCGGCCAGGTAGAGGTCGTTCGCCTTGTGGTCGATCCGCAGGTACGCGGCCTCGTTGAGCACCCGCTGACCCATGGTGAACGTCGAGAACAGGATCGAGCCGACCAGCGCCACCCCGATCAGCGACGGGTCGAGGATCTCGACGAAGACCAGGAGCACGCCCGGCACGACCATCGAGGTCAGCATCGCCATCGTCTCGTTGCCCTGGACCAAGACCTCGGTCCAGAGGAACGCGAACGTGCCGGCGAACGGGCGCGATGGAGCGAGCGCCATGCTAGTCTTCATCGATCGACCGTCCCACCGCGCGCAGGAACGCCTCTTCGAGGGTCACGGGCCCCACCGTCGCGGTCATCTCGGAGCGCTCGACCTCCTCCATCACCTCGCGCAACGTGCCCGGATTCACGATCACGGTCAGGGAGAGGCCGTCGGTCACGCACGGACCGAACGCACGGAACCGTTCGACCTGGGGCGCTCCCTCGACGATCAGGACCTTCAAGGTCCCGCCGACGGACCGCTTCAATTCCTCGGCGGTGCCGCTCGAGAGCACCGCGCCCCCTTCGACGATGTAGAGTCGCTGGCTCAGGACCTCGGCCTCGTCGAGGTAGTGCGTGGTCAGGAGGATCGTCGACCCTTTCTGCGTCAGGTCGCGCAGCGACGCCCAGACCTCGCGGCGCGCGAACGGGTCCATCCCGATCGTCGGCTCGTCGAGGAACAGGAGCGGCGCCTCGGTCGCGATCACGGTGGCGACCATCGTGCGTTGCCGCTGCCCGCCCGACAGCGTGATCGACAGCCGGTCGGCGAATCCGTCGAGCCCCATGCGGGCGAGCGACTCGTCCGTCCGGCTCTTCGCCGTCTCCCGACCGAACCCTCGGGCCCGCAGGTAGGTGTAGATCTGCTCGCGGGGCGTCAGGTGGAAGAACGGCTTCCCCTCCTGCGGCACGACCGCGATGTACGGTCGGGCCTTCTCGGGCGTGCGCGTGACGTCGAGGCCGAACACCTCGACGTGACCCGAGCTCGGTCGGAGCAACGTCGAGGCGATCTTGAGGAAGGTCGTCTTGCCGGCCCCGTTCCGGCCGAGGAGGGCGACCCGCTCGCCGCGGTGGACCTCCATCGACACCCCGCACAGTGCCTCGACCGGCGGCGCGCCGCGCGAATGGTAGGTCTTGCGAAGCTCGACGCTCCGCAACGCCTCGACGCTCATGGGACGCCGCCGACCTCGGTACGGTACTTAACCGACAGGTTCGTTCCGCACGGAACGGTCCGCGCGGCGCGCGGGTGCGCGCGACCGCCTCGCCGCGGTCGCCGCGGAACTCGGGCGAGCGGCGTTGAACCCCGTCCGTCTAGTGGCTCCCGCAGCCGCAGCCTCCGCCGTTGGCGGAGTTGCTGCCGCAGGAACCGCACCCACCGGACCGACCCGCCGCGTCGGGCTCCGGGAGCGTCGGATTCGTGATCTTGAAGCCGGACTGGTTGAGGTCCTCGACGTAGTCGATGACCGCCCCGTCCACGAACTTGGTGCTCGTCGGGTCGACGAGCAGCGAGAACCCCTCGACCGTGAGCACCTGGTCGTCCGAGCGCGGCTTAGCGAACGCGAGGCCGAACTGGACCGCGCTGCCGCCCCCGCAGCATCCGCCCCCGCCCGGTTGGGCGTACACGCGGACGCCGATCTCGGGCTTCTGGCCCCGGATCAGTGTCTTGACTTGCTCGACCGCCGCCGGACGGACTTCCAGGTGAATCATGGAGCGTGCCTCGTCCCTACGACCGCCCCCCGGGCTTTAAGCTCTGTGACGCGCGGGCAGCGACAATTCGTCGGCTTTCCTCTCGAAACCCCTCAGTGCGAAAGAGTAGCGCGGCGGGTGACAAACGGACCCATCAACGGGGCGGTCGGGCGGACTCGTCCTCGTCGAGCGGCGGGAGGGGCTCGCCGATGTCGGGGAGCTCCCGCGTTCCGGTGAACGTATCCGGGAGTTCGGGCTGACGGAGCCCGGGGGCTTCCTCGGGCGTCGCCGGGGGGAGTTCCGCGTCGACGTCCCGCCAGCAGAGCTTCGCGATCGCGTCACAGAACCGCGCCGGGAATCCCAGCGAACGGCCGATCCGACGCACGTCGGACTTCGTCAGCTCCCCGATCAGCGCGAGGACGACGAAGTAGACCGCGAAGCACAGCACGATCACCCCGGCGAGCTGATAGCCCGTCTGGACGGGCAGGAACCCGGGTTTGTTGAACCGGGAGATCACCCCGAAGGCGAGCGCCGCCGCGACCGTGATCGAGACGACCGACCGTAACTGGATGCGCACCTTCAGCAGCGTCTCGAGGAAGTACGTGTTCAGCGCCAGCGCGGCCGACGAGGAGAGCAGCACCGCGACGGAGGCCGCGATCAGGTCGTCCCCGTTCGAGACGATGGCGTAGAGACCGAACGTCGACGCGAACAGGACGACGACCTGCGTGCTGGTGATGTACAGCTCGAGCCGCTGGCGGCCGATCGCGTTGATCGAGGACTGCATCACCTGCGACAGCGACAGCGGGATCGCGCCCACGACGAGGATCGCGAGCGGCCACGATGCGACCGCGACGTAATGGCTTCCGCCCAACACGTTCAGGAACTGGCTGCGGTAGGTGACCAGCGCCACCACCCCGGGGACGAGCAGCATGGAGGTGTACCGTAACGCCTGCCAGGAACCGCGGCGCACCCCGTCGTACTCTTCCTGCCGGTGGAGCCCCGCGATGTACGGGAAGAGCGGGGTGGTCACCGCCGCCGGCAACGACAGCACGAGGATCCGGAAACCGTTCGCGAGAAGGAACGCGTTGAGTTGAGCCGTTCCCGAGCGGAACGAGACGAGGAACGGGATCATGTTCGTGACCATGTAGTTGAGCAGCAGGCTCCCCATCAGGGGCCAGGCGAAACGGAACAGTTGGGCCGCCTCCTGGCGCACGAACGGGTAGGCGTACCGGAGCACCGTCGGGGCGGCGTAGAGCGCCGAGACGCAGGCGCCGACGACGTAGGCGAGCGTCAGTCCCTCGATCGTCGGCTCGTAGAACGCGCAGAAGACGAGGACCGGGAGGCGGGCGAGCGCCTCGACGAGGCTCGGATACTGCGCCTTCAGCGAGTTGTTCAGCCCGATGAACAGATTGCTGTAGACCGCGGTGAACGACCAGAGCAGCGGCAGGGCGAGGAAGATCCCGAGGGAGGTCCACTGCACGTCTCCCATCACGAGACGGTAGCCGTCGACCGAGAGCGGAGCGACGACGAACAGGACCACCCCGACGGCCGAGACCATCCCCATGCGGATCAGCAGGTAGACGGTCGTGTTGTCCGCCGGGGCCTTCCCCCGCGCCAGATAGTACGTGTACGCGGTCCCGATCCTGAGGTCGCCGATCCCGTTGATCGACGTGCCGATCAGGAGGAACAACTGGACCGTGCCGAGGAGGGCGGCCCCCGAGTTCGATACGTTCCCGATATGGTGGTAGAGGAAGTAGCTCGCGACGACCCCGAGGACCTGGATCGCGAGGCTCGCGCCGAAGACCGCCCCCGAGCTGAGGGTGAGGGAGAGGGCGAGTTTCGGGACAGCGGGCTTGTTCCCGGGTGCGGTCGTCGCCTCGGGACTCGATGGATCCAAGGTCGTCCGGCGAACCGAGGCGGCCCGCCCCACTTAGCCCTGAGGGTCCACGGGGGCGCGCGCCCTACCCACCTTCCCGCGACGTGGGGGGCAGATCCTCCGCCCGGCGCTCCCAGAGCTCCACCCAGACTCCGTCCGGATCCGAGAGAAAGACGAGGCGCTCGTCTCCTTCCGTGAACGGGGGGATCCGCACGCGTCCGCCGAGGCCTTCGAGGCGGCGAACCGTCGCGTCAAGGTCGTCGACCCGGAACCCGAGATGGTCGAGCTCGTCGCCCTCGCGGTAAGGGGGATCGCCCGGATAGAAATTCAATTCGAGGACGGCCCCGGACTCCGGGTCCTTGAGCTCCTGCCAGAGACCCCCGGCCGACATGCGTCCCTGCGGACCGACCTTCAGTCCCAGCCCCTCGGTGTAGAAACGGACCGAGCGGGCGACATCCCGGACCCGGATCCCCGTGTACTCGAGCACGGAAGGGTGTCGGCATCCGGATATTTGAACCGTCAGTTGCCGCAACATCACTGGGCCCTTCGCGACGCCCCGACCGGGGCCGTGGTGGCCTGATAGCCCGAGCGGGCATGCCCGGCCGATTGAACGCCGAGCGATCGTCGCCTCCGTCCGGCGGAAGCCGGTTCCGCTCCGTTCTTTCCAACCGCCAGTACCTCATCTTTCTCGCGTCGTCCAACGCCGCGACCGTCGGCTACGGCGTCTACGCGATCTCGATCGTCTGGCTCACCTACTCGCTCTCCCACAGCTTCCTCGATGTCGGCATCGTCATCGCCATCGAATACGCCTGCTACACGCTCACCTTTCTGACCGGCCCGGTGGTGGACCGGGTGCGCAACCAGCGGGTCATCTTCGTCGTCTCCTACCCGATCCAGGCGGTGGCCGCCGCGGCCATCGGTCTGGGCGTTCTCCTCCACTTCCTGTCGATCCCGGTCCTCTTCGGCCTCGTGGCGGTGATCTCGATCCTGTGGGACATGACCTGGGCCGCGATGAACGCGGCGCCCGGGGTCCTCTTGACGCCGGACGAACAGTTCGCCGCGGCGGGGATCTCCGGCGCGATCGGCGGCGGCGTGAACATTGCGGGATACGCGGTCGGGGGCGCGCTCATCCTGCTCGTCGGGGCGGACGGCGGCATGCTGCTCTACGCCGCCCTGCTCGTCGCCGGTGCGGTGTTCGCGTTGCCGCTCACCATCGCCCCCCCACCCACCCCCGAGAAAACGTTCGCCGAGAGCTTCTGGTCCGGCTGGGGACTTGTCACCGGAGGGGAAGGTCGACCGTTCCTCCAGCTCGCCGCGGTCGATTCCCTCCAAGGATTCCTTGCTGGCGGCGCGGCTCTCCTGATCACGCTGCTGGCCGCGACGACCTACCACGCCTCGGGGGCCGCGTACAGCATCCTGTTCGTGGCCGACATCGTCGGGGGCGTGGCGGCGGGTCTCGCCCTGGGCCAGCTCAATCCTCGCGGCGCCGTCGGAGGGATCATGGCGGTCGCGCTCGCGGCGAGCGGCGCCGCGTTGCTCCTCGCCGTCGGCCTCCCCGCGTCGCTCGTATTGGGGGCGCTGGCCTGGACCGGATTCGGCTTCGCCAACTCGTCGTACCTGGACGCGAAGTACGCGTTCTATCGAGGGGCGATCGCTCCGGAGAAGTTGGGTCGATTCGTCTCGAACATGTACCTGTTCCCCGGGGCGGCCAGCGTCGTCGGGGCCCTCCTGCTCGGTTGGGTGGCGTCGCTCGGGCGCCCCGTGGCGCTGGGGGGGATTGCGGGGGGACTGTTCCTGGCCGCGGGGGTGCTCGCGCTGGCCCTCCCTCGCGTCCGTCGATTCGCCTACTGAGTCGCGCGCGGACCTTCGGGGGAGAGAGGTGGGAGCAGGGGGATTTGAACCCCCATATGCGGGTCTCTCCGCGCGCTCCAGTCAATCGTCACAGGGACGCGGGCGGCGTCCCTCCGCAGACCCTAATCGCAGGACGCGGTCGTCCGCGTCCTGACTGGAGCCCGCTGGTCTGCCAAGTTAGCCTATGCTCCCTCCGAGCGAGGGGGAGGGCGTCGGGGGATATCGTTTGTCGTCCGTGGGCGACGGCCGCCGTCCGACGACGTCCGCGGCCGGGCCGGGGGTCGCAACCCTTATGGGAAAGACCGTTTGACCGTAATCTAATGTCATTGAATGCCCCCTCTTCCGCGGACGCGCCGTCGGGCCGAAAGCTCTCGGCGACCGTCGCCATAGTGATCGCGCTCATCGCCGCGGGGATCGGCGTCGCCGGCACCGCGGCGTACTACGAGCTCCGGCCCGGGGCGCCGCCGACCGCTCCCGGCGTCGGGTCGAACCGGACCACCGTGGTCGACGACCTCGGTCGGACGGTCAGCGTTCCTCTCAACGCCTCTCGGATCGTCGTGCTCGCGCCGAGCCTGATGGACATCGTCTATCGCCTGGGCCTCCGGGACCGGGTCGTGGGGGTCGGTTGCACCACCTCGATCACGGGCGGGATCTACAACGAGTACTCGCCGAACCAGACCGCGCTCTGGGGCCTCTCGAACTCCACGTGCGTTACGGACTACCCTTCGCTCAACACCGCGGGCGTCGCGCTGCTCCTGCCCCAGCTCGTGCTGGCGAGCACGATCACCTCCGTCACGGCCGTGGCGACCCTCACGAACACCTACGGCATCCCGGTCGTGATCCTGGCTCCGGCGACCCTCGAAGGGATCGTCGGGGACGTCCGCCTGGTCGCGCAGATGTTCCCTTCGGTCGTGCCGACGGCCCTCGTGCTCGAGGCGACCCTCGAGACCACCCTCGCGAACGCGACCGCGTTCGACAACAACCTGACGACCAACGGGACGGCGATCCCGTCCGTGCTGCTCACGTACTACTTCTACACCGGTGAATACTACACGTACGGCGCGACCACGTTCGGGCAATCGCTCATCGACTTCGCCGCCGGCGCGAGCATCTCGGCCGGCCTGCCGCTGGAGTACGGGGGGCTCAACGCTTCGGCGGTGCTGCTCGATCAGCCGAGCGTGATCCTGTACGGGACGAGCTGGAACGATGCGTACCTGGTCTCTGGAGAGACGCCGTCCGTGTGGGCAAGCAGCGCGTCGTATTGGAGCCAGCTCAACGGAACCAAGATCGCGGTCGACGTGGTGCTCCTCAGCGAACCGGACCCGACGATGATCCTCGCGCTCCCGTGGTTCGAGTACTGGTTGCACCCGACCCTGGTGGCCGAACCGACTTCGCTGCCTCCCTGAAGGGAGGAGTATGGGGTCGCCGTCACTCGGTTCCGAGGACGCGCGGGCCCCCATCCCTCCGCGCCATCGATGGTCGGACCGCTGGGTCGCTCTGGTGCTGGTCGTCGGGACGGTGGCGCTCGCGAGCGTCTCTGCGCTGATCGGCCAGAACTGGCTCCCACCGGTCGCGGTCTTCTCGATCCTGCTGCACAACGCGACGGGCGGTTGGCTCGGGAGCGCGTGCGGAGGGGTCGCGCCGTCGGCCGCGCTCTGCACGATCTGGACCGAGGTCGTCTGGGACGCCCGGATGCCGACCATCCTGGTCGCGGTCCTCTGCGGTGCTGCCCTCGCGCTCTCCGGCGGGACCCTTCAAGGTACGTTTCGCAATCCGTTGTGCGATCCGTTCCTGCTGGGCCTCTCCTCGGGCGCGGCGATGGCGGTCTCCGTCCTGTTCACGTTCGAGATCGCGCTCGCGAACCAGGCGACCGTCCTGCCGGTGGTCGCGTTCCTGGGCGCCCTCGTCCCCGGCCTGGTTGTGTACGCGGCCGCGCGCCGTACCGTCCGCGGACCCGAGGCGCTCGTGCTGACCGGCGTCGCCATGAGCGCGCTCTTCTCCGCCGTGCTGGCGACGTTCCTGCTCCTCAACCCGTCCGGGAGCGTGCAAGTGAGCTTCTGGTTGCTCGGCAACCTTCAGGGCGAGACGTGGGAGCGGGTCGGGATCCTCGCGGCCGTTCTGCTGGTCGGGGGCACCGTCCTCGCACTGTACGGTCGGGAGTTGAACGTCCTCCAGCTCGGACCCGAGGTCGCGGAGAGTGTCGGGGTCGGAGCGCAGCGCACCACGCGTCGTCTCGTCCTCCTTTCCACCGTCGTGACCGCGGTCGCGGTGGCGTTCACCGGGGTGATCGGGTTCGTCGGCCTGGTCTCTCCCCACGTGGTGCGGCTGATGGTGGGCCCGGACTACCGACGGGTCCTGCCGCTCGCGGCGTTGTTCGGGGGGTTCTTCCTGCTCGTCGCGGCCGACCTCGCCCAGGAGATCATCCCTCAGGTCTTCTTGCCCGTGGGGATCCCGACGTCGTTCGCCGGGGTGCCGTTCTTCCTTTACCTCCTCTATCGGCGGAGACCGACGCCCGGATGACGGACACGACACCCCCCGCCCTTCGAGTGGATGACCTCACGGTCCGCTACGGCGAGCGACCGGCGCTCCGGTCTGTCTCGCTGAGGGTCGCGCGGGGGGAGGTGGTCGCCCTCGCCGGCCCGAACGGGTCGGGAAAGTCGACCCTCCTCCGGTCGGTGGCGTCCCGGCTGGTCGCGACCGAGGGGTCGGTCCGGGTCGCGGGCGAGACGCTCGACGCGATGGGTCCCGTCGAGCGGGCGCGTCGGATCTCCTGGATGCCCCAGGAGGAGCCGCCGGGAGATGACGTGTCGCTCCGCGACTACGTCGAGTACGGCCGGTACGCGCACACCTCGCGCTGGGTACCCCCGTCCCCCTCGGACCGGGCGCTGGTCGATTGGGCCGTGCACGAGGTTGACCTCGACGGCCTCGCCGACCGCGGCGTTCTCGAACTCAGCGGCGGCGAGCGGCAACGCGCCCGGCTGGCCCGCACGCTGGCGCAGGACACGCCGGTGATGTTGCTGGACGAGCCGACCGCGCATCTCGATGTGGGACACCAGCTCGACATCCTCGAACGAGTGCGGCGCTTCGCCGTCCAACGCTCCCGAGCGGTGCTCCTCGCGGTCCACGACCTCAACCTCGCCGCCCGGTACGCCGATCGCGTCATCGTGCTGTCGCACGGGCGATTGCGGGCCGAGGGTTCGCCGGACGCCGTGCTCTCCTCCGAGCTCCTGGCCGAGGTCTGGGGGATCCTCGCGGAGCTTCGCCGGGACCCGGTCCACGGGATCCCGTACCTGATCCCCCGCCTCGCTCCGGCGGAATCGGGTACCCCGCGCCGCGACGGCCGACCGTTCCGCGTGCACGTCGTGGCAGGAGGCGGGTCGGGCGTCGGACTGCTGCGGTCGATCGTCGATCACGGCTGGACGCCGTCCGCCGGGGTCCTGCCCCTGTTCGACACCGACTCGGAGGCCGTCCGGGAGCTCGGCGTCCCGGCCGCCGAGGAGGTCCCGTTCGCGCCGATCGGCCCGGAGGCGCTCCGTCGAATGGACGAGCTGCTCGAGGGCGCCGACGCGGTCGTCGTCGCCTCGTTCCCGGTCGGACCGAGCAACCTCGCCAACCTCGAGCATCTTCTCCCGTGGGCCCGGCGCCGAGCGCTCCTGCTCGTGGACCCGCCCCAGGGTGCATGGGACTTCACGGCCGGTCGGGCGTCCGCCATCCGGGCGGAACTCCTCGCCTCCGGAGCGGAGCGATGCGCCGACGTGCCCGAGGCGGTCCGATGGCTCGAACGGCGCTCAACGACGACGGGCGCGGCCGCGGCGAGCGCGCGGGAGTGAGACGAACTCGAGCGGCGGGGTTCGAGGTCCTTCCAGCTGCGTGAGCAGGCGAGGGAGGTCGCGGTCGACCGCCACGACCGTGCAGTCGACGCCGAGGGGCGTCGCTTCGGCGACCGCCCCCGCCACCCCGAACCGGACGATCGCGCGGTCGTGCACCGCCCGGGAGAGCGCATGGAATGCGACGGGGCCGTGCGCGGCGAGGAGGCCGGGCGGTACCGCACGGACGCACCGGGCGAGTTCGGCTCCCAGGGTCGCGTCGCGCAGACGGTCCGACGGGATCACGATCACCCGGACCGTTCCCCGTCGCAGCGGGACGATCCCCTCGAGGTCCGTGACTTCCACGAGCTCGCCGGCACCGGCTCGATGGCGGGCGATCCCGCGGGAGCCCGCGGACGCCCCGCCCCGGGCCGCCAGCGAACCGTCCACGACCGACAGCTGGACCGTCGATCCCTCCGCGATCGGCCCCTGCGCGACCGCGTAGGTCGTGCGAACGATGTGCAGGCGTTCGAGCCGCTCCTTCAGATCGTCCTCGGCGGCTCCGAGGGCGGAATGCATCCAGGCGACCCCCGCGACCGTGGGACGATAGCGACCGTTGCGCAGTTCGACGAGCCCCCGACGGGCCAGGCTGCGGTACGTGTGCGACGCCGCTTGGACGGTGAGACCCATCGCATCCGCGACCGCCCTCAGCTGCCCGATGTCGCGCGTCGTGCATTCGTAGAGGAACAGGAGCTCGGTCACCGCCCCGCTGCGGCGGAACTCCGCGAGCCCTCCGGGCGCCGGTCGACGTGCCATCGGCGGCTCAGGGGGGCGTGGCTAAAAGGGCTTTTCCGAGAATCGCAAACGCGCTTTACGAGGCGCGGGCTCGGGCGGGGGGGCGACTCGGGGCGCTCTCCTCGGCTTGGCGCCGCAACGAACGGAGCCGGTCACGGATCCGCGCGGCCTCCTCGAAGTCGAGTCGCTCCGCCGCGAGCCGCATCTCCTCTTCGAGGTTGGCGAACAGGAGCGGGAGGCGGTCCTTCCAGCGGGCGCCCAGTCCTTGGACGGAGAGCTCCCCGGAGGGGACCTCCTCCTCGGGCCCGAGCAGCGAGCGGACCTCCTTCACGACGGTCTCCGGAACGATACCGTGGGCCTCGTTGAACGCGACCTGCGTCGCGCGGCGGCGCGACATCTCCGCGATCGCGCGGGCCATCGACCCCGTCGTTCGGTCGGCGTAGAGCACGACCTTCCCTTCGAGGTTCCGGCTCGCCCGACCGGCGGTCTGGACGATCGACGTCTCGCTCCGGAGGTACCCTTCCTTGTCGGCGTCGAGGATCGCGACGAAGCTCACCTCGGGGAGGTCGAGCCCCTCCCGGAGCAGGTTGATCCCGACCAGCACGTCGAACCGGCCGACCCGCAGGTCGCGGAGGATCTCGACCCGCTTGAGCGTCTCGACCTCGGAGTGCAGGTACCGGACTTTGAACCCCTGGTTCGAGAGGTAGTTCGCGAGCTCCTCGCTGGTCGCCTTCGTCAGCGTGGTGACGAGGGCGCGGCTGCCGCGGGCGACGCACGCGCGCAGCTCGTCGACCAGGTCGGCGATGTGCCCCTTCAACGGCCGCACCTCGATCGGTGGGTCGACGAGTCCGGTCGGCCGGATGATCTGCTCGACGACGCCCTTCGATACCTTCCGCTCGAACGGTCCCGGAGTCGCCGAGACGAACACGAGCTCGGGGACCCGCTCGAGGAACTCCGGGAACTTCAACGGTCGGTTGTCCCGCGCCGACGGCAGCCGCCAACCGAATTCGACCAGGTTGTCCTTGCGGCTCCGGTCTCCCTTGTACATCCCCTGGAGCTGCGGGATGGTCACGTGCGACTCGTCGAGAAAGACCAGGAGGTCGTTCGGAAAGAAATCCATCAGGGTGTACGGCGGTTCGCCCGCCTTCCGGCCGGAGAAGTACCGCGCGTAGTTCTCGATCCCCGAACAGTACCCGGTCTCCCGGATCATCTCGAGGTCGTAATCGACCCGGCCCTGGAGCCGCTGGGCCTCGACGATCTTCTCCTGTTGGCGGAGCTCGGCGACCCGATGGACCTTCTCTTTCTCGATCTCGCCGAGGACGGCGCGCACCCGGTCGTCCACCGAGAGGAAGTGGGTCGCCGGGAAGATCGACAGCCGGTCGAGTTCGCGCAGCTCGTCCTGCGTGATCGGGTCGAGTTCGGCGATCGCCGCGATCGAGCTCCCGTCGAGCAGAATCCGGTGGATCGTCTCGCCGGCCCCCATGACGTCGACGGTGCCGCCCCGGACGCGGAACCGGCCCCGCTTCAGCTCGATGTCGTTGCGCTGGTACTTCATCCGGACGAGCTGCTCGAGCAGCGCCTGTCGTCCGATCTTCTCGCCCACGGTCAGCTCCACGACCGAGGCGCGGTAGTCCTCGGGCGACCCGAGCCCGTAGATGCAGCTCACGGAGGCGACGATCAGGACGTCCCGACGGGTGAGCAACGCCTGGGTCGCGCGATGCCGGAGTCGGTCGATCTCCTCGTTGATCGATGCGTCCTTCTCGATGTAGAGGTCGATCTGCGGGACGTACGCTTCGGGCTGGTAGTAGTCGTAGTAGCTCACGAAGTACTCGACGGCGTTGTGCGGGAACAGGGCCCGGAACTCGCTCACGAGCTGGGCGGCGAGCGTCTTGTTCGGGCTGACGACGAGCGTCGGCCGCTGGAGGCGGGCGATGGCGTGGGCCATGGTGAACGTCTTCCCGCTGCCGGTCACGCCGAGCAGCGTGACGTACTTCTCGCGACGTTCGACCTTCTGCACGATCTCCTCGATCGCGCGGGGTTGGTCCCCCTGCGGCGAGAGGTCGGTCTCGAGCTGAAATCGGCCGGGCAGCGTCGACGGTCGTTCCCCGCGGTCGGTCACGGCGCGCCCCCGGGCGAACGATGCCCGTAGCCGCGCGGGTCGATCTCCACCGGAGCGAACCCGTACTCCGCGAGCGCCGATCGAAGTTCCGAAGCGAGCGGTTCCGAACGCAGCCGCTCGACCTCGAGCGGATCCACCTCCACCCGGGCGGCCGTTCC
>Ga0187783_10000696_pt1 | contig 24539 bp, 24 predicted proteins | sample 1015_SJ02_MP02_2_FD_132471 | JGI IMG/M metagenome (GOLD analysis project Ga0187783, IMG submission 132471) | Tropical peat soil microbial communities from peatlands in Department of Meta, Colombia - 1015_SJ02_MP02_20_MG | ecosystem: Environmental > Terrestrial > Soil > Wetlands > Peat | place...
GATCGAGGATGCGTGCGCCAAGATCGAAGCCTGGCGGATCGACTACAATGCCCACCGACCACACAGCTCGCTCGGCAACCTGACACCGATCGAGTTCGCACGCAAGCGTCAGGAGCCACGGACATCAGAAGCAGCGAACCTCTAGCGCTGACCCGTGCGGAAAATGGGGCAAGGTCACCCGGGGCTAGACTCTAAACCGTTCTGCTACTCAAAAGCGGGGGGACGTCGACGCCGCGCTGATTACCGTCGAAATACCAAATGGACTGCCGACCAACGGCACACGGAGATGTGATCTCGAGGCGCGCAGATACCTCGGAGCTCCGCGCGGCTCGAGTGTCTTTCCGGCGCCAGTCCCTGCTTGCATAACCCAAGATCGTACGACGTGGCGCTCGGTTTCCCGATGGCGGCATCAGGATTCAACTACTACCTGCAGGAAGACCTCCGCATGCACGGACTCGTGCACTACTGCTCTTAGTTGCGTAGGTGGTCGTAAAGAAACCCGCAGGTCCCGAGTCCACCGACCCTTGTCCGTATGAGGTCGCCTGGGCGCAGCGCGATCATCGGACCAAGGGCACCGGTCAGAATGATATCGCCCGCGCGCAGACTGTCGCCTGCGCTGCTGAGCGTGCGTGCTAACCAGGCTGCAGCAACCAGCGGATGGCCCAAGCAGGCCGCGCCTACGCCGTGAGAGGCCACTTTCCCATTCCTCTCGAGCACCATGCCGCAGGCTTCCAAGTCAAGCCCTTCGAGTCTTCGAGGCTCACGACCAAGAACCAAGAAGGCGGACGAACCGTTGTCCGCTACGGTATCCGCAAACGTGATTTTCCAATCCGCGATTCGGCTGTCGACAATCTCGATGGCAGGGAGTGCGTACGCGAGTGCCGCCAAAACATCTTGGACGCTGATGCACGAACCACTGAGATCACGGCCCATGACAAACGCGACCTCCGCTTCGGCTTTGGGTTGGATTACCGTAGAAGCCGCTAAGTCCCCGCCGTCTTCGATCAACATGTTGTGGAACAGTACACCGAAGTCGGGTTGATCGACTCCTAGCTGCGTCTGCACCGCCTTCGAGGTCAGTCCAATCTTACGGCCGATCATCCGCCGGCCTTGACTCACCCAAAAACGCGTATTTATGGCTTGCACCGCATACGCGCCCTCCGCATCCGTCGGCTCAAGACCGTCCCGCAGCGGAGGCACCGGTCCTGACGCGTATGCATTACGCAAGCGCAGCGCGAGTTCCTCATGAGAGGGTTTCATATGAGGCGAGAAACCCACTTGTCCCGTCCGGGTGCGGACGTTCTGAACCTTAGTTCGCAGCGTGTCACCACTTTATGCATACATAAAGCCTACCGACTTGCCGCTTATTCATCCCCCACACATTCCGCCATCAACGGAGAGTACCGAGCCGGTCACATACGAAGCCTTGTCAGACATCAACCACACGACCGCTTCAGCGACCTCGTCCGGCTTTCCTATGCGACGCATCGGAATGAAATCGTCGAAAGCGTGCGCGTCCCCGCCGGTCGCCCTCAAAAAATTTGGGGTTTCAGTCGCGCCGGGGCATACAGCGTTAACGCGAATGTTTCTAGTCGCATACTCTAGCGCGACCGCGCGCGTCAGGCCGATCACACCAAATTTGCATGCCGTGTAATGCGCGATCCCGGGATTTGCCTTTAAACCAAAGATCGAGGCGTTATTCACGATCCGCCCGCCGCCCCCTTTCAGCATCAGCTCCACCTGATATTTGACGCCGTAGTACACAGCCTTGAGGTTCAAGTCGATTACCCACTCGGACTCCTCCTCGGTTGTCTGATCGATCGGCTTCATATCGGCGTGCCCGCCCGCGTTGTTGAACGCAAGGTCGAGTCGTCCAAACCGAGTCTCTACAGCACCAATCAGCCGCTTGACCTCCTCCCGCTTGCCGAGGTCGACCGGCACTGGGAACGCGTTGCCGCCGGTCGACTCGATTTCCTTGCGCACGGCGTGCAGTTTCTCCGCCGTGCGACCGGCCAGAACTACCGTGGCGCCTTCTCGCGCCATCGCGAGCGCCGCCGCGCGTCCCATCCCCGAGCCGCCGCCGGTGACCACCCCTACCTTGTCTTTTAGCAACATCGCTGCTCTCTCCTCGCTTACTCACATGGATTGCATCGGCTCGTATCGTTACCATCGGGCCCACGGGGCCTGGAAGTCAGGCCGTCAGCTCGCTTCTCGCAAGCGGCAAACGCCGGATTCGCTGTCCATGGTCACCCGGCCATCAGGGCGATCCGCAGGTACGCGTTCGGCAGAAAGGCTGCCGGGGGCCGGTCGACCGCCCGCCGGGCTCTGCCGCCTGCGCGCGGGTAGTGGCAGCCCACGACGAGACCTACGCCGGCCGTCGAGCGCACCGCAGAGGACGGCGCTGCGCGCAACGGTGGTGGGGAAACCCATGGCGCTCACCTCGGTGTGTTGGATCGCATTGTCGCAGCTGCCGTCTTGATCGCGGCTCGGATCCGAGGGTAAGTGCCGCAGCGGCAGAGGTTCCCAGACATCGCGGCATCGATGTCTGTGTCGGACGGCGCATGATTGCTCTCGAGTAACGCCGCCGCCGACATTAGCTGGCCGGATTGACAGTAGCCGCACTGTGGTACCTGCACGGCGAGCCACGCCTCCTGCAAAGGATGCAGCCGCCTGTTCCCCAATCCCTCGATCGTACGGATTCGCTTACCAACGGTTGACTCCACGGATAGCAGGCACGAACGAATCGCCACACCGTCGAGATGGATGGTGCAAGCTCCGCATAACCCTATGCCACATCCGAACTTGGTACCCCGAAGGTTGAGAAGGTCCCGCAAGACCCACAGCAAAGGCATACCATCAGGAGCTTCGATCGGGTGGTCCTGCCCATTGACATTGAGCGACTTCATGCCGTCCTCGGTTCTGCGCTAACCGTGCCATGGCAAGAATCGTCAACGGCGAGATCGCGGATATTCTCGATTGCGTCACGGCTCATCATGCACTCTGTCCGACGAGGGTTTCAGCCTGAAGCATCCTTTTGACGATCCGCCGCGCCTGAACTGAGGCCTGATCGCTCTTTAACAGCACCGGTTTTAGGTCGAGGAGATCGTTGTCGCCGATCCTTGCCTGCTGGGCGGACAATACTGCGGCATCCTGATCAAACGCATCGGCGACGATTTTCTGCCACCCCCGCGTGTACTCGTCGTCGCCGAGGAAAAAGTTTCGCGAGCTGACCCAGTAATAATGGGAGCTAACCCGGGTTTCCGGTGTCACGAGCTGGGAGGAGAGGAATCTCACGCCACTATGCTTCGGTTGCCCAGCCTTTGGCATGGCTACATCCAGCAGCAAGTTACACGGCGACTGCCAGTGCATGTCGAGCCAGTAATCAATTCTCACGTCCTCACCGCCGACCATTGATGCGTAGGCTGGCCCTGCGGCGATATCCCGGGCAACGCGCAGATCCCGGACATGACTAGCTTCGACCTTGACATGGACTTCCGCTTGGTCGAACCCGCCGGCCGAAAGCGAGCCCGCGTGGACATAAGTGATGTGGCTCAAATCGAGAAGATTGTCGACGACCAACAGATAGTTGGCTTTCGGACAATAGTAACCGTGTGCCGGGCTCCAGCCATCGCTCACGTGATGCTCAAGATTGACATCGAGACCGAATTGTGGAAGGAGCTTCGCATCGGCCGCGGCCGGATTTCCCATCCAGATCCAAATGAACCCAAATTTCTCGATCAGCGGGTAGGCCCGTACGACCGCGCTCTTGGGTACGCTGGCTTGGGTCGGCACGCTGACACACTTCCCACTGGGGTCGTACACTAAACCGTGATAGCCACAGCGTATTTGGTCCCCGATGACGCAACCCATCGACAAGGGCAGAAATCGATGAGGACACCGATCCTCGAGCGCAACAGGGGTGCCGTTCCGAGTCCTGTACAGGACGACCGGCTGCTCGAGGAACGTCCGTGCAAACGGTTTATCACGCAACTCGTCACTTCTGACCGCTGCGTACCAAGCCTTGTGAACAAACATGACTTTTAGCCCTCGATGGCTTTCGCCCGTTGCACTTACCCGTAATCATGCGTGCCGGACATGTTCGAGGTTAGCTGCCGCTTCACTCGCTCCGCCGTGATCGGCAGGTGTCGGAGTCGCTTCCCGGTCAGCATCGACACTGCGTTGGCGAGCGCTGCGGGCGCAACGGTAGTGGCGTTCTCGCCGATACCAGTTGGACTCAACTCACTGCTAAGCACTTCGACGTAAATCCTGGGTGCCGCTGACATCCGCATGATGGGGTAGTCGTTAAAGTTGGTTTGTTGGACCTTCCCCTGTTTGAACGTGATCCGCTCCCCCAGAGCCACGCTCAGTCCAAAGATCAATCCACCTTCGACCTGTGCGCGGACGTTGTCGGGCTGGACGGCAATACCGACGTCTACGGCCGCCCAGCAATTGTGGACATGGACGTTCCCGGTACCGTGCTCCACCGACGCCTCAACGATGCAAGCGAGAAGGCTGTCCTCGTAGTGGGTGTACGCAAGCCCCAGGGCCGTCTTTGGTCGCCTCGTGCTCCATGCGGCCATCGTGGCTGCTGTCTGCAGCACGCGCTGCGCGCGGAGCGATCGCTTCAGGAGCCGCAGCCGCAACTTGAGAGGATCGTCATGCAGCTCGCTTGCCAGCTCGTCGAGGAAGGACTCAATGGCGAACTGGTTGGCCGTTCCACCCGTTCCGCGCACCGCATACACGCGCATGCCGGTCACCACCGGGATATACTCGACAAGCCTGTTGGGCAGGTCGTAAGCGTAGTCGACGGATGAGCCGTCGAATGCCCTGTGCTCGGCACCCGACATCCCGATCACCGGCGATCCTTTCCACGCCGCATCCAACAAAGGTTCCCGGCGTTTCATCGGATCTTCGCACGCGACCCGATGATGCCAAGCATCAATATTCCCACCAACGCCGATGGCTGCGCGAATGTAATGAGCGGACTGTGGCCTGAAGTAACCATTGCGCACGTCGTCCTCGCGGCTCCATGTCACCTTAATTGGTTTGCGCAGCTTCGCCGAAATCCATGTCGCATCCTCCACGAAATCCATGTCGTAGACCGCTCGGCGCCCGAAGCCGCCGCCGAGCAGCATCCGGTGCAGTCTGACCCGCGAAGGGTCGATTCCAGCCACCCTCGCGACAGCATTGATCGTATATTGAGGCGCTTGTGTACCCGCCCAAACCTCGGCAGCTCTTCCCTCCTCGCTGACGGAAACCACTGCACCGAGCGGTTCCATGCCGGCGTGATACGTAAAGTCTGTCAGGTACTCGCGCTCCAGCACTCGACCCGCCGATGCAAACCTTGGAACGATGTCGCCCTGGACATCCCACGATATTGCCGGCGTTCCGAGGTCGTGCACCAGGTGCTGATCGAGCTTCAACCCTTCCTCGCTGTCGAATCCATCGGCCTCGCCAACGGTTTTCCACTCGACGATCAGTTCCTTCCGCGCTTGCAACGCCTCGTAGCAGCTTCGGGCCACTACAGCGACCTGTCTGTCGGTTGACAGCACCTGCATCACGCCTGGCATTTGGCGTGCCTTTGTGTCGTCCACAGTCTTGATCGTTGCACCGTCGATTGGAGCGCGCGCTACGGCCGCGTGCAGCATCCCCGGAACATCCACGTCGATGGTGTACACAGCCGCGCCATTTGTCTTGGCGGGCACATCACGCCGGGGGACGTTCTTGCCTATCAATCGAAACTGACTAGGCCGCTTAAGCGCGTCCGGTCCAATATCCGGCAAGTGCGCCGGCACCTTGCCGAACTGTGCGATCTCCCCATAACTCATTCGGCGGCCGGATTTGCCGTGGAGAACGACGCTCGGCTGCGTCGACAGCTCCGAGACCGGAATCTTCCAGCGGTCAGCAGCATTGAGCAGCAGCACGTGACGCGCTTGCGCACCAAAGCGACGAAGTCGATCGAAGTAACCCGGAATAGAACGGCTGGCGGCCGTGACGATCATGTTTAAAAACAGCGGGTCGCCGTAGACCTCTCCCGCCGAGGGGGACATCTCAACCACGACATCATCCCACGAGGCGTCCAATTCCTCCGCCAGAATAAGCGGCAGGGATGTCAGTGTTCCCTGCCCCATCTCGGAGCTGGGACTGTAGATTCTGATGACACCGCTCGAGGCGACGTTCACGTAGGCGTTGATCTCGCACGCGCGAGGGGCCGCACCGGGCGAGATCTTCGGTTTGGATCTATAGAGAAAGCGATAACCGACGGCGAAGCAGAAGGTGAGCCCAGCGCCGACGCCCAGGAATCGCCGCCTGCTCAATGGCATGGTTGACCACTCACCGGCGCGTTCGAACCAAGAGTTCATCCCGCAACGCCACTCAAGTGATCGCCGCGCTTGTGCGCGCATCCGCCCGAGTGGTGCCGGCACTTGCGCCCTCGCTCGTGCGCTCCTTCTCCATCAGCGCTTTCAACATCCGACGAGCCATTATTGAAGGTCGGTCACCCTTGAATGTCACGACTTCGAAATCCAACACGTCGCGGTCGCCGATGGCTTGCTGCTGAGCCTCGAAGATTGTTCGATCCTCTTCGAACGCCTCGCGGGTCGCCGCCCGATATAACTCCGTGTGGCGCCGATCGTGGCGTGCGTAAGTCTGCGCGTCCTTGAAGAAATAGTGCGTTGTCGTCGAGGTCTCTGGGGTGATGGCAATGATGTTGACCCACCATGCACCGTCAGTGCGCTTCGCCCCCACGGGAGTCGTATATGGAGTGAACGTCCAGCAGCCGGGCGGTGTCCACACTGTATCCAGGTACCAGTCCACGTTCTCCGGATACGAGTCGAGCCCGAGTTTGAGCGCCAGTCCGCGGCCGAATGCCGGAGCTGCCGGCTGGTTGAGAACTCTCCACGTGTGCACGATTGAGTCGGCATTTACGTCACACGAATAGAATCGGCTGGTGTCTGGCTCGGCCGACTTGCGCATCGCGTCCCCGAGTCCCTCGACACCCAGACTTTTTGCATGAACGAATTCCGCATGACTTGCGTCATGCAGGTTATCGGCGATCAGTTCGTAGCGGCATTTGATATAAACGTAGCTGTCGAGCGAATCCCAGTCCGGATGGTCTCCGACGAAGTACCGTGTTGGGATTGTGGTCTCGTTCACCGCGAGTTCAGGCGAACCCATCCAGATCCATATATACCCATGTCGCTCAATAATAGGGTAAGACCGTACCTTGGCAGCCGCAGGTGCCTGGCTCATTCCAGGCACCTGGATGCATGTGCCAGTGCAGTCGTAGACGAAGCCGTGATAGCCACAACGAATGTTGTCGCCAATGACTTTGCCCAGCGACAGCGGCAGTAGCCGATGACAACAGCGGTCGCGGAGTGCGACGACCGCGCCGTCTTCCTTTCGGAACAGAACAATAGGCTCTCCGAGGATCGTGCGCGCCAACGGTTTGCGGCCGATCTCGGTTGGTATGGCCGCGACATACCAGGAGTTGCGTATGAACATGACGTCCGTCCCTCACATATCTTGATTGCGTCGACGTGGGTGATTCGTTTAGATCATCGGTGTCTCTTGCACGCTCGTAAGTCGCCACGGCGCGCGCTAGCGATAAGATCTTCAATCTCGATCATTTCTCCTACCAGAAACGTCGGGCTAGCCGGCGCGTAGTTCGGCATGTCATCGATGAGCACACGACTCGCATCGGGATCGCGGAACACCTTCGAGAATCCGGCTGCTTGCTCTCGGGTCTCGAAGCAGAGCCACGATGTCGCATATGAGTCGGCCGATTCGGCGTTCCCATCGAGTCCGCAGCTCGAGTGCTGCAGCAAAACCCGTTTGGGTAGAAACCCATTGATCGCGCGAAACAAACTCATCCCGGTCGGAACGTGAACATTGAGGTAATGCTCGAGATTGAACACGCCACCGGGCTGTTTGGGATAGCGAATGCTGACGACGTACATTGGCGCTTTCGGTCAGACTGAGGTGCCCGCGCTGTACTTCTCGCGTAGGGAGCCGGCAGCTGCCACCATCGCGCGAAGCTTGCCAATCGCAACGTCGCGCGGAAGGTATTTCATGCCGCAATCGGGCGCGAGGATTAGCCGCTCGGGCCCAACGAACTTGAGCGCGCGCTCTACGCGCCTTACAACCTGTGCCGGTGTTTCGACAGTCATATCCGACAAATCAAGGCAACCGAGAATGATCTGCTTCCCGGGCAGTTTTGCCAGAACAGCACAATCCAGATTCGATTGCGCGGTTTCGAGGGAGATCTGCTTACATGTGCAGCCGCTGAGTTCGGTGAGAAAAGAGTATCCAGAGGGACGCTCATGGATGATGGCTGCATAACCGAAGCAGATATGCACTGCGACCGTGCCGTCAATTCCCTCAAGTGCTGCGTTGAGGGCCGCTATACCGTATTCGCGCGCCGATTGGGGGCGCGCTTGCATATACGGCTCATCGATTTGGACAACATCGGCCCCGGCCTTCACCAAATCGCGGATTTCATCATTCACGGCCCGAGCGAATTCCATCGCTACGTCAGCCGGACGCTTGTAAAAGTCATTTTGCGCTTGTTGAGACATCGTGAACGGCCCAGGCACAGTAACTTTGACCAACCTGTCTGTGCACTGCTTCAGGAACAGAAGATCGCGCACTTGCACCACTTGCTTCCGGCGAATGGGCCCCACCACTCGCGGCACAGCGGTTGGATGGCCCGAGCGATCGAGCGCCGTCCCCGGTTGCTCTATATCGATGCCGTCCAGAGCAGTGGCGAAATAGTTGGAGTAGCTCTCGCGGCGAATTTCTCCATCGGTGACGATATCGAGGCCCACATCTTCCTGCGCTTTGACCGCGACAACCGTTGCGTCATCTTGAGCCTCGGCAAGGAACTCCGAGGCCACGCGCCACAGTTCCGGTGCCCGCACACGCGGCGGAAATCTCCCCGCAAGGCGACTCCGGTCTATTAACCAATCGGGTTGCGGGAGACTTCCAACTACCGTCGTTGGGAACAACATACCGTGTCAATCGAAGTGGTAGGAGAAATCTGCGCCCAGCACCCGAGGTCGGCCGGGCTGAAAAACATTCAAACCGAATGAGGCGAGACTGTAGGCTGAAGAAATGTACTCCTTGTTCAGAAGGTTCTTCCCCCAAATACCGAACTCAGCTTTGGCTCGTAGGAACTGATACGACACCCGCCCATTCAGAAGTCCATATGAGGCAGTCTTCAACGCCGGAGTATTCTCCGGAGTGAAGAATCGAGACGCGTTCCAACTTTGGTCTGCCTGCACCGCCAAGTTCCCATCGCCAATTGGTGTCTCATAACGAACGAGCACGTTGTACGACCATTCGGGCGCCTCTGGCAGGCGGTTCCCGCTGAGATTGACTTCCGTACCCGCTTCAGAACCCACTCCCCCTTCGGTGAAGTTCGTGAAATGCGCGTCAAGATAATCTCCTCCAAGTGACAAAAACCAATTCTTTGACGGGCGAAAATGCACGTCTACTTCCACACCGCTCATCTTTGAGCGAGCAGCATTCTCGAGGTACGGGTTAATCGAACCGGGAATGTTTGCGAGGACCTGTTGGTCTTTGTAATTTGAAAGGTAAACATCGATATTCGTCTGCAGTTTTCCGCCAAGCTCAGTTCCCTTGAACCCCAACTCGAAGTTGTCCACGTATTCAGGATTGGTCAAATCGACCTCCCCTATGGTGAACAACGCACCTCCGTTGAACTCACCGCCCTTGAAGCCATGCGACGCGCTGGCGTACGCCATCCGCGCGTCGTCTATCGTGTAGCTTAGAATTAGGCGGCCGGACCACTTTGCCCACGTTTTCTCAACCGCGGTCAGCGGAATTAAGGGTGATATGAATGCGGCCTGCGCCTCGCTCTGTGTGACCTCGACCAACGGAGACGTCGCGGGAATAATCGCTGGGTCCACGGCAGGAGGTGTGATTACGCCGTACGAATTCGTTACCCAGGTGATGATATTTGCAGAGCGCTTGTCCCAGGTCTCTCGCAAACCCGACGTCAGCGTCCAGCGATCAGAGAATTTGAAAGTACCGTCTCCAAAGATGGCGTAGCTCTGCGTTTTCTGCTCGATGTTTGAAGCGAGACCGGTTCCCCCAAATAAGTCACCGTCGTTATAGTGAGTGAAAGAATGATTGTTATCGCCGTAGTAGTAGAGCCCGCCGACCCAATTCCATGGACCCGAATACCTCGACGTCAGCCGCAACTCCTCGCTCCAAAACTGCGCGTCAGTGATGAATGTGCTGTGGATGAAGGCCAGGGGTAGCCCGTCGGAGTTGTGAAAGCGGTCCATCGAGGCGGTGTCCCACGCGGAGATGGACGTGAACGTGAGACCTGAGAAGTCCCAATTCAGCTCGGCAGATGCACCGCCGGCAGTTATGTTCTCATTGCCGGGAGCCGCTTCGACTACCTGGTAAAACCCCGGGGCGTCCATAAGACCAAATCCGGACGGATCGGTGCAGCCGTTTCTAAACCCTCCAGACAACGCGCCTGGTGGGCAATTTGTCGGTGGGGTCGCCGCCAGAAATCCCGGCTTGTTCGGGATGTTTTGTCCGTGACTCCAGCCCCCGTGCACGTTGAAGAGCACGGACACCCTATCCGCTGCCGCCCAAAGCACTTCGCCACGCCCCGCGAGTATGTTTGTGTCGCCGACGTCACGATCAGGTCCGACGTATTGCGGATTCACGTTCTCGTACACGCCGTGGTCAAATTGCCGTGTGAACGCGAATCGATAGGCAAGCGTCGGCGTAATGGAGCCGCCCAAGGAAGCGTTGGCGTCGAAAGTGCCGTAATCGCCGGCGACGAGTTGCGCGTCCGCTACCGTGCCGCCGTCGAGCGTTGGTTTATGCGTGATCACATCGATAGCCCCGCCGGTTGTGTTGCGACCGAACAGTGTGCCCTGGGGTCCGCGCAATACTTCAACGCGATCGGTGTCAAAGATTTGGAGTCCTTGCGCGATGTTCTGCCCTATGTAGACGCCATCTTCATAGAATCCGACTGGGTTGATGCTCGTGGCATAGAAACTCGAATTGCCGACGCCGCGAATGAATGCAAGAGGCTGTGCGACACCGAACTCATCCTTTAGCTGTACGCCGGGTACGAGCTGACCGAGACCAATGATGTCCGTTATGTGCGCGTCAGCAATTTCATCGCCGCTCAATGCCACCATTGCGATCGGCACTTTCTGAATGTCCTCTGCTCGCTTGTTGGCAGTTACCACAACCTCCTCCAACCCCGTATCGTCGGCCCTAACCGTCGGAACGGCAATCAGTGCGGCAACCGCGCCGGTCACCAGAAAAGATGCGCCGGAACGCTTCCCTCCGTCCGCCACAGTTGTTGATCGTCTCGCGCTAATGCCCCGCATTTTGTTACTCCCCGTTTGTCATTATTTTTCGGCTAAACGTAGTCCGGACCGCTCACGCCTCCGCAGCAGCTCGAATCCACCTTGACGATCATGTCCTCCTGCCCCTGTTAAGTGTCTTCGCCGCAACAGGCACGCAATACGAACGTCAGCTCGAGCCCGCGCGCGCCACGGGGGTTCACAGGCTCACTGTGGCATGTGTGCGCATTCGCGCTGGTTGCGCCGAAGGGGATCTTCACGGCGCAGGACACAGGAAGCCGCCGGTAAGCCCTCAACGACCATCTGTTTGTTCTCCGAGTCCGTACGGGGCGAGCTAGCGCGCCAGGGTTCGGGTCTCTACCAATCATCTCCACCAGCACGAGAAGTCGCGGCCCTTGAACGAAGTTCAAAAGCAGGCGGGCGCCGACGTTTCTAGAGCCGATGATTGCCGCTGTCACGCTTCGCACTCTCAGACCTCAATTGACGTGAGCCGAGCGGATCCCACGGTGTCCCCAGATGTGCGCCGCGTCATAACGCACTACTTGCCAGTCATCACTGATCTCGCGGGCGCCGTAGCCATACTCCACCGCAAATCCGTCCGCCGCCATGTAAAAGGACACCGCCTTGTCATTGGTGTGTCTGCCCAGTTCCATGACCAGCGGCACCTCCAACTGCCGCGCGATGTCGTACCCGCGACCCACATCGTCGAGGGCTTGCATCTCGAACATCACGTGATTCAGTTGTCCACCACGCATTCCTTCGACTTCATTGAGAAGCGCGATCGAGTGATGCCGACGGTTACAATGCATAAACGTGATTTCGAGCCCGTCGAACTGGATGTAATCCGACACGCCAAATCCAAGCACTTGGGTATAGAAGCGCTCTGTTCCTGTTGGGTCAGCGCTCACGAGCACAACGTGACCAAGGCCGCGCGCCCCTGCCACGAATCCTTGGATCGGCCGGCCCGGCCGTAACGGGCCAGACACCACAGTAGCGTTACAGTACAGCTCGATGCGTACGTCATCGGGTCCCCGAAAGTGGACGAAACTCTTCACCGCCCGTTCGGCACAATCCGTTTCATTGCCCTGCGTGACTGCAAGTCCGAGTTTCTCCAGTTCAGTCCGGGCGATCTCGAGTGCTGCCTTCGACTCCACCTCGAATCCGAGATATGCAAGAGACGGTTTGCTTTTTGCGTAAACCGTGATGCGATGGTGCCGCTCGTCCATCCTGCCGTGAAACCGGTCGTCAGCGCGGGTGACCTCCAACCCACAGACCGCACTGAGGATTGCTGCGACTGAGTCGATTGCTGACGCGTTGACTCCGAGGTAACCGAGCTGCGAAACGCGGATCATTTCAGATCTCCGGTTCCATGGAGGTTTGCCGGGTGCCGCATCGCGACTGCAACGACTCCTGGGCGCTGGGAGCAAAAAGCTCAGCGAAGACGTTCTCAGGCCGAAGACCAAGTGCCTTCAGGTGTGAACGGGCGGCTGCGATCATCGGTTGGGGCCCGCACAGGTACGCCATCGTGTTGGAATCTGCAACATCGGCCGCGGTAACCGCACCCACCGGGTTGCCGACCGCGCCTCGATAATTCGCGCCACCACAGTCCACCGTAACCCGAACCTCGAGGTTGGGCATCCAATCACTGCGCGCTTGAAGTTCTTCCAGGTAAAATAAACTCTCAGGAGAAGCGCACCCGAAGGAGAGCAGCACTTTTGGCCGCCGACCCTCTATTCGGCGTACCTGGTCAAGCATCGACATAATGGGCGCAAGGCCGGTTCCTCCGGCAATCATCACGTGGCGTGCTTGTGAAGCCCGCAGGCAAAAGCTTCCGTGCGGCCCCTCTAACTCAACGTTGTCACCGATTGCACATCGGTCTCGCAAGTAGTCGGACATCACACCTTCAGGCAAAATCCGCACAAGTAGCTCGACGGTTGGCAGCTCAGTAGGTGTTGTGGCCACCGAGTAAGATCTCCATTGATCCGTGCCAGGGATGCGCACCCGCATGTATTGTCCGCAGCGAAAATCGAAGCCGACCGCATCCGAGAGGTTGAGCCCGAGACGCACAACATTTGCGGCAACCCATTCGCGAGCCGAGATCTGTCCGACGACGCACATAGGCCCATCGCCGCGCAGAAAGCTCGAAGGGTAGTCAAGCTGCACGCATGCATCACTCAGAGGCGTGGAGAGGCACAGTAGCCTCTGTCCGAGCGCCATTTCGCTAGGCAGCAGGCAATGCCCGGCTCCGGAATCCATGGACAGTGTGCCGCTCGTTACCCGCCCGACACACGTGCCGCAACTGCCGCTCTTACATTGATGAATCAGCTGGATGCCGGAGCGAAGAGAAGCGGCCAGAACCGTATCAGACTCGCCAACTCGCACCTCGTGCGCTACCCCATCGGCAAACCGCAAGCGAACTGTCCGCGAACGACAAACGATTGCCTCAGTAGGCGACACAGACTTTACGTCTCCGGTGGACTCGGCGCGTGTCACGGCATCCACGCTTTCGCCCGCCGTCCGACCACCTGTGGCGCACCGACCAGATTCGCTAAATCAACGGCTTGTCCGCGGACCACTCCCTGCACACCTCGCGGCTTCGGAGCGATGCCACGGTTATAACGCGCTGCCACCTTTCGCCACGTAACGATCGTGTGATCCATCTCTCCGAGCTGCTCGTCGCTCCAACCAGCTCCGTCGGCGTAGAAATCCTGCATTGCTTCGCGTGCAAAGATGTCGTCATTGTTGAATCCATACAGACACTGTGGTTCGTAGAGCGTCGTGTATCGCTGTTCGAATGAGGCTCGCTCCTCATCTGTCCTGCACCGACATGCGATGACTTCCCAGTATTCGTACTTGTCGTCCGTAATTGGCACAAACCACTCGTACTGTGCGACTTCATCTTCTGGCCACGCCTCAACAACTAACGCTCCCGGCACCACGATGTGGGTACGGTAATATTTCGCCCCGCCGGTGCCGCTCGCTCGCAGATTCAAGCGTTCATTTACGAAAACCGGTTCCCAGTGCTCCGTGAAATACATGTTGATAAACCCTTTCGGGCCTTCTTCATCCTCAATCAGCTGTATCGCCTTGTCGCTGGTAGGCCGAACACCGAGTGGGAGAGCCCAATTCTTCGCCCGGACGTAGCTCGAATCCTTGTGAATGAGCAGATGGCCCGCGTCAAAGGAGTTCTCGACCGCCAGACGCCAGTTCGCATAGCCGAGGCGGTGAAGGCCAAGGATGACGGTGTTCTCGTGCAAAAGATGCGGCGCATCGGGCCAAAGGGGATGCGGAAAACGCGGGTTGTTCTCCGGAAATGCAAGCGGCAAGTCGTGCGACAGCGGCGGCACGTCGCCCTTCCAAGTCGGGGACCACACGAAGACGAAGACGATGCCGTTGACCTCGTGAACCGGGAAGGTCTGAAGACCGGTGGTGCCGATGATTTTGTCCTGCGGGGCGGCGACGATCGAAACTAATCGACCAGTCTCAAGATCGTAAGTGAAGCCGTGATACCAACACGACAGGGTCTCATCTGTAAGACAGGTGGGCCGCGCGGAGATCTTTACCCCACGATGAATACATTGATCCTTAAGGGCGTACACGCGCCCTTTTGAGCGACGCAGCACGATTGGAATCCCACAGATCTGGAGGCCCAACACCGCGCCTTCGGAGATTTCGTTAGAGAATTTCGCCGGATACCAGTGGTTTAGGAAGCCCCACTCGGCTTCCAAATAGGGGGCGTACGGGCTGGGTGCGCCGGCTCGCTTAGTCCTACTGGCGTCGGGGTTCACGTTCGCCTCGCTCCTCTCTTAGCTCGCAGATCGGACCCTATACGAGCAACGTGCTTGCAGTGAGTATAGAGCTACGCGCGATTGAGTATCAATCGCGCTTTGCTTGAGACGCTATTGACGATTGAAGATATCTAAAACACCGGGGGATGGTGAGGTTGCGGGGTGACATTGGGTCCCACGGGCTACCGTAGCTTGCGTATCCGGGCCTAGGCGCAGGGCCAAACGATCCTCGCTCTGTTCGATTCCGCCCACGCCGCAACAATTCCTATGGGCCGCCCACAGCATGGTTGTCGATAGAGCCCCGTATTGCTGCATAGCTCCGCGTTCACCGGTTGAAAGCGAGAAGTGGCCACGCGAGGCAGGCCCGGGCTATGGCTTACTCACCGCTATCCGGGAAGCCTCTTGGATTTCTCATCGGCCGCTCCTGAGGCGGACTCTCCTGCGGCTCGGTGCGATCTCGGAGCGGAATGTGCCATGCGTGTCGCAGGAGCCCATAAAGAAGCCTCTGACTGCAGATGCGACGCAGGGCAGCGGCCTTCGGTAAGCTACTAGCTACCGTAGCCACAACGCTGTCCAACCATGATCAGGAAGTCCAAATCCCTGAACTCCGAGACCCCTGCCGTCCCGGGCTGGCATCTTGCAACAACGAACGAAGAGGCGGCGCTATCTGAACTCGAATGGACCTTGTTACGATGGCATGAGTCTTATGCCCGATTCACGCGGGAGTCTTTGGCGACGGTTGGGAATGTGGTGTTGAGCGCTCAGGAGGTCATGATCCTGCACATTATCCGGATGCACGATCGGCCAAAGACAACGAGCATGATTGCCAACCTGCTCAATCGGACCGATATTCAAAACCTGCAATACAGTACGCGCAAACTCATTTCACACAAGCTAGTGAGCAGAGTTAAATCAGGCCGAGCCAAATCTCCAGCGATGACCGCGACTCCGCTCGGCAGGAGACTATGCGACGCCCTTGCCGAATCTCGTCGCGCGATGCTGCTCGAGTCTCTGCGTTCTCTCGAGGGCCTACCTGAGCGTCTCCACGCAGTTGCTAAAACCGCGAGCATGCTTACGGCACTGTACGATCAGGCGGAACGCGCGGCCGTGAGGCCACTTCCCGCTCTGCCGAAATTGGCAGACGTTTAGGACACGGTTAGGCGGTGTGTAGTGGATAGTGTGTGGCGGCCACGCGACCAGATTCGTCGTAGACGCTCGCGAGCAAACTGAGGAATTTTGTTGTAGCAAACATTCGCTCGTCGACCTTTTCAATCTGCCGGGTTTGCTCCGTCAAAACATCATGTCGAATTGCTACGTACCGATCTACCAACTTCCGCCCCTTATCTGTTCCCGAATAGACAAACGTCTTGCCGCCAACGGCGCGGGTACCTCGCGCCTTGCGCACAAGATCGCATGCGGCAAGCTTTCCCAATCCGTAGTGAACTAGATTTACGGCGTCTTCGTTCATCTGTCGGGCGATTTGTGCCGCCGCCCGGGGCTCTTCCTGCAGGCATACGACGATAAGGAGCTCGAGTTCGGAGAAGGAAAGTGCCTCTAGCCCGGCAGCATTGGCAACCTGAAGGCAATAACGCTCAAAGGCTCGCTGGAACTTCAGTACTGCCCATTCAAATTCAGTTGTCACCACCTCGTGACCTGACTTACCGAGACTAGTTCTGAAAGCTGCCATCCGTTGACTCCCAGCCCGGTGAATGCTGTCGGATCGGGCGTATTTTGCATCGGGCATGGCCGGCCTCACTTGGCGAGCGACTACTAACGCAAAGAGACTACTAACGCAAAGAAGAGCGGACCGTAGACCGAAGGCGTCAGCACCGTTTTGCAGCAGCGGCGAACGGGGTAAGACGCCTCACAGGTTCTTCCAGTGCAGCAGGCTAGGCTTTGACCGGTTTGCGCTCACCGCTAAATCCAAGGGTCCGGTGCCGTTAGGATCGGAGTGTCCCCTCCTCAAGCTTCACCCCTTGATACAGCCGCGGACCCCACGGGGGCGAGCGGGCGCCATTGCTCATATTTCTCCTAGCATCGTGGCGGACGCTTGAGTACGGCTTACCTTAAACAATTATCATGCAATTATGAATTGAATGTCAATTTGAGATGAAATAGTCTAGCTTCAACATATCATCCGATGAGTAGATTGCAAGCGTTGGGGGATAGGGGTGGCGACAATACATGTCGACTTGTTGGGAACCGAGACCCGCTACTACGAGACAGTGCGGTTTCGTACCCGCTGCATTGAGTCCGGAGCGGGCGATCCATTGCTTCTTTTGCATGGCGGCGGGGGTCACGCAGAAACGTATTCCCGCAATATGAGACGCCTCGGCGAACGACATCGCGCGATGGCCATCGACTTCATCTGGCACGGCCTTTCGTCAAAGCCAGCATTCAAGACGGGTAATTGGTTGAAAGACCTCACACAGCAGGTGCTCGAGTTGATGGATTTTCTGTCGATCGATCGAGCCTCCGTCGAGGGGGAATCACTTGGCGCCTGGGTGGCAATGGATTTGGCCATTAACCACCCTGACCGCATGAAAAAGATCATTTTGAACACGGCCTGGGGCATGGACGTCCCGGGGATCAGTGAGGCAGACTTTCAATCTCTTCGGGTCGCATCGATAAACGCTCTTCGAAATCCAACGGTTGACCTCATTCGTAAGCGCATGGAGTGGCTAATGCCGTTAGGCGGGACCACCGACGAGATTGTCGACGTACGTCTGGCATTGTGGTCTCGAGCCGATACCCGGGACGCCCTCATCGCCTACTACGACCGGCTTTTTAGCCCGGAATGCGCCCAGTACATGTTCGGTCTGAACGAACTAGCACAGATCGAGCTTCCGACGTTACTGATGTGGACCGAAAAGAATCCGTACGCGGGGCCATCGGTAGCACGCGCTATGGCGGATGTGATCCGCGGCTCGCAACTTCACATCATGTCAGGGGCCGCCCACTGGCCGCAGTGGGAGAAGCCAGAAGAACACGATCGGGTAGTGCTGGCGTTTCTCGACAAGTGACGGATGACTGAAATGGGGAAGCCGACGCGCACGCTTCCATGGGGCGCTGACGCCGTCTCACTGTCGCAACTCGGCGCCGCTGCTGTATTGGAGCTAATGAACGAGGAGTCTCTGAGCTGCGCCGACGTCGTCTCTACCTGCATGGCAAGAATTGCCATGCGAGAGCCACTCGTACACGCCTGGGAAGCGCGGACACCCGCTCACGTGGCAATGAATCTGGCACGCATCCGTGACGCGGAACGCGCCTGCGCCGCATTGCGAGGCCCGTTGCACGGGCTCCCTGTCGGCATAAAAGACGTCATTGATACGGTGGATTTGCCTACTCAGTACGGCTCTCTGATCTATAGCGGCCATCGGCCGAATGCGGATGCGCGCTGCGTGGCAATTCTGCGGGAGGCTGGCGCGGTTGTCCTAGGCAAGACAGTCACATGTGAGTTCGCTAATTACTCCCCGAGCCGCACACGCAACCCACGCGATCTTTCGAGAACTCCCGGCGGATCATCGAGCGGATCGGCGGTCGCCGTCGCAGACGGCCACGTCCCGGTCGCCTTGGGTACGCAGACCGCGGGCTCCGTGATTCGACCAGCTGCCTTCAATGGTTTGATCGGCTTCAAGCCAACCTACGGTGCGTACGATCTCAAGGGAGTGATGCCGCTGGCGCCGTCATTGGATACCCTTGGATTTTTTGCTCGCCAAATTGAAGATGTGCAATTGATTCACACCATACTCGACGAGGGCACTTGCGGACAGGCTTCCGTTGAGTATGGCGGCACGGCCCCGAGAGTCGGCATCGTTCGTACGCCGTGGTGGAATCGTGGAGAGTCGCACATGCATGCGGCGTTCGACCGCACAGTCGAGCTACTCCGTGGAGCGGGTGCCCCAGTTGTCGACGTCAACATGCCCCTAGATTTTGCCGAGGTGCTCACGGCACACGAAACGATTTTTTGCGGTGAAGCCGCACGTTCATTTGCACACGAGCTGCAGAACTATCCGGACTTGATCGCGTGGGTAATGCGCGAGAAGTTACTGATACCTGGATCCATGGTAAGCGACGCCCAGCTCGCTCACGCGCAAGAAATCCTAGTGAAGTGGCGTTCACGGCTTGAGCGCGTCATGAGCGACATCGATGTGTTGCTTACACCGGCCGCTAAGGGCGAGGCGCCCGAAGACTTGTCCAGCACGGGGGATCCCCTCTTCAATCGCGCTTGGACAGCCTTGCACGTACCGTGCATCTGTTACCCGGTCGGCACAGGGCCTCATGGGATGCCACTGGCGGTACAAGTGGTGGGCCGCTTCGGCCAGGATGACGCGTTGATCCTTCGCACGATGTGGATGGCCGCGCGATCATCGGTGCCCGTCGCGCCCGCTGGTCGGCCCCGTAACTAGAGCCCACAGCATGCCGGACACCACTCAAGAAACGCTTCTTGATACGCAGCGCATTAGTTGGTACGAGCGCGCTTGTGCCCATATAAGTCTAGAGCGGTTTAAGAGCCTCGTCATGAGCCTCGTTAACCACCATAGTCCTACGGGCGCGGAAAAGTCGGCCAGCGAGTTCATGGTTGCCCAAATGAATCGAATGGGCTTCCAAGCGCGGTATCAAGAGCTCGCACCAACCAGTGGCAACGCAATTGGCAGGCGCAAGGGGACGGGCGGCGGCCCCTCGCTGATGCTGTACGCGCCCATCGATACACATTTGGAATCGAACGAGGCATTGGATGTGCCTTGGTGCGGCCCGGAGCTGCGGTTGGACATGCGACCAACGGCGATCGCCCAAGACGATATCGTCATAGGCCTCGGAGCCTCAAATCCGAAGGGAATGGTCGCAGCTCTAACCGAGGCGGCCCACGCTATTGTCGATGCCGAAATACCACTGCGTGGGGACTTGATATTGGCCTTTGCGGGGGGCGGAATGCCGATGACTGTGCCGCAGCGTGAGAGTTGGGGGTTGTCCAGTGGTGTTAGTCGAATGCTCACCCGCGGGGTCAGCCCGGATTTCGCCGTGATCATGAAGCCTTGGGACTTCGTCTATTACGAACACTCCGGACTCATGTGGTTCAAAGTGTCGGTACACGGGACGATGGGATACGCTGGGATTCCCCGCGGCACTCCTGGATTTCGCAGCTCCATCGTTCCCGCGGCGCGAATCGTTCTTGAGCTCGAGCGCTGGCTTGAGCAATACCCGGAACAGTTCTCCTCGCCGCAAGTTCGGCCCCAGGGCTGGATTTCCGCAATTCGGGCCGGATGGCCAGAACGGGTTGCCTTTCCGTCCGCCACGACCGAGATCTATCTCGATATTCGCATTACACCCGACCAGTCGTGCGCGTCGATGACGGCACATTTTGATTCCGTAATGCGCGAGATTCTGGCGCGCAATGCTGACATCTCAGCGGATTGGGGCGTGATCGCAGCAATACCGGGCTCGCGTGTCTCGCCAGATAACTGGATCGTGCGCAGCTGCCTACGCGCTTGGGAGCATACCCACGCACGGTCATACCCAGGATCTCCAGCCATGGCGGGGCAAACCGACGCGGCGATGATCTGCCAACTCGGCGTACCCATCGCTCGAATCGGGTATCCGGATTGTCCCCCCGAGTTGGTACCGGAGGCACTGCGCGCAGGACTGGGTGGCATGGGAGTGGTGCACGTCCCGAACATGCTCCTGCCAATCCGAACGGCTGTGTACGCAATCATCGATACCTGCGCCCGCACACGCGCTGAAGTCGGCTGCAGCTAGTCAGACGAATTGACGCTCGACACGGAGACGCGATTGTGCCTACGAGCAAGCATCGGTGGTCTGGGGAACTTGTGGGTGGTGAAGGGCTGGCGCCAGGTAAGGTTTGAGAGAGGTTAAGGTTCGTGCGAAACAACTTGGCAACCGTGAAGTGCGCGATCGTCGGCTCGGGCAATATTGGTACCGATCTAATGTACAAGGCGCTCCGCAGCGAGTGGCTTGAGCCGGTGTGGATGGTCGGCATTGACCCCTCCTCCGAGGGTTTGGCGCGCGCACGTGCGCAGGGCCTAGCCACGACTGTGGACGGTGTCGATGGGCTGCTGCCGCACCTCGACCGGGAAGACGTCCGCATCGCCTTCGATGCCACCAGTGCCTACGTGCATCCGCAGAACGCGGCGAAGCTGGCCGCGCGCGGCGTTGTGGTGGTCGACCTGACACCCGCGGCAATCGGGCCCTATTGCGTGCCGTCGGTGAATCTCGCCAAACATGTCGGTAAGCGCGAGATGAACGTGAACATGGTGAGTTGCGGCGGTCAGGCAACCATTCCGATCGTGGCCGCGGTGGCGCGCGTGCAGGCGGTGGCCTATGCAGAGATCGTCGCCACGGTGTCCTCGCGCTCGGCCGGTTCCGGTACTCGCAAGAACATCGATGAGTTCACGCGCACCACGGCCAACGGCATCGAGAAGGTCGGCGGCGCTCGGCGCGGCAAGGCGATCATCATCCTGAACCCTGCCGAGCCTCCCTTGATCATGCGCGACACAGTGTACTGCCTTACCGAGGGCGAACCCAGAGAAGATGCGATCCGCGCGTCGCTCGCCACGATGATCGCCGAAGTGCAAAGGTACGTCCCCGGCTATCAGCTCAAGAACGGGCCGGTGTTCGACGGCAAGCGCGTCTCCGTCTGGCTCGAGGTCGCCGGTCTCGGCGATTACCTGCCACGCTATGCGGGTAACCTCGACATCATGACTGCGGCCGCGCTACGTACTGGCGAGCTCATCGCGCGGGAAATGGCCGATGGTCTCTACGGGCAGACGGGCAAGTGGTCATGAATCTGCGCGGCCGCAAGATCGTCCTGCATGACAACTCACTGCGCGATGGCATGCATCCGAAGCGCCACCAGATTTCAGTCGAGCAGATGATCTCGGTCGCCGGCGGACTCGATGAGGCCGGCGTGCCGCTAATTGAGGTCACTCACGGCGATGGACTCGGCGGCGCCTCGGTGAATTATGGCTTCCCGGCGTACAGCGACGAGGAGTACCTGCGCGCGGTCATTCCGCAGATGAAGCGCGCCCGCGTCTCGGCGCTGCTACTGCCGGGCATAGGCACCGTCGAGCACCTGCGACGGGCGCATGAGTGCGGTGTGACCACGGTGCGCGTTGCGACGCATTGCACTGAAGCGGACATCTCGGAGCAGCACATCCGATGCGCCCGAGAGCTCGGGCTGGACACGGTCGCCTTCCTGATGATGGCGCACATGGTCGACCCAGCCGAACTCGCCCGCCAGGCAAAGCTGATGGAATCCTACGGAGCCCACTGTGTATATGTCACCGATTCCGCCGGCTATTTGTTGCCCGACGGCGTAACGGCGCGCGTCGGGGCACTGCGCGCAACACTGGATCCTGCGACCGAGATCGGCTTTCACGGACACCATAACCTCGGCATGGGCATCGCCAATTCGCTCGCGGCGATCGAGGCGGGCGCGGTCCGCATCGACGGCTCAGTGGCGGGACTGGGCGCCGGTGCCGGCAACACCCCGCTCGAGGTGTTCAACGCCGTGGCGGTACGCCTAGGGATCGAGACGGGCGTCGATGTATTCAAGCTGGCGGACGTGGCTGAGGACTTGGTAGTGCCGCTGATGGACCAGCCGATCCGGATCGACCGCGATTCACTCATCCTCGGCTACGCTGGCGTCTATTCGTCCTTCCTACTATTCGCCAAGCGCGCCGGCGCCAAGTACGGCGTGCCCTCCGCCAACATCCTAGTCGAGCTCGGTCGCATGAAGACCGTCGGTGGCCAAGAGGACATGATCGAGGATATCGCCCTCAATTTGGCTAAGCTCGCGAAGCTCTAGGCTCGACAGCGACTGGCTCGGATTCGTCCCCCGATTTGAACCCGCAGGGTACCTCTGTCAGCCGTTCCGCGCGTCTTCGGTCTCCACCTCGGGCGCGCGGGACCGATTCAGCGAATCATGTGCGTCAACCGCATTCGTCTCGTGAAAGCCGCGCTTCGATTTTCCTTTGGGGCGGACGGTGGGAGTCACCGATTTCATTGACAAGCCCTGGGTTGAGGAGCAACCCGCGCGACCATGTCGAAGGCCGGCACAGCGGCGGATCAACTCTCCGGCGCTCGCTCGGCGCCTTGGTGAAAGAGACGCTTCAGCCCAACGGAAGGATCCGAGGAACTGGCAGAACTACAGCTTTCAAGATGAGGGGGAAGCTGCTCTGACTTATTGGATGAAAGCAAACTTGCGGATGAACTTCGTGGCGCTCCAAGCCATGCGAAAAGAAATCGAGGTCTGCGAGAAGATTTCTGATCTGCGAGCTCGAACCACCGCTCAATCTGACTCACTGGACCAACTCTCAGGTGTCGGAGATCAAACGGCTGCTTAGCTTGTGTGCACAACAGGCGCGAAGGTTAAGCCTCTCAAGGCTAGTACACCGGTTCGAATCCGGTAGGGAGCGCCATATAATCAATCACTTACGAGAGCATCAAGAAGCAGAATTGGTCCGTCGGGCAGTTTTCGGACGGTTTCCTGCATACCCGCGCCGATAGACCAGTGTAGATCCAGCCGAGCGACCCCAGGCCCTCACGCTAGGCCGCTGTGTTCGCCGACACGGTCGAGTGACCGCCCAACGGCTGGTGGGTGTCCGCAGTTCGTGATCGTCGACGCTGCGCTCTATCGTGATACGGCCTACCGACAGCTCTTAAGGGTTCCTGTGCTTCAAGGGTGCGGGTTTTCTCCGACGCAATCGCGAGACTGCAATCAGCCGAGGACCGCTGCCGCTGTGATGGACGGGAGAGCGGATGCCCTCAAGGGCAGTGGTATCGACCGAAACCTGTTTGCTACGTTCGATGTGATTTACGACAGACACATCCGCGCCGTGTTTTGCCACACCTGCCATCAGTGACAACGATGCCCGGCAGATCGGCACCGACGCCTACGTCTACCTGTATCCCTTGATTTCGATGGATGTCACGCGTTGCGTGAGCACCAATGTCGAGGCCGGCAAGAAGCCCGGCCTGTGGCTGCCGGGAGCGTTCCAGCACTTCCGTAAATTCCCCACCGTGGAGTTCCGGGAGGTCGTGAGACCCAACTTCGACATGCCATATTGGCTTGCATGGTTCGATGTCTCGAAGGGGCCGAAAATCAAATACTCTGTGCACGGCGCGCAGATCGAAGCAGTCTGCCGCCCGCGAACACCCGCTTGAATTGCCGTACCCGTGATGCTGGCGCGCCTCCCCAAGTCGCTTCGTTGGTTACTTGGGATAGCGCTTGGGCTGTTCGTACTACTGGTATTGGCGATACTGATCGGCGAACGACTGATCGATACGCCCAGGATCCGCGCGCAACTCGCCGAGAAATTATCCCGAGTCCTGAACGGGCACGTTTCGTGGGAGACACTGCAGATCCGGTTGCTGC
>Ga0187783_10000697_pt1 | contig 24532 bp, 26 predicted proteins | sample 1015_SJ02_MP02_2_FD_132471 | JGI IMG/M metagenome (GOLD analysis project Ga0187783, IMG submission 132471) | Tropical peat soil microbial communities from peatlands in Department of Meta, Colombia - 1015_SJ02_MP02_20_MG | ecosystem: Environmental > Terrestrial > Soil > Wetlands > Peat | place...
CGAGCTTGGTAAGATCTTTGAGGTGCCAAGCCAGCAGATGCAGCCCTAGAACTGCGGGTGCTGCCCAGGCATCCGGGATCGCCTTCGAGACGAAAAAGGCGGCGCCGCTAGTAACACTGATGATTGCGACGACGGCAGGCAGCGTCCAAGGCAATCGACGCACGCCGAAAATTCTCAGAGCACGGTCGACCACGAAGACGGTTGCAAATGCCTGTAGCAGGACGATAGGCACAAACGAGCTCCACCGGGTTGTCCACAGCAGTAGTCCGTAGACAGTCGATCGTCCCAATCCCAGACTAGCGGTCGGCCATCGCTCGAGATAGCCGCCAACATCATCGAACATGAGGGGGAAGCCGTTCCATAGCGCAGGCACGCAAAGCATCGCCATCGCCAAAAGATAACCGGCAATACTGCAGATGACTTTGCGGCGTTCCATTGTCTTGGCACTGCTGTGGGAGATTAGCCAACAGTCGAATGGTCAGCGTGGCGGAGCATAAATGTCTGTTCGCGACCAGCAACCAAGCAGGTAGGTTCGGTCAGACCTGATGACAATGGTGGCATTTTCGTGTCCGAATCGCTACGGCGATCATGGCGCAAGCTTTGCCTACCGGACCTCGCCGCTGCGGATCTCGCTTAAGGCCGCGGCGGCGACTGAGGCTGGGTGCGCTGTGCGGGCACCGAATGTGCGCGTCTGCGTTGTGATCGGTCGGGCTTGCGGTGAGACCGTGCTGGCACGTTTGGGCCAAGCCTGCTGAGCTCAATTGGAGACCGGTCTTGATGGCCCTCCGGCACTCGAACCTGTCGCGAATTCGGTTCGACCGCCGGTTCCTTCAGGAGAGTGATCGTTCCGCCGAAGCGAATCAGTTAACCGTCTTTGAGCGCAGGGGCCAGACCGAGTGCAAAGAAGTCGATGAAAGCCTCCTGCTCGGGTGCAACCTGGCGACCTCCGGGCCTCGCTGCTGCGGAATCAGCTTTATGCTACGCGAAACACGAAGAAGAAGCTAGCAGACCGCCCAACACTATTTTCGCCGATCGGTCGCGGATTGGCCTCCCGGCGGAATTGTCGGATACCGCTGCATTTGCGGCGGCAAGCCAGCACGGGTCGCCGGATGCCGTTGCGCAACTCGTCAGCTGCAGTCTGTCGGTGGAGAGTCATCTTGTGAAATTTATCCTGACACCGCTTCCAGATTTCACTTGTGACGACCGATTGTCGCAGTGCGTGTTGGACGCGCTCATGTTCGTGAATAGTTCATGATGTTGAGGCAGTTGCCGTGGGCAATTTGTTGCAATCTGGAACGTGCATGGCGCCGTTCACGTTTCTGATGGATAAAAGTCAAAAAGGAGCGTGCCATGTGGAAAGCACCATCGTGGATGGTTGTTGGATCATGTCTGATTTGTTCCATGACATTCGCTGGGGCCTTGTCGCATGCGGCCGAATCGCCGGACGCAAACAAGAGCAGTCCAGCGCCCGTCGATCCGAAATCATCTGGTGGTCTGAGCACACAACTGGGACAGTCAGGCGGCGTGATCCAGCCACTCGCAAACGTTGACCCAGAAATAGAGAAAACACCGCCGGATACTTCGGGAAAGATGCTGGTGATTCCACCTCCAGGTGAGCCCGGTGGAAATCCGACCGTCAAGCCAAAATAATCCTGTGCTCATCAGATCTGCGGCAATCGAGAGGAACCGGATTGCCAATCTCGCCGGATGAGGGCTTCCAATCGCCGGTAAATGCCAACGGAAGCCTTCGCTGTGAACGCACCGACAATTTCTGAACAGCTGTTTGGCTGCAGTAGCAAGCAGCAACCGGAGCCGGCAACGAGCGTCAGTACAGACCCATCATGATAGCAGCCCCCGGCCAGGCTGGGGGCTGCCATGACAAAAGCATTGTCGGTGGCGCGATGCCTAGTGATAGCCGACGCGCCGAGGTCGACCGTCACATGTGCTTGCGCCACTCCTGCACTTGCTTTTCCGCAGCGTCGCGTGCGATCCCGTACCGCTGCTGAATGCGCCCGACGAGCTCGGTTTGATTGCCCTCAATCACCGTCAGGTCGTCGTTCGTGAGTTTTCCCCACTGTTGCTGGATTTTGCCTTTGACCTGTTTCCATCCGCCTTCGACCTTGTCCCAATTCATCTTTACCTCCATCAGGCGCTGATCACTACTCTAACTAACGCGTTGCCTCGACGGAGGTTGCGGCAGCGATTTGCGGGCGCGGCCCAGAGCGCTTAGTAATGACGAGACAGCCGTGGTCGTCAGGATCTCGATACCGGCACGCCTGACGAAGAGGGCACAGGGATACCGATTGACCGAGGCAGATGGACACGCCCGCACCACGGCGGCCACTTCACACTCGTGGTTGCCGCCGATGAACTGAACGAACGACTCCAAGGGGTGACAAAGGTATCGATCTACAGGCGGCCGTCGGGTTCAAATCGGCAGCCCATAGCTTCGTCGTCCCTTGCGGCAATCGCGGCTGATCTTGCGCGGCGAAACTCTCAATCGCTCTAATCGGCCAGGGCCCGCGTGCGCAACTCCTACGTCGCCGTAGGGGGAAACCTGATCGTTTCAGGTTAACTCTTGGCGCCTCGTCCCATCAATCCGAATAGCACGCCGACGAGAAGCGCGGCCGCCATTGCGCCGAGCGGATTGCGCCGACCGACGTTTTCCAACTCCGAGGCCACCGTTTTGGCTCGCTCAGTAGTTGATGCGGCGATATTTGCACCGCCTTCGGCCATGCTGGCAGCGGCTTTACTGACTTCGCGGGCTGCGGCCTGTGAAATCTCACGGACCCCTTTAGTGGTTTCGGCACTGACCTGAGAAACAAGCTTGGAAACCGTGTCCTTGAGATTGTTGAAATCCGCGCGAAGCCGTTCGATATCGGCAGCCGCATCTGCAGTTCCGCCGGAGGCCGCAGCCGAGACCGCTTCCTTGGTGCGATTGAACGCCTCGCCGACACCCCCTTCTTGGTCGGCCGTCGCAGGGCCGGATTGCGGGGTGCCGCTTGAATATCCTGACATTCTCGATGCGATCTCGTTCATAGGCTCCTCCATGTGGCCGCCGCAAGGTGTTCATCTAACGATCTAGGCGATCGGCACTGCTCTCAAGCAGAAGGCCGGCGCAAACTAATCGCGCTTGCGTTCGTCCTTCCGGATTCAATTGAAAAACCGGTCTTTTGAACAAAAGTTCCATACCCTGTATCGAAGCGAACCGACAGTTTCATGATGGTCCAATCAACGCGTCGTGCGGTGCCAGCCTCCGATGCGTGTATCGGGAACCGAAAAACATACGGCGGGTTTATGGGGACAGACGGAATGGAGAAATAACATGTCTATCATTGCATGGATCGTATTGGGACTCGTTGCCGGATTTATTGCAAGCCACCTCGTCAACCGCCGTGGCGAGGGTTTGGTACTCGATATTATCCTGGGAATTGTCGGTGCAGTGGTCGGTGGATGGCTATTTTCCTTCTTTGGAGCCGGGGGTGTTACCGGCGTTAATCTGTACAGCATGGCTGTCGCGGTCGTAGCCGCGGTCGTTGTGCTGATTATCTACCACGCGGCGACGGGCAGCCGTGCCTGGGGTTAGACCGGAGCCAAGACCTGGCCACGGTCCACTGGCAGCACCGCAACATCCCGCCGCCCGCCAACACCCCATGAATGGCTAACCGTCGGCGGGGCCGGCGCGGTACAGTCACAGACATCAAAACGTCCAATTCGATGCAAGCACTCGTTGGAGCATCTTGTGGGCGTGCGCGGGCGGTGCTGACCGCGGGTTTTTGGAACCTACCAGCGTATACTGAGTTATCTGCACGGACGGATTTCAGTCGGATCTTTCAAGCCCGCCGTGGGCTGCGATGAGACGGCAGAATCATGCTGATGCTTCCACGCACCTACGAAAGCTGGCACGAGATGGTGTATGCGCCTGTGAGCGGATGTCACGACTGCCAAGCCCTCACATCTGGAGAGTGACATGTCGCTAGGAACGATTTTGGTCATCATTCTGATTCTGGTTCTGCTCGGGGCTCTGCCGACTTGGCCCTACAGCGCGGATTGGGGATATTATCCGTCAAGCGGACTTGGACTGGTTGTCGTAATCCTTTTGGTTCTGATCCTTATCGGCAGGATATAATCGCAAGCCCGCCATCGGACTCCTCACTGATAAGTGTCTGCTATCGGGCCGTCCAATTCGAAACCCGGGCAGTGTGCTTGGCTGGGTTACCGCAGACCGAGGTTGTCGTAGGCAACTTGCACGGATTCCAATGTGAATTGCGCCGCCGCACAACTTCGCAGTTTGACGCGACGTCATGAGGTCCGTTTAGGGGTACGTAAGGACCAATCCACCGGCCCTCGCCAAACGGTGCAGAGGCGCGTGGTATTTCGTAATTGACCTGCGGACCCCGAGATGCCGCATCTTCAGGGGCCCCGAAGCTGAAGAAACTTGTTTCAGGCGCCGGCAGCTACTTGATCTCGGTTTCACATTGGGCGCTGCTTGTGCTTGCGAAGGCCGGCTCGTGGGGGTCGACACAAACTTGATAAAGAGCCAGTAGAAACCGGCGACGGCGGCGGAGCGCAACAGGCCGGTCAGCTGATCGCGCGACAACTGAGCGGCGCACTCATGTGCATCACATGCGCATCCACATCCTATGAAGGTCTCAATGCGCGAAATAGAACCAGCTCAACGCGAGCACGACAACCGTGCCCAACATACTAGCGGCGAGCACAAAGCGAACATTCTGGCCCGTCACGCCCTGGCGTGCCTCATCGCCACTTTTCACCGTTCGTCTTCGGTCGCTTTCCGGTTCGCTCATTGGTAACTGCCTTATATGACACGTGCGGATACCATTCCAAGATACCGGCAGCGTCGAAGGTTCCAGAAGCGGCCTGGCAGTGATATGCGTTCGGATGACGACTCGCCCAACGTTTCCTTTTCGCCGCCACAAGACCGGTGCAGATCGCGGACATGTGCCCCGCATGGTTATGCACCCGTGCCAAATTGCCGGAGTGGCCCCGGGGAGGCGGGGGCTTTAGGGCGATTCTCGCGGAATTGCCGTTACTTCGCCGAGGCCGTCACGCACATAGAGCTTCTTAACGAGGACGAAAACCACAACCGTAATGGGACTGGCGAATATGATGGCCAAGGTACCGAAAAGGAACCCGATTGCGACAATGCTGAGGAGCATCACGGCGGGTGGGATGAAGACCATGTATCGCTGAATGAAGGGAGCCAACATGTGACCTTCAATTTGGTGAATAAAGGCGTAGGCTAAGGCCGTCAAAATGACCGCGTCGATGCCTTGTGCGGCCGCTACTAGAACAGCTGGAATCGCTGCCAAGATCGGTCCGGCGTAGGGAACGAATTCAGCGACTGCGGCGATCAGCCCAAGTGCGAGGGGCGATGGCAGGCCAATTAGCCAAACAGCTAATGTGGAAAGCACACCAACGGCCGCCATCTGGATGAGTTGCCCAAGAAGCCACAGGCGCAAGGAATTTCCGATGTCCTTGATCGTCTCCTCGGCATTAGGATGCCAGGGCGGCGGGAACAGCTGGAGAAGGCCTTGGCGATAGAGGTCCGGTTGGATCGCAAAATACAAACCAGCAACGACAATAACGACGATGCCCTCGATCAAGCCAGCGCTCAGGCTGAAGGCGCCCTTAATGATGTCGGCCAATGAGAATTGCTGGGCCTGAATGTGACTCAACGCAAAATTTCCGAGATCTGAGTGGCGGATGGCATCGACTATGCTGTTCTGGCCTGAACTGGCCCGCTGAATGACATCTTGCAATTCGCCGGAAATCCGAGTTCCGAACGCATAGCCTGCGCCGCCAAAGACTACCACGATCACGATCGTCGACAGAGCCAATGCAGCAGTCGGAGGCAACTTCAGCCAAGCCGTGAACGGCTCCGCGACGAGCTGGATTAGAATGGCTACTAGGATTGCCCCCATTATGATGAGAATGATGTCAAATAGGTACCAGATCAGAATTGGAGCAAGAACAATAACCAATACTAAGAGCGATCGTTGGAAGAACGCAACTTTGGTCATTACCACTGAACGTCCACCTCAAATGAACGGTTGATCCGCGAGCCCGGCACCGGCGCATGACGGCTCCATTCCGACGTCATTTCAACAAATGGTGCGGTCGTTGCGTTCCAGCGCACATGCTCGAACCTGGAGCAGCGCACCGTCGCTCCGGCAATGGGTGCTCAGACCCTGCAGTCTGGGCTCGCGCCTGCCAAATGTCCCGACCGTAGTGGTCCCCACCCGGGAGACCTACCAGACAGCAAGTAGAGCCGACCGCTTCTGCACGCAAATGGATTGACATGTCGCCTCGAACCGTTTGGTTCCGTGGCACTCGCGCATCGCAATCCCTTTGATGCGGCCATGGTCACGGTCGATTGCGACGATCTGCCGATCGTTCTAGACCCGGCGCAAAGGAACCCACCATGCGAGCCATATTCCAAGCCCGGAAAAACCGGCAATCGCTACAAATGCTGCGCGGAAGGCGTTTCCAATAACCGACCGCATAACGGCCTGGTGCTCAGGAGCGAGATTCAACATTGCATCCGGTCCCTGCTGGACGATGGTTCCGAATTGGGCGGCAATCGCCCGATCGGTAACCTCAAGAACGGAAAACAGCACCGCCGCGACGACAGCCGTGCCGAATGCTGCGCCAACGGAACGCGAGAACTGGACAGTTGCAGCTGCGGCCCCTAGCATCCTAGGTCCAGCCGCCGCCTGGACAGTGACCTGAACGACCCCCATCACGGTGCCCATGAAAAGTGCGTTTACACCGAAGATCCAGGGAAGTTCGCGGATGCTGAGGTGTGGTGCCCAGATTGCGAGGAACAGCAAAAAGGATGTTACAACGATTAACCCATAGAATGGGATGATCATGGTACATCCAGTTCTGCTTACAATTCGTCCGGTGATCATCGATCCGATACCAATGCCGACGGTAAGTGGCACCATCAAGAGGCCTATTTGGCCGGGCGAAGCCCCATGCACCGCCCGCAGGTATATCGGCAGGAATGTGATTAGTGAAACCAGTGCCGCGCCGTGACAGGCCGCCAATGCATCGCTGCGCCACACTGTTGGCTGCTTAAGCAAAGATATCGGTAATAGCGGGAAGGCCGTCCGCTTTTCGTGCCGCCAGAGGAGAATGAGAGATATGACACCGAGGGCTACAAGCGCGGCGACGGTGCCAATAGCCTCGCTGTCCATGTGCTGAATCTGCTCCAAAGACAAGATGATGGTTGCTATAAAACTTGCGAAAAGAAACAGGCCGGTACTATCGAAAGTCCCCGACTCGTCCGTATCTTGTGCGGGATTATCCGACAATGATTGCATGCGATAAACCAGCGCGATTGCGACGAGACCGATCGGCACGTTGACGAGAAAAATCGATGGCCAACCCATAGTTTCGGTGAGATAGCCGCCGGCCACCGGGCCGAATGTGTTGGAGCTGACCGCAACCGCTGCTAAATACCCCTGATATCGGCCCCTCTGTCTGGGCGGTATCGCCTCGCCCACTAGCGCTTGCGAAAGCGTCATCAGACCTCCGCCGCCCAGTCCCTGCAGTACCCGCGTTGCAGTAAGCAACTCAACGCTGGGGGCGAGCGCGCACATCACCGACGCCGCGATGAAGATGGTCAGGGCGATAAGCATCATACGACGGCGACCAAAGGTGTCACCAAATCGGCCGTAGACCGGTGCGGCGATCGTGGCCGCTATCAGATAGGACACGACGACCCAAGATGCTCGCTTGATTTCCCCTAAATTGGCAGCGATCGCCGGCAATGCAGTCGCAACGATCGTCTGGTCGACCACGGCCAAGAACATCGGCAACATGACCGACGGAAACACCGTCAGAAATACTGATCGACCGGTCATCATACCCGACACGGGCTTGACTGGCCGCGGGCTTCCTGCCGTTGTCGAATCGTTCATAGCGCCTAAGACCTAGTCTGGATCGGCGACAGGATACCATCAGCCACGTTGTGAGAATACGAGGACGATCACTCGACTTTTCCCCTGTGTACCGTCCGTGCCGGCCGGCGGCAAGTTCAACCCAGCTATTCTGTGCGGTCGTTCTCGAGCAAGTTGGGTCGACGTGACGGCCATCGTAACAGTGTCGGCAGATTCGATAGTCACTTTCGGTTGTGGACTGGGAGCCGCCATTCAGCAGAGTGGCAACAGCCGCAACTGCTTATTGTTGACACTGTAATTGAAAAGTCATGACGGCCAGGATCAGACACGAGCCGTAGATGAACCGAGTGGGCCGCAAGAAAGAGTAATTGTCCAGCACTTTTCGTAAGGATCGGGCGGTCCGGTTGGAAAGACGCGGCAATTCAGGAAAAATCGCTACGCCGCAGCGGGGCGCCCTTTCATATGTGCAGCCCTAATCGATAATGCGCATGATGACGGAGGTCCTAATTTTAATTTGGTCCATCGATCCAAGACCGCTGTATGGCCTTGGACCAGTCATAATCATCTGAAGGTCAAAGAGATGGTGAGATCAAGCCGTTTCGCAGACGCGAACGCTCATTCCGACGATGCAAACAAATTAAAAGTTCTTGATAAGGAAGCGCGACATTCCCAACAGATACTGGCGTATTGTTCCATAACGAAGGACCAAATGCCGCAATTATTGAGGGCCAAAGTTCCGTCGGAACGGCTCGATGCAGCAGGCGTTGACGACGAATGGAATTTGGGGGCGAGAATGTTTTGGATCGCTGCTGGTTTCGCCAGCATGGTCGCACTGACTGCGCCGACCATCAGTCGGGCGCAAAGTCTATACCTTGACGGTCCTGGAGTCGGTTTCGGGGTTGACGGACCATACTATCACGACTGGCACTATCGGGACTACGGGCGCGGGTACCACCGGCATAGGTCCTATTGGCGCTATCATCGGTACCACCGGTGGGATTACGATTAAACGTCGCGACTTGTGTTAACAAACCGCGTGACCCCCATTCGGGTCACGCAGTCACATTAGTTCGAGCGAGAGCGCGATCTCAAATGTGGCAGTCTATAGGGGAGGATCAAGATCGCGGGTGAAGCCAGATTAAATAAGAAATACCGTTGAGCGTCTCAACTGGCAGCGAAGCAAACGAGCCAGAAATATAGATACCATTATCTGCAGCCAGAGTATCAATCGAAATCCTCGCACCATGTTGGCGTCGCTGTATAAGGTGGTCTAAGCAACCACTTTGCATCTCTATGGATGCGCATTGGCATCGGATATATGGAGCGTCAGTTTACAAAGAGGATGACCTAGCTCACAGGCGGGCGCGAAAGCCTCGTCATGAGAAAAGTATGGAGGTTTGGCATGCCCGCTAAGCGCGCAGTTGATATGGCGCGCGGGGCCAAGCGAGGGGGTAAGGCAACCACGACCCAGGCAGGACAGTTTGTACATGAGGAGATTCGCGACATACGCGCCGCCAAGCATGGGGCTAGATCGCTTCAGCAGGCCATCGCGATCGGGCCTTCAAAAGCCAGCCGTGCAGGCGTTGCTCTGCTGCACCCTAAGAGAGGCAGGGCAAAGGACGCCACCCGACGAAGCCCTGCGATATGCCCACGAGGTGGGGCAGCATAAATGCAAGACGCGCCAGCGACCGAGGGTCTCGCGGGCGGTATCGCGCGTTCTGAAAGCGCAACGCTTTGCGCGGCAGCGCCGGGGAGCGCTCAGCCCCGGCGCGGAAGGGCCATTGGGACCAGAGGCTCCGTACGTCGCTCGCGGCGGCGCGCAAAGCTGCCAGGATAAGAGCGCGTCGGAAATAGTGAGGCATTATGACTCGTGTGTCGGCCTAATTGCTTCATTGCTTGCAAAAGACTGTCGGTAAACGGTGCGTTGGCGGAACAACTTTCCACCCAATGCGTTTCCTAACAAATTCAATCAATTGAACAGGGTGATTCATGTTAACGAGCAAGAACGGGTCACATGGCGCTGCGAAGGATATTGAAAAACTGAAGAAGGATATCGCACAACTGGCCCATCAGCTCGGGAATGTCGCTGATTCGGCGACGGAGACGGGGCTCGACCAAATGCGCACGCAGATGTTGCGGGTCAAAAGCGGGCTCGATAGCTTTTTTTCAGGAGCGGGCGACCGAGGTCAGGAGGCCGCAAACGCCGCCCGCGAGGTCGCCGAAAGCTTCGCTCAGACCCTGGAAGATACGGTGCGCCGCCGGCCAATTGCGACGCTTGCTCTCGCGCTGAGCGTAGGATTTATTGCCGGGACGACTTGGCGCCGGTAGAGAGCATGCGCGTCGCCGACAGCGATATTGAAAGAAGACGCCGCCGCCGCGCTCCGGACGGAAGCTGATTTACCGGCCATTATGTATGTGGCGAGATGTATGTGGCGAGCCACTGTACGACGGACTCGGCCGCGGGGTTCGAACCAATTTAGTACCCGGGCGTGGCCAGCTTAGCCCGCTAGACGATATTTTCCGATGCAACGCATACTCTATTACCGGCATTCCAGTCGGGGCGCGGATCTTCGGGTCGATTAAGTCCCGAGCGGAACCAGATTCGCGGCGCGTTCGTTGATCTTTAAGTTGTCCAAGCTCTGGTGAGGCTCGCCATGCACAGTGCGCGGTATGTAGTGCTGAATCAAGACGGCCATTGGAAGATCGTCCAGGGTGGACGACGGTATTCCGGTTCGTACCCGAGCAAAATGCAGGCCGTGTATGCCGCGATTGAATACGCGGAAAGAGATGGTGGCGCCGGATTCGAAGCCAAGGTTCTGGTTCGCCATGAGGACGGGCGATTTATAACTGAATGGATGTTCGGCCATGACGCACGGCCAACGGACGACGCGCGGCCGACGGTTTTCTTGGACGAGAAATGATGTGGTGATGCGGTACCGCAAATGACAAATCCGCGGGTAATGTCATTGGGGCCGCGAGGGGGCCAAGGCGCCCATTCGCTTGAAACCGTTTCGGGCAACCAGGCAGGTAACAGAGAGTCATGACGACGGACAAACCGAAGTCAGCCGAAAGGATCGGTTGGCGGAAGTGGCGCTAGACGCGGCGACCGCGCATACTGTCGGACTGCGGCCGTGCAAAACAGAACGAAGAATGTTCTAAAGCAGGGCAGAGCGAGTGTCAGGAGATTGGGCCGGAGGGTGGATAGCGGGGCACTGGGCCCGATCAGAATCATCCCAAAAGATAGGGCTGGATCAACTCTGGGTACCCCGGTTTTGTTTAACGCTGTTACCGACCTGGCATCCGGTCGTGAATAGTCCGAGCCGGCGGCCGGTTTTGCTCAGGCTATATCATTCGCGTTCGCCGCATAGCTCCTGCATTATCTCTTGATTCGGCGCCGCTCGCATGGGACAGCGTGGCATCGGCACCGAACCTACGGTGTATCGAATGAGCCAGCTAACAAGCGGAAGAAGTGATCGTAAACGGCCGGACCGGAATGTTGAACATAGAAATGGCCCATCGGCAATCATGATCACTCGCGGGCTGATGTAATCCAACACCGGTTCGGCTGCAGGGATTGGCTCTCGGTATCATTTTCACACGTTTTGCCGAGGCGTTGCATTGAGTGAAACCGCGCGTTCGCTTATGGCCGCTCTCCAGAGCGGCAGCACCCGATCGCAATAAGCGGGCCAACCCTGATCGAACAGCCCTCGTGTCCTGTTGCTATTGGTGAGTCCTTCGACCGGCTGGCCGATTTCCTTTGGTTGCGATCGGTAACCGATGCGACAGCAGATGGGCGTGAATCTTCACGAGCAATCGACCGGCGCTGATTTGTCGAAATTGCCACTAATATCTTCCCTTGGAACAATTTGATCAATTGATCAATATCATCGGACCGACGCAAAGGAGACCAGCCGTTTGTTTCCCTTTATCGATACCGCTCCGCGCGCGGCCCGGCCAATCGTGGTAATCGGACTGATTGCCACGAACGTGATGGTCTATCTATGGATGTGGAGCTTGCCGCCATCGGCGCTCAATCATGTACTCGCCCAATATGCCTTGATTCCTGTGCGCTTTACTGACCCGAGTTTGGCGCGGCATATGGGAATCGCTCCCCCCAATTGGTGGCCATTGGTCACTGACATGTTCATGCACGGCGGGTGGCTGCATTTGATATCGAATATGTGGTTCTTATGGATTTTCGGCCCTGCCATGGAGGCTCGTTTCGGCCGATTGGGATTCATAGTGCTGTATTTCGCAGGCGGCGTGGTTGCCAGCGTGGTTCATCTCGTCACGCATCTCACTTCCTCGGAGCCTGTTCTAGGTGCCTCTGGAGCCATCGCGGCGGTAATTGCCGCCTATGCGGTAACGTACCCGGCGGCTCGGGTTATAACCATCATTCCGTTGGGATTCATTCCTCTCTTCATTCCAGTGCCGGCTGTTATTTTTGCATTGCTGTGGTTTGGCCTGCAGGTCTTGCAGGGCACCTCGGAGTTGGCTTCCCCGGAAATGGCAGGCGGCGTTGCCTGGTGGGCGCATATTGGCGGCTTTGCCTTTGGGGCGCTGTTTGCCGCCATCGCCAACAGCCTTGGAACGGGCGTCAAAACCAAGACAACGACTTGGTCGCACGCCCGCGGGCGGCGTGTTCCGGATGTCAAGCCGCGTAGGAGCTTTCGGGGCCACAATCCCCGGGAGTGAACCGTCCGGCAACAAAGGGCAATTCACCTCGCCGCAAGGTCCCTATGGGGGCCCCCGGATAGGCCGATCGGGCCATGCTCGGAGTTCGTGATCTGTCAGCATGCTGGCACGGCCGGACCGCATGTCGTAACGCAGTCGTTGAGGACTTCGTGTCAGATCCCGTCGATTCGATCCTTGGAGCGAGTGCCCAGCGATGAGGCGCAACTGGCTCTGGGACCAGTGCATTGAAACTTTTCTCCCGGGCGGCGATCGGCTCCGATCCTCAGGGGGGCTGCTGCACCGGGCGCCTTGCGTCAGCAGCGTGTTCGGCTAACAATGTTGGCCGTCGCGACAGCCGCTAGCATAGTGCCGCACAAAATGTTACAATAAGTAACGCTACATAAAATCAAACCGGAAGGATGGGAAAATGGACGAGAGCCTGCCGGACCTGGGTGACCTCGAAAGGCACGTAATGCAGCTGGTTTGGGCCAATGGCCAGGTGACGGCCGAAGAGGTCCGCGAACAGCTCGATCGCCCTCTTAAGGAATCGACGGTTCGAACCGTATTACGGCGTCTGGAAGACAAAGGTTATGTCATCCATACAGTCGACGGCCGTACCTACGTTTACGAGGCGGCGGAGTCGCGCGGGCGGGTTGCCGCCAAGGCCGTCCAACGTATCGTTGATTGGTTCTGCAACGGTTCGATCGAGGAAGTGTTAGTCGGAATGGTCGATAGCGCAATGCTCGACAAACGGCAATTGCGTGTATTGGCAGAAAAGGTTGCGAAGGCCAAGGGAGCAAGAAAGTGATGTTGGGGCTGCTGATCGACTCAGCGCTTCGATGTCTTGTCCTCGGCTGCGCCGTGTGGCTCGGCTTGAAGCTCCTGCGCGTCCAGAATCCACATGCGCAAATGATGGCGTGGAAAGTGGTGTTGATCGCGTCGCTGTCGATGCCGCTGCTGCCCCATTGGGTGGCAGTGAGGATTCCGGCAGCTCCGCCGCCTTCGGATGTGGTCGAGACGACGCGGCTGTCGCCGGAGGCGATTCCTCGTCTGAACCTAAATCCCCTGGCAAACGCCGCGCGCCAGGATGATCGCCCTTCGGCGAAGAGGGCGGAGCTGCCGCTCGCACCGCCGCCGAGGTCGCAGTCAATTGCCCTTGGTCACCCGCCTGCCGCACCACCCAAGACCTTCCGTTGGTTGGCGGTTGCGACAGATATTTATGCGATTGGTGTCGGACTGTTGATGCTGAGGCTGCTGACCGGGATCATATTGACTTGGCGTTTGGTTAGGGCCGCCCGGCCAATCCGAGAAAGCTGGACCGGTGAATTGGAGGTGCGAACGAGTGATGCCGTCGGCATGCCGGTCACGTTTGGGTCGATAATTCTGCTCCCGCCCGAATGCGTCCATTGGAGTGCGGTGAAGCGGCAGGCAGTGCTGTCGCACGAGGGATCACACGTCGCTAATGCCGATTTTTACACGCTTCTTCTTGCCGCGCTGAATCGGGCAGTGTTCTGGTTCAACCCATTCGTTTGGTGGCATCTTACACGACTTGCCGAGCTTGCGGAAACCATCAGTGACGACGCAGCCATTGAAGTGCTGTGCGATCGCCCATCCTACGCGGAGATTCTTCTTGATGTCGCCAGGGGCGTGCAGCGCAACGCGTCGGTCAGTCTTGCGATGGCAAGACCGTGCACGGTACGCCAGCGGGTAGAACGGATCCTTTCGGCTACCGCCCTGCCGATTGGGATGGGATGGCAAAAGCGAATGCTGATTGCAGCCGCTCTACTTCCTTTGGTCGTGCTGTCCGCCGGAACGGTTGCTGGGACCTCAACGGCGCCAAAGACTCAGACCGTAGCTCTGGCATCAGTGGCATCCCCGACACGGGCGGGACCTTTCACTGACACAAGGCTGCTTGATGGCTACGCGGGCTTCTATGCTACCGATCCCAAGATCCTGCCGGATCGGGTTCTGACAGTGACGTATCAAGGTAGCCACCTTTTCGTGCAGATGACCGGGCACGCGAAACAAGAGGTCTTTCCCGAAAGCAATCACGTATTTCTGTTCGGCGAAGTCGGAGATCAGATTACCTTTCGATCTGATGATGGCGGGCTGACCGAAGCCCTCACTCTTCGTCAGAACAGAATGGACATTGAAGCAACGCGGGTGGATGCCGCGGCAGCACAACGAGCAGCGGATTTATTCGATAAGCGCTTCGCCGAACAGGCCAAACCGCTCACTCCCGTCAATATCAGTTCAAGAATTCTCGACCTCTATACGGGTTACTACCAGATGAACCCGAAGTCGGTCATCAGCATCACACGGGAGGGTGATCAGCTGTTTGTACAGCTTACGACCGAAGGCAGGCGTCCGCTGTTGCCGGCAAGTGCGACTGAATTTTTTTGCAAGTCTGCGCTTGTGCAAATTAGCTTCATTACCGACGGCATCCAGCCAGCAAGTGGGCTGACGCTTCACCAGAATGGCTGGGATTGGCCGCTGACTCGCATAAACGAAGTTCAGGCAAACGCGGTACTGACTGAAATGCGGCAACGGACTAACGAGCGGATGGCCATGCAATCACCGAATGCTGTCTCGGTGGCCGATCCCAGTCTGCTTGATCGGTACACCGGCCTTTACCAGCAGGGGCCGAACTCAATTTTTACAATCACACGCGAAAGCGATCGGTTATTCGCGCAACGTACCGGACAGCCATTGTTCCAAATATTCCAACGGGCCGAGGGCGAGTTTTTCTACCAGGGCAGCAATGCCGAAATTACATTTTCCAACGGCGCCGAACGATCACCGATGGAATTAATTCTGCACCAGAATGGCCACGATTTACGAGCGACCAAGATCGCCGAGATACCACATGGCGGGGACGGAGAAGCACAGCTCGGCGCCACGACTCTGGATTCTTACTCCGGTTGGTACGAACTCAGTCCGACCCGCGCAATCTCGGTGACGCGGGCTGGAGATCGTCTGGTCATCAAAGAGACAGGGCGCCCAAGCTTCGAAGTGAGTGGGCGCGCTTCACACGAATTTCTGTCAGCGGACGGCGCCACCTTCGTGATCTTCATGCTCGACGATCAAGGGCAGCCGAATGAACTCGTGCTGCAGGATCCGGCCGGAGCAAGGCGAGCCTTGCGGATCGATGACACCAAAGCTCGACAGATTGAGGCAACCTCGGCACGCCAGTTGACCTTGGCGCCTGGTCGCTTCAGAGATCAGACGCCTATGTCGGGAAGTAAATCTGCGGTGGTCCGCGCTATCGACGAGATACAGCGCGGCGCCCCGAGCTACGACCACATGAGCGCTTTGTTGGCCGACCAAATGCGCCCGCAGCTTGGGCAGCTTCACGCGATGATGGTCGCTTTGGGCTCTGTCGAAGCCGTTTTCTTCCGTGGGGTGGGGCCGGGGGGTTATGATATCTATGGCGTGAAATTTGCCAACGGGTTTGCTGAGTTTCGAATCCTTGTGGACGCCGATGGAAAAACGGAAGATGTCCTCTTTCGACCCGGCGGCGACGATACTCCAGGGGGGATTGTCGAATGCTCACAGGAAAACACCCTGAAGGCTGTGCCGGATACGGCCCCAATCAGACTTATATTCTTTAATGCGAGTGGAGCGGAAATTCATCTGTCCGAACTCGACTCGGAGGGCCGACGGACATCGTTCGGGGCGATCGGGGATGAGAGGTCCGTGTCGATCGTAACCTATGTTGGCCACCCTTGGATCATCACCGACTCGTCCGGCCAGTGTGTGGAATCTGTTCTGCCCGGACGCTTGACTCGTTTCATTCTTGTCGAACCGACTGGCGCTGACCAACAGCCCAAGCAACCTCTTTCGCGGCGCAACAGCCCGATATCAGGCACTGAGGAAGCGCTGCGGCAGTATATTAATGGCCTGGTTCGCGGGGAGCCGAACTACGATCAAATGACCCCCGAAGTGGCTGCTGTAACGCGCCAGCAATTGCTGCTGGATCAAGCGATATTGGAAAGGCTTGGTTCAGTGCGGGCTATGTCGTTCCGCGGCGTGACGGCGCTAGATAATGATATCTACATGGTACAATTTTCCAATGGGTCGGCCGAATGGAGGATCGGACTTGCCAAAGAGGGTAAAATCGGGAGGATCGCACTCGGTCCACAGTACTAGGGGTGGATGATTGGGGTGCGTGGTAAGACGTAAAAGCGCTGCCCGTGGCGTTCTGGCGGATGTCGACAGCATGTGAACGTCGATCTCAGGCGGCTACGCTCGAAAGGAAATCGTTCACCGATCCGCGCAGGCCGTTTGAACAGGTCGCAAAATATTCTGCTGCTTCGAGAGCCTCTTGCGCAGCGTTCTTGGTCGAATCGATGGCAACGGAAGTACCTGTGACATTCTCCGCGACCGCCTGGGTTGCCTTGGCGGCGGATTGGATGCTCCGACTAATGTCATTCGTTGCGATCACCTGCTCGCGCATAGCTGCGGTTATGGCGTCGGTGAGTTGATTGACCTCTGACATAACGGTGCTAATTGATTTGATCTTTTCCACCGTCTCAGTTGACGCTGTCTGCACAGTCGCAATTTGCAAAGTGATTTCTTCGGTTGCCTTCGCGGTCTGTGTTGCCAGAGTTTTAACTTCAGATGCGACAACGGCAAATCCGCGGCCGGTCTCGCCGGCTCTGGCGGCCTCGATTGTGGCATTTAGCGCGAGCAAGTTGGTCTGATCGGCGATTGCACGTATAAGGCTCACAACGTTGTCAATACGGGTGGCGGATTCTGCAAGCCCAAGGATCGTGTCGTTGGCGCTGCGGGCAATGTCGCTGGCTTGATTAACGACCCGTGCAGCCCGTTCCAATCGGCTGGTGATGTCTTGCACAGACGCGCCGAGCTCCTCGGCTGCCGCTGCGACTGTGGCAACGTTTTCGGAGGTTTCTTTTGCAGCGCCTGCAGCCGTGCTCGACTTGCTGTTCGCGTCGCTGGCGATGTCCGAAAGCGTCTGCGCCGTCATGCTCATGCGCTCTGTCATGGTGTGCAGCATGGTGCCAACTGCGTCGCGAAATGTGCCGATTTGCTCCTCCAATTGTTGTCGTCGCGAAAGCTGGGTCGCGTGCTCGCGTTCTTTGGATTCAGCAACGGAAAATTGAATATCTCTCTGTTCTCGCAAGGCATTCTGCATTTTGGCAAGCGACGCGAGGACACGTCCGAACTCGTCGCGGCGCGACGTCGTCACCTCCTGTGACAGGTCGCCAGCGGCGATCCGCTCAGAGAGCGCCATGGCACCCTGGAGTGGTCGGGTGAAAGAGTATGCCATGCCAAGTGAAATAAGAACCGCAATGACCCCGGTGGTAGCGGCAAAAATCATCAACTTCCACCGAGAGCCGGACACGCTGGCCTCTGCCTCGGAGCGGAAATCAAAGCCATATGCACTCGCGTCTTCGACGACCATGTCGATCGCCTCAGCGACCTTACCAGCCTTGTCCATCACCGCCGCCGCAGCGGCTTCGCCGGCGGTCGCGGACGGACTCTTGATGAGTTTTAGACCTGTTTGGTACCAATCCTCCGCCATAACTTTTGCACTCTTGACGGCGTCGACCGAGCGGACGCTCCCCATCCGCTCGGCAACGACGTCGAGTTCATCGGTCACGTCCTTCATGGCGGCCGTGAGAGTTGCAGTGTTGGATTTCGAATCTAAATTGCGCGATGGCCACAGGCCACGTTCCATGGCGGCTTGCGCCTCGTTGAAACGCGCCTGTGCGGTGCGTGCGTGGCTGGTTGCCATGAAGGGTTGATCGTAGAGCCGGACGACGAGGTCGCCGGCATCGGCGATGGCGCGCACCGCGTAGATCGTTACGCCGGTGGCCAGGGCGAGGACCATGCTGAACGCCAGCAGGAGTTTGTATCGGATCGACATAACGGAACTCTCCTGACGACATCTACCGGTCTGTAAGCGACGACGAGGTGGAGCGAGCTTCCTTAGAGCGCGCGTCCCCGCCCAATGGTCACTGTGACGAGCGGCGAAGCTGGGCGGGACCTCCAACCGTGCCCGTCTCGTCGCCATTCGATTGCAACATATGCGCTCGCGGCTTCGCCGATGCGGGTGACGCATATGCGGTGGTCTGTTCGGTCAATTCGTCGAGCGCGGCCGTGACTGCGTCAGCCTTAGCTCTCAGATTCATGGGCAAAGGCAGCTCCAGGACCCCTTCTTTCGGCGGGTTGATGATCTTCAGGCCGGTTTGATACCAGTCCTGTGCCAACCGCGCGGCCTTCTGGCTTGAATCGGTCGAGACAGGAGGCGCGATGCCGCTCACCTGCGTGAGTTCATAATAGAACTGCCTCATCGCCGTTTCCAAAGTGGTCGTATCAACCTTCGGCGCGGTGTCCCGAAGCAATAGTCCGCGCTCCATAGCGGAGCGGGCCTCGTCAAATCGCGCGCGGGCCGTGGCCAAATGCCCGACGGCAGTGACGTGAGGCTCGCGCTGCCGAATCGATTGTCCTATTGCGGGGGCATGGTCTGCCGTCGTGGCGCGGCTGCTGACCGGGGTGTGGGTTTCGGGCCAATCGCTGGCTCGGGCGGCATGGTCGTCGTCCGTCAGCCCGGAGGATCGAGGATAGGGGTGGAGGGGCAGGTCAGCGGCTGCCGCGATGACCGGAAGGCCAACAATCGCAAATCCGACGGCTAGCCGGAACAACAGTCCAGGATGGCGGGTCCACATAACGCGAGTTCCTTTGCCGATTAATCTGTAATGGTCACTGAGAGCTTCATGCGAGGGTGGATGGCGCAAAGCACGGTGGCTTCTCCGGTCTTCTCAAAGGCGACCGGTATTGACGTCCCTGGCGCCTGGGAGCCGAGATTGAATTCGTTGCCGGGGCTGGTGGACAGGATGTTGTGGGCGATATTGTCATCGTTCACAAACAAGATCGTATCGCCCTTCTTTATGGAGATCTCACTTTCGGAGAAGATTTTGCCTTTCTGCATGACCGAGTGCTGGACTGCAAATGCCGTGGCGGACCCTCCGACATAAGCGATGATGACGGCGAAGATTAATTGTTTCATTGGAGCACTCCTTTCGCTTAGTCCAAGGTGATGCCGATTAGCGCGGCAAAACGGGGACGGTGGTTGGATCCATCTCGCTTGTGAGCGACTTCATGAAGGCCACCAGATCGGACTTTTCCTGCGCCGACAGTCCGAGCGGCCTCATCAGCTCCGAGAGACTGTCGCGTTTAATGCCGCCGTTATCGTAGTGCTCCATCACACCTTCTAAAGTCGATATTGACCCGTCATGCATATAGGGGCTTCGTCGGGTGATCTCACGCAGGCCAGGGGTCTTGAAAGCGTGTTGCATCTTGATGACATTTGGAAAGAACTTGCCGCGACCGATGTCTGTGTCAGGTAGGCCGATGTCATGAAAGCTGTCGTCGGTGAAATTCCAGCCACTATGACAGTTCGAGCAGGCGGCTTTGGTATTGAATACGACGAATCCACGCTTTGCCTCGTCCGAAATCGCCGTCTCGTTGCCCTCGATCCAACGATCGAAAGGGGCTCGATCGGATACAACTGTGCGTTCATAAGTTGCGATTGCCTTTGCGATGTTATCTGGTGAGATCCCTTCGCCAGGAAAGGCGGCCTGAAACAGCGGCCCGTATTCGGGAATGCTTTTAAGCCGCTCCAGCAATTGATCTACAGGCAGGTTCATTTCGACGTCGGTTTTGATCGGACCGAGCGCCTGCATCTCCAAGGATTCAGCGCGGCCGTCCCACATGAAGATCTGACCGAACGCCGCGTTTACGATTGATGGCGACCGGCGGCCCAGTTGTTTCATTCCGTGGCCGACGCCCTTGGGTTGGCCGTCGCCCCAGCCGTAGGCTGGGCTGTGGCAGGAAGCGCAGGAGAGAACGTTTGCTGCGGAAAGTCGTGTATCGAAATAGAGTCGCTTCCCAAGAGCGGCTTTTTCGGTTGTGTAGGGATTATTCTTTGGAAAGGGGATCGAATCGGGTCGACGGTATTCCAGTTTGAGACGTTGGACAGTCGGGTCAGCGCTAAATTTGACCGGCGTCGCGTTGCCCTTGATCCCAACCGTCAGTGCAACCGCTGCGACGGCGATGCCGCCTGAAAAACTGATGATCCGCGTTATATTAAGTCGCATGTTACCACCCTCCAAGATGGCCCGACCATCACCTAAAGATCCTAACTCCCGGTAAACCATGTTACTCACCACACTGCATTTTCACGCGATAACTCGACGTTCGGAGCTACCGACCGGAGAGACGAATGCGAATTTGTCGGAATGAGTGTGTCAAATGAAGATTTGACACCATCAGTACAATGAAGAGTTGTGCGACCAGGAGCGACGGCTGTTGCAGTCAGAAGCGGACCGTTAGATGGGGCCAGCTTGGTCAAGTCTCTCGCGTGGCCGTTGCTGTAGAAGCGCTCAAGCCCGGTGGGATAACTATTTGGATCGCACTAAATAAACTCATGCAGAGACAAACACCCTAGACATCGGTTATTGAAGGCGTATACGCGTTAGCACGTAGCCCTTGCTCCTGTTGACGCGGTTTGGTTGCCGAACAGCACTTTGTGAGTGGATGCCGCCCTTTTGGTCAGCCTCACCTCGTTCGGAAAAATCTTAGCGATCGTAAGCCTTCCCTATGTCGTGGTAATCGAGCAAGCCCCGCGGGAGGAGGGGACGAACTCCCGCTGCGCCGCGCCCGATGCTTTTGCCAAGGCCGATCCGCAAGTCGTTGATGCGGCGCTCCGCGCACTGAAGGTTTCTGGCTTGCCGGCGTAGCTCGGGGCAAGTCGGATCACCGACGCGCCGTTTCGGGAAACAACCGATGCGATCGCAGCGGCTCGCGCCAAAGGATTGCATGGAAGCTACCGCGCCCTGTGCGTTTGCCTGAACGCAGCCCGAGGCAGTCCCTCTGCCTGGCACAAGTTATCGATGATATGGGCCTTGCGGCCAGGACTTTGAGAAGGGAGAAACGCAGGGAGCAAACCAGGCGCTGTTGATGTTAGAAGTGGCGGCGGCGCATTTGAGCTAATCGCAACGTAACCGGACTTCTATTCGGGCCACGCCGGCGGTTCGGTTGCTTTTCTTGATAAAGGCCCCGCCGGTGGCGGGGCCTTTCACAAAATCCGCTCTGCTTACGCTGGTGTTTTGGACAGCCTTCACGGGTGGGTAAAGCGGCCGATGAGTCCTGCGGCCCCTTTGGCGTGTCCATTAAGGGCGGCAAAGAGTTCGTCGCGGGTCAAGCCCGGTTGAAGGGCCTTTGGGTCCAGATCCGTGGCGATCAGTGTAAAGGTATAGTGATGCCAATCGCCAGGAGGCGTGCAGGGGCCAAAATAAGTCGCCAAGCCGGGCGTACTCTTTCCGCTGATATATTTTTCTGATGGCTTGCTGACCTCGCCCTCGGCAAATTCCGTCACTGATGACGGAATCCCATAGGCGATCCAATGCACCACCCCTAGTCCAGCTCGCCCTTCTGGATCATACATAATAAGAGCGTAGCTCTTTGTCCCATCCGGTGGATTCGACCAATTAAAGGGTGGAGAAATGTTCTCACCCACGCAATTAGGATTTGCTTTGTTGTTACCCGCATTCTTGATCGCGAGCTTTCCATTGTCCTGAAACGCAGAAGATCTCAGTATAAACGGATCCGCCGCCTTCGCGGCGGGGCTGATGCATAAGGAGGATGCGATCAGTCCACTTGCGATCAATAGTTCTCCAATTCCTCTCTTCACGGCATCTTCTCCATTCAACTTGGATGGTCGACGTAGCGTGCCCTCACGCCGGGACGCCTGTCACGGTTGTGCTCCTTACGCCCCATGACCCACGGCGGTCAACTAAATGATGCTAGGTGCATGGCTGCAACCCTGAAGACGTGATGGCGATCGAAGCGGTTCCAGAGCGCAACATCGCTTGGCAGTGAGAACTGGATTTGCCGGTTCGCCTATGTTGCATGATCACGGCGTGCGTGCACCGTGTCTACGATGACGTCCATTGAGGCGCCGGCCTCTCCGGGGCAGATGTGTTGCTCACCTGGTCGCTCCGGGCCGCCTCTTATGGAGGCAGATGGTGGCGGTACACGGCCTTCGCGGCTCGACAGGTGTTCGGTGTTGCACCGCCTGACGTACAACCGCAATCTCAAGGCAAAAATGTTCGTCGCTCAGGGGATGCAGTCGCTCGCACGACTGGCATTTTCCTCTCCATGATATTGATCTTCTGCCAGATTTTGTTACTCAAATTCGATGTAAGTTGGCTCAGGTCGCTGACTGTTTCGATCACGACCGGATCATGTGAGCTTTCGGCGTAGAGCGCCGCAATCTTACTGCTCAACGAGAGTAGTTCTGAACAGTTTTCCAGATAAAGAACCAGTTCGTCTCCAGCGAGCCCGTCGGCCAACTGATGGGGATCCTTGGTCAGCTGATGCATGTCGATAACGTGGATGATCGAACGCAGCTCGTGGAGATACCGGAGGGCCTTGTAGCGCTTCCATCGGCTCTCGAGACTCGTCATGAATGAGATGCCGGCCCATATGAAAGGAATAGGCAACGTGATTGCTGCAGGCACCGCGATGTCGCGGAGCAGTTGCTGTACCGCCGCGGACAGCTGCGCCACATCCCTCGAAAGCACCAATCGGCTGTAGCTCTCGCGAAGCTGCCACCCCACTATTGCTAGGAATATGATCACAAACAGAGGAATCAGGCGAAGAACCCAAATAGGTTGCTGCAATGCCGACGCGCGCCGCTTGGCATCTGTTGCCATGGTGCCAAGCTCATTGCAGACCTGCGCCAGGCCACGCTCGCCAAGCGTGGCCCTGATGCGCACTTCCGTTTGATTGATTGTTTCGATTATTTTTTCTGCTGCCAGTCGGCGATACTTTCGAGCCATGGTCATGTTCCGACGAAAACGCCGGATCCCTCTGAGGTTTTCTTTTTTATCGTGGTGGACGGCGATCCGACGGATGGGTTCGGCCGCAGCGTTGGCGCGAAAGAAGTCGGCCGCAGGGGACATTCTATAGACAGTTCGAATGCAGTCATGTTTCGAGGTCGTTCCTTTACACTATATTTCGGGATCAAAGAAGTTGAGATGTCGCCACTAGTGCCGGGTCGTTCGGGCAGTGAACGGGCGGCTGTGGTCAACGGCAGGACGCTAGAGGCGGGGCCTCCCGTCGTCACAAAAGAGGCATTCGCGTATGACAGCATCACCCGAAGGCGACAAATCGGATAGGCAACGGATCGTTCCGAAGTCCGGTCTCAGCTGCCGAACCATTGTCTGACTGCGCTATCGCCGGAGTGGTCCGTCGACCCGCTGTGGACCCTGTCAGAAAGTCCGGCGGCCTTTTTGACGAAGTCGAGCGGGCCGTCCCAGTCGAAACTGCGATACACAGCGGCGAGGTGAGCATAGGGGGGTGACTGAGCAAAAAGCTGGAAGGTCAGACGGTGGCCGGCGTAGTCGGAATTAAGCAGATCACGAGCGAAGGCGAGTAGCTTGCGCCGATCGTCGGCCACCCAGTCGTCATTAACCGAGTAGAACTTTTCGAGCCAAGGCTTGGTTTCGGGGGCCTGGAACGCGGCGAAGTCGGGTGTCACGCAGATCTGGCCGCCGCAGAGCTCGCGCGTTATATGCATCATGTGATGAAGCTGCGAGCCGGCGAGGACGCGACCGGTATAGAGGAGCGATTGGTTCGGCATCATGAGGCCGCCGGGACTTTTTTCAGCGAGGGCAATTGATGCCGTGAGATGCGCATTGATGCCCTCACGATAGACCGCCAGCTCGGCGAGCTTTTCCTGAACGGCTTGCTGCTTGTCGAGTCCGGTCTGCCGGACATTGAACAGGGCGGCTCCAATCATCATGTCGGCGAGCTTGAGGTTGCGCTGGACGAACGCGAAGGCCGAATAGCGGTGCAGGGTGGCACGGATGAACGCCGCCGCCTTGGTGTGTCGGTAGAAC
>Ga0187783_10000698_pt1 | contig 24499 bp, 29 predicted proteins | sample 1015_SJ02_MP02_2_FD_132471 | JGI IMG/M metagenome (GOLD analysis project Ga0187783, IMG submission 132471) | Tropical peat soil microbial communities from peatlands in Department of Meta, Colombia - 1015_SJ02_MP02_20_MG | ecosystem: Environmental > Terrestrial > Soil > Wetlands > Peat | place...
CTTGCTGATGATTCGTTCCATGTCGGCAGGAACGCCTGGGTTGATTCGGACTGGGGGCACAGGCTCTCGTTCCAGAATGGCGTTGAACATGACTCCTGTACTTTCGCCTCGGAACGGTAATTGTCCGGTCGCCATTTCATACAGCACGGTTCCGAACGAGAACAGATCCGTTCGTGCGTCCAATTCTTTTGTACGGACCTGCTCCGGCGACATATAAGCGATGGTTCCAACTGCAATCCCTGGACTGGTTAGGTGCTCTTCCAACGTCACAGTCGATTGCGCGGTGGCCCCTGCGTCTCCTACGTCGCTGAGGACAGGTGTCACTTTAGCCAAGCCAAAGTCAAGAACCTTAGCGTGACCCCGCTTGGTAATGAAGATATTTGCTGGCTTTATGTCTCGGTGGACGATGCCAGCGGAGTGAGCAGCGTCGAGCGCATCTGCAATCTCAATCCCCAGCGACTGTACTGTTTCGATCTCCAAAGGTTTGCCCGCGATCCGGTGTTTCAGCGTCACGCCATCCAGAAACTCCATGACGATGAACGCTTGTCCGTTCTGCTCATCAATTTCATGGATGGTGCAGATGTTGGGATGGTTCAGGGCAGACGCAGCCTTGGCCTCACGCTGAAAGCGCGCCAATGCCTGAGGGTCTTTGGCGACGTCATCTGGCAGGAACTTGAGAGCGACAAACCGGCCAAGCTTTACATCCTCGGCCTTGTAAACAACACCCATCCCGCCGCCGCCCAGTTTCTCGACGATGCGGTAGTGCGAAATGGTCTGGCCAATCATTCCGCTGAAATCTTAGGACTGGAGGGGAAGCGAGTCAATGAAAGCGGACGCTGTGCCAGTATCTCAACACAGCGGCAGCGTTCTCGCTTTGCGGTGTGGGGCATTTTCCAAAAATCGAAAAATTGGGCGGGCTGATGGACGCGTATCTTGGCCACCCCCCAGGTTTTTGGGCGCTTGGAAGCTGCTACCGATTTGTGGGCCGTCGCTGACGGGCAGTGTAGATAGTTTTGTAGATACTTTTCCTTCCAATGTAGTCATGTGGCTTACCATGCGTTCGGGCGGCTCTGCTGACGGTGACCAAAGTAACCGCAATGGATGGTGATGGATAGGACTTGATGATATGGCTGCCCCCCAGGGATTCGAACCCCGATATGCTGATCCAGAGTCAGCTGTCCTGCCGTTGAACGAGGGGGCAACCTGCCAAATTATTTATTAACTCACTGTTCGGGTCAAGCAGCGAACCGGATCGTTGGCGTGCTAGGATCTTTCGGAATCTCACCGAGCAAGAATAGGCCGAAGATACCACACTATGGCTGTTCTCTTCGCCAATCTAACGAAAGAACAACGAGAATGACGATGGACCAGAGACTGAATTAAAATGCTCGCGGACTTTGGAGGCGGTGCAGCGACTGGAAATCCTGCCGCGAGAAGCTGTCATTTTTGACAGTCGGGCACTCTTTCGCACAGTCCTAACATCTATGTTTTCCGTGCTTAACCGGAGGAGGTTGCAATGAAAATGAAGAAGAGGTTCTTGGTAGCGCTAGCAGGGGTTGTAGTTACTACGTTCACTTTTGCCCGCGCAGGCGAAGCGCCCAAAAGCGGCACAATCGTTTCAGAGAACTCGGTAGATTGCGGTACGAAGAAGCAAGGGCACAAAGCGGAGACGGATCTAATGTGCCAGGAGTACGTACTGAGGACCGACACCATGGAGTACCACATAAGGCAACCAAAGCAGAAGGATCAGGCTATGCTTCCTTTGAATGCACCTGTCCAATACACGATCGACAAGGACAAGATGAAGCTCAAGGTGCAGGGGAAGAGCTACCAATTTCTGGTGGTTTCCGAAGCCGCAGCTACCCCTGACGCCAAACAATCTGCTGGCACCAAACCGGCCGGCGACACGAAACCTTAAGTGGAAGTGTGTCCCTGAAATGGCCTAGTGTACCGTACTCCGACTTTGGGCGCGGGGAGTGGTCCGCCCATCGCCCAACGACATCCTCAAAGTGTGTGCGCCGTCAGGCAGCGTAACTGTTCTGCTCTTGAACAATCCGCCGCTCTAACCTGCCTGCCACCGGGTCCAGTGGCAGTTTCGCCACGGTCAGCTCGCTTGGTCGGCAGGTTTTTTGCTGAGTCGAACTTCGATGCTAGTCCCTGCCTGTTGTTTCATAACCTTTGCGGTTTAAGATTGTGACAGGAGAAATTTCATGGCTGCCACTCACGGCAATATCGCGCAATTGACGAATGACTATATCGAGATCGCACGTCGTCCTCTCAAAGCCGAAGAATGCGCGCTTCTTGTCATCGATATTCAGGAAAAGCTTCTTCCGCCAATCTTTCATAAAGAGCAGCTACTGAAAAACTCGCAGTTACTCATTCGGCTTGCGGGCGCACTAAACGTTCCCGTTCTGATGAGCACCCAATACACCAAAAGGCTGGGCCCAACTGTCCCAGAGATCTCGTCTCTGTTGCCTGAAACCCAGCCGATCGACAAGCAAATGTTTTCCTGCTTTGGCAGCGACGTTTTCTGCACGGCGTTGAAGCGGCTTCCAGGCACTCGCAACACCGTGCTGCTGTGCGGAATGGAAACCCACATCTGCGTGATGCAAACTGCGCTGGGCGCACTTCGCGAAGGCTACATCGTGCACGTGGCCTCAGATGGTGTGAGTTCCCGCACTGAATCGAACTGGAAGATCGGCCTGGAACGGATGCGTGCCGCGGGGGCCGTTCTCTCCTCAACCGAAATGATGATTTATGAGCTCTTGCGCTCCGCCGATACAGGCGCATTTAAGGAGCTACTGCCGTACTTGAAGGGCTAAGAATTGCTGATCAGGTAGCCTGCTCTCCCGCGAAGGTGAGGAACACAATTTGTCCGCCTCTCGATTCGGACCGGAAATCGATTCTCGAATGCTGGCGTCAGCCGTCTTTTCGCTTCACCCTCACCACCGTAATCTTCGAGAATCCCTCCTCGAATCTTGGGGGCTTCAGTTTGGCGGCCATACGACGCATTACGTCCTCCGCCACCACGCGTTCGCGTTTGCGATTCCGCTCCAGGCAAACTTCAATTGGCACATCGAAGAATACCGCCTGCACATCGTATCCATAGTCCTTCGACAGCTTGATCCAGCCTTGCCGGTCATGTGGCGTCAGATTGGTCGCATCCACATAATTCATCGGACGTCGTGCAATCAGCCTTGCTCTCAACATCGACCGCAGGTTGGAAAAGATCAGGTCCTGGAAACGTTGCTCACCGGCATCATCAAAGAGGAGCACGCGGAGGAGATCACTGGAGAGTGGACTAATATTACGACGTTTGAACCATGAACTCTTTCCTGATCCAGGCAAGCCAATAGCCAGAACCACGGTTCCTCGCGATGCTGTCGGCGCCGGAACTTGCGGCGCAACCACGTCCAAGGCCACCCCGTTACCGGGCTCGGGCTGCCCAGCCTCCAGCTGGACGCTCGGTTCAGCCGTTTCCGTTCTCGTCGTGGCGAGTCTGACGCTCCGAGATGCTGCCTGCTGGCCTGGAGCTCCGCTTCTACCCCGCCCCCGACCGCCGCGCCGCCGACGGCGCCGGCGACCTTCTCCGCTTCCCTGAGGCTTCGCAAGTACTGACCTTTCTTCGAGGGTAGGCACAGGCTCGGGCACAGGCTCGGGCACAGGCTCTTTGACTTGAGGAGGCTGCGACTCAGGATTCGTGTCGTAGAAGGTTGGTTGCAAGGGGGGCGGAGCCTCCGCTGTGGCCTGTTCTGCCTGCTTCTTGCGGCGCTTTTGGCGCTCGCGCATCCATTTGCGCATGTCTGGCTTGTAACACACCAACAGGCCTGTGGGCAATTCATGTGTACCAGGTAGCGTACCACCCGTCTGGGTGAGTCCGGCCAACCTCACGCACGCGTTTCAACCAGGCGAGAACCTGGCTTCCTGCTGCCGAAAACGGGGGCTAAGCCTTTCGTAGAAGAATCAACCCAACGGTCTGCCACAGTGCTTCGCGAGCCGTTTGGGATGCCCTCGCGAGCACTGCGTCATTTGCTGCCCCCCTCCGTTCCCTGTTAACATTTTTTGCTGCCGCACTTTAATACTCTTTTGACCCCCGCACCTTTTTGGAGGCAACATGGCAATCAAAGTTGGTATTAACGGTTTCGGACGTATTGGCCGGAACGTTTTGCGCGCATCCCTGAACGATTCAAACCTGGACTTTGTGGCGGTCAACGACCTTACTGATCCAAAGACTCTGGCTCATCTTCTCAAGTACGATTCCATTCTCGGCAATCTGCCACAAAAGATCACCGCCGGGACGGATTGTATTCAGGTTGACGGGCGCAATATCAAAGTCTTCGCCGAAAAGGATCCCGCCAGGCTTCCTTGGGACTCGGTTGGAGCCCAGGTTGTCATCGAATCAACCGGGCGATTCACCAACGCCGAAGATGCCAGAAAGCATCTGCGCGGTCCGGTCAAGAAGGTGATTATCTCCGCCCCGGCCACGAATGAAGACGTTACCCTCGTCCTGGGCGTGAATCAGCAGGTCTACGACCCCGCCAAACACCATGTCATTTCGAATGCCTCCTGCACCACGAACTGTCTGGCGCCGATCGCCAAGGTCATTCACGACAATTTCAAGATCATCAGCGGGACCATGACCACCATTCACTCCTATACGAATGACCAGGTCATTCTCGACTTTCCCCACAAGGACTTGCGTCGGGCCCGGGCAGCGGCGCTTTCGATGATTCCCACTTCTACAGGGGCTGCCAAAGCGCTGAAGTTGGTTATCCCGGACATGGCGGGAAGGTTGGATGGCTTCGCCATCCGCGTCCCGACGCCGAATGTTTCGGTCGTGGATCTGGTAGCGTCGGTAGAGAAGAAGACCTCCAAGGAGGAGGTCAACGCTGCCCTGAAGAAGGCTTCCGAGCAAGCCCCTCTCGAGGGGTATCTTGGATATGAAGATCATCCGCTGGTCTCGGCGGATTTCCGCGGGGACTCGCGTTCTTCCATCGTGGATGCGCCTTTGACCATGGTGGTTGGCGGAAACCTGGTCAAGGTGCTTTCCTGGTACGACAATGAGTGGGGGTATTCCTGCCGAGTTCGTGACCTGATCAATTTTCTGGGCAAGAAGGGCCTGTAATCCGGGAACGATCTTTTCAGCTGTCGCGAGGATCTCTTGTCTTTGCCGAACTGGATTCCGAGGACGGTTACCATGTCGAAGTTGTCCATTCGTGACCTTCCCCTCAACGGTCACCGTGTCTTCGTGCGCGTCGATTTCAATGTTCCACTGGAGGACGGTCGGGTCATGGACGACACCCGTATCCGCGAGACCCTGCCGACCATCGAGTACGCGCTGCGCCATGGTGCTCGCCTCATTCTGGCCTCGCATCTCGGCCGTCCCAAGGGCAAACCGAACCTCAGAATGAGTCTGAAAACGGTTGCCGAACGCCTGCGCATGCTGCTCGACAAGGAACTGGCGCGCGGTGAAAACGTCGGCTTCTGTCCTGATTGCGTCGGTATCGAAGCCGAAGAGATGGCCGGAAAGCTCGAAAAAGGCCAGGCTTTATTGCTCGAGAACCTGCGTTTTCATCCTCAGGAAGAAGCCAACGACCTAACCTTTTCGAAACAGCTTGCCAGTCTCGCCGACTACTATGTGAACGATGCCTTTGGTGCAGCCCACCGCGCCCATGCCTCTACCGTCGGCATTACCAAGTTCGTGCCCAAATCTGCGGCTGGCCTGCTGATGGAGAAAGAGCTCCAATACCTGGGGCAGGCCATGGAGAATCCTGAAGAACCCTTTGTCGCCATCCTGGGAGGGGCAAAGGCGAGCGACAAGATCCAAGTCATTCGAAACCTGCTGCTCAAGGTGAATAGTCTGATCATCGGCGGGGCCATGGCATACACCTTCTTGAAGGCGCAGGGCCTGGCAGTTGGAAAATCACTGGTAGAAGATGACAAGCTCGACTTGGCCCGGCAGATTCTAGAAGATGCCAAGCAACGTGGGGTGAAGCTGCTTTTGCCGGTCGATCATGTTGTCGCCGCCAGTATTGCCGCCAATGCCGTGGTCCAAACCGTGAACCGCGGCCAGTCGATTCCCGCCAACATGATGGGCCTCGACATTGGGCCGCAAACAATCGAAGAGTATTCCGAGGAGATCTCTCGTGCCCGCACCATCGTGTGGAATGGGCCCATGGGTGTCTTCGAGATTCCAGCATTCTCCAAAGGAACGTTCAAGATCGCTCAAGCGGTAGCCGAGAATGCCGGCGCCATCTCGATTGTGGGGGGAGGAGATTCGGTCGCCGCCGTCCATGCCGCGGGCGTAACCGACAAGATCACCCATATTTCCACCGGCGGGGGCGCCTCGCTCGAATTCCTGGAAGGCAGGAAACTTCCCGGTGTGGAAGCGCTGACGGACAAGAAGTGATCTCGCAGGAGGCAGGTTTGTGAGCGAGTTTGCTCTCCGGCTTTTCGTCGGTCCCAGAAAGGCGATCGAATTCCTCGGGCCGGGGGACATCACCCGAGAGACCGCCGACGCCATCGTGAATGCGGCCAACTCTTCCCTTTTGGGTGGCGGCGGAGTGGACGGAGCGATCCACCGCGCCGGCGGCCCTGCGATCCTCGCAGCCTGCAAAGCCATTGTTGCCGAGATCGGACGTTTGCCTGCAGGAAAGGCCGTGATCACCACCGCAGGGCGTCTGGCCGCACGGTACGTGATCCATACTGTAGGGCCGATCTATTCCGGAGGGCTGCGCGGCGAGGCGGAGACTCTGGCCAGCTGCCATCGCGAGTCGATTCGGCTGGCCGATGAGCATGCCTTGCTGTCACTGGCTTTTCCCGCCATCTCGACCGGTGCCTACGGTTATCCGGTAGCCGACGCTGCCCGGGTCGCTGTTTCCACGGTGGCTGAAGCGCTGCATGGGACAACACATCTGGCCCAGGTTCGATTTGTCCTCTTTGATCTTTCAACCTTAAAAGCGTACGAACATGCGGCCGAAGCGTTAGAGGAAGCCCACACCGGATTGCCCTACCGAACGGAAAGAAGATCACCTTGAACGAGGTCAGACCCCGAACTCCTGATTGAATCAAATCGCTTTTACTTCTCGTGGTGGGGCGCATTCTCTCGAGTTCGGGATGGTCGCGAAAAGGACCTTATGCAGCGCAAGAAATTAATTGCCGCAAACTGGAAAATGTATAAGACTCCCGAGGAGACTCGCGGTTTCTTCACCCTTTTTCTCCCTCTGGTCAGCCATCATCATCGCGACGAAATTGTCGTCTGCCCTCCGTACGTGGATCTCGCAACGGCTCTCGAATCTGCCAGGGAGTCGAACGTCGCCATTGGAGCCCAGAACGTTCACTGGGAGAAAGAGGGCGCATTCACAGGAGAGATTTCCTCGATCATGTTACTGGCTGTTGGCTGCACGCACGTCATCATCGGCCACTCGGAACGGCGCCAGTATTGTGGGGAAACCGACGATACGGTAAACCTTCGCCTCAAAGCAGTGCTTGAAACCAGCCTGACTCCGATTGTCTGTGTGGGCGAGGTACTCGAAGAACGCGAGGCTGGGTTGACCGAGGATGTCTTACGACGGCAGTGCACGCGCGCCTTCTATAAGATTTCGGCCAAGAAAGCCGGTAAGCTGGTCATCGCTTACGAACCCGTCTGGGCCATCGGCACCGGCAGGACGGCCACTCCGTCAATAGCGGCCGAAGCTCACAGTTTGATTCGTGCCGAAGCGGCCAAAAACTTCGGTCAGGAAATGGCTGACCATCTCCGCATCCTCTATGGAGGATCAGTCAAACCAGAGAACGCGAAAGCTCTGATGTCGGAAGAAGAGATTGACGGCGCCCTGGTGGGCGGCGCCAGTCTCGATCCCAACTCGTTGGCTGCCATCGTCAAGTATTGATCCCGGGGGAAACAGCTTGGCGATCCCCGTTAACTGCTGCCGTGCCATCGGGTGCCACCCACTCCCCAGAAGGGTGGAACCACCACGATACGAATTCTTAAACCTGCGCCTGTGAGGGGAAGGATCTGCCCTGCCAGTTACGGCTCCTCTTGAGGGAACAAGATCTCAGATGTGCTAGCCTACGAACAAACTGATTCGCGAGCTTCCCAACCTTAGTATTTCGCCGGGTGGTCCCCGCACCCGCGTTTTATTGCGGAGGTCGGTGAACCTGATGGAGCGGCGCTTTGTGACGGCCGATGTATTTGCCGAGCGGAGGTTTGGAGGTAACCCGCTTGCGACCGTGCTCAACGCCGAGGGCCTGTCCACTGCCCAGATGCAGGCCATCGCATTGGAGTTCAACTACTCGGAAACGACTTTCGTACTGCCTCCACATGATCCGGCAAATACTGCCTGGGTGCGGATCTTCACTCCGCGTGCTGAGCTTCCATTCGCCGGCCACCCGAACGTGGGCACGGCCTTTCTGCTGGCGAAGGAACACGAGGCTCAGGGCGCAATCCAGACGGATACGTTGCTGTTCGAGGAAGCTGCTGGCCTCGTACCGCTGAGGCTTTTGCGAGAAAACTCGGTTGTGGTCGGCGCCGAATTGCGTGCTCCCGAAGCGCTGTCGTGTCGCGCCCAGGTCCCGGCAGAGAGGGCTGCCGAGTGCTTGTCCTTGCGATCGGAGGACGTGCGGATCGAAGTTCATACACCTCAGGTCGCCTCCGTGGGCTTACCCTTCCTCATCGTTGAACTTCGTTCCCGCGACGCACTCCATCGCGCGAAGCCGAACCTCTCGGCGTACGAGAGACTCCTACCTCTGGATGGCGCCGATGGCATTTATGCCTACTGGCGAGAGAGCGGCGCAGGGAAACCCACGAAAAACCAGTATCTCGATGCCCGCATGTTCGCTCCACTCGACGGCATCATCGAGGACCCTGCGACTGGGAGCGCCACGGCAGCAACCTTGGCGCTTCTGGCTACGCTCGAAAGGGATGGGAGCGGCCAGTTGACCTGGCAGGTGCACCAAGGCGTCGACATGGGGCGTCCTAGTCTGATGATCGGGCGGACAACCAAACAAGATGGCGCGGTCGTCTCGGTGCACCTCGGCGGACGGTGCATTCGAGTCATGGAAGGCACTCTGGTGCTCGAAGACCGCGAACCTTGACCAGTTTTCGCCCTGGCTGCGGTATGGCGGGAGCCTTGTCTTCAATTCCCCTTAACGCGGCAGCTGTGCCCAACTACGGATTCGCGTGGCAAAGAGTAGGAACAATCCACTGGCCCATGGGATTTGCGGCGCCGCACTCGAGGCATTGGGTCACCGGATACTGGGCTCGACAAGAAGGACAGGTAGCCTGAGTCAGGAAGCTGTCGAATGGCTGCCGGCAACGCCCGCACCTCCAGTTTTCTCCGACCGGCGGGGTAGCCTTGCAGCTCGGGCAGGCAAATCCTTCGCGACGCGGCAGCTTCGCGAAGCGTGACAAGGCCTGCGCGTGCCGTAGTCCACCCCAGCAGTTTAAGAGCATGAAGGCGGCGAGTGCTCCGAACCAGACCGAATGCACCCATAGAGCGAGCCCGATAAACCCGGCAACGCCCAGGAAGCCGACAATCGTGGCCACCATCAGGCTGCGAGCCCGCCCCAGCACAAACCACAGCAAAGAACGAAGAATCTGGCCGCCGTCTAGAGGATAGATGGGCAGCATGTTGAACACCAGTAGACCGAGGTTGATGAGCCCCGCCGCCCGCAGCAGTCGATAGCCATCAGGCCAAGTGTCCGCCCAGCCGAACGATCGGCTCAAGAGATTGATTACAGCCAACACCACAACAAGCACAACGTTGACCAACGGGCCTGCCGCAATACTCCAGAGAGTCGCGCCCGGCCGCGGAGGCGGGTTCACGAAGGCCACACCACCCAGGGGCCAGAGCACAATCCGATTTGCCACTCCTCCCACTTGCCGGCAGGCCAGTGCGTGACCGAACTCATGCAGGAGCACAATCAGAAACAGCAGCAGATATTCCACCACGTTCCAGGCGAAGGAGGAGTAACGTCCTGCCCGGCCGTTGATTTCAATGATGGCTACCAGAAACCACGACCAGTGCAGAAATACATCCACCCCGGAAAAGCGAAAAAGGTGGAACGATCCCTGGCTCGCATTCGACATCTCGGAGAGTTATAGCACAAAGCGAGTCAGCCCTTGTTCGAAGCTCGGGTATGGATCAAACCGTGGTTACCTGGCCCAGGTCAGCGCCGCTGAGCCCTCTTGCTCCCGCAATTCAATTCTCGTCTGACCTCCGGAGAGATGAGAACCAACCAGGTTGATCGAGCTGCTGATCTTCACCTCGAATGGAACAAGAAACGGGAGCTCCGAATCGACTCAATGAGTGCTTCCGATGACCCGCAGTAGCAGCCCGCTGCCAGCACGGACGTCGATGTCTCCTTTCTCCGAAGAAAGTACAATCTGCCCGACGGCATCAGTTCGCCCGGCATGCGCAATAGTTAAATCGGCAAAGCCGTAGCTTCCGCATGCATCGGACGCGAACACCCAGAAGGCTTGCGGTTGATCATTGTGATCGACTTCGCCGCGGCAGTGAGTCCAAGGCCAGGAAGTGGGCTGGACTAAAACGCCACCGGACAGCAGCGACTTCCCCACGACATTCGGACCATTGGTAACCGGCCAACCACCGTGGTAGACGGCCTCGTCGCCAATCTGGTGCGTGACCCAGGCAGTGCTCGGTGTTCCACGGTCCGGACCCGATGTAGGCACTTGTGCTTGGTCAACTTCGAGCATCGAGGCGATGGCTCGAAGGTCGGTAGTAAGGGAGACTGGCCGGCGATCGGTGTCCAGCGTTTCGAACTGGAAGGTGAGCCTTGCGCCGGTACCTCCGCTGCTCCTGGTGACTGCAATGATTTGTCCCAGCAACTTTGTACCGGCGCGGATCTTGACACCGGACGCCAAGGGAACATCTTGCGCCAGACTGCCAGAAATTTCTTGTCCGGCTTTGCTCTTTTTGGAGTTCAGGGAAGAGTTCAGCTTGACCGGCAGTATGGTGCCGTTAGGAATGCTCTGTGCGGATGCCGCTGCGGCAAGGAGCAGGAAGGTTGCTATCTTTATCGATTGCATAGGAAAAACCTCCTTCGGATCGCGTATCGCTTGCCCGTATTCTCAGCTGCGAGCCCAAGGAAAGGGTTCGACGGGGTCCTCTGGATGTCGCTGACTAGAAGTGAAGCCATCCCGGCGAATTCGTATAAAAGCCCTGAGAACTAGCTTGGGGATCCGGGCGGAGGCGGTCTGTTGTAGTTGAAGCCCTTGGTTTGAAGGGTGAAAGCCAGCTGCGAGGAGGAGGCGACGGGTGCAAACTCGAGAGTAGGAGAAGCAGGCAGGAAGGTATTCGTCGCAGCGCTCCATTGCGCTCGATTGTGCCCAAATCGCGGTCTCTGATCGTGATGCGTAATCGCCTGAATCGAGGAATTCGTCGCTGGGACCGGCGCACTGGTTGGGGTGCTTCGCGCAACGAGGACTGCTGACAGCATGAGCGAAGCCAGCACAGCCTGAGCGCGTCGCCTGTCACGCCGGCGGCTCCGAGAGGGCACCATTAGCGATATACCCCTTATTTTCGAGATGGTTCTAGGTTCATCCGGGTTGCCCCGGCTACCCACGCTCAAGGGATGGAATTGAAGCACCGTTCAAAGCGCGTCTTGAATGATTTTCATGGCCGCCTGGGGATCAGCCACTTCGACCACCAGTTCGTCATAGCGTTCATCCCGCAGTCGAATGACTATGGCATTCGCGGGATTATGCACATCCCAAAATATCCGTTTTCCATCCTGATAGAAGGTTCCTGCGGTGATCACGCCGGGGACATTGGTGCCGGGCATCCTAACGCCATGCCACCAGCCGCGTGCGATCTCTGGATCGGCCCGGACACCTGCTATGTGGGTAAGCTGGACTTCGAGACTGCTCTTGAAGGCCCACAGTTTGTCAGCACCTTGCACCCGCAGTGTAAGCTTGCCTTCCCCAACCGCAAATTCGACCATGGGCCTTCCTGCGCTACTTGCTGCTAAACCATTCTATTCCCTCATGCAGCATGGATCGACTCTCAAGGTTTCGAAGATTCTGCTGTCTCATTTCGATCATTCACGCCCTAAATCGACACTCCCAGAGCCTTCTCGGGACGCGGCTTCGCGTCCGACTAAGTTTTCCGGTGCTGAGCTTAGAGCCGCTTGCGTTGCAGTAGGTTGCCGAACGCGATAACATTAAGACTAACACCGCGGAAGTGGTGGAATTGGCAGACACACCATCTTGAGGGGGTGGCGCCGTGAGGCATGGGGGTTCAAGTCCCCCCTTCCGCACCATTCTCAACCGTTCTAAAGGATGTCACGGGACATATGATCGTTCTAATCACAATCGTTCATATTATTGTTTGCTTGTTTCTTATCATTGTGGTGCTGCTGCAAAGCGGGCAAAGCGGGGACATCGCCGCCGCTTTCGGCGGCATGGGAAGTCAGACGGCCTTTGGACCACGGGGGGCGGCCACGGCTTTGTCGAGAGCGACTACCTGGTCGGCTATCATCTTCATGGTGACCTCGATTACTCTTTCGGTGGTCGCTTCGCGCCGCGCCGGACCAAAATCGGTGCTTCAGGGACTGAGTCCTTCACAGACTAAATCACAGCCGGCGAAGCCGGCGGCGCCGCCCATAGCGCCACAGCAAAAGTGATCGCTAGCCGTTCGTCGCTGCTCATTGACCAAAACCAAGCACAGCGGTACCTCTATGATCCACGAAATTCTTCCCGTCGGTCCCTTGCAATGCAACTGCTCGATTCTTGGCGATGAGTCAACCCGGGAAGGCATGGTGATCGACCCGGGAGATGACGTCGAGGACGTTCTTGCCCTGATATCCAAGCACAATCTCAAGGTGAAGCAGATCGTCATTACTCATGCGCACATCGATCACGTCGGCGGGGCGATGAAGCTGCGGGCTGCGACGGGAGCACCTATCTTACTGAATCAGAACGACTACGCTCTCCTGAAGATGCTCGACGTTCAGGCCGCGTGGATAGGTATGCCAACTCCGGGTGCAGTCGAGATTGACCAGAATGTGGGAGAAGCCGACCAGGTGAAGGCCGGATCGCTCCATGCCCATGTGATCGAGACACCGGGCCATACGGAAGGCAGCATCTGCCTGTATTTTCCCCTCGAGAACAAGTTGCTCGCGGGAGATACACTGTTCGCCGGAAGCATCGGCCGCACTGATCTCCCTGGTGGTTCGTACGAAAAGATCATCCGTTCGCTACACCAAAAAGTCCTGGCGTTGCCGGATGAAACCGTCGTGGTTCCCGGACACGGGCCACTGACCACGATCGGTGTCGAGAGAAAGAGCAATCCTTTCCTGAAATAGAAATCAGGTCCAGGCATCCGTGCACCCATCCTTCAACAAAGTTGAGAGAATGTCCTCCTATGCCCCGCCAGACCGAGCACAAAGTCAAGATGGCCCCTGGAGAGTACTTCAGCTGCGAAGCTTGGATTGGTAGCTCTCGATCAGGTCGCGAATGCGCCGCGCGTCGGCTTTGCGATGCCCGTGGCTGGTGATGGGGTCAGTGCCGCCGGATGACTCAATCCGCATGTCTGACCATAAGACTCCGGTCGAAATGTGCACCGAGGCTACCTGAGTAATTCCGATGCTTTCCTCGTTGCTGCCGAACAGCCGCGGTTTGATTCGCGTCACTCTTTGCGGATTCACCAGGATGCGGGTCGGGAAGAACAGATTCCCTTTGGTCCAGCGGCTGGCGATGAAGATTTCTCCGTCTGCTATGAGCAAATCGCCTCGCATCCGACGCTCGGCGCCGTAGGGCGAGACCTACCGGGCTCGATCGAAGATTTTGATCCTCGGGGGCGTCTTACACCCAGTCTAATGCCCCCTTCTTCCATATCCAGATGTAGCCGACGATCAGGATAGCGAGGAAGATTAGCATCTCGAGTAGGCCGAAGGTGCCCAGTGCCTTAAACTTCACCGCCCAGGGAAAGAGGAAAATAGTCTCGACATCGAAGACCACAAAGAGGATAGCCACGATGTAATAGCGAACCGTGTAGCGGCCGCGGGAATCACCGACCGGATCGATGCCACATTCGTAGGGCATGAGTTTGGTGCGCTGCGGGTTTTCCGGGCGCACCAATTTGGCGGCGATTAGGGTGATCGGAATCAGAACCCCGACTACCGCGATGAAGAGAAAGATCGGAATATAATTCTGCGGCATGGTTTCACTCGCTGGCGCCGCGAGCCAAAAGGGCTCGCACCGCCAGTCCATAGTACCGCTCGCCCGGACAGACCTTCAAGAAGAAGGTTGCACATAATCGACCAACGCGCAGTTTATAATCGCAATTCAAGGAAACCCTTGGCACTCGACGAAAAAATCTATGAGCTGCGGCGCGACAAGCTGAAGCAGATCGAAGCCCTCGGACAGAGGGCATATCCCACGCACTACGAGTTCACGAGCACGATCCCTGAAATCCTTAAGGATTACTCCGACAAAACGGCTGAAGATCTGGACAAACCGAGGGTCCAGGTGCGAATCGCGGGGCGGATCATGGCCATCCGGCTGATGGGAAAAGCCGGGTTCGCGCATGTGCAGCAGGGCGGGCAAAAGCTGCAGATTTACGTGAAGAAGGACGCGGTCGGCGAAAAAGGGTTCGACCTCTACAAGTTGCTGGACTTGGGAGACCACGTCGGGATAGGCGGGTATCTGTTCCGCACACGGACAGGCGAGCTAACTGTGCACGTCGAAGACCTTACCTTCCTGGCAAAAGACCTGCTGCCATTGCCGGAGAAATGGCATGGATTGACCGACGTAGAGCTGCGCTACCGGCAACGCTATGTGGATTTGGTCATGAACCCGGAGGTGAGGGAGGTCTTTCTGAAGCGCAGCCGCCTCCTGCAGTCGATGCGTCGATTTCTCGATTCCCGGGGCTTCCTCGAGGTCGAAACGCCCATGATGCAGCCGATCGCTGGTGGCGCCGTCGCCCGGCCATTTGTCACCCATCACAACACGCTCGACATGGATCTCTACCTGCGGATCGCGCCTGAGCTTTATCTGAAGCGTCTTCTCGTCGGCGGATTCGATCGGGTCTACGAGATCAACCGCAATTTTCGCAATGAAGGGCTAGGATGGCGCTGGAATCCGGAATTTACCATGCTTGAGCTCTACCAGGCCTACATCGACTATCGCGGAATCATGGACCTCACCCAGCAATTGATCATTCAGGGTGCCCAGGATGTGCTCGGCGGCACCAAGGGGAAATGGGGCGATGAGGAGATTGACTGGGCGAGTTCGAACTGGCGGCGCATGACCATGCGCGAAGCGATGATCAGTTACTGGCCGGAGCAGGCAGGGGAAAAGCCGACGATGTCGGATTTCAACTCTCACGATTCCGTCAAAGCACTGGTGGAACGCTTTAACTCCGGGCATGCCCATATCCCATATGATCCGAACGAGCCGACGGGAAAGACCATTGCCAACCTATTCGAAGCAGCCGCCGAGGAACACCTGGTTCAGCCAACCATCATTTACGAGTTCCCTGCCGCGGTTTCCCCGTTGTCGAAGCAGAAGGCGGACGAGCCGGACTGGACCGAGCGGTGGGAGATTTTCGCGGGTCAGATGGAGATCGCAAACGGCTTCAGCGAACTCAACGATCCCGCGGAACAGCTGCGGCGCTTCCAGCAGCAATTCGCGGAGCGCGAACGCGGCGACGAAGAAGCTCACCAAATGGATCAAGATTACATCCGCGCGCTTTCCTACGGGATGCCGCCCGCTGGCGGCGTGGGCGTCGGCATAGACCGGCTGGCGATGCTACTGACCGATTCACATACCATCCGCGATGTCATTCTGTTCCCCTTGCTCAGGCCGGAAAAAGGCTTATCCCCGGAAGATACAAAATCCGGACCGCAGCCCTGAGGACAGCTATCCGTATGCCAGTTCCTTGGCCCTCTGGACGGCCTTGACTACGGCCTTGATTAAAGTCACGCGCAGCTTGCCTTCCTCAAGTTCAAGAATGCCATCGATGGTACATCCGGCGGGTGTAGTCACTGCGTCCTTAAGCAGCGCCGGATGATCGCCGGTTTCGAGCACAACTGTGGCCGCGCCTAGGGTAGTCTGGGCGGCAAGCAGGGTTGCGATGTCGCGCGGCAACCCGACTTTCACACCGGCCTCGGCCAGAGACTCTAGAATGATGTAGATGTAGGCTGGGCCGCTGGCCGAAAGGCCAGTGACCGCGTCCATATGTTTTTCGTCTACGACCACGGTTCTGCCCACCACCCCAAAAATTGAGCTCGCAATCTCGAGGTGACAGGGTTCGGCAAACTGTCCCTTGCATAATCCGGTCATGCCGCAGCCCAGCGCGCAGGGCGTGTTAGGCATGGCTCGGACAACCGGAATTTTGATTCCCAGGGCCCGCTCGAAGTGGTGGGTGGGTACGGAGGCGGCGACAGAGATAATCAATTGTCGGGGAGAAACAGCCGTACGGATCTGCTCCATGACGCCTTCGACAGCCTGCGGCTTCACGCAAACCAGGATGATCTCGGCGTCACGCACAGCCTCTGCATTATCGGTTCCAACCGGGATTCCGAATTTCTGGTCCAGGCTGCGCGCCCGATCTTGATGCTGCACCGTCGCAGTCGTCAGCTTACGGGACAAGAGCCCTCTCTCCAAAAGCGCATTCAGAAGAATCCCGCCCATTTTGCCGGCACCGAGGACCGCCACCCTCTTCCCCAAAGAATCCATCCCTGACCTCCCCTTACCCGTCGACTTCGAAATCGCCCCCCATCAAGGGACTCGCGGGCAGCCGAATGCCGAGAATATCATTAATTCCGCTCCTCTCAGGACAACCACCCCCGATGCGTCAGGCGGAGACGTGCGGCAGGGAAAATTCGAGCATCAGGATGGATTTTGCCGATAGACCCAAGCGGCGGGCAGTCGAACGGACTCGGATCTCGTTGGTGCAAGGTCATCATTGGCGTGGGCGACAACATTCTCCACCAGAGGGTGTGAGGGAGCTAGAGAGCAAACCGGATCGGTTGCCTTGGCATCTCCGGTCAGCAACCACGCCTGACAGCGGCAACCTCCGAAATCTTCGCTGCGGCGTTCACAGCTGCGGCAGGGCTCCGGCATCCATGCTTCGCCTCGGAATTGTTGGAACGCGGACGATTGCTGCCAGATCCACTGGAGCGAATGCTCGCGGACATTATCGAAGGTCAGGCCCGGAATCATCCTGGCCGCGTGGCAAGGCAGCGCCTGCCCCGCCGGATCGATCAGCATCAGGCGGCGGCCCCAGCCACCCATGCAGGCTTTCGGATAGCGGGCATAGTAGTCCGGAGCAACGTAATCGATGCGCATGCGGCCGGCGAGCCGCTCCTGGGCGTCGATCACCGTCGCTTGGGACCGTTCGAGTTGCTGCCGAGTCGGCATAAGCGCGTCGCGATTCTCGAACGCCCATCCGTAGTATTGAACGTTGGCAATCTCCAGCCGGTCGGGAGCCAGGTCTTCGGCCATTGCAATCATCGCAGACAAATGGTCGAGGTTCTGCCGGTGCACAACCACGTTGATGGTGAAGGCAAGATTGAACTGCCGGATCAGCCGCGCGAGTCGGAGTTTGTGGCTGTGACTGCGTGCCCCAGCGATTTCGTCCGCGGGCTCTTCCTGTCCCCCTTGAAAGCTGAGCTGAATGTGCTCGAGACCAGCCTTAGTTAGTGCCTCGAGACGCGTCTCGGAAAGCCCGATGCCCGAAGTAATCAAGTTGATATAGAGGCCGGCGGCACGCGCTCGCGCCGTCAGCTTGACGAGATCGCTGCGAGCCAAGGGCTCACCCCCGGTAAAGTGAACGTGCAGAATGCCGACTTGGCCGGCTTCGTCGAAGATGCGCATCCATTCCTCGGTCGAGAGCTCGGAGGCAGTGTTCTCGAGGGTAAGCGGATTCGAGCAATAGACACAATGCAGCGGGCATCGGTGGGTGAGCTCGGCGATGAGGGCTAATGGGGCGGACACCATTTGTATGATCAGTCCGAGGAGTCGAGACTCGAGCACCGCGACTCTAGTTGGAAATCTACGATCCGCTTCTGGTGCAAGTGCCCGAGAAAGTTCTTAACGTCCTCCTCGATCCGGGCAGGATCCCCGGCGCTGTAGATCTGCCGTAGTTCTTCGACAATCTGCTCGACCGTGTGCTGGCCATCACATCGTTCGACAATTTCCCGCCCCGTACCTTCGAAGCGAATCGCCCCTTCCGGAAACAGCAACAGTCGTTCGGCTCGGTTGGCTTCCGCCCAACGGCATCCAGCCGAAAGGCGTGGGCGGCTTGTCATCTCGAGTGTCATCTCAAGCCTGGTCCGGCCGGAACCCTCCTGGCGGGGGCCAAGCCGGATTCACATAGGCAAAATAAAGAGCGTCTAACTGCGCCCACAAAATGTCACACTTACATTCGAGAGCGGTCACGGCTAACTCTTGCTCAGCGCGAGTGCGGGCATGTTCGGCAACCCACTCGAAGGCAAACTTAGCATCCTCTGGCGCCTCGCTCAAGCGTGCGGTGAAATAGTCCAAGCCTCCTGCTAGCCAAGGATAATGTTTCTTCAGTGCTCCTACCCGCAAGGCAATCAGGTCGCGGGAGAACAGTTCGGTGAGAGAAGAGGCTACCGCTTCGAGAAAAGTGCGACTCCGCACCAGGTCGAGATAAGCGTCCACCGCGTATCGGGTCGCCGGCAAAACCCCTTCGCCGCTTTGTACTACTTCGCGCCGGAGACCGGCAGCTTCACTTAGCCTCAGCCAGCGCTCAATCCCGCCATCGTTATTTCTGTCGCCATCGTGATCGACGATCCTTTTGCGCCAGGCCACACGAAAATCCCGGTCCTCGCTGCGCGATAGGATAATCGCGTCCTTGATGGGGATCCGGCTTTGATAGTAATAGCGGTTGAGGACCCACGCCTGCAACTGCCCCCGATTCAAACGACCCTCATGCATCATCAGATGAAAGGGATGGCGGTGATGGTAGCGTTCCTGCCCTACCTGCTCGAAGCGCGCGCTCAACTCCGGCGGTGAAAGTAACGGATGTTCTTGCTCTGCTGTCAACTGTTGATGAGACATATGCTTCAGCGGTCTCGGGGCCGGAGGCAGCAAGCCCTGGCCCTGCCACTAGTAAATCACCGAGTGGCAAATCTTTCTAGCAACATGCCGAAAAGTTAGAGGTAAGAGGGTAGAGAGCGCCTGCGAGGTGGGAGGATAAGCCGACTACCTTGGCGGCGTGCCTGCCCTCGCGTTCAGTCATAAGGGCAAATATCGCCCACGCCACACTCCGGTTGGCCCAGGCCGACTTGCCTTTCGCCGGGACCAACCTGCCCACACTCCCGAATCTCTTGAATGCGGGAGGTAACGATCGGGTTCTGATAGTCCGGATGGCAAAATTCCAGGTGCATCCCGCGCCCGATAAAGCGCTGCTTTAACATCGCCCCGCCCCAGGTGGAACCTGCGATCGCGACCTCAACCGGCTGCGGGCAGAATTCCGGGTGGCCGGAGATGAGAGCCGCACTCCCACCCAGCAGAACCGCGGTGTAGCGGTGATGTTGGGTTTCGATCTCAAGAACAGTGGACGGCGGCAAAGTGCTCAGCAGCACTCCACCTTCGATTTCCGACTGAACGATGTTGTGGTTGACTTCATCGCTCAAATTGGGATGAGGGGCGAACATCGGTTTAGGCACGGAGTTTATCACGTCTCTGGTCCCAGAGAACTACGTTTCTCCATGAGTTTCGCTCTTGCGCGGGAAACTCCAGTAACTACAACCGATGATCCGTCGAAAGCGAGCGACATAACGATTGTACCCGTTGAGCTCGAAAACGAATAGGTTCGGCCGATCTCGCCAGATGCTGACCTTCTTCCGCGCTGCTATTGGCCTTTTGCTCGCTGCTCGGAAATTCTCCGTGTCTTGCTATTTTCGAGCCGAACGTCCATGCGTTATTCAGCGATGAAATCCCGGGAGCGGTTTTGACAACCCCGATCGCCACGGATATTTCGAATCTCCGCCGGTCTGAGACCACACGATTCAAGCTCCTGTCTTGGATGAGAAACCGAGGCTGAATGATTCCCCACAGGCCGTTTTTCCGGCGGGCATCCTGTCGCTGCGCGGTTTTTGCTTGCCTAATATACTAGTCGTAAAGGGTGCCTAGTATACTAGGCAAATGCTCACCTTATCCTCTATAGGTACGCAGATCGCGGCCAAGCGTCGAGCGCTAGGCTGGACCCAATCTCGACTAGCCCGCCAGGCTTCGGTAGGCCGGTCGACGCTCGACGCGCTCGAGAACGCCCGCATGGAAGAGCTTGGATATTCGAGGATCGCCAGAATTCTTTCAGCGCTCGGGATGGAGCTCGTACTCCAGGATCGAGGCTCCGCTCCGGACGAGATCGGCCGAGAGAACCCCGGTGATGAGAGTCCGGATCAACGTCGCTGAAACCAGCCACGATCGACAGGCACTGGCCTTCGGTCTTCCTATCTTCGAGACAAATCTCGCCGAGAGGCAGCGGTGCGAACTCCGCGACAGGCTATGGTGAGGAGATCGCTTGATTCCCGCGCCGGCAGACCCCGATCCCCGTTTGGCGTGGAGGACAACTGCGCAGGATTCGGGCATGCGATCCTGGGATGCCGCCTAAGGCAAGGCGCTACCGACCCAGTTTCCGCTCCCGGAGACTACGATAGCGCCGCCGCCCTTAATCTATTCAAAATCTAAGTGATGGCAGGAGGCTTCTCTAGTACATAGTGAGATACATTTTCGTCGGGGACCCGACCAGCTCCGCTAACCGGCAGTTAAGGGTCGGCGATTCGACGAGCGCGGTAAGGAGCGAACGGCGTGGCTACACAGAATCCTTGGACTCGAGCAGCTTCCGCGCAGCCTCGAGCTCTTTACGCTTTTGCGAATTGACTTCGGGGTAGGCCAACTTCAGACTCTCAAGGGTTTCGACAATCGCCGCCGCGACGACCACCCGGGTAAACCATTTGTTGTCGGCGGGAACCACATACCAGGGCGCCTTTCCCGAGGCGGTGTGAACAATCATGTCTTCATAGGCCTCCATGTAAGCGTTCCAGCAGGCACGCTCATGAACATCGGCGGCGGAGAATTTCCAGTTTTTTTGGGGTTCGTCCAAGCGGGCGAGAAAGCGGCGCTTCTGTTCCTTTTTCGAGAGGTGAAGAAAAAACTTGCGAATGACGAGTCCATTGCGTGCGAGATAACGCTCGAAGGCTTTAATATCCTCGAATCTTTCCTCCCAGATATCTTTCGTAACCAGGGACGGTGGAATCCTCTCGCCCTTCAAAACCTCGGGATGGACGCGCGCAACCAAGACTTCTTCGTAATACGAACGGTTAAAGATGCCAATCCGGCCCCGTTCGGGCAAGCGCGTACTGGTTCGCCACAAGTAATCGTGGTTCAGCTCCTCAGAGGAAGGAACTTTGAACGAGTACACCTGACAACCCTGAGGGTTGACGCCCGACATGACGTGCTTGATGGCTCCGTCTTTGCCCGCGGCATCCATCGCCTGAAAGATCAGCAGCACTCCCCAGCGGTCCTGGGCGTAGAGCTTGTCTTGGAGCTCGGCCATCGAAGCGATGCCCTCCTCGAGAAGCTTCTGGGCGCGTGGCTTGGAGTGGAGATGCCCGGTATCGCCGGGATCAAAATCCTTGAGACGGAACTTCTCGCCATCGTCTATGCGAAATGGCTTTACCAGCTTGCTCGCCCAGCTCATGGTTGCCTCCTCGGACATGCTCCGGAACTGAGGAGTCTACAACAAGATCGGGTCTGCCTGGGAGTCGGCGAGCCAGGCCGGCAGCAACGGGTTCTGTCCGAAGGCGGAGTCTGGCATAATCTTCGAGACAAAACCGACACTGTCGGGGAGAGAGACCAACTATGCTTCTTTCGAGACGACGATTCTTTCGCATGGCGGGCGCGGCTAGTGCGCTGACAACTCTGCCTCTGAGCGCCGAGGTCTTGGGATCCTTTGGTGCGATGTCGGCGGCGACGGTGGATGGCCCGGTTCGTCTGGATAGCAATGAAAACCCGTACGGCCCTTCCCAAAAGGTTCTCGAGTCCATGCGCAGTGCGGTGAGCACGGCGAACCGCTATCCTCGGCCTGAGTATCTGGGATTGGTGGAACATATTGCCGCCATGCACCGGGTCGAACCGGACGAGGTGTTGCTCGGATGTGGATCGAGTGAGATTCTGCGAGTCGCAGGCGTGGCATTACTCGGGCCAGGAAAAAAGTTCGTGCAAGCTTCGCCGACCTTCGAAACCTCCGAGCGCTACGCCAAGTTGGCCGGCGCGGAAGTGATCTTCGTGCCTCTCGATCAGGGGTATGCGCATGATCTGGACAGTATGCTCTCGCGCATCGATGGCTCGGTGCCGCTCGTCTATATCTGCAACCCCAACAATCCCACCGGAAGCATTACGCCGCGAGGGGCGCTCGACCGATTCATGGCCAAACTGCCGACAACGACGACGGTCTTGGTCGACGAGGCGTATCACCATTTCGCCACGCAAACGCCCGGCTACGCGTCGTTTCTCGACCAGCCGATCGAGAATGATCGCATCATTGTCTCGCGCACCTTTTCGAAGGTATACGGGCTGGCCGGGATGCGTCTGGGGTATGGGATCGCAAAACCGAGCCTGATTTCCCAACTCCGCCCCCACATAACTCCAGTCAACGTAAATACGGCGGTTCTTCGTGCTGCGCTGGCCGGGCTCGATGACAGCGAGGGTGTCGAGGAGTATGTTGCGAACAATGCGATGAACCGCCGTACGTTCTTTCATGAGGCAGGCGTGAGAGGGCTGAAACCAATCAACTCGTGCACGAATTTCGTGATGATGGACGTCCATCGACCTGCAAAACAGGTGATCGAGCATTTTCGGAAAAACGATGTGTTAATCGGTCGTGAATTTCCTCCGCTTGACACCTATATTCGCGTATCGCTGGGGAAACCGGAGGAGATGCAAGAATTTTGGCGAGTTTACGATCTCCAGGGTAGAAAACCCAGCTAGGAACAGGTCGGAACAGAGATTTCGTGTCTCATGGGCGATCGACGACGGGCTGGAGAAAGCGGGGTTGCCTCTAAAGCACATGGCACCTGGAGGATCTAGCGACGCCGGTTCGCATTTCGATAAAAGACGGCGATCGAGTCCACGACAAAGCTTTGCTGCTCTTCCGTCATCTCCGGAAAAACCGGGAGCGCCAGGACTTCCCTCGAGGCCGTTTCGGCTTGGGGAAGGTCGCCCGATTTGTACTCCAAATAGCGAAATGCTGGTTGCAGGTGTAACGGCGAGGGATAGTAGATTTCGCTGGGAACCCCGCGGTTGCGCAAGAAAGCCTTAAGCTGGTCGCGGTGAGGAGCGCGAATCACGTACTGGTGATAGACATGCGTGCATTTTGCCGCCACCACCGGCAAGCGAACGATGCCCGTGAGTCCGCGTTCGTCAAAAAGCTCCGCGTACCGCTGCGCTCTCTGCTTCCGACCCGCAGTCCAAGAATCGAGACGGCGCAGTTTCACGCGGAGAATCGCGGCCTGTAGAGCGTCCAGCCGGCTGTTCATCCCGATCCGTTCGCATTCATATTTCGTTCGGCCGCCGTGAAGATGCAAGACGCGCAGTCGATCGGCCAACCTCTCGTCGCTGGTGATCAGCATGCCACCGTCGCCAGCACCGCCAAGATTCTTGGATGGGAAGAAGCTGAAACATCCGCAGACACCGATGCTCCCCGCGGATCGACCCGCATAGGTTGCGCCAATGGCTTGGGCGGCATCCTCGACCACGGAGACGCCGCCGAGCTTTGCGATTGCGGCGATTGCATCCATGTCGGCGGCCATGCCGAAAAGGTGAACGGGGATGATTGCCCTAGTCTTCGAGGAAACGGCCGACTGCAACCTGCTGCTATCGATGTTGTATGTGTTCGGATCGATATCGACGAATACGGGCCGTGCCCCAAGCCGGGCGATTGCGCCCGCAGTGGCTACAAAAGTAAAGGGCGTCGTAACCACTTCATCGCCCGGCCCAACCTCCAGAGCCATCAAAGCCAGAAGCAGCGCGTCAGAACCGGAGGCACACGCGATGGCAAAGCGTGACCCGCAATAATGCGCGATGTCGTTCTCGAGACTCTCCACGTCTGGACCAAGAATGAACTGCTCGGAGTCCATGACGCGCTTGATCGCAGCGTCGATTTCCGACTTGATCTCGCGATATTGGGCCTTCAGATCAACGAAAGGAAAAGGTTGGGCGGAGATGTTGGTATCGATCTTATCCACGTTGGTTTGTAGGCTCTGCCGGGGTTGCCCTAGCATACCCGCTTTGGTTGGATTTATCGAATCCCGAATCATCCCCCTGAAGGGCGTGCGAAATGAATCGTGAGTCGACGCACCGATCAAGTTAATTAGAACGTTACCCGTTCGCTCGAGTCGCTCGTCGGACGCAGCAATGATCTCACCGCGCTGCTCTGCACATTCGCGCTTCGGACATGAATGTCACCCTTGCGTCGGCAGACGCCGATGGCAGGACGATGCCTGC
>Ga0187783_10000699_pt1 | contig 24488 bp, 20 predicted proteins | sample 1015_SJ02_MP02_2_FD_132471 | JGI IMG/M metagenome (GOLD analysis project Ga0187783, IMG submission 132471) | Tropical peat soil microbial communities from peatlands in Department of Meta, Colombia - 1015_SJ02_MP02_20_MG | ecosystem: Environmental > Terrestrial > Soil > Wetlands > Peat | place...
CAATGTATATCGGTTCAACGGGAGAGATGGGACTGCACCATCTCGTTTACGAGGTTGTAGACAACTCGGTCGACGAGGCACTGGCTGGCTACGCCAAGAAGATCGACGTCGTCATCCACGTCGACAATTCCATCACCGTTGTCGACGACGGCCGTGGCATTCCCGTGGACATGATGGACCTGCCAGGTGGCGAACATATGCCGGCTGTCCAGGTGGTATTGACCAAGCTGCACGCGGGAGGAAAGTTCGATTCTTCGACGTACAAGGTTTCGGGCGGACTGCACGGAGTGGGCGTGAGCTGCGTGAACGCGCTGAGCGAGGAGCTGGAAGTGGAGATCTGGCGTCCGGAAAAGCCTGGCGAGCCGAGCCGGACCTATGAGCAAAGCTATGCGCGGGGAATTCCCACCTCAAAACTGCAGATGACCGGCACCAGCAAGCGGCGTGGGACGAAGGTTCACTTTCTGCCTGACAGGACGATCTTCACGACTACCGAATTCAACTACGACACGCTTGCCCAGCGGTTGCGGGAGATGGCGTTTCTCAACAAGGGACTTGAGATCACGCTGACCGACGAGCGCACGGCCGATCCCAAGACTGGCGAAGCGCGCCGGACCGAATTCCGTTACGCGGGAGGCATTGCTGAATTCGTCAAGCACCTCAACCGGGGTAAAGCCGCATTGCACGACAAGCCCATTGTGATGGAGGCATTCCGCGACGGAGTCGAAATCGATATTGCGCTGCAGTATAACGATGGCTACTCCGAATCCGTGTTCAGCTTCGCCAACAACATCAACACTGTCGATGGCGGCACACATCTTTCCGGTTTCCGCACCGCGCTCACGCGCACCATCAACTTTATCGGCCAGCAGATGGGCTTGTTCAAGGACATGAAGGAGAATCTGAGCGGCGACGACGTTCGCGAGGGATTGGTAGCCGTGGTCAGCGTGAAGCTGTCGCAGCCGCAGTTCGAGGGCCAGACCAAGGGCAAGCTCAATTCCGATATCGCCGGCATCGTGCAGGCATTCGTGAACGAGCGGCTTGGGATGTACCTCGAGCAGAATCCGCCTGTCGCCCGCCGGATCATTAACAAAGCCATTGAAGCGGCTCGCGCCCGTGAAGCGGCTCGCAAGGCGCGCGACCTCACGCGGCGCAAAGGCGCCATCGACGGCGGTGGATTGCCCGGCAAACTGGCTGACTGCAGCGAGCGCAATCCCGACCGGTGTGAACTCTATCTTGTTGAGGGAGAAAGTGCAGGCGGCACGGCGAAGCAAGGCCGCGATCGCCGTTTCCAGGCGATTCTTCCGCTCAAGGGCAAGATCCTGAACGTCGAAAAGGCGCGCTACGACAAGATGCTCGGCCACGAGGAAATTCGCGCCATGATCACGGCTCTTGGCACCGGCATCGGCAAGGATGACTTCGATGCTGCCAAGCTGCGCTACGGGAAGATCATTTTGATGACCGACGCCGATGTGGATGGCTCCCACATCCGCACGCTCTTGCTTACCTTTTTCTTCCGCCACATGACCGATCTCATTAAGCGCGACAACGTTTTTATCGCTCAGCCTCCGCTCTACAAGATCAAAAAGGGCCGTTTTGAGCAATACATCAAAAACGACCGTGACTTTGTAAAGGTGATGGTGAATCGCGCCGCGGAGGGGATGATCGTGCGCCATGGCGAATCTGCGGGACGCATTGAGGGCTCCGATCTCACCCGGTTCATGTCGACTCTGAACGAATATCTCGGCTTCGTCGAAAAGGTTGATAAACGCATCCGCAACGAGAAGCTGACGGAAATGCTCGCGCGTGCTGAGCTGACCCACCGCACCGATTTTGCCTCACAAAACGGGAAGCAGATTCCGGAAAAGCTCGCCGCTCTGCACAAGCAACTGATTGAGCAATCGGATGAATTGGGGATCAAGGTTGGCAAGCCCATCGAGGACGAGGAGCACCACACGTGGTCGCTGAGCTTCAAAGACGCTCAGGGTCAGGAGCGGCATATCGACTGGACTCTGGCTTCGAGCCCCGAGTTCCGCCAGATGATGTCGAAATATTCACTCATCAGGCAGTATCTTGAGCCGCCGTTCCTTGTCGAGTATGCCCCCAAGGCTGCAGCGGCTGCCGCTGAAGAAGAAGAAGAGGTTGAAGGCGCGGAGACGAAGGGCGAGGCAAAAGCCTCCGGTCGCGCGGCCCGCGCACCGCGCGAGCCAGTGGAGAAGCAGACGGCCCGCGAACTTTTTGCCTACATCGTGGAGCAGGGCAAGAAGGACTACCAGGTTCAGCGGTACAAGGGTCTGGGAGAAATGACTGCGGCGCAGCTTTGGGAAACGACGATGGATCCCGAGCGCCGTACGCTTCTCACCGTCAAGCTGGAGGACATTGCTGAAACCGAAGCCATCTTTACCACGCTGATGGGTGAGGACGTCGAATCGCGCCGAAAATTCATCGAGGACAATGCGCTCGACGTGAAGAACCTGGATATCTGATCCCAGAACCGTTCAATGGTCGGTCTCTGCTCCTCGCACTTGCCCACGCCCATTCGTTTTTACTGAGTACATGCGCGCATCAGCGGTTCCGATAATCGCATGCACGGCTGCGCCATCGTCCGGCGCAGAGGCCAGCCCGACGCTGATGCTCACTTTCAATTTGAGCCCGTTCTTCATTTGAAACTGCGTATTCATCAACCCTCGGTGCAAGTCGCGGATGTGCTCAAGCGCGGCTCCTGGGCCTGTTTCGGGCATCAGGATCACGAATTCGTCGCCGCCGTAGCGAAAACAAAAATCATGCCGCCGGCCCAACTCCTGCAGACGCCGTCCCGTGTTTGCCAACAACTCGCTGCCGATGAGGTGTCCATGCACATCGTTGACCAGCTTGAACCGGTCCAGGTCGAGAAACGCGAGGCTCAGTGGCAGCTTCAGCTTCTGCGATCGCTTCAATTCGCGCCCCAGTACGTCGTATAGGTGGCGAACATTGTAGAGCCCGGTGGTATCGTCGGAGATCGTCAGATGCTGAATGCGCGAAACATCGTGCGCGTTTTCAATGGCGATGGCGGCGTGATCGGCGAGAATGTGCAGGAAGGCGATCGTGTAATCCGACATTTCGGCGCGTGGATTCAGAATCTCGATTACGCCCTGGGTGCCCTTCCTCCCGCGCAAAGGCAACGCAATCAGCGAACGGACGCGCGGGAAACCGCCGGCATTTTGAGTCTTTACGCGCGGGTCGTCCAACCCTTCAGGCACGATAAGAGTTTCTCCGTGTTCGGCGACCCACCCCGCGGCGCCTTCACCAACCTTCACCCGCAAGCCGCGCAATGCATCCTGAGCGTGCCCCGCTGCGATGGCATAGTGAAGTTCCTGCCGATTCTCGTCGAGCATGAGGAGCGTCCACAACTCCGCGTCCACGATCCGCTCCATGTGTTCGAGGATGGTGCGCAGAATCGTGTCGAGGTCGAAGCTTGACGCGAGCGACCGCGCCAATCCGTGAAAAACAAGCAGATCAGCGAGCGGGATGCGGCCTTCCGTCTCGATTGGCATACCGAGGGCCCGTTTTGGGGGGAGTATCACACATATTCTGACACAGCAGCGTAGTCCGCAGGATGAAGGCCCAATCTTCAGGGCAGGCAAATAGCCTGCGGCGTCATCCCCCGATGTGCACCATGGAGCGGGAAGGCTTCAGAAAGCCCGGTTCGCCAATGTGATGACGCGCCTCTTTGCCCTGCACGGTGCGCACGATATATGCGCGAAGCTCCGCGACGGTTTCGCCCGTGCGCAAGCGTCCATAAAGGTCGTGCTCTACCTGAGAAAACAGGCATGTACGAATCTTTCCGTCGGATGTCAAACGCACCCGGCTGCAGGCGCCGCAGAATGCCTGGCTCACAGGTGCGATGATGCCGATTTCGCCCACGCCATCGGCGAAAGTGTAACGGCGCGCCGTCTCGCTGGGATCCCTCGCGGGAAGCTCGACTAGCGGCAGACTGCGGCCGATCCGCTCGACGATTTCCTTCAGAGTGACGACGATTTCGGGTGACCAAAGCCGGCCCTCTTCAAGTGGCATGAACTCGATAAACCGGACCACTACATTCTCTTCACGAGCCAATCGAGCGAATCCCTCGATCTGGTCGTCGTTAAACCCTCTGAGGAGTACGCAGTTGATTTTCAAGGGATTAAGCCCGGCGTCCCGCGCCGCACGAATGCCGGCGAGAACAGCCGAAAAGCTGCCCGGGACTCTTGTGATGCGCTCGAATGCCGGCGCGTCCACGGCATCCATGCTGACCGTGGCACGTTGGAGGCCAGCGGATTTGAGTGGAGACGCGAACGATTTGAGCAAATGGCCGTTGGTCGTCAGCGCTAGGTCCAGCGGCTGGCCTGCCGGCGTGCGCATCCGCGCCAGCTCCTGAACCAACTCGACGATGCCGCGCCGCAGCAGCGGCTCGCCCCCCGTGAGCCGGACTTTGGTGATGCCCAGGCTGACGAAAATCTCAATCAAGCTCACGTACTCTTCGATTTCCAGCTCCGGATACTGCGCTCCGCCTTCACCAGTTCGGCAATACACGCACTTGTAATTACAGCGGTCGGTAATGGAAACGCGCAGGTCGTGAATCACGCGCCCGTGACTATCGGTGAGCGGCGGGTGCAAAGTGGTCTCGGAGATAGCGGAAAGGGAAGCGGCAGCCATCGGCAACTTCAAGCCTATACCTTTTTCAGACTTGCTTGAAGAGCGCGGCGCCGGCGCTCCAAATCACTCGTCCCGCTTTCGCGAGCTTTAGCATGGAGAAGGGCGCGAGCCGGGGTTTGCGGCTTGTTGCTTCAGCGAGGCGGTCCTGAAGATGGCTGCGCCGGGTGCCAGACCTGTGGGAGCTTTGGATGACGCGAGCGCCGCACGTTCCGTGCGGCAGATGTTCGACTCGATTGCCCCGCGTTACGACCTTTTGAATCACCTGCTCTCGGCAAACGTTGACCGGTTGTGGTGGCGCCGCACTGCGCGATGCTTTCAAGCGGTTCTGGCCCGTCCCGAGGCGGCAATTCTCGATGTTTGTTGCGGAACCGGCGATTTGACGTTGGCCTTGCTGCAGTTGCGGCCTCAGGCGGCGCGCCCGATCTTGGCCGTGGATTTTGCGCACGCCATGCTGTGCCGCGGAGCGCAGAAGTTCGCCGGGATCTCGTCTGATGGGGTCAATGGAAGCGAGGCAGAGAATGTTGCGCCCCGCGTGATTCCGCTCGAAGCCGACGCACTGCAGCTTCCCCTTCGCGACACCTCAATCGATCTGATCGTTACTTCATTCGGATTCAGAAACCTGGCCAACTACGAGGCTGGACTGAGGGAATTCCACCGCGTTCTGAAACCCGGCGGGCAGCTGGGGATTCTCGAGTTTGGCGAGCCCGAGGGTTTGATCGGGGCCGTATACGGGATCTACTTCCGCCGCGTGCTGCCTGCAATCGGGAGAATGGTTTGCGGCAAGCCTGGGCCTTACAATTATTTGCCCAACTCTGTTGGTGCTTTTCCGCGGCCCGCTGCGCTGGTGGCAATGATGGAATCGTGCGGGTACGCGGACTGCAAGTGGCAACCGTTCACCTTTGGGATTGCCGGCCTGTACACCGCGCTGCGCCCCTTTTAGGCTGGAATGAGTGATGACTCCCACCGTGTCCCGTTCAAGGGGTGGCAGGCCTTCCGCGACGGCCCGGCCAGCGCTCTCGGCCGAAAAGCGCCGCGTGGCAAGCCGCTCGATGGCTGCTGCGGCCGTGATGACGCTGCTCAAACTTGGCGCCGGACTGCTGTCTGGCTCGTTGGGAGTGTTGTCTGACGCCGCGCATTCGGGTCTGGACCTCGCTGGGGCTGCGCTTACCTTCTTTTCCGTGAGCGTCAGTGACAAGCCCGCCGATGAGGATCACACTTACGGCCACGGGAAATTTGAGAATCTTTCCGCATTCGGCGAGGCGGGCCTGATGGCTGTCTCATGCGCATGGATCGTTGGGGAAGCGATCCGCCGCATCTTCTTCCGGCCGGTTGCGGTGCATCACGGCGTATGGCCGGTTGCGGTGCTACTCGCCTCAATTGCCGTAGATTTCTGGCGGTCACGGCAGCTCCGCGCAGTCGCTCTTCGTACTGGTTCGCCGGCGCTTGCTACTGACGCATTTCACTTTGCCTCTGACATTTGGGCCACTCTGGCAGTTTTGGCAGGCCTCGGCGCGACATGGGCGGGCGAGCGTTTCGGAATTTATACGCTTGGCTACGCAGATCCCCTCGCGGCAATCGTGGTTTCGATCATGATTCTGCGCATGACGATCCGCCTGGGCCATGAAGCCGTCGGCGCATTGATGGATGAGATCCCGGCCGAAACGCTGCGCCATTTGTTGCGCGAAGTGGAACGCGTGGAAGGAGTGCTTGCCGTGGAAAGGGCGCGCGTAAGGCGTGCAGGCGCGGGCTATTTTGCCGATCTGACGCTGGCGCTGCCACGCCGTTTCACCTTTGAACATACGGGCGAGCTGGTAGAAGCGGCGACAGCTGCAGTGCATCGCGTGCTGCCGAGCGCCGACGTCGTGATTCACACGAATCCGCGCGAGAGCCGCGCAGAAAGCATCTTCGACCGGGTTCGCGCCGTGGCTGCACGCCGCAACGTTTCGGTGCATGATTTGAGCATTCAATCGCATCACGGACGTTTGCAAGTCGAGCTCCATCTCGAAATCGAGGAGAACATGCGGCTCAGAGAGGCGCACAACTTCGTAACCTCGCTCGAAGCGGAGATACGGCGCAAGGTTCCCGAAATCGACTCCGTGCTCACGCACATCGAAAGCGAGCCGGCCACGATCGAGCAGCCCGCGGAAACCGAGCTGGAGGACCGAAAGCTAGAGGACGCGATGCGCTCGGCCGCAGCCGCGATTCCCGGCATTATCGACGTGCATGCGATTACCGTGGGGCGAACCGGCGAACACATCTCGGTCAGCTGCCACTGCACCCTGGCCGACGAACTGCCCATGCAACGCGTCCACGAATTGATCACCGAGCTGGAGGACCGATTCAAGCTGGAGTGTCCTGAAGTGTACCGGGTGACCATCCATCCCGAGCCGGTGACCGATAATACGCGGTAACAAAGCAGATTCTTTTTTCCGTGGCGAGCAGGAATTCATGAACCTCCGCAGCATTTCCAGTTTCTTCCGCGTTGCCCTTCTCATGCTGCTTCTGGTGACGGTTGCGCTGCTCGCGGCTACCGTCACCATGCACTTTGCGATTCATGGCGCCGAGGTCCAGGTGCCGGCACTCAAAGGCATGACGGTGGCCGATGCACGCAGCGTGACCTCAGGCCTGGGTCTGAATCTCGACGTGGACAATCGCTATTACTCGGGTGAGGTCGCTTCGGGGCATATCCTGACGCAGTCGCCTGCGCCAGGCACGGTGGTTCGGAGGGAGTGGCGGGTGCGGGTTGCTGAAAGTCTTGGGCCGCAAAGTGTCGACGTTCCCAATACCGTGGGCGCAAATGAGCGGGTAGCCGAACTGGAGTTACGTCGAGCCGGGCTCGAGGTTGGTGAGATTGCGCACCTGCCGACCGATGCGGCCCCAGAGGGAACGGTGCTGGCTCAGGATCCGCCCGCGCACGCACAGAGCATCGCACAGCCCAGCGTGAGCCTTTTGGTCGCCGCGCCCGGCGAGGAAAAGCCGGATGGGTATGTCATGCCGGACCTGACCGGATGGCCGGTAGTGAGCGCACAGGCGGCATTGGCCAAAGTGGGCATCAAGACGGCTGTGCCCATTTACGTGGACGTGCCCATCGCGCCAGTAGGCAGCGGCGATGCCGCACCGAAGTTGCCGGCCAGGCCGGGCGCCGTCCTAAGCCAAGTTCCGCTGCCCGGCTCACGAGTCGACCAGAGCACAGTTGTGAAACTGACCGTAGCAAAATGACTGAAACCAAGATTGATGGAGTGGCGACCGATGGGACTGAATGATGATTTGGACCGGATTGCGCTCGAAGAGCAGGAATTGCGATTGCAGCGTTTCGACACGGAAGTGGCCTGGGACCTGGGATCGCGCTTACGCGCGCTTGCAGTGGAGCGCGGGCTGAAGGTGGTGATCGATGTGCGCCGCTTCGGGCAGCCGTTGTTTTACGCCGCTCTCGAGGGCACAACACCCGACAACGCGGAATGGGTGCGGCGCAAAAGCAATGTGGTTGCGCGGTTTCATCGCAGTTCTTACGCCGTCGGACTGACGCAGAAGTTAAAGGGAACTACCCTGCTGGAACTCTACGGCCTGCCGCTTGCAGACTACATTGACCACGGCGGATCGTTCCCGCTGGCTGTTGAGGGAGCAGGCGTAGTGGGCAGCGTGACCGTCTCCGGCCTGCCTCAGCGCGATGACCATAGCCTGATTATCGAGGCGCTGTGCGCGATGCTGGGCCGCGACTACGCCAAACTGAGGCTCGAACCGGAGCCTGCTTGAGAAGCGGCGATTTCGCATCTGAATCACCCTGTGCGCTCGATGAGCGCGGCGAAGAAACCATCAATGGGCGTGTTCCCGGGCAAAAGGCGAAGCGCACCCTCCGTTGTGAGGCTCGCGCGCAGGTACCCAGATCCAGCCGGTGTCAGGATGCCGCTCCCTGCCAGAGACTCAATCTGCGCCGCCAGGGAAACCTGCCGCGCACTCGCATTTTGAGAGACCACTGCGGCAATGATCTGTTCATTTTCTTCCGGCTCCAGCGAACAGGTGGAATATAGGACCTGGCCGCCGGGCTTGACCGCGCGCATCGCAGCCCGGAGGATGGCGCGCTGGCGTTCGGCTTGCCGCGGCAGCTCGTCAAGCCGGAGCCGATGGCGAATTTCGGGATTGCGCCCCAGCGTACCGGTGCCGCTACACGGCACATCGGCCAGCACCAGATCAAACTCCGAATCGCTGTTCAAGGCAGTAGCGTCGGCGGGGCGGCATTCCACGTGATGTGAGTGCGCGGCAAGGCGCTTGCGCAACTCTGCGAGACGCCTGGAATTTGATTCGCAGGCGAGAATCTGCGCCTCAGGGTTGCGTTCGGCGAGGACAAGTGTCTTTCCGCCAGGCGCGGCACAGGCATCGAGGATTTTTTTCTGGTTTTGGCCCAACCCTATGGGGGAGCAAGAGGCCAACTCGCCAATCAACTGCGATCCTTCGTCCTGGATTCGCGCGTGGCCGGCGCGAAACGTCTCGGTCGCGGACACGTCACCGGAAATGACGGCTCGCGCGGCGTTGAGGAGCGTGCCGGGCTCGAGGCAAATGCCGGCCAGCGCAAGCTTGGCCTCATTGTCAGGGCCGGAAAGGCGCAGCGACAGCGCCGGCTGCGTTTGGCCATGGCGGCAAATCGCGCGGGCTGCTTCCCCTCCGTAGGCCTCAGTCCAGCGCTCCACCATCCACGCAGGATGCGCCTGCTCCGCCGCCAGGTCGGCACTCCCCTCATCCAAAGGGTCAAAGCGCGACGCGCTATCCGCCAGGCGGCGCAAAACAGCGTTTACCATGCCGGAAGCGAAACGATGCCCGGCTTGCTTTGTCAGTTCCACGCTTTCGTCGATTGCCGCATGGACCGGCACGCGATCGAGAAACATCAACTGAAAGGCGCCGAGGCGCAAAGCGATCAGCACCGGCGCATCGAGCTTCGCGTCAGGCCGTTTGAGAAGGCGGCGAAACTGTCGATCGATCGAGAGCTGCCAGCGAAGCACGCCGAGCACGAGCGCCGTGACGAGGTTGCGGTCGGCGCTTGAAAGCGAGCTCACCGCCTGACGCCGGAGCAATTCGTCTGAGTGGCCGCGCCCTTGCTCGACCGTTAGAAGAATGTCGAATGCCGCCCTGCGCGCCGGCGAAATCGCAGCCACGAGTCAGCCCAAACACTCGTCGGAGGCGAACGGGTTGCCGCGCAGGAATTCGGCAGCGGCCATGCGTTTTTTGCCTTCGAGTTGAACTTCGAGGAATTCGAGCCAGGTTTCGGCGGCGCATGCAGCCAGGATGCGGCCGCCGCGGGCGAGAATCCGGCCGGGGTCGGCTATGCCGAGTGAAGCCGTCTCTCCGGCGCGGGCGAGTTCCATGCGGTGGACGATAAATTTCGTTCCGCGAAGAAAGCTGAATGCGCCAGGCCAGGGCTGAAAACCGCGCCAGCGATTGTAAAGTTCCGTCGCCGAGCGGGCGGCAAAATCCATTTGGCCGTCCTCGCGGTTGAGCAGCGGGGCGAAGGTTGCTCCTTCGTGGTTTTGCGGTTGCGGACGGAGCGTCCCGTTGGCGAGACGGGCGAGTGTCTCTAACACCAGTGGCGCACCTCTTGCGGCCAGAATCGGAAACAGCTCTGCTGCCGTTTGCTCAGGCCCGATCTCCACAGTCTCCTGCATCAGAATCGGCCCAGTATCGAGACCCTCCTCGAGCAGCATGGTGGTGTTTCCGGTAAAGGCGTCCCCCATCGCCACGGCCCACTGAATCGGCGCCGCGCCGCGGTATTTCGGCAATAGCGAAGCGTGGAGGTTGATGCATCCAAGTCGCGGCAGGGCGAGCATCCAGGGCGGAATGATGCGGCCGTAGGCAACGACAACGATCGCGTCCGGCTTGAAGGCTTCAAGCTGGGAGCGGAATTCCGCGTTGCTGCGGATCTTTTCCGGTTGGATGAGATCAAGCCCTGCGGACAGAGCGGCTTGCTTCACCGGCGGCGCTGTGAGTCGCTGATCTCGGCCGGCGGGCCGGTCCGGTTGCGAGACGACGAGGGCTATTTGGTGGCCGGCGCCGCGGAGCGCCTCAAGCGTTGGCACGGCAAACTGCGGCGTGCCGCAAAAAACAAGATTCAGGACGCTCTCCGACTTCGCCATGACTGCATTACCACGTTCCCTCTTTCTGCATCTTGCGGATTTTGCGCACGTTCAGGCTCCGCTTGAGCGCACTCATTCGAAAGATGAACAGAATGCCGTCGAGGTGATCGATCTCATGCTGGAACGCGCGAGCAAGAAGCTCTTCGCCGTCCATCTCGAACCATTTGCCGAATTCGTCCTGGGCGCGAATGCGGACTTTCGCTGCGCGCGCGACCTTTTCGCGGATATCGGGAAAGCTCAAACAGCCCTCTTCTTCGTATTGTTTGCCCGCGCTCGAAATGACTTCGGGGTTAACCAGCACCAGCTTTTGCACGGGATCCTTGCCCTGGCTCAGATCGATCACCGTGATGCGCTTTGACACACCGACTTGCGGCGCAGCAAGGCCGATGCCCTGAGACGCATAAGTCGTCTCGAACATGTCGTTGACCAGTTTGCGCAGATCGTCGTCAAACTCAGTCACCGGCTCGCCAGGCTGCTCCAGCACTGGCTCAGGGTACTTGACTATTTTCAGAACCATGACTCCTGGTCAGAATCTCCTTATCTGTTCGATGTAACCGTCAAAGTTCCGTTTCAGCTCGCCGAGCGAGTCGCCTCCAAACTTTTGTTGCGCAAGATTGGCAATTACGAGCGCGACCATTGCTTCGCCTGCGACACCGGCAGCGGGCACGACGCAAATGTCGCTCCTTTCATAACTCGCGCTGGTGGGTTCGCGCGTGTCGAAGCGCACCGATGCCAGCGGCTGCCGCAACGTCGAGATCGGTTTCAGGTATCCGCGCACCACGATGTCCTCGCCATTGGAGACTCCGCCCTCGATGCCTCCCGCGTTGTTTTGCGGCCGCGTAAATCGCGTCGGGCGTCCGGGCGGATTCTCGGGAGCATAGTGAATGGGATCGTGCACTGCAGAGCCGAACGAAACGGCTGCCGCTACGCCGCGGCCAATCTCGACCGCCTTCACCGCCTGAAGGCTCATCACGGCCCAGGCCAGTTGTCCGTCCAGCCGCTCATCCCAGTTTGCGAACGTGCCGAGACCGGCGGGAACCCCGTGCGCCACCACTTCAAAGATCCCGTTGACGGTGTCGCCGGCTTGCGCCGCCTGGTCCACCTCGGTCTTCATCTGGGCTTCGGTTTCAGGGTCGACACAAGCGAGCACGACCTCACTCTTAGCGGCGAGCGCAGCAATTTCCTCCCAGCTTGGGTCCCGGTGCAACTCTGCGCTGCCGACGCGGATTACATGGCTGGCGATCTCGATGCCGAGCGTCCGCAGCATGAGCTTGGCAAAAGCCCCTGCGGCAACGCGCGCGGCAGATTCCCTTGCCGAAGCGCGCTCGAGCACATAGCGAGCGTCGGGAAAGTTGTATTTGAGCGCTCCGGCGAGGTCGGCGTGACCGGGACGCGGCGAAGCGACGGCACGATGCTTCGCCGGATCTCCGGTTTCGACCGGCAGCTTTTCCTGCCAGTTTTTCCAATCCCGATTGATCAGCTCGATTGCGATTGGCGATCCGATGGTCTTTCCGTGGCGCACTCCCGAGAGGATGTGGGCCTGATCGGATTCGATCTTCATGCGGCCACCGCGCCCGTAGCCCTGCTGGCGCCGCCACAACTCGCGGTTCACGAAGTCGAGGTCGACCGAAACGCCGGCGGGGATCCCGGATACGATGGCAAGCAGAGCTTCGCCGTGGGATTCTCCGGCGGTCGAAAAGCGGATCATACAGCTTCGATTGTAAATGTGCGTAAACCGCCGGACGCGGCGGACTTCTTACTGTCGCCTCACGCGCCGGGCTTCTGCACAGGCGACTGGCAAGCCTGGAGCCAACGCTCGAGAAAGATTCTCAACTCCGTTGGAGGCTGCAACCAAATGTCGGCCGCGCTCTCACGTTTTTCGCGTCTGACCAGGATGCCAAGCCCGCGCTTTTGGATGGCGCGAAATGCGGTTTCATCGGAAAGATCGTCACCCAGATAGGCCACGGGATGATAAGCGCCTCCCTTTGCCTCTTCGAGAAGTGCCCGGACCGCATCGCCCTTTTCAGGGCCGGCTCGCAACTCCAATCCCGCCTCGAATTCCAGCATGGTCAGGCCGTAGATTCGCGCCAGCGGCTCGAACAGCTCGCGCGTACGTCTTTCGATGACTTTCGCTTTTTGCGGGGGCACGCCGCGCCAATGCATCACCGCCGCGTTTGCCTTCTCTTCGAAAAACCCTCCCAGGGCGGCACGCCGAAGCTCGGCATTCAGTTCTTCCAGTTTGCCCTGCATGACAGGCGGCGTTTGCATCAGCTCGTGGCGCCCGTTGGCAAGCAGGCGCTCGGCGCCGTGCAGGCCCCAGACTTCGGGCGCGGGTTGAACCTGCAAGAGCGGCGCAATCTCCGCGGCCGGCCGGCCAGTGATGATTACAATGCGGGTTCGTCCTTCCTTTTGGATGTGCGTCAGCAACTCGCTTATGCCCGCCCAAGGCAGTGCCTGATAGCGGTCGACTCTGAAGGGCGCAAGGGTTCCGTCGTAATCCAGGAGCAATAAGGGACTGAGAGCTCCTGAGAAGCTGCCGAAAAAGCCGTCTAATTTTCTTTCAGTCTCGTTCGTCAACGGTTTCCCACTTTCACGCCGTTTGCTTTGTGGCCGTGCCGGTCGTTGCGTCTACGGAAGCCGGTCCACGGTTCGCCTCCGGGTCTTCAAGGCGTACATCGCGCAGGTCGCCCAGTGCTTTCGCCGCCCACAGGTAGATGTTGTATTCCATGACCTGGCGCCTCATGCGGCGCATTCGTTCACGTCGTTCCGCAGGGTTCATTTCGAGCCCGCTATGAATCGCGTCGGAGACTCCGGCGATATCGTAAGGATTCACGAGCAGCGCATCGCGCAGCTCGACGGCCGCACCGGTGAACTTGCTGAGCACCAACACTCCGTCTTCATCATCGCGTGCCGCTACAAACTCCTTGGCAACCAGATTCATCCCGTCGTGCAGCGAAGTGACCAGACAGAGATCTGCGGCCCGGTACCATCGCCGCACCTCATCGTGGTTGTGTTGTTCTTCAATGAGAATGATCGGTTTCCAGTGTGGCGTCTGATAGAGAGAATTGATTCGCTGTGCGGTTTCTTCAACGCGAACCCGCAAGTCGGCATAGCTGGCGATGCGCGTCCGGCTCGGCGCGGCGATCTGCACCATGGTGAGACGCTCACGGTACCAGGGGTGGTCCTCGAACAACTGCCCCATCGCTTCGAAACGTTCCACAATGCCTTTGGTGTAATCGAGACGATCGACGCCCAGCGCCAGACTTTCGGCGCGCACGCCGAATCTGCTCAACAAGCGCTCGCGTTCATCTGCGCGTTCAAGCTCCAGATCCTCGCCGATCGATGCAGTCGCCGGTTGTGCCATTCCGTCGAAGGCAACACTTACCGGATAGGGCCTGACCATGCTGGTGTGGCCGTGGCGCCGCACTGTCATATGCTCGCGGTCAGTACGCGACTCCATCACGCGGTCGACCGTTGCCAGGAAATTGTGGCAATGCAGCGGAATGTGAAAACCGATCAGATCCGCGCCCAATAATCCATCGAGCAACTCGGCCTGCCAGGGACAAATCCCGAATGCCTCCGGATTGGGCCAGGGAATATGCCAGAAGATGGCCACGCGTGCGTCTGGTCTGGCTCTCTTCACCAGTTGCGGGACCAGGGCCAGGTGATAGTCCTGGACAAAGACCACCGGCTCGTCGCTGTCTTGCATCTCTTCCAACAGGGCGTCAGCAAACTTCTGATTCACTTTCTGGTAGCACTCCCAGTCGCCAGCCCGAAACACAGGGCGTGTGTGCGCGATGTGGCACAAGGGCCAGAGGCCTTCATTCGAAAACCCCTCGTAATAGCGCGCTTCCTCTTCTTCTGAAAGCCAAACCCGGCGCAACGTATAGCGCGGTTCGTCGGGCGGGACGCGCAGGCGATCGAACTCATCCACGACTGTAGAGTCGGCATCGCCGCTGCCGTGGGCGACCCACACTCCATCGCAGGCGCGGAGAACGGGTTCGAGTGCGGTGACCAGACCGCTGGGAGGCACGACACAAGCAATCTGCCGCCCATGCCTTACGTGCATATAGGGCTCGCGGTTTGAAACCACGAAAATGCGGCTCGAGCCCGCGTGGTTCTGGATGTGCACAGCAAGGCGTTCGGCGGTCCAAAGGCGCTCGCCTGCCTCACGCAGACGGGCCTCTGCGGCCGCGGCAGCTCGTGCCGCCTTCAGGCTCTCGGCAATTGTCTCGACCTCGCGCGCCAGCGGAGAAAACAGTCCAAGATCCGGACTGGCACGACCGTCTGTCTTTTCCTCATGTCCGGCGCGAAGTTTGCGCAGCCGTTCGGCGACGCGGCTCATCGGCCGCAGCAAAAACCAGCGCACCATGGCCACCGTGATGGCAACAATAAGTATGACGAGCGCCACAATCCGCCAGAAACTGCGGCGCCAAAGCGCAAGACCTTCGGTCCTGATGTAGCTGGCGTCGACCACGATTGCCATGGCGCCTTCCAGCTGGTTTCCATTGTGGATTGGGGACGCCTGCTCAAGCCATTGCCAAGCCTTGACATGGCCGAAAACGTCAACCTGGGCACCCTTCTGCAGCGCTTTCTCGACGGCGCTGTGAGCCAATGCCTGCATTACCTCTGGCGGGCCGCTGCCGGCCATGAATTGTCCGTGGCTGTCGTAGAATGCGAGCGCTAATGCGCCTGTTCCGGATTTCAGCAGCTCGGTCAAACCTGGCAGGACTTTGGGATCGCCGGTCTGGAAGGCATTTTCGACGTCCGGTTCGATGGTCCGTCCCATCCAGGTGGTGCGCCGCTCCAGGTCCTCGCGCAAAATGTGCCGGTGGGCCAGGACATCAAAATATGTGGAGGCGACAGAGACAAGAATGACGCTCGCGATCAGAGCAAGGATCAGCCGCACGCGAAAAAGATGCATCACGCCTCCCGATGTACGGTTGGATGCTTCCCGGAGACAATTCAGTGACTTGGAAGACGCGACTGAAGCCGCGTTTTTGAGGTTTCTTATTGAGAGACGGGCACTTGTGCGCTCTCGAAAATCTCCCGATTTTGTGGACATCGGCCCGTCGCGAGGCCCGCCAAACGGGAAGATGAACTCGGGGTTCAGGTTCCGTCTGCGGCTTCTCCGTGCGCTATTCTGTCCCTTGGAACAGAGCAAAGCCTTCGCTTTTTAGTCCGGCCACTTATGGCATTTAACGCGATCGACCGAACTGCCAAACAAATCGTGCTCACGGTCCAGGAATACTCCCTGTTCGCCTGGAGTGCGCTGCTCGATCTTTTTCGCCCGCCCATCTACTGGACTGATTTTCTCATTCAGTGCGATATCATCGGCTTCGGTTCGATTCCGATCGTCATCCTATCGGGCTTCTTTACCGGAGGAGTGCTCGCCCTTCAGTCTGCCGCTACCCTTTCAGCTTTCGGGGCTGCAGCGGTCACCGGCCAATTCGTGAGCCTGACCATGGTCCGGGAACTAGGAGCAGTGCTTACAGGCATTATGGTCTCGGGGCGGAACGCATCCTCGATCGCGAGCGAGCTCGGTTCCATGGTTGTCACCGAACAGATCGACGCCATGCGGGCCCTCGGCGTCGATCCCATGCGCAAACTGGTTACCCCGCGCATTTTTGCCAGTATCACGATGCTTCTGATGCTCACCATTGTGGCAGACGCCTTCGGAATTGCGGGTGGCGCCGCCGTGACGGTGTTCCTGAACCATCAAAACGGCACACAATATTTCCACATGGCGTATGAACGCCTCCGTTATCCCGACATTATCCAGGGGCTCGTGAAGCCGCTTTTCTTTGGGTACATTCTGGGATCGATTGGATGCTTTTATGGAATGCGGACGACGGGCGGAACCGAAGGCGTCGGCCGCTCCACGATTGATGCAGTAGTCATTTCATCCGTGCTGATTATTTTTGTTGATTTTCTCATTACCCACGTGCTCCTTAGCATCTTCGCCTGATGACTGACTCGTACGCTGCCATGTCTTCATCCCCGGCTCCGGCTCCGGCCGAACGGCCGGTCGTTTGCCTCCACGAGATATCTGTAGCGTTTGACGGGCCGCCGGTGCTGAAAGAAATCTCCTTCTCTGTGGCGCCTGCCGAAACGCGAATCCTCCTGGGGCCAGCGGGTGTCGGCAAGAGCGTCCTGCTCAAAGCAATTATTGGACTGATTCGCCCGCAGAACGGGAGTGTCGAGCTCTTTGGAGAAGACATTACGCTGATGCCCGAAGAAAACCTCTTCCCTTTGCGTGCTCGCACGGGATTTGTCTTTCAGGAGGGAGCGCTGTTCGATTCGCTCACTGTGCGAGACAATATCGCCTATCAGCTCATTCAGGAGCACGTTTCCGATGAGGAGATCGACGCTCGGGTCCACGAAGCATTGAAGTTTGTCGGCCTGGAGCAGACCTTCAGCCTGTTTCCTACTGCCCTTTCCGGCGGGATGAAGCGGCGAGTCGCCATTGCGCGCGCTCTTATCCACAGTCCTGAATTGATCCTCTACGATTCGCCGACCGGAGGGCTCGACCCTGTCACCTCGAACACGATCATCGAACTGATCGCCAAACAACGGGATGTTCATTCAACCCCTGCATTATTGGTGACTCATCGCCTCCAGGACGCCTTTTCACTCTGCGATCACCGGTTCGATCCTGAGCAAGACCGTATGGTCCCGCTTCCTGAAGGCCAGTTCAATCGCAACACCACTTTCCTGATGCTGGAGGAGGGCCGATTGATTTTCGACGGCTCCCTTCACGAAATTGTGCACAGCCAGAACACGTTTGTTCGCGAATTCCTGAAGTAAAACACGTCCAGGCGCTGCAGAGCATTCCTGCCAGGCTCCTGGAACGCTACAATTTCATCCGTGACGAGTCTCTTTGATCTCTACAAAATTGGTGTTGGCCCCTCAAGCTCGCACACCATGGGACCGATGCGTGCCGCCTGCCGTTTTGCCCGGGAACTTGCGCCACCATTGCTTTCGCAAGTGGCCCGCGTTCAGGCCGATCTCTATGGGTCGTTGGCTCTGACCGGAATGGGCCACGCGACGGATCGCGCTCTCCTGCTCGGGCTAGCGGGAAATGAGCCGGCGGGGATTGACCCGGCAACCATTGAATCGACCGTGGCACAAATCCGGGCATCGAAATGCATTCGCCTGGCCGGGACGCAGGCGGTTGCATTCGACGAGCCGCGTGATCTTGTTTTTCACCGTGACCAGATGTTTCCGCCGGGCGCGCGCACGCAGCATCCCAACGGGCTCCGCCTGACTGCTTTCGATCCTTCAAACTCAGTTCTCTGCCAACGCACTTTCTTTTCTATTGGCGGAGGATTTATCGCCGAAGACGGGGAAAGCGAAAAGCCCGGTGACAAGCCGGAGCCGCACATTCCATATCCGTTTCATAGCGCCGCGGAACTGCTTGATGTGGCCCATGCGCAATCTCTCAGCATCGATGCCGTCATGCTGGCTAATGAGTGCGGGCGCATGCAGGCGCTTGACCCAGGTTTGCCGGTTGCAGAAATCGAGCGGAGAGTCCGTGCGGGAATTGAGAAGATTTGGCAGACGATGCAATCGTGCGTCGAACGCGGCATCGCGACGGAGGGAATTCTTCCCGGCGGGCTCAACGTCCGCCGGCGCGCACACCGCCTGTCAGAGCGTCTCAAATCCAGAGATTCGGGAAGCGGACCGGGAGATCCTCTCGCGCCCCTCGACTGGGTGACGGTGTATGCGATGGCTGTGAACGAGGAGAACGCGGGCGGCGGGCGCGTGGTGACCGCGCCCACCAACGGCGCTGCCGGCGTGATTCCCGCCGTGGGCCTGTACTACCGAAATTTCATTCCCGAGTCGTCAGCGGACGGCATCACGCGCTTTTTCCTCACTTCGGCGGCGATCGGCGTACTTTACAAGGAAAATGCGTCGATCAGCGGCGCAGAAGTGGGATGCCAGGGCGAGGTCGGTGTGGCTTGCTCCATGGCTGCGGCAGGCCTCACAGCGGCCCTTGGCGGGAACAACGGGCAGGTGGAGCACGCGGCGGAAATCGCCATGGAGCACAACCTGGGAATGACCTGCGATCCGATCGGCGGCCTCGTGCAGATTCCGTGCATTGAACGCAACGCGATGGGTGCGGTGAAAGCGGTGCAAGCATCGCGTCTCGCTTTGAACGAGCCGGAAGCGCACAAAGTTTCACTCGACCAGGTCATTCGCACCATGTATCTCACCGGTCTTGATATGCAATCGCGCTACAAAGAAACCAGCCTGGCTGGGCTCGCGCTGAATGTGATTGAGTGCTGATTGCAGGATGGAGAGGTATGAGTGTTGTGTCGTTCACCGCAGCCATCGCGCGCACCGTCGAGTGCGATCTGAGAGGAGTGGATTTCTCATCGCGGACTTTCAGTTTCGGCTCGAGCATCGTCTGAGAGGCGACTTCGCCCCCGACCCATTGTTGATCTTTTTTTCACTCTCGTGTCGTTTTTTCCTTGACATCGATGCTTGAGGAATCTATACATTCTTCAACTGCAATTAAATTTGCAGAACTCGATGCAACCCATCGAAAAGGGAGAATAGGAAAATGGCAACGAAAAAGAAGCCAGCGAAGAAGGCCGCCAAGAAGCCGGCGAAGAAGGCCGCGAAGAAAAAGTAGCGGACGCACAACCCAAATGGCAACACTCAAGGGGAACGCTCAAAGCGTTCCCCTTGGTGTTTTGGAGGAAGGCTGGGGATATCGAGTGCGCGACATCGGTGAACAACCGCTGATCTCGCTGAAACCAGCATGAATCAAGGCGATTCGTTACTTTGTTCCGATCGCAATCATTTTTGGACAGCGTAGACTGTTTGAAAGAATCTCACGCTCCACTGTCATGACTCATCGCCGCTGGATCGCCGAACATTGGGACGAAGCAACCGCCACGATCGTCGATGGCCAGGCCGAACATCTCGCGCGCGTCTTACGCGCGCATCCTGGAATGGAAGCCGACGTGGTCGCCGGCGGCCGGGTTTTTCACGCCGAGGTCGCCGCCGTTACTCTGAACGGGGAGAGGAGCGAAGTCCGCTTCAATCTCGTCGCGGAGCTTCAAGCCGACCCTGCGCTACCCGTTACGTTGGTACTCGCCATTTACAAGTTCGATCACTTCGAATGGGCACTTGAAAAGGCTACCGAGCTCGGGGTTGCAGCCGTTATTCCCGTCATTGCGCGACGGACTGAGAAGCGGCTGGCACAGGCGGCCGAGAAGCGCGCAGAGCGTTGGCGCCGGATCGTCCATGAGGCGGCGAAGCAAGCGCGCCGCTCCGATGTGCCGCTCGTTCACGATCCTCAATTGCTGGCCGCGCGTGTGCGCAGCGCGTCTGCTTCGACGCGCATCGTGCTTGCCGAGCAGGAGCGCACGACGACGCTGCGCAGCGCCATCGACGAAGCCATCAAAGGTGCCAAGAACCAAATGCCGGCGCTCGAAATCGCCGTTGGTCCCGAAGGCGGATGGGCTCCCGACGAGGAAGCCTTCTTTGATGCCAATGGCTGGCGGGCTGTATCGATTGGCCCACGCATTCTGCGCGCCGAGACTGCTGCCATCGCCGCGCTGGCTATCGTCGCATCGAGCCTGGAATAATCTGTCGATTCCATTTGGGCCGGCAATCCATCTCAATCCGCAATACGTTGTGGAAAAGAAGGGGCGAATTCTTCTTGCCGGTCTTTAGATATGCGCGTAGCGAATCAGCAGGCCCGCGAGCGCCGCGCCGCCCAGATCGCCGACAATCGGAATCCACGCATAGCTCCAGTTCGATCCGCCTTTGCCGGGTATCGGCAAAATTGCGTGCATGATTCGCGGTCCGAGATCGCGCGCCGGGTTAATGGCATATCCCGTCGTTCCGCCCAGCGAAAGTCCGATGCCCCACACCAGGCTCGCCACGAGCCACGGACCTAATCCCGCCGCAGGACCATTCATCGCCACGCCGCGTGAAAAGATCGCTGCCACGACGACCACCAGCGTCGCCGTCCCCACCATTTCGCTGAAGATATTCGCCAATGGGCTGCGCACCGCTGCATTGGTACAGAAAACTCCGAGCTTGGCTGCGGGATCGGGCGTGAGCCGCCAGTGCGGCGCGTAGTGCAGAGCTACCAGCGCGGCGCCGCTCATTGCGCCCAATAGCTGCGCCGACCAGTACATCATCAGTTGTCCGAAATTTCCGGTCGTGACGGCGGCCGCCAGGGTGATTGCCGGGTTCAGGTTGGCGCCTGAGCTTCCGAACGCCTGCGCGACCATTACGCCGCAAAGCACTGCCAGCGCCCAACCCGTGGTAATGACCATCCAACCGGAATCGGCCGCATACGACTTGCGCAGGATCACGCCGGCGCAAACACCATCGCCAAGCAGCACAAGGACCAGCGTGCCCATGAACTCTCCCAACCAGATTGAATGCATCTAAGCTTCCTCGTAGGGCTCTTTCTGGCCTTCGCGCGAGCTGATTGGCAGGACGTCGAAGTGAACAGAAAGGGAATTTACGGAACCCAAGCATTCTTACCTGCCGGGCCGTCGTTCGCCAAGCCGCCGGGAGAAGCGATGATTAGAATCTGCTGCGTGACATCCGGAGTGATGCGCCGTCAGCTAGAAATTCAGCGGGAGAATTCATGACGCAGGCGATCTTTGTTGGTCTTTCGACCATAGACGTGGTTTATAGCGTAGATAAGTTTCCTGCGCTGAATACGAAGGTGGCCGCGCGAAGCCAGGAAGTCTTTGTCGGCGGACCAGCTTCGAATGCGTCGATCACGTTCGCTCATCTGGGTGGCAAGCCCACGTTGGTCACGACTGTCGGGCGCCATCCACTTTCGCATATGGTTCGCGAAGAACTTCAGAGGCATTCCATCAGGCTCATCGATTTGAACCCGAAATTCGATGAAGTACCTGTCATCTCATCGGTCACTGTTGACGGCAAGGGGCATCGCGATGTTGTCTCGGCGAATGCGAGCCGCGTGCCAACGCTTTCTGCCGACGTCGATACCGACCTTTGCCGGCGGGCGCGCATTGTGATGGTCGACGGGCATTACATGGATGCGTGCCAGGCTTGGGCACAGGCAGCTGGCGCCCACAAGATCCCCGTCGTCTTTGATGGCGGGAGTTGGAAAGAAGGTACTGGCGAGCTTCTCAAAAGTGTCCACACTGCCATCTGTTCCGCGGATTTTCTTCCGCCGGGTTGCAAGTCGCGCAACGACGTCATTGAATTCCTGAAAAGTTCAGGTGTCACGAGCATCGCTATCACCGACGGCGCCGATCCGATCCAGTTTTCGTCTGGGGCCATTGCAGGAACGCTGCGCGTTCCTCCAGTTGATGTGGTCGACACCATGGGCGCTGGAGACGTGTTTCACGGCGCTTTTTGCTACTTCACGTCGATTGGGTGCGGCTTTGTTGAGGCGCTCACGGAAGCAGCTGGCATCGCCACGGAATCGTGCCGATACCGCGGGCCCCGCGAATGGATGAAGGCTGCCCCTGCAGCGAGTCTGGCGTTGCCCGCGTGATTCCATCGGCACGGAGCTCTTCTCACGGACTGGGAGCCGGGACCGTTCCTTCGTACTTTGCCCAATGGCTAATCAGTTCAGCGACCACCGGGTGCCCCACGCGATACGCCGCTTCGAGCGACGGCAGAAAAGCGGCATACTCACCCACCCGTTGCTTGGCCAGGCTCTCCGCGGCAGTCAGTCCCTGTGGCTGCCGGTCGTAGTTGCTCACCGTCCTGAGGACCATCACTCGATTCAGATCTACGCGGCCGGCGCCTGCCAGATCACTTAGTGATCGCAGCGTCCCCGAGTCTTCCATGGCCGTTGTCATCAACACGCCCTTTCCGCCGGTGAAATACCGCATCCACTCTGCGGCCCATGCATCCATCAGCTTGCCGTGCCAGAAGGTCGATGACGAAATCTCGTCGCCGATGGTTACGAACGGCGGTCGTTGCGCGGCATCGCCGTCAAAATGGCTGCGAATCTCTTCCAACTTGTCCGAGTCCTCGAGCGGCGTTGTGCGGGTCAGCCCGAAAGCCCATTCTGCCAGGGTCTGATTCAGTTCAAACACTTGTCCATCCAGAGGCTCTGCGGGCATTTCAAATGGCGCTTTCTTTCGTAGCGGAAGGTAGCCTGTCGACCAATCGGGCGGAATCTCTCTCGCGTCGATCTCGTATCCAAGATCGCCGTCCACGACCCAACGCGCCCACGCCGCCGATCCCAGCGAGATCCGGTCCGGAGATCCTCCGGCGATGCCGGCGATCAGCCAATAGGCGTGACTGAAGTCGAATCGAGGGTCTAGCCCAACCGCCATCGTCGTCGCGGCGGCACGCGCAGTTCCGCGGCCGGTGAGGATAGCCATCTCGCCCTGATCGTTCATCCGCACCGAGTGATATGCAGCCGGTATCTCGAATACGCGATTCAAATGGTCGCGCTCCACCCAGTACTGCAATTCGCCGGGCTGATCGCCGGTATCGGCGCCTACCTCGAACATGGCTACGACCACCACTTTTACCGGTATGGGGCGCTGCCTGGCCGTCGCTGTCGCTGAGGCAGTGACTGCAAGCGCGAGAAAGAGGCAGCGAAACCGATTGCATCGTTTCATTGATTGCGATACTAACCGAGTGTGACCATCGAGGAGAAAAATCACAGTCAACTTTCGATTGTGCGCGCTACCATGGACAGCATCGGGAGGTCGTGGGTGTGTGCAGAGCAATCGGAGCGATTCTTCGAGTGGCGGTTGGGTTGGCCAGTGTGACGGGAGTGGGAGCGCAAACGGCCCAACAGGGGTCCCCAGGCCACTGGGCGATCGTGGTGCATGGCGGCGCCGGCGACATCGAACGCGCAAGACTCGGCGCTCAGGGCGATGCGAACTATCGTGCCGCTCTCGCTCAGGTGGTGGAGGCGGGCGCGAAGGTTCTCGATCAAGGCGGCACTTCGCTCGACGCGGTCGAGGCGGCCATCCGCGTGCTTGAAGACAATCCGTTGTTCAATGCCGCACGTGGAGCGGTCTTTACGGCCGAGGGTAAAACGGAGCTTGACGCCGCGATCATGGACGGCGCGACGATGCGCGCCGGATCCGTGGCCGACGTGACGCACACACGCTATCCCATCACTTTGGCGCGCTCCGTTATGGAGAAGACTCCCTATGTTTTGCTCGTGGGTTCGGGCGCGGATGCCTACTCTCTGCAGGCTGGCATGGAGCAAGCCGAGCCGAGCTATTTCTTTACCGAGAGCCGCTGGCAGTCCCTGGTCAGGCAGCTTCAAAAAGAGGGCAAGCCTGTGCCGCCGCGCCCCGCCGGCGCGCCTCCGCCGGGCGAGGTCGTGCCCACCGCGCAGTTGGAGGAATCAGATGGGACGCATCGCTACGGGACCGTCGGAGTAGTCGCACTGGACCGTAAGGGCAATGTGGCTGCGGGTACCTCAACCGGCGGATTGCAGGGCAAAATGCCGGGGCGCGTTGGCGACTCGCCGATCATCGGCGCGGGCACTTATGCTTCCAATCAATCCTGCGCCGTTTCAGGCACCGGCGTCGGCGAGTTCTTCATCCGATACACTGTGGCGCGCGAAATTTGCGCGCTTGTCCAATACAAAGGAATAGCCCTGCAGCAAGCCGCCGACGAAGTCATTCAAAAAAGGCTGGCGTCAATTCATGGCGATGGCGGCGTGATTGCCATCGCCCCCGATGGCCAGCTTGGCTGGAGCTTCAATAC
>Ga0187783_10000700_pt1 | contig 24487 bp, 18 predicted proteins | sample 1015_SJ02_MP02_2_FD_132471 | JGI IMG/M metagenome (GOLD analysis project Ga0187783, IMG submission 132471) | Tropical peat soil microbial communities from peatlands in Department of Meta, Colombia - 1015_SJ02_MP02_20_MG | ecosystem: Environmental > Terrestrial > Soil > Wetlands > Peat | place...
CAGCCAGGGCCCAGGCTTGGCGGCGCTGCGCGCGGCCCGTAGCACCAAGGAAGAGCGCGTTCTGCGCTTTGGACATCCGGCCGCGGCGGTCTGGGTCAAAGGGCGCCCGCATGTCGCCGAGCTTGTCGAGAGGCGTCTATTCGACGAGGGCTGGCACGTGCAACTTGTTGCCCCGAACGATTTCCTTGCGCACGAGCTCGTCACAGTGGCGAAGGCTTATCGCTCCTCCGGACTCATCACCGTTTTCAGTCCGCTCGACGACGGAACCAACCAGAAGCAGGTCGTGCGCGCAATTTATGGTCCCGAATCCTTCTTCGCGGTCAATATTGACGACGATACCGACGAGCAAGCCGTTGATCGCATCATGCACGTTCTTCGGAAGTGGCGTGACAAGCACTCCGATCAAGAGAAGGGCAATTCATGAGCGAGCCGTTGGTCGCCGAACAACTGGAGACCCTTTCTGCGGATGAATTGATCGACCGTCTGCTCGAAGAACATGTGTTCGCGGGCGAGCGAGGCGCCCCGTGCATTACCTGCAGCTTCCAGGCGGAAGACATGATCGTGCTGGATCTCTTGCTGCAGCGCCTTCCGAAAATTCCCGTGCTTTTTCTGGATACCGGCTATCACTTTTCCGAGACCTACGCTTACCGCGATCGAATCGCGAAAGCCTGGAATCTGAATCTCCAAAATCTTGCGGCGAAGCAATCCGTTGCCGGCCAGGAAGCGCAGTTTGGAATCCTCAACCAGACCGATCCTTCGCGCTGCTGCCACCTGCGCAAGGTCGAGCCGCTCTTTGCGGCGCTGCAGAACTTCGACGTGTGGTTCACGGGACTGCGCCGCGAACAATCGCCTACGCGCAAGAATCTGAAAATCACCGAGCGTCATCAGCTTCCGAGCGGCAAGACGCTCCTTAAAGTGAGCCCGCTCGCATCTTGGACCTGGGACCAGGTCTGGAAGTACACGAAGGATCACAGCATCGACTACCTGCCGCTGTACGACTTCGGCTATCTCAGCATCGGCTGCGAGCCCTGCACTGCCGTTCCACAACTTGGTGGCGATTCTCGCTCAGGCCGATGGGGCGGACGCAAACTCGAGTGCGGCATCCACACAGAATCGAAACGAGCTGACTGATGGAATTTCTGATCGGATTCTTGATCGCGCTCGCGGTGGGTTTGACGGGGATAGGAGGCGGCAGCTTCACCGTTCCCGCGCTGGTGCTGCTTGTTGGCTTGCCGGCAGGCGCCGCCGTTGGAACTGCTTTCGTTTTCGCTGGGGTGCTGCGCCTGATTGCCTCTCCATTCTATTTGGTGGGAAAGCATGTGCATGGCCGCTATCTCTGGCTGCTCTTGCAAGGCGCGATACCCGGCCTGCTGATTGGCACCTACATTCTGCGGGTGCTCAGCACACACGCGAGCAGCCCTATCGTGATCATCCTGCTCGGTCTCCTGCTAACGGCGTCCTCGAGCCTCACCTTCACGCCGCGCATACAGTACCAGAGCTTCGCGCAGAAGAATTCGCGCTGGCTGCCTTGGCTGGCGTTGCCGATTGGAGTGGAGGCGGGATTTTCGTCCGCGGGCGCGGGCGCGCTTGGGACCGTGCTGCTGCTAAACTATTCGGAGATGACGCCGCCGGAAGTTGTTGGCACTGACATTCTCTTCGGCCTCGTCCTCGCCGTGATTGGCAGCGCGTTTCACTGGCAATTTGGCTCCATCAGCGGACCAGTGCTGGCAAAGATTCTGGCCGGCGGAATTCCTGGCGTTTTACTCGGCTGCATCTTCGCGCGCAAGGTTCCCGCCCGCAAGTTGAAATACGCGATCGCCGTGGTCGCGATTTTCGCGGGATTGCAGCTCGTTTACAGCGGCTCGCATTCCCTTTTCGAGAAGCATGCGACTACTCACGCCGCGGGCCGCGACGTCACCCATGCCGCTCCCAAAGCTCCCGCGAATTAACTTTATTCAGCTCGCATACATCCGTTAATTTCGGCGCGTTGAAAATTTGGCTAGATATCGAATCCGAGTTGGAGTCGCGCGGCTTCGGACATCATTGAGGGGTTCCACTGCGGTTCGAAAACAATTTCCACGTTTACTTGTTTCACTTCCGGCAACGCCTGCAGTTTGCTTTCGACGTCAGCTTTCAGGACGTTACCCATACCGCAGCCAGGGGCGGTCATCGACATTTTGATGTCGATGCGTTTGCCATCGGGCTCCAATGGCGTGGTGATACAGGAATAAATGAGACCGAGATCCGCGATGTTGACCGGAATTTCCGGATCATAGACGGTTTTCAGCTGATCCCACACAAGCTGCTCGCTGAATGCGCGCTGCTCGGCCGGATTCGCGACGGGCGCGGGCGGAGTCAAACCGAGCGCGTCAGCGTCCTTCACGTCCACGCGGAACATTCCATACGGTCCCGTGATCGTGTAACTGCTGCCGAGGAACGCGGCAATGGTGACGATGGTTCCGGCGGGGAGTTCGCTTTGAACTCCGCTCGGAATCTCGATCACTTTGCAATCGCGTCTTAATGTGGCTGCTTGCGTGGACATCGGATTTCTCGTGAGATGCTATTCGGTAGTCGCTTCTTTTTCGCCTTCGAGCGCGGCATGCACCGTGTGCCACGCGAGGGTCGCGCATTTCACACGAACCGGAAATTCGGAAACCCCGGAAAACACGGCCAATTTTCCCAGTTCCTCCGCGTCTTGCGCGGGCGCCCGTCCCGTAACGAGACCGTGAAAGCGCTCGAAAATTTTTTCGGCTTCGGCTTTGGTTTTGCCTTTTAGGACTTGGGTCATCATCGAGGCAGACGCCTTCGAAATGGCGCAGCCTGCGCCTTGAAAGCTTACGTCGCGGATCGAATCGCCTTCCATATTCAGGTACACCGTAAAGCGGTCCCCGCAAAGCGGGTTGTAGCCTTCGGCGGTGTGATCCGCGGGACTCAGCTCGCGGAAATTGCGCGGCGATTTGCTGTGCTCGAGGATCACGTCCTGATAGAGATCGCGCAAGTCGGCCATCAGGCGAAAACCTCCGTCACCTTTTCGATGCCGCGAGCCAGCGCGTCGGCTTCGGCGCGCGTGTTATAGAGCGCAAAGGAGGCGCGGGCCGTCGCCGGAATGTCGAAGCGCTGCATCACGGGCTGGGAACAGTGATGGCCGGTGCGAATGGCGATGCCTTCCTGGTCCAGAATGGTGCCGATGTCGTGCGGGTGGACGCCTTCGATGATGAAGGACAGCACTCCGGATTTCTCTTTCGCGGTTCCGATAATGCGGACGCCCGGTATCGAGGAGATTGCGTCGGTGGCATACGTGAGGACATCGTGCTCGTGCGCTTCGACGTTCTCCATTCCCAGGTTCATCAAATATTTCAACGCTTCGCCCAGGCCAATCCCTCCCGAAATATCGGGTGTGCCCGCTTCGAACTTGTAAGGAGGCTTGTTATATGTGGTCTTTTCGAAGGTGACAGAACTGATCATGTCGCCGCCGCCTTGATAGGGCGGCATCGCGTCGAGCAGCGCGGCTTTTCCATAAAGGACGCCACTGCCGGTAGGACCGAACACTTTGTGGCCGGAGAAGGCGTAGAAGTCGCAATCGAGCGCCTGGACGTCCGCTTTCATGTGCGGCACGGCTTGTGCGCCATCGATCAGCACCGGTACATTCCGGCTATGCGCCATTTCGACGATTTGCTTCACCGGATTGACGGAGCCGAGCGCATTGGAGACCTGCGTAACGGCGACAATCTTCGTTCGCGGCGAAAGCAGGCTTTCGAACCTGTCCATTTCGAGCTCGCCGTCGCCATTGATCGGCGCGGCCACGAGCTTCGCACCCTTGTCGATACAGAGAAGCTGCCAGGGAACGATGTTCGAATGGTGCTCCATGCCCGTGATCAGGATTTCGTCACCAGCGCCCACGCGGGTGCGCCCGAACGTGGAGGCAACGAGGTTGATACCCTCCGTGGCGCCGCGCACGAAGACAATTTCGTTGTGCGACTTCGCGTTGAGGAACTGCTGAACGACTTCCCGGGCGGCTTCATAGTCGGCAGTAGCCCGTTCGGAGAGGTAGTGAACGCCGCGGTGAATATTGGAATTCTCGCGCTCGTAATAACGACTGATCGCGTCGATCACGACCCGAGGCTTCTGGGATGTAGCGGCGTTATCGAGGTAGACGAGCGGCTTTCCGTAAACGAGTTGACGCAGGATGGGAAAATCAGCGCGAACCTTTTCCACGTCGAGGTGCGCTGCTCGACTCGGCGCCGCCTGCGGATTCGATTCGACCCTTTTGGCCGGCGAATTCATCGGGCTTCTCCACCGGCGGCGTGTTCAGCGCGCTCGGGCATCCGAGGTGCGCTGGCAATGCTCGCCAAGGACTGGCCGATCAGATTCTCAACGTATGCGCGAGCCGGGCCGTCTTTCATGCGATCGAGGCACTCGTTGGCGAAGGCGAGAAGCAGGAGGCGGCGCGCGGAAGGTTCGTCGATGCCGCGCGAACGCAAATAGAAGAGCGCATTTTCCTCGATCTGGCCGATGGTCGCTCCGTGGGTACACTTCACGTCGTCGGCATAAATTTCGAGTTGAGGCTTGGTGTCGATCTGCGCGCTATCAGACAGCAGCAGATTGCGGTTCGTCTGCTTCGCGTCCGTTTTTTGCGCGTCCTTGTGGACGATGATTCGGCCGTGGAAGACGCCGTGCGCCCGGCCGTCAAGAATTCCGTTATAAAACTGGCGGCTGCTGCAGTGCGGGCTGGCGTGTTCGACGAGCATGTAATTGTCGAGATGCTGGCGTTCGCTGCCGATGAAAAGGCCATTGATCAGGCACTCGCCGCCTTCGCCCGCGAGCACTGGATGAACATTGTTACGAACCAACGCGCCTCCAACGAGCACCGAGTGGGAAGCAATATCGGCAGCGCGGCCCTGCTGAATGCGAAGCGTTGAAACATTGAAGGCCTGTTTGTGTTCGCGCTCGATCATGTAATGCGAAATCACGGAGTGGTCACCGGCAACAAGTTCTGTGACAACGTTGCTGAGAGCCGCACCGCTGCCAGACCCAAGTGAAACGTAGTCCTCGATGATGGTGGCCTGACTATTTTCCTCGGCAACGATCAGGTTGCGAGGGTGGCTCACCACAGGGAACTCGTGAGCGGTCGAAACGAAGAGCAAATAGATCGGCTGCTCGGCGATCACGCCCTTGGAAATGTGAACGTAGGCGCCGTCTTCAATAAACGCGGTGTTCAGGGCGCCGAAGGCGTCACGCTGAAGGTCCAGATAATGGCCGAGATGACCTTCGACAGCACCCGGATTTCGCGCCAGTTCGGAGGCAAGGTTAGAGATCGTGATTCCGGTGGCCGCCTGAGCGACGGAAGAAAGCGAGGGAACAAGGCGTCCATCAACAAAGACCAAGCGACAGGCAGCGCCCGGCACGGCGAACTGGTCGATGTCGGCCGCTAGGGGCAGGGAGTGGCCATTGCGGACAAGGCGAAACGGCGTTTGCACAATCGGCAGAGGGTTCGTGAAGCGCCAGTCTTCGTCGCGAATCGTCGGAAAGCCAGTTTGGGCGAAGCGCGCAAAGCCATCTTGACGGAGTTTGCGCAGCCAGGATGGTTCGCGGCCGTTGGCAAGCCTCTCGAGCCCGCTGAAGCTTTCCTCGTAGTTTCGAATTGATTGTGATGCCGCAGCCAAAGTACCTGCCCCCATGGAGACTTATGCCCGAGCGGCGGTTTCGAGGCCGCCGTAGCCCTGTTCTTCGAGGCGCAACGCCAACTCCGGGCCGCCGGAACGGACGATGCGGCCGTCGACCAGCACGTGCACGCGATCGGGAACGATGTAGTTGAGCAGCCGCTGATAGTGCGTCACGACGAGCATAGCGCGGTCCGGGCTGCGCATGGCATTGACGCCATTGGCGACTATTTTCAGCGCGTCGATGTCGAGTCCTGAATCTGTCTCATCGAGGATGGCGAGCTTGGGTTCGAGCACCGCCATCTGCAGGATTTCATTGCGTTTCTTCTCGCCGCCCGAAAATGCCTCGTTCACGGAGCGATTCAAAAGCTTATCGTCCATCTCGAGCAGCTTCAGTTTTTCTCGAAGCTTGGGGAGAAAATCCATCGCGTCCATCTCTTCCTGGCCACGATATTTGCGAATGGCATTGAGTGCCGACCGCAGGAAATAGGCGTTGCTGATTCCAGGAATTTCGACCGGGTACTGGAACGCAAGGAAGAGCCCCTCGCAGGCGGCCTCTTCCGGTTTCATGGCCAGTAGGTCCTTGCCATTGAATAGAGCTTCGCCGCCGATGATCTCGTAGCTTTCGCGACGGGCCAGCACCTGGGCGAGCGTGCTCTTCCCCGACCCATTGGGGCCCATAATTGAGTGCACTTCGCCCGCGTTCAGTGTCAGGGTGACACCTTTGAGGATTTCGCGGTCGTCAACTTTGACGCGCAACCCCTTTATTTCGAGCAAACTCATTCGGTTCCTTCCCTTTGCCGCAACCTAAATCGATGCCGGAGGAGCTAACGCCAACCCCACGGTTTATGTCCGATTAGAATGTGCACCAACCTATTGTTTTCAGCGACTTACAGCGAATTTTAATCGGCAGCATGTACGATTAGAACTGCACAACATTGCAGTCTGGCGCTATCCGACACTCCCTTCCAGGCTCACGCTCAGCAGCTTCTGCGCTTCGACCGCGAACTCCATTGGCAGCTCCCGGAAGACCCGTTTGCAGAAGCCATTGACGATCATCGATACGGCATCCTCGGCCGTCAGGCCACGCTGGCGGAGGTAGAACATCTGGTCCTCGCCGATTTTCGACGTGGAGGCTTCGTGCTCCATCCTGGCCGTCGAGTTCTTGACTTCGATATACGGAAATGTGTGGGCGCCACATTTGTCGCCAATCAAGAGGGAATCGCACTGGGTGTAGTTCCTGGCGCCGGTCGCTTCCTTCAGGATCTTCACCTGGCCGCGATAGGTGTTCTGGCCGTGACCGGCGGAGATACCCTTCGAGACGATCGTGCTCTTCGTGTTCTTGCCCATGTGGATCATCTTGGTACCGGTGTCGGCCTGCTGGTAGTTGTTGGTCAGCGCGACCGAATAGAATTCGCCAACGGAGTTTTCACCCTGAAGGATGCAGCTAGGGTATTTCCAGGTGATCGCCGAGCCGGTCTCGACCTGAGTCCAGGAAATCTTGGAATTCTTACCGAGGCACTTGCCGCGCTTGGTGACGAAGTTGTAGATCCCGCCCTTGCCGTTCTTGTCTCCGGGATACCAATTCTGCACGGTCGAATACTTGATCTGGGCGTCGTCGAGCGCAATCAATTCGACAACGGCGGCGTGCAGCTGATTCTCGTCGCGAATCGGGGCAGTGCAGCCCTCGAGGTAGCTGACATAGGCGCCCTCGTCAGCAACGATCAAGGTGCGCTCGAACTGACCGGTTTCGGCGGCATTGATTCGGAAGTAGGTGGAGAGCTCCATTGGGCAGCGCACGCCTTTGGGTACGTAGACGAAGGAGCCATCGCTGAAGACGGCGGCGTTGAGCGCGGCGAAGAAATTGTCGGTGTAGGGCACGACAGACCCGAGATATTTTTTCACGAGGTCGGGGTGCTTCTGCACGGCCTCAGAAAACGAGCAGAAAATGATGCCGAGCTCGCTAAGCTTTTCCTTGAAGGTGGTGGCAACGGAGACGCTGTCGAAAACGGCGTCAACGGCGACGCCCGCGAGCATTTTCTGCTCGGCAAGCGGAATGCCGAGCTTTTCGTAGGTGCGAAGAAGCTCGGGATCAAGCTCGTCGAGGCTCTTGAGATTGGGCTTCTGCTTGGGCGCAGAGTAATAAACGATGTCCTGGTAGTCGATCGGGCCGTATTTGATATTGGCCCACTTCGGCTCGGCATCTTTCTTCTCGAGCGATTCCCAATAGCGGTAGGCTTTGAGCCTCCATTGGAGCATGAACTCGGGCTCATTTTTCTTAGTCGAAATCAGGCGAATGATGTCCTCGTTCAAGCCCTTCGGTGCACGGTCCTCGCCGATATCGGTGACGAAGCCCCACTTGTATTCCCGTTGCGCGAGTTCGCGGATCGCGTCGGTGTTCGAACTCATTGAACTCTCCCGGAGGATGCGATCATGGGCACAATCTGGCCGTGCGCGTCCTTGATGTTGGTAAGGTGCAGCGGCTGGATGAGGTCGGATAACATGACTTTTTCCAGAACGCCGCGCACGGCGCGATTGATGATCTGTTGATTGTTTTTGATCGGGCAGCAGGACTCGATGTTGCAGAGGCCGGTCACATCGGTGCTGCATTCGGTGAGGGCCATCGGCCCTTCGATGGCGGCGACGATGTCGATGATGGAGATTTCGTGCGGATCCCGCGCGAGCAGGTAGCCGCCTTTGATGCCGCGGTGAGACGTGAGCAGCCCACTGCCGAGAAGCTGCTTCAGGACTTTGCTAACGGTGGCGAGGGGAAGCTTGGACTCGACTGCAAGATCGCGGGCGGTGCGCAAGGGTACGCCTTGCCCGCGCGCCATGCAGGTCATCAGGACTAGCCCGTAATCTGTTAATTTGCCAAGCCTTACCACGCCCTAACCCCTTGAATGCCCAGTGCGTTGCATACAGCACTAAATCAGTACAGTTTCATTCTAACAATGGGGAAGGTGGGTTGCAAGGGTGGATTGCTCGGGAGCCTCGTTTTTTGACAGAGGCGCGAGGGGCCCATCGAAAAGATTTAGGAGGGATTCGTCAGTCCGCTGAGCGTCCCTCGGAATGACGACTTCACGCGACGGATTGACGAGCGCAGATGGCGCTGGCAGGGCGAAGTGGACCGTTCGCTCTGGTGCAGAGGTTGGATTCGATTACAATGGCGCGCTTGGACTCGACTAGCAGAGGCAGCGAGCGCGGCCGGCCCGCGGCGGGCACCGCGGGAGGGCGCGAGGGTGTGCACGTCGGGAGAGCCGTAGGCGCGACTACGGCGGCGTACATCGAGGCAGGGACGGGCGCGTTCTGGGGAGCGAGTTTAGCGCTGTTTTCGGCGGCGTTTTCGACGTTTGCGCTGCTCTATTGCATCCAGCCGCTGTTGCCAGTGCTCGCGCGTGTGTTTCGCGTCAGTCCCACGGTGAGCAGTCTTTCACTTTCGATTCCAAGCGCGGGGATCGGAATCGGGATCGTATTGGCAAGCAGCGTTTCGGAGGTGACCGGGCGAAAGACGATCATGTTCTGGTCGCTCGCGGTTTCGTCGGTGCTGACGTTGGTGGCCGCGGTTGCGCCGACTTGGACTTTGTTCTTGAGTGCGCGGGCGCTGACGGGGCTGGCGTTGAGCGGGCTGCCAGCTGTGGCCATGGCGTACGTGAGCGAGGAGTTTCATCCGAAGGCGAGTGGGCTGGCGATGGGACTCTACATCGGCGGAACGGGGCTGGGCGGAATGACGGGGCGATTGGTGGCCGGATTCTTGACCGATGCTTTCTCATGGCGAGCGGCAGTCGGGGTGATCGGGGCGATCGGTCTGCTTTCGTGCGTTCTGTTCTGGCTGTTCTTGCCGGCGTCGCGACATTTTGTTGCGCATGAGCCGGCAGTGTCGAAATTGGTGGAGACAGGGGCGAGGCACCTGAAGGATCCCGGGCTGCTGCGGCTTTATTGCGTGGGATTTTTGATCATGGGCGCAAATGTGTCGTTGTTTAACTACATTGGATTTCGGTTGGTGGAGCCGCCGTATCGGCTGAGCCAGTCGGCGGTCGGGCTGGTGTTTCTGGTGTATTTGCTGGGGGTGGCGAGCTCGCCGTGGTCGGGGGCGATGGCGGGACGGAGGAGCTCGAGCGAAGTGCTGCTGCTGACGCTGACGATTCTGCTTGGCGGCGTGGTCGTGTCGCTGGCGCAGCCACTGTGGATTGTGATCGCGGCGTTTGGTGCGATTTCGTTTGGATTTTTCGGCGCGCACACGGTGGCGAGCGCGTGGATCGGACGACGCGCGCGGGAAGGGAAGGCGCTGGCGAGTTCGCTCTACTTATTTTTTTACTACGCGGGCGCGAGCGTTCTGGGGACCGCGACGGGCAAAGCGTGGACGGAGATTGGTTGGATTGGCGTGGCGGCGTCGATTGCAGCGGCTATAGTGGTTGCACTGATCGTGTCGTGGTCGCTGCGGGGGCTGCCGGGAGTCGAGCAGGCGGTTGAGCCGGATCTGGCGCACAGCGACGAATTCTTCTAGCTGGCGTGAGTCATAGACTCGCGTTGGAAGCAGAGGGATTCTTCGCTCGACTTTGTCGAGCTCCCATCGACAGGCGTCTCAGGGCAAGCAGAATGACGACACGCGTCCCAGGTTGAGTCACGAATCGGAGGAATATCAGCTGCGATTACTGGTTTTTGCTGAGGCGGCGGAAGTAGTCGGCGACAGAATCCTGGTAGCCGTCGGGAACAACCATTGGGCTGCTGCTGCGAATGTCGCCAGAGCCTTCGTCGAGCTTGCGGCGGAGCTGCAACTCGAGGTTGTTGACCTCGTCGAGAACCTGATTGTGAAGTTGCTCGAGCAGCGCGGGATTGCCGGGGAAGCGCTTGGGATCAAGGCGCTGCATTTCCTGGATCAGCTGCTGCAGTTCGCGCTGCGTCTCGGGATCGCTGCCAAAATCCTGGCGGAGTTGATTTAGATTGCCCATGCTTTGCTGGAACGTGCGCTCGGGATCGGGCGGAAGCTGCGAATAATTCGGTCCGGTAGGCGCGGGCAGCTTCGAGTTGTTGCCCGTGTCAATCCACCAACCGGCGCGGCCGCCGCCGGCGCGCTGTCCGCCGGTGTAGTAGCCATCATCGCGATAACCATTGTCGAGGGCGCCGCCGAGCGTGCCGTTTGCAGGGCCTGCATTTGGTCCGGCTTCACGACCGATCTGGCCCAGCTGAGCCTCGCGATCGCCCTGTCCGGGCTGGGCGGAATTGCCGCGCTGGCCCGCTTGCGCGCCGCGTTCGCCGAGATCGCGAGTGAGAGATTCCATCTGGTCGCGGAGGCGATCGACGCGATCGAGCGCGGTCTGCGAATCCTGCTGTTGGTCGGGGCCGACAGTTTTCTGCGCGTCGCGCAACTGATCCGTAAGGTGCTGGAGATCGGAGGAAAGCTGCGGCTCGGTCGAGCGGGAATTGGGGTCGATGGTGCGACGGAGCCAATCAGCGCTTCGTTGGAGACGCGTTTGAGTGTCGTTGCCGTCGAGATCGCCGAGCGCGTCGCGAAGTTTTGTTGCGGTGGCACGCTGTGTAGAGGCGAGGTCACGCGCTGCGTTTCGCATTTGCATTTCGAGGCGCGCGAGGTCATCGGCAAGATGCTGGCGATCCTGAGCCAGGGCCTGCGCCTGATTCCAGGTGTCTTGCGGAGACTGCCCGCCCTGCTCGGAAGATTCCTCCTCCGAGAGCAAGCGGCGCATGCGATCGTACTGTTCGCGCTGAGCAGCGGCGATGCGATCAGCTTCCTGAGTCATGGAATCGAGCTGGCCTGAGGCTTGCTGGCGCTGCATGCCATTCAGCAGGTTGGTGGCCTGACGCAGGCGATCGGCGGCACTGCGCGCGTCGGCATTGTCTTGCTGCGAAGCGGCGCGGCGCATGTCGTCGTCGGCGCGCCGAAGCTGATCGAGCGCCTGTTGCATGCGTTGATCGGAACTGCCCTGCGAATCGCCGCGGGATGACGATGCGGAATTTTGTCCCGAAGATTGCGGGCCGCCTGCCGATTGGCCGTTGGGCGAATTGGCGCCCTGCTGAGCTTGAGTCAGCTGCTGCATTTCCTGCTGCAACTGCTCTTCCTGGCGGCGCAGCATTTCCTGCTGCCAACGCTGCTCAAAACTCTGGCCGTTGTCTCTGCGCTGTTCGGCCAATTCCTGTTGGCGGCGCGCAAGTTCGTCGAGTTTCTTCAAGGCCTCGTCGATTTGCTTGGCGCGCTGATCGGCGGAAGAGGCGGTCTGAGCGGTTTCGTACTGATTTTTCTGCGTGTCGAGCTCGAGATCGAAAAGGCTCGCAAGGTCGCGGCCCGCGCCGCCTCCGCCCGCGCCGCCGGCGTTGCCGAAGGCGACTTGAATCTGGCGGAAAGTGGCTTCAGCTTGCAGCAAGTGTTGCAGAGCTTTTTGTTCGTTCGGGAGCGCCTCGCTCCATTTCTGACCACCGAGCTTCTGGGCGGCCGGGTTCATCGCCGCGGCAGCCGCAGCCATGTCCTTCTGGAAGCCACTGAATTCTTCATTTTGTTCGTTCAGCTCGCGCATTTGCAGGCGGCCAGCGAGGGCAAGCGCCTGATCGCGAAGTTTGGACTGAACTTCGGAGAGGAACTTGGCGTTTTCGGCGGCTCGCTGAGACGCAGCGGATTTATCGAGCGCCTGTTTCCAAGTGGAGGCAATGATCTCTTTTTCGCGCTCTGAGATATCGTTCTGATCCATCTGGCCGCCACCGCCGCCTCCGCCAGGCGATTGCTGCGATTGGGCGAATTCGCGCTCGAACGGATCGGCCTGGATGAAATACATGTCCGTGTGAGCTTCAGCGTGCGGATCTTTGGCAGACGCGTAGTAGCTGACGATATCGCCCGGCGTCATTTTTAAGTTTTCGAAATAGAGCACGGTCGAGCCGTCGGCTTCTTTCCGGCCCTTTTGGTTCAGGAGATTGACTGTTTGTTCGGGCGCGCCGTTGACCGAGTAGTGAAGGACGAGATCGTTGACGCCGAACTGGTCCGACGCTTTCACGGCGATGGTGACTTCTTCGATGGGGCTCGCACGGTAATCCGGGCTCGGACGCACGACTTGAATTTCGGGCGGATTCGCTTTGTTGGCTTCGATAAAGAAATCTTCCGAGAGGCGGACAGGCTGGCCTTCATCCACGGCAGCTACGTGATAGGCGCCATCTTTGTCCATCGCGATCGTGCCGGAATAGCGATTCCCCTGGCCGCCCGCGAGCAGAATCTTCTGCCCGTTGTCGAGGACGAGAATGCCGTCACGCATAGGGCGGTCAGTGACGATGTCGAGATCGGCGTGCGTACCTTCAACGGCCTGGAGATCACCGCCGTGCTCTTCAACTACGTTCTTCATGCCGGTCCAGGAGGGATAGCGGTAGGTTACGCGGATTTGCTTGATGCCCGGCAGATCGACGACGCGGAGATTGTAATGTCGCGAGCGAACCGAGCCGGCCTGGACGTAGTATTCGACGCCTTCCGGCAGTCCGGCAAAAACGAACTGGAAGCCAGAGCCGCCCAGTTGGGGTTGCATCGTGACTTGTTCCCATTTCGAGGCACTGTGATAGCGGGCGTAGAGGCGAACCTTTTCGGGCATGATTCCGATGGGCTCAGCAGTGACGAGTTGGTCGGAATTGCGGCGCACGGAGGCGTCGCCGGGCGTGACACGGATGTCGTAGAACTGCACGGCGCCGACGCGAGGTCCCGCCCAGAGAAGCGATGCTCCGTAGCCGAGATAGCCCGGGCCCGCGACGATCATCCAGACGAGCACGCCGAGCGAGGCGAAACCGACTCCGAGCGAGACAAGCAGCTTTGTATCGGGGACGAGGCGCTTGGGCTCGGATTCGCGGGCAATTTGAAGCGTGTCGGCAGCGAGCAATTCGATGAAGGGCTCGCGGTTGTCGGGATCGCGCTCCGCGAAGGTGACGAGGCGCTGCTTAAATTTCGGGAACGCCGTTTCCGCTTTTCCTGCGGCATGGCGACGACTGAGCGCGAGCAGCGGAATTACCAAGCCGAACGCGATGGCGATTGCGAGCGTCAGCAAAAGCACGAAGCGTGTGCCGGAGACGCTCCAGGAGGAGAAGGCGAAGGCGTTGGCGATCAGAACGAGGATGACAGTGGCGGCGAGCGCGGCCGATGTGAGGATCGCGGCGCCGCGAACGGCAGCGGTGAGGCGCAGGCGTCGCTCCAATTGCGTGAGATAGGAGTTGAGCTCAATTCGCGCGCTCATGAATCCTCCTGCCGGATGCCCAGGTGGCGGTCCGCAACCCAGGATTCCGCGACGGCCGCTGCCAACACCAACAGCATAACGTACCACCAGAGGCTATAGGGTTTGTTTTTATCCTGGGGATCATCGACGGCCGCAAGCGCGGAAGCCGTGCTATTGCCGCGGTTGCCGGTCCAGAGGGCGAGAGCATCGTCGGGAATGATGGTGAGGTCGGATTCGCGGCGGTCGGCGTTAACGCCGATCACGTCCTGGCGACCGTTGGCGAGGCGCAACTGGTAAAAGCCGGCGCGAGTCAGCTGAAACGTTTGGGCGGTCGTCGCTTCTTTCAGCGAAAGGGGACGGCGGCCGTCAGGATCGATCACTTCCACGCCGACAGCCTGCTCTTTGGCGGTGCGCAGTTGAAGGAATGAATCGACGAGACGCGAGCCGGAGCGGCGTTCGGTGCCAGAGAGGTAGAAGGCGGTCTGTTCGACGAACGGGACGAAATCGGGATGGAGCGGGAAATCGTTGGTGACATTGTCGAGGCCGGAATCGAGCAGCAACACGCGACCTTCCCCAATCTGCTTGTCGAGCAGGAGAGGCGTCTGATCGCTGAGGCGGGCGACGACGCGAGAGCCGGACTCGTCGGCGGCGACCGCAAAATAGAATTTCACGTCGGACCAGCGGTCGGCTTTGGCAACGGATGGATATGCGGGATCGGTATCGCCGACGGTGAGATAGCGGCCGCCGCTCGAGTAATAGTGAGTATTCAAGATGTTCGCGCCGAAGATGGGAATGCGTGAAGCGCGACCGGTTGCGGTGCCGGCGGCGATCAAAACACTGCCGCCGCCGCGGACGTAGCGCATCAGGTTGTTGTCCAAAGGCGATGGAAGCGACGGAACGTCTGAAAGAACGACGAAGGCATATTTGGACGGCTGGATGTTGGCGGCTTGATCGACCGAGACGCTGTCCATGGTGAACGCGGACTCGGCAGCGGCGGATAGGGCGGCGCCAAAGTAGAGAGGCGAGCGCTTGTCGCCGGAGGCGTGGAGGAACAGGACCTGACGCGGGTCAGAGCGCTCGACGGCGAAGAGGCTCGTGTCGTCCGCTGGAAGCGAATCGGCGGAATCGATGCGCACTTCGCAGCGGCTGAAGCCATAAGGCACATCGAGCGAATCGAATTGGGCGCTGGCACGACCGTTGGCGGGCACGTCTATTTTTTTGGTGGCAATTGTTTTGCCGTTGACAAGAAGCGAAACGGTACGCGAGGCAGCCGGAGTGGCGTAACCCGCAATCACCGCTTTCACGCGCGCTTTCTTGGGATCCCACACCTGGCCCGGTGCATCGACGCTTTCGACTGCCCAGTTGGCCTCGGTGTTCTTCGTCACGGGATGCAGGACGAGCGAGACATTGCCTGGCATGGCCAGGTCTCCGAAGTTCGGGGGCTCGCTCGACTTCTGCATATCACTGAATAGATGCAACTCGATGGGAGTGGGTACACTTGCCGCGAGAGCCCGAATCGCACGGGCCAGTTCACCGAAACTGCTGCGGGAATCGCCCGGCGCAATGCTTTCGACTGCCGAGCGCAGAGCGACGGAATCCTGGATGGGCTGGGTGGTCGCCTGAAGCTGCGAGCCGAGGATCATCACTTGAGCGTGCTCTGCCGGCAGGCGCGACGCGAGCACGGATTCTGCTTCACGTTTGGCGTCAGCGAGGCGCGAGCCGGCGCGCATGCTGAACGAGTTGTCGATCACGAGCAGCAAGAGCTTGTCGCTGGACATGCTGGCGGCGGGCCGACGGATGAACGGATCGGCAAAGGTGAGCACCAGCAGGAAAAGAAGCGCGAGGCGAAGTGCGAGCAAGACCAGGTAGCGCAGCCGCCGGTGTCGAATCGAGCTCTGCATGCGCTGCTCGAAAAACATCAACGAGCTGAACGGCTGCGGATTCGTCGTGTGGCGGCGAAGCAGGTGGAGATAGATTGGCACTCCCAATGCCACCGCGCCGGCCAGGAACCATGGAGCCAGGAAACCCACTCAGTTTCTCCCCTGACGAATCGTGAGGTACTCGGCGAGCGCACTATCGAGCGGGCGATCTGTCGAGAGCAGGAAATAATCCATGCCCGCGCCCTGGACGCGATCGCGGAGCTCGGCGATATGCGCGTCCATCTTGGCGCGATATTCGTTGTGCGCGTATTCGGGGGTGACTTCGAGGCGTTGCTTGGTTTCGAGGTCGACGAGGATGGCCGGCTCGCTGAGGTCCGGGCGAATTTCTTTGGGATCGAGCACGTGGAAGAAGACCACTTCGTTGCCGTGAAAACGGAGAGGTTCGATCGTGCGCACGATGGTCGCAGGAGACTCGAAGAAATCGGAGATGACCAACACCAACCCGCGGCGACGGAGAAATTGCTGGAAATGGCCGAGGGGCTTGGCGTAATCGGTGCGCGCGCGAGGCTCGACGAGTTCGAGACCGCTGAGCAATCGGTGCAACTGCCCCTGACGCGTGGACGGGCGAATGTAGTTGCGAACTTCGTCGTCAAAAACGATCAGGCCGGCGGCATCGCGCTGATTCTGAATGGCGAGATAGAAAAGCGACGCAGCGATGAAGCGCGCGTAGTCCATTTTGGTGATGCTGTGGGAGGTGAAATTCATCGAATTGCTGGCGTCGAGGAGCACGGTAAGCAGGCTGTTGGTCTCGCCGCGATAGCGCTTGAGATAGGCGCGCTCGGTGCGGGCGAAAACGTTCCAGTCGACGTGGCGCAGATCGTCGCCCGGCGTGTAGGCGCGGTACTCGGCGAATTCCTGGCTAAATCCGAAATCAGGCGAACGGTGCAGTCCGGCGACGAAGCCGTCGACGACCGTCTTCGCGACCAGATCGAGGCCGGAGATGCGGGCGAGAACCGCGGGGTCGAGAAAACGCTGCACGTCAGGCACCCTCGGGAGGCGGCACCTGCCTGAGCAGGCGGCGCAAGATTTCGTCGGAGTCGATGCGATCCGATTCCGCGTGGAAATTGAGCAGGATGCGGTGACGAAGCACGGGAATCGCGACGGCGGTGAGGTCCTCGTAAGCGACGTGGTAGCGGCGGTGCGAGAGCGCGCGCGCCTTGGAGGCGAGCACGATGTATTGCGCGGCGCGGACGCTGGCTCCGTAGTTGACGTATTTCTTCACGAAGTCGGGCGCGAGGCCGCTGTTGTGGCGCGTGGCGCGCACGAAATTCACGACGTAGGCAGCGAGCGATTCGGCGATGGGGACCATGCGCACGAGCTGCTGAAAGTCGAGGATTTCCTCGGCGTTCGTGACCGCCTGAACCTGGGCGACGTGCGTCGTGGTGGTGAGATCGACGACTTTGATTTCATCGGCGGCGCTCAAGTAATCGAGAACGATGTTGAAGAGGAAGCGGTCGAGCTGCGCTTCGGGCAGCGGGTAGGTGCCTTCGAGCTCGATGGGATTTTGCGTGGCGAGGACGAAAAAAGGCGTCGGAAGCTTGTAATGATTACCCCGCACGGTGCAGGAAAGTTCCTGCATCGCTTCAAGCAGCGCGGATTGCGTCTTGGGCGGCGTGCGATTGATTTCGTCGGCGAGAAGAATGTTGCCGAAGATGGGGCCGGGCACGAAGGTCCAGCGACGATGGCCGGTGGTGGGATCTTCCTCGATGATGTCCGTGCCAGTAATATCCGACGGCATCAGGTCCGGGGTGAATTGGATACGCTTGAAAATGAGGCCGAGGGTTTGCGCGATGGTGCGGACCATGAGCGTCTTGGCGGTGCCGGGCAAGCCAGTGATCAGGCAATGGCCGCCGACGAAAAGGGCGGTGAGAATTTCGTCGAGAACTTCATCCTGTCCAACGATGACCTGCCGGACCTGAGAAAGAATGCCTTCGCGCACGGATTGAAAGCGATCGATGCGCTTTTTGAGTTCGATGGAGTTGAGATTGGTTTCGGCGGCGGTGGCCATCATTGTTTCCCTTTCTCGGGGGATTGGAGCTGCAAGAGCAGTTTTTGAGCCGGACGATAATCCGGAGCGGCTTCGAGAGCCTGCAAGACATTATCCTCGGCTTTGTCGCGCTGACCGTCGTCAAAATAGGCCTGGGCGAGATCGAATTCGGCGGAGGCTTTGTCGAGCGGATGCATGGCGACGACGGCGGAGTATTCACGGATCGCACTTTGGTAATTGTGCTGCGTGAGCCAGAGATTGCCGAGCGTGCGGTGGAGATCTTCATCGACGGGGTAGATATAGTTGATGCGCTCGAGAGTGGCGGCAGCTTCTTTATCGTTTCCGAGGCCCTGCTCGAGCGAAGCTAATTCCTTCAGCGTACTCGGATCGCGCCCGCCGGCTTTTTCATATTGGGTGAGCACAGCGGCGGCTGCAGATTTGTCGCCCTTGGCGATGTCGGCTTCGGCGACGAATTGGTAGGCGTTCGCGTCGTAGATGTACTGCGGATACATTTGAATGATTTGGGGACCTTCTTTGAGCACGGCGTCGTAATCGCGATTGCGCGACTGCTGGACGAGATCCTTCAGGCGCGCGCTCCAGTCGGCGAAATTCGCGGCGATCTTGCCGTCGCTTTGGTACAGCCAATCCTGGAATTGCTGATCGAATTGGGACGCGGCCACGCCGAGGTCTTTTTGTATCACCAGGGGAGTTGTCGTTGGTTGTGCGAAGGAGTGGACCATGTCGAGCAGCTTGTCCGCTCCCCAGCGGTCTTGGATGTAGTCACAGATGCGCCCAGCTTCGTAATAGGAAACGATCACTTGGGTCGCATATTGAGGGCGCACAAAACCGCGATCGAGCTGCTCGACGGGAAGCAATTTTTTGTCATGCAGCGCGGCGAGAATGTCCGGTGTGATGGGGTCGCCCCATTCGGACGAGGCTTGCGTTTCTTCGTGGACGGCGAGGCCTTCGGTGAACCACCGCGGCACGCGATGATTCGTGGCAGTGAGAATGTAGACGTGGCTCATCTCGTGCCACAGAGTACTGCCCCAGTTGAAGTCGCCGGGCTTGCGGCCCGACGGGCTGTCCATCGCGACGACGTGACCGAACGTGACGCCGAGCGCACCGAGACCGGGCATGCCCATGGTGCGAACGGCAAAGTCCTCATGATCGGGGTAAAGTTCGACTTGAACCGGGCCATCCAGCTTCATTTGATATTTCTTTTCGTAGGTGGCCATGGCGCGCTTCGCAAGGTCTTCCACGTACGGGCGCAACAGGTCGGCCTCCTTTTTATTCAGCTTGAGAATTACTGTGTCGTCGCGATAGGTGACGAAATTCTTGTAGCTATCGAGCAAACGAAGGCTGTTGACGGTGGCTTGGTTGCGGTAGCCGTTTTCGTAGCAAATTTCGAGTTGCTTGCGCGGTTCGTCTTCCTGGCCGAGGCGCATCAAGTTGAGGCCGAGATCGGAGCGCGCGGACCAAAGCTGAGGGTCGACTTCAATTGCTTTGCGATCGTAGGTGATGGCGTCCTCGTAGCGGTAGTTGAGGACGAGGTGATGCGCAACAATCGCGTACGCTTCGCCGTAATGCGGATTGATCGCGCTGATTTTATCGAACCACGAATCAGGCGAGCGATCGGCGAGGACTTCGACAGCGGCATGCACCGCCATCGCATCCAGCGCGTCGGGAGAAAGGTTGATGGCCGAATCGGCTTCGCGAACGGCTTGTGCGGTATCGGAATCTTCGAGCGCAAGAGTCGCCATCAGTTCGTGGGCAGGAACGAGCTTTGGATCGAGTTCAAGGGCTTTCGAATCCCACATGATGGCCTGGTCATCGAACCCATCGGCACTGACGAGAGCGAGGCCGTAGTAAGCGCTCGGGTCCTTCAGGTTTCGTTGCAGCGCCTCCTTGAAAAGGCCTTCAGCGTCCGTGTCGTTGAATCGCTCGTGCAGGAGCATTCCCCAGCGAATGCGATACAGAGGGTTCGCATCCGACTGCGCGACGGCGGCGCGGAATTCGTTGTTGGCGTCCTGATACATCTCCAGGCCCCAGTACCCTTCGGCGCGCAGATACGGATCACGAGAAAGAATAAGCGATTTGTAGCAGGCGTCCGCCTCGGCAGTCTTGTCGTGCTTGCGCAGGGATTGGCAGGCGTCGGGGGTAGTAGTGGCCGGCGCAGCAGCGGGTGCGGACCACGCAGTTACGGTGGCGATAAAGACAGCCGCTGCGCCTAGCGCGAGGATGCGAAGCGCGCCCGTCATTTATCGAGCTCCTGCTGCACTCGAGCCAGTTCCAGCAAGGCCGCGGTCAGTTGGGCTTTGTAGTCGTCCTGAGACATCGCGGCCTTTTGATACTTCAGAGTGTCGATCTTGCGCTCAAGTTCTTCTTTCTGCGAGAGCAGGGCGCGTTTGGCGGGATCGTTATACGCCTTCTGTGCGGCGCCGATACGGATCAGCGTAAAAGTCGCGAGAAACTGACCTTCGCCGGTATCGGCGGCGGGCTCGCGGACCGGTTCGTGTAAGCCTGTATCTTCGAACTGGGCGTGCTCGGTCGCGAGGCGTTTCTGCGAATCGTAAAATTCCCCGGTTTTGCGCGTGGCATATTGAAACGCCTCAAGCGCGGTGATCGATTCGTTCTTATCGGCGTCCGTCTCGGGATCGTGGAGCGCGGCCACCCAATAACGCGCAAACACAGTGGCGTTCTTTTCGGTGCCGCTTTTGGTCGCGACAATCACGCCACGCCCGCGTTTCTCGAGCGCTGGAACGGAGCCGCCGCTGGAGCTGGTGGTGTCGACGACAAGTTGGCGCTTCGAAGGAATGCGATCGCAGAGGCTGGCCAACTCAGCGCCAGTAATATCAGGGCCGACCAAGTTGAATTTGTATTCCACGCCGTCGTAGGTGCCGTGGCCGATCAGCGTAAGGACGAAATCGTCATCGGGCTTGGCTTGGGCGGCGACCTTGCCGAGTACGTCCGTCAAATTCGCGCGCGTTGCGTCGTTGCCCATCAGCGTGTAGACGTGTGCGTCAGGAGCGGAGGACTTGAGTAGGCGATCGAGGTCCGTCGCGATCGAGGTGAATTCCTGCTCGTAATCTGGCTCGCCGCCCAGACCCGCGACCGTGACGAAATACGTTCCCGCGCGCGCCGGAACTGCCGAGAGAATCAGGAATCCGAGGCCTACAAACAGGGAACGCGAGCCGAGTTTCACACGATCCCCCATTTGCGGCGCAGCAGCCACTCGGTGAACAGCAGGATCACAATCAGGAAAAACACGATGGGCATATTCCACAACTGCTCGGTCTCGCGGACGGTGATTCCGGCCTCGGAGTAGGAGATTTCGCTGGGCAGCTTGGACAATTCCTGCGGGCGCCAGTAACGTCCATCCGTCTGCGAAGCTAGCTTTTCGAGCAGGTCGCGATTCTGTTCCGTATGAAAATTTTCGGCGACGCCATCCATGCGCTGGAAGGTCAAATCATTCTGGCCCAGGTCTACCGCGCCCTGCTGAGCAGTGACTTCGGCCAGATATGAGCCGGGCTTCGCCGCGGACCAGTCGCCTTGAAACAGCCCTGGTTTGTCGGGAACGGGAGTGAGATCGATCATTGCCGAGATGCCGTTTGGTCCGACGATGTGCGCCTCGACGTTGGCGTCGGCCGCCGGCAAATAGTCCTTGCCGCGAACTTCGGCGGACAGCTTTACGTGGCCGTCGTCGAAAAGCATTTGGCTCGGGACGGAAGCAACGATGTGACCCGGCGTGTCGGCGACGAGCCACCGCAAGAGCTGCTGCCAGAACATATCGTGGCTCATATCGCCGAGCGGCAAGCTCATCTGCCATCGCCATGTGCCGGAGGTAGCCAGCACGGCTGTGCGGCCGCGGCCATAATTTTCGGTGATCAGCAGCGGCATTTTGCGGCTGCCCGCTCTCATTTCCGCAAGTACAACCGCGCCTGGTTTTGGCGTGCCAACTTCTTGGTGGTCCATTAAATAAGGAAGGGACTTCCACTTTTCGGTGTTATGGGCGGGATCGTCGACGATGCGGCAGATCAGACTGTCCTGACCGGCGGGGGTCAATTCGGCGTAGGCTGGGGCGCGATGGAACGTGTTCTTCTGATTCGGCAGCACCACGGGAAGCAGGTCGGCCATGCCGGAGCCGGCCCAGCCTCCGTCAGCCAGGGCGAAACGGCCGCCAAGTAGCAACAGTCCGCCACCGCGGCGATCGACAAACTGGCGAATCAAATCTTGTTGGACCGGAGTGAAATAGCCGGCCTCGACGGAGCCAATGATGAGCCCTTGATAGCCGAAGAGATCGTCGCCCTTGGAAGGAAAACCATCCTCCAATTCCTTCGGGTCGTTAATGCCCTGACGATAGATTTTGTTTTCCGTGGTGCGCAACATCGACGTGACCTGCACCGACTTATCATCGTCCTCTGCGCGCCGGATGAACTTGTACTCCCAGCGCGGTTCCCCTTCGACGTAGAGAATGCGTTTTTTGTCGGGGACAACGTTTACCAGGCGCGTCACAGAATTGTTGAACCGGTTTTCTTCTCCGGGAAGCAGGTCGAGCGAGAACTGAAGCGTTTTTGCACCCGCGTCGCTTGCGTTGAAGAGCAGAGTTTCAGATTGAATTTTTCCGTCGGAGCCGAATGTGATTTGCCGGGAGGCCAGGATTCTCGACCCATCGCGGACGGTGAGCATGGTTCTTTGACCTGAGTAGCCACGCTGATGGAAGGTGACGACAGCGTCCATGCGCGAATTGGCCATCGCGCGCGACGCGACGACAGCGTCGTCTATTTCCACATCGTGCGCGCTCTCTTCGGCGCCGATGCCAACGGTGTGCACCGGAATTCGGCGGCTGCGAAGGGCAGCGATGGTGTCGAGATCGATCCCGCCAGCGTTATCGGAGCCGTCGCTGAGCAACACAACAGCGCCGATCGGCAAGTCTGAAGTTTCGGACGCGAGTTGCTTCAGGCCGTCGCCGAGGTGTGTTGCGGGGGCTACGGGGGCGAGCGCATTCAGAGTCGAGACACGAGCCAGGCGGTCGTCAACGGTATAGAGGCGCGTCTGAAATCGCTTTTGCAAGCCATCGAGCACGCCACCCTGGAGTGCGCCAACCGCTTTCGCAAGGCGCGTCGAACCGTCTTCGTCGATGGACATGCTGCGGGAATCATCGAGAACAATCGCGATGATGTTTTGCTGCGGCTTCAACTGTGCCACTGTGATCGCTGGCTGCCAGAGCAGAATCAGCAGCAGGGCGGCGAGGCAGAACTGAATGAGCCAGATCACTCCCACGCGCCAGTTTCTAATACGCGGCGTGGCCTGCGGCAGGCGCGAGCGGATCAGGACTGCGAGTCCGAGCGCGGCTGCGAGGATCAGAAGAAAGAGCACCCACGTGGGCCAGGACCCAAGGAGAACCAGTTCGCCCTTGGAAAATGTCGGCGCCGGATATTTGAAGAGCCACTGAAACATTATTCGGGCAGTCGCGAGGGCTGCTCGTGCTGCCGCGTCCCTTTACTGCGTCACACTGTGTCGAACCTGCCGTACTTTGCGCATTCTGGGCCCACGCTTGCTGCTTTTGTTCAATGCGTCATGCCGTACATGATGTAGTCGATTCCGATTCGAAAAGCCATGGACGCGAAGTTCTCGGGATAGCTGGGGTCGTCTGCCCACTCCCAGGCGTCGCCGAGATGCATGTTGTGGCAGATGGCCACTACGATGCGTCCTTTGTCGTCGCGGATTGCGCGCCACTTCGGCACGTAGCCATCCTTTTCATAGGTGCGGCCCGTGACTATGTACTGTTCGCCGGGCACCTGAAATCGATCGCTCAAGTCATATAGGACGTGAAAGATCTCATCGGAGTTGCTGAGGTCTTCGATTGGCCGATCGGGGAAGACCATGCGCATTCCGTTCATGAAATCTTCCCAATCCTTGGTACCGTGAAAGTCGTCGACCATCAGGAAGCCGCCCTTCAGCAGATAATCGTGCATGCGCTTGGCCTGCGCCGGAGTGAATGTCCAGTTTTCGACCTGCACGGCATAGACCCAGGGGTAGTCGAAGATCTTGTCATCGTTCAGATCGACTACCTGCTCCGTGGATCGCGCGCTGATTCGAGTGAGACGGCGAAGCGCCATCAAGAACTGGCGGTCGGCTTTGGGGTAATCGCGGGACCAGCTCCATTGCCCGCCGAACCCGGATCCACCGTAACCATAGCCATATCCATAACCGAACGAGCTTCGTTGGACAGCGTTGTATTGCAGCCGTGACCAATAAAATTCAGCTTTTTCGTTGGCTGGTCCGGGCAGGACCGGGGCATAAGGACTTTGGCCGAACCACTGGAAGGCGTTGGATTGGAATGCGAGCAAGCCACCGCCGAGAATCAAGAGGCACAGCAGGAGCGAAATGCGCCGCAACTGCTTCATGAGATACTTTGATGCTCCCTGGGGGCGCATCCGATGGGAAGCGTATCAGATTGGCGTGTCCTTCTCCACCGACCCGGAAATGATGCCACCGAGCAGGGAACAGCAGGGGGATTGTGAGGCGAAGGGATTTCATTAGGTTCGGTGGCGCTGCGGCGCTGGGGCTGGGCGCTTCGAAGCTCGCGCGCGGCCAAGGGCAAATGCCAGGCATGCCGAATTCAGCCAAACCCGATCAAGCAGCCGCGCAAACAACGTCTGAGACTCTGCCGAAGCCGGATTTCACAGTTCGCATCTCGCCCGTTGC
>Ga0187783_10000701_pt1 | contig 24477 bp, 23 predicted proteins | sample 1015_SJ02_MP02_2_FD_132471 | JGI IMG/M metagenome (GOLD analysis project Ga0187783, IMG submission 132471) | Tropical peat soil microbial communities from peatlands in Department of Meta, Colombia - 1015_SJ02_MP02_20_MG | ecosystem: Environmental > Terrestrial > Soil > Wetlands > Peat | place...
CCCTGGATGGAGTACATGGCCGAGCCGTCGCCGAGCAGCGCGATCACCCTGCGGTCGGGCCGGGCCAGGGCCACGCCCACCGCCGCCGGCAGGCCGTGGCCGAGTCCACCGCTCGCACACGTGTAGAACGTGTCGGGCTCGAGCATCGGCAGGTGATCATGCAGCGCGCCGCGGCTGCTCGGTGCCTCCTCCACGACGATGCTGCCGCGCGGCCGGAGCGCAGCGATCTGCTGCAGCAGGTAGCGGTCGGTCAGGCGATCGCCGGCCACGGGTGCCGCGCGCGCCGCTACCGACGGGGCGGCCCGCACGGGAGCGGCCAGTCCGAGCAGCGCGCGTATGCCGAGCTTCAGGTCGGTGACGATCGACAGTCCCACGGCAGCCCGCGCGGCGGCCGCAGGATCGTCGACCAGCTGAACGAGCGCAGCGTCCTGCGGGATGTGCGGACCGCATCCCTCGACGTGATAGGTGAACACCGGCGCACCGAGCACCACGATCAAATCGTGTCCCTCGAGGCGCGCGACGATCTGCGCGCGGTCTGCGGGCAGAAAGCCGGCGAACAGCGGGTGCCGCTCGGGAAAGCTGTTGCGCGATGACAGCGGGCTCACCCACACGGGGGCCTGGTGCTGCTCGGCGAGCGCTATCACCTCCTGCCAGGCGCCATCGCGTGCCACCGAGGCGCCCACGACGAGCAGCGGGCGGCGCGCGCCGGCGAGCATGGCCGCCGCCCGCTGCAGCGTCGCCGGATCGCCCGCCACGGTGCCCACCACCTCACGCCGCGGCGCCGGCGTGCACGCTTGCTCCCAGTCATCGACCGGCACCGACACGAAGGTCGGTCCGCGCGGCGGCTGCATCGCCGTGAAGAAGGCGCGGGCCAGCGCCGCCGGCACGTCCGCGGCGCGCGCCGGCTCGCAGCTCCACTTCACGTACGGCCGCGGCAGATTGGTCGGTTGCTCGGAGTACAGGAACGGCTCGAAGGGCAGCAGCGCGCGCGCCTGCTGGCCGGCCATGACCACGAGCGGCGTCTGGTTGCGATACGCGGTGAACAGGCTGCCGACCGCGTGTCCCACGCCGATCGCCGAGTGCAGGTTGACGAAGGCGGCGCTGCCGCGCGCCTGCGCGTAGCCGTCCGCCATGGCGACCACCACCGACTCCTGAAGCCCGAGCACGTAGCGGAAGTCGGCCGGGAAGTCGCGGTACATCGGCAGCTCGGTGGAGCCGGGGTTGCCGAAGATGCTCGTGAGGCCGAGCTCGCGCAGCAGGGCGAACAGTGTCTCGCGAACCGTCGGCTGCGGCATGCGCGCGTGTCAGGTCGCGAGCTGCGAGCGTGCCGCGGGTGCGGTCACTCGTCGGGGCGCAGTCTCCCGCAGCGCGAGCGCCAGCAGCGCGCCGGCGATGGCGCAGCCCGCCATGATGACCAGGGGTGCCGTGAGCCCGTAGCGGTCCGCGGCCGAGCCGGCCAGCGCGGGCGCACTGACACCGCCGAGAACCTCGCCGATGCCCACGGTGAGTCCGAGCGAAGTCGCGACGAAGCGCGCCGGGATGGTCTCCGACGGGATGGTTCCCATGAACAGCGGGAAGGTCCCGCTCGCCGACCAGCCGATGAATATCAGCGTGCCGAGCAGGTAGAGCGAGCCGTGCCAGTAGAGCGCGGCGAGCGGCACCAGCAGGCCGAGGAGATTGAAGGCCAGCACCACCGGGCGCCGCCCGAGCCGGTCGGAGAGTCCCGGCACGACGAAGCTGAAGAAGGCGGCCGAGAGCCCGAGCAGGCTCATGAGCACGCTCATCGCGCCCGGGGACAGCGCGCGTACCTTGACGTAGAAGAGTGGCAGGAAGGCCCAGCCCAGCACCATCCAGGAGACCATGAAGATGCTCATGAGGACGCACAGGATCATGTTGCGGTACCCGAGCATCGCGAGGTAGCTCATCGCGGCGGAGCCGCCCGCGCCTTCGACGGCGGCCTCGGGCGCGCGCCGGTGCGGCTCGTGCACGTAGCGGGCGATCAGCAGCGCCATGAGCAGGCCGGGGACGCCCGCAATGAAGAACGCCATGCGCCAGCTCCAGTGCGCGGCGATCGGCACCAGCACCAGCGGCGCGGCGAACGAGCCGAGCAGGTTGCTGCCGAAGTTCTGCATCACGCCCATGTTGTGTCCGCGCTTGCCGTGCTCGGATTCCTGCGCCACGAGCGACTGACATACCGGCAGGAACGGTCCCTCGGCCGCTCCCATCAGCAGGCGCGCGGCGAACAGCGCGACGAACGAGCCGGCGAGTCCGGAGAGGAACGAGCACGCCGAGAAAGCGAGCACGCTCACCAGCAGCACGGGCTTGCGGCTGCCGGTGCGGTCCGAGAGCGCACCGCCGAGGAATGCCGACAGCGCCCAGGTGAAGGACAGCGCCGAGGCGATGAGTCCGACCTGCTGGTTGTTGAAGCCGAGGTCCCGGACGATGAACGGCATCAGGAAGCTGGCCGCGTTGCGGTCGAAGAACAGGAAGCCGAAGGTGATGCCGAGCACCCAGATCAGACGTTGTTCGTAGCGCATGTGGCTGATGGTCTCAGATGAAGGAACGCTCCGGGTCCTTGCCGTCCCAGTCGATGCTCGCGCGGTAGAAGCGGCCGAACACTTCCTCGAAGGCACCGCCGAGCTCGATGAACTCGGTGTAGCCGGGCAGCACTGCCGTGGTATCCATGTACCCCACGCGCCCGCCGCTCGGCACGGCCGCGAGGAACGCGAGCGGATAGCCCGCACGCTCGTACTGCGCGACCGCCGCATCGAAGTTCCAGGTCGCCACGCCCCAGTGGTGGAAGCCGTAGCCGCGCCGCTCGATCATTTCGCGGTAAACGGACGGGGCGTCGTTCTTCGGCTGGATGAGCTCGATGTTCATGTGGCCCGCGAAGCTCATGGCGAGTGCCACCTCGGCGCGCGAAGCCTGCCCGCGATAGAGCGGGTCGACGCCCGTGAAGCTCTCGAGCACGAACCATGGCCCGACGCGCAGCGTGGCCGACCATTGCCGCATCGCCTCGCGCAGGTCGGCCACCACGTAAGCCATCTGGATGATGCCGTCGTCCGGTTGACCGTACCCTACCTGACCCATGACTCACCCCCGTCGGAACAGTGTCCGGCCGCCGTCGTCGCGGTCAATCCTGCGCCTGCAGCTGCCGCTCGAGCCCGGCCAGCGTGCGGTAGCAGGGCAGCACCTGGGCGACGCTCGCGTTCGGCTCGCGCTGCGCGCGAATCGCGTCGAAGAACTCCCGGTCCTGCAGCTCGATGCCGTTCATGGACAGGTCGACGTGCGCGAGGTCGATCTTTCGATCCTGGCCGTCGATCAGGTCGTCGTAGCGCGCGATGTAGGTGCCGTTGTCGCAGATGTAGCGGAAGAAGGTGCCGAGCGGCCCATCGTTGTTGAAGGACAGCGACAGCGTGCAGATCGCCCCGCTGGCGCTGCGCAACTGGATCGACATGTCCATGGCGATGCCGAGCGTCGGGTGGATCGGCCCCTGCAGCGCGTGGGCGATCGTCACCGGCGAGCCGGTCTGGTAGCTGAACAGGTCGACGGTATGGGCGGCGTGGTGCCACAGCAGGTGATCGGTCCAGGAGCGCGGCTGACCGAGCGCATTGATGTTGGTGCGCCGCAGGAAGTAGGTCTGCACGTCCATCTGCTGGATGGCGAGCTCGCCCGCGGCGATCCTGCGGTGGATCCACTGGTGCGAGGGGTTGAAGCGTCGCGTGTGCCCGACCATGCAGACCAGGCCGGTCTGCTGCTGCAGCTGTGCGACCGCGAGCGCGTCCGGCCAGTTGTCGGCGAGCGGGATCTCGACCTGCACGTGCTTGCCCGCCTGCAGGCAGGCGAGCGCCTGGGACGCGTGCAGCTGCGTCGGCGTGGCGAGAATCGCGGCCGCCACGCCCGGGCGCTGCAGCGCTGCGGCGAGCTCGGTGGTGGCGTGCGCGATGCCGTACTTGGCCGCCAGCTGCCGGGTCGGCTCGAGCGTGCGCCCGACGAGCGCCACCACCTCGACGCCGCCGATCGCCTTGATGGCGTCGAGGTGCTTGGCGCCGAAGGCTCCCGCCCCGGCGAGTACGATCTTCATGGCAGGTTCTCCAGGATCAGGTGACCGACCGCGGTGTTGGAGGCGGGCACGTGGTAGAAGCGATGCACGGTGCGTACCTTCTCGTTCAGCGCACCGCGCATGATGAGCCACATCACCAGCTCGATACCCTCGGAGCCCGCCTCGCGCACGTACTCGATGTGCGGCATGCGCGCCAGGGCCTGCGGCTCGTCGATCAGCCGCTCGATGAAGCGCTGGTCCCACTCGCGGTTGATCAGGCCGGCGCGCGGTCCCTGCAGCTGGTGGCTCATCCCGCCGGTGCCCCAGATCTGCACCTTGAGATCGGCATCGAAGGAGTCGACCGCCTGGCGAATCGCCTTGCCCAGCTCGTAACAGCGGCGGCCGGATGGCGGCGGGTAGAGCACCACGTTGACCGGGAAGGGGATGACGCGCACCGGCCACTGCGCGACCTGACCGAACAGCAGCGACAGGGGCACCGTGAGGCCGTGATCCACGTCCATGCGGTTGACCACGGTGAGATCGAAGTCCTGCTGGATCACCGACTGGGCGATGTGACAGGCGAGCTCCGCGTGTCCGCGCACCACCGGCACGGGCCGCGGGCCCCAGCCCTCGTCGGCCGGGGCGAACTGCTCCGCGCAGCCGATGGCGAAGGTCGGCACGATGTCGAGCGAGAAGGCGGTCGCGTGATCGTTGTAGACGAGCAGCACGACGTCCGGCTCGTGCTGCGCCATCCAGCGTTTGGAGAACTCGTAACCGGCGAACATCGGCGCCCAATAGGCGTCCTGCGCCTTGCCGTTATCGAGCGCGGCGCCGATCGCCGGCACATGTGAGGTCGTGACACCAGCGGTGATGCGGGCCATCAGCGTGACTTCCGCGGCATCGGCGCTCCTCAGCGGCTCCAGTACAGGCGCATCGGGTTATCCACGAGCAGTCGCCACTGCAGGGTGGCGCTGGTCGCGATCTGCGGAATGAAATCGACCAGGTCGCCGTCGTCCGGCATGCGCGGCCTGAGGTTCGGGTGCGGCCAGTCCGTGCCCCACAGCACGCGCTCCGGGAAGGTCTCGACCAGCCGCCGGGCGAACGGCACGACGTCCGCGTAGTCGGGCGGCCCGCGGCGTGACAGGCGGTCCGGGCAGCTGACCTTCGACCAGATGTTGGGATGCTCGCGCATCAGCCGCACGAACAGCTCGAACTCCGGGCCGTCGACCGGCCGGGACACGTCCGGCCGGCCCATGTGATCGACCACCACGGTGGCCGGCAGCGCGGCGAAGAAGTCGTACAGCTCCGGCAGCTCGGCGGCCTCGAAGTAGATGACCACGTGCCATTCCCAGGGCGCGACGCGCCGGGCGATCTCCAGCAGCAGCTCGCGCGGCGTCGCATCGACCAGGCGCTTCACGAAGTTGAAGCGCACGCCGCGCACGCCGGCCGCGTCGAGCTCGGCCAGCTCGCGGTCGGTGACGGCCGCGCCGACCGTGGCAACCCCGCGTGCCCGTCCGGCGGCGGCGCGCAGCGCGGCCGCCAGCGCGCGATTGTCGCTGCCGTGACAGGTGGCCTGGACGATGACGTTGCGCTCGAAGCCGAGGTAGTCGCGCAGGCCGAACAGCTTGGCGCTGGGTGCGTCGCAGGGCGTGTACTTGCGCTCGGCGGCGTACGGGAACTGCGCGCCGGGGCCGAACACGTGACAGTGCGCGTCCACCGCTCCGGCGGGCGGCGTGAAGCGCGGCCGGCGCGGTGCCGGGTGAAACGGCAGCCAGTCTCGGTCCATGGTGAACGAGCCGGACGCGCCGGCCGCCGGCCAGGCCGCCTCACCCGGACCGATGCTCGGCGCGCGGCTCACTGGCCCCTCGCCGCGAGCAGGGCGTCGAGACGCGGGAAGACGCGGCGCGCGTTCTTCTCGAAGATGCGCTCCTTGTCGAAGGGGGAGATGGCGAGCGCGTCGATGTAGCGGCGCGTGTCGTCGAAGTAGTGCCCGGTACGCGGATCGATGCCGCGCACGGCGCCCAGCATCTCGGAGCCGAACAGGATGTTGTCGAGGTCGATCACCCGCACCAGCAGATCGATGCCCGGCTGGTGATACACGCAGGTATCGAAGAACACGTTCCTCATCACGTGCTGCTCGAGCGCCGGGCGCTTCAGCATGTCCGCGAGCCCACGGTAGCGGCCCCAGTGGTAGGGCACCGCCCCGCCGCCGTGCGGAATGATGAAGCGCAGCGCGGGGAAATCGCGGAACAGGTCGCCCTCGATGAACTGCATGAACGCCGTGGTGTCGGCGTTGAGGTAGTGCGCGCCGGTGGCGTGGAAATTCGGATTGCACGAGGCGGACACGTGGATCATCGCCGGCACATCCAGCTCGACCATCTTCTCGTAAAACGGGTACCAGTGCCGGTCGGTGAGCGGCGCGGAGGTCCAGTGCCCGCCGGAGGGATCGGGGTTGAGGTTGCAGCCGACGAAGCCCAGCTCGCGCACGCAGCGCTCGAGCTCGGCAACGGAGTTGGCGATCGGCACGCCGGGCGACTGCGGCAGCTGGCATACGCCGACGAAGTTCGCCGGATACAGCTGCACCACGCGCCCGATGAGGTCGTTGTTGGCGCGCGTCCAGGCGGCCGAGATCGCCTGGTCCCCGAGGTGGTGCCCCATGGCCGAGGCGCGCGGCGAGAACAGCGTGAGATCCGCGCCGCGCTCCTGCTGCAGTCGCAGCTGGTTCTTCTCGATGCTGTCGCGAATCTCGTCGTCGCTGATGGCCGCAGGCCGCGCCGCGGGCGCGCTCGGGTCCTTGAGTCGCGCGATCTGCGCATCGCGGAAGCGCTGATGCGCGGCGGGTGCGGTCGTGTAGTGACCGTGGCAATCGATGATCATCGGCGGGCGGCCTGCAGTGCCGAGGGCGCGGCCGGCGCGGACGCCTGCTGCGCCAGTATCCGGTCGAGCATGCCGGTCAGGGCCTGCGCGGCGAGCGCTGCGGAGTACTGCGCGGCCCACTGCTGCCGCTCGACGCCGCCGCGGCTCATCCACGGCTCGAAGCCCGCCTCGCTCACGGTGCGCGCCGCCTCGCGCATCTCCTCGGCGCGCCGCGCACCATGCTGCACGGAGCGCGCGATCATGTAACGGGCGAGCTCGCGCCAGTCGCGCGCCGGCAGCAGATCGTGGAGCGAGGCCAGCACGACGTCCTCGACCCCGTGACGGCGCGCCGTGAGCAGCGACTCGGCGAGCAGCGCCTCCAGGCCCTTGACGATGATGCTGCGGCACATCTTGGCGGCCGACGCAGGGCCGATCTCGTCCGCATAGACTCGCGCGCCGGCGAAGCCGAACGCCTGCGCCAGCGGCAGGAATTCCCGCGCATGCGGGCCGCCCAGCCAGATGGGTGCCGCGACCCGCTGCGGTGCGATCGGCGCCATCACCGCAGCCTCGACGTAGCGACCGCCGGCGGCCGCGATCGCCTCCGCAGCCTCGGACCTGGTGCCCGGCGAGACGGAGTTGAGGTCGAGATAGAACGCGCCGGCGGGAAGCGCCCGGGCGGCCTCCGCCGCCGCGCTGCGGCACTCGCCCGCGGTCACGGCCGAAATCACGGTCGTGCTGCCGCGCAGTGCCTCGGCCATCGAGCCTGCCGCGCTGAGAAAGGAGCGTGCGCGTGCCGCGTGCTGCGGCTCGCTGCCCGCGACCGGAAGCAGCCGATCCCAGGCGGACAGCCGCACTCCCGGCACGCGCTGCAGGTCGTCGGCGAGTACCTGGCCCACCTCGCCGAGTCCGATGAGCGCCACGTGCTGAGCGCTCATGACTCGCTCCAGGCGCTCGCCGGCACGAACACCTCACCCTGCATGAGCTTGCGTGCCGTGCGCAGCAGCGCCGCGCGGTTGACCGTGATGGCGCCGCCGGCGGCGAGCTGCACGTCCATCTCGACCGTGAAGAACCCGGTCGGATGCTCGATCTGCAGGCGCTGCGCGCCCGAGCGCGGGGCGAGCCCCGCCAGCTGCGCGGCGACCGAGCGGGGCGTGACGCAGGCGGTGGCGACGCTGACCGCGCCCAGCACGCCGATGGCCTCGTGCACGCGGTGCGGGATGAAGGTGCGCGTGTGGATGGTGCCGCCATGCCGCGCCGGCGAGACGAGGCACATCTTCGGCACCGTCTGCTTCAGCACGTCACCCAGATTCATGCGCGCACCGGCGGCGAGCCGCAGGCGCTCGATCCGTGCCGTGAGCGCGCCGTCGGCCTCGAGCTGCTGCGGTGATTCGTCACCGCGCTTGCCCAGGTCGCCTGCGCGCAGCACGACCACCGGCATGCCGTTGTCGATGCAGGTGACCTCGATCCCCTCGAGCCGGTCGATGGGGGAAGCGGTCGGGAACAGCTGGCCGCACGAGGAGCCGGCGACATCCAGAAAATCGATCGGGATCGCCGCGGCGCTGCCGGGCACGCCGTCGATGCGCGCATCCCCTTCGTACTCCACCGCGCCGCGCGGGGTCGGCACGTGCGCCACGGCGATGCTGCCGGTGTTGAGCATGTGGATGCGCACCGCGGTGGAGTCACCCGCGATCCTCACCAGGCCGTGCTCGATCGCCCAGGGGCCGACCCCGGCCAGGATGTTGCCGCAGTTCTGCGCGTCGCTCACTTCGGCCCGCTCGACCGCCACCTGCAGGAACAGGTAGTCGACGTCCGCGTCCGCACGCTGCGAGGGGCTGATGACCGCAACCTTGCTGGTGAGCGGATGCGCGCCGCCCACGCCGTCGATCTGACGCACATCCGGCGAGCCCAGCGCCGCGAGCAGCGTCCGGTCGCGCGCGCGCGCGGACTGCGGCAGATCCCGGGCGTGAAAATACAGACCCTTCGACGTGCCGCCGCGCATGAGCGTGCTGGGAATGGCGCGCAACATGGCGCCTCACTCCGCGGCCGGTTGCGGCCGATACACCAGGCCGCGCTCGCCGAGCTTCGCGCGCATGTCGTAGATGTCCAGACCCAGCTCGCCCCTCTGCAGACGCTCGCGTGTGCTCGCCTCCCTGGCTTCGCGGGCCTCGCTCGCCTTGAGCACCGCCGCGGCCTCGCGGCGCGGCACGATGCACACGCCGTCATCGTCGGCGAGCACCACGTCGCCGGGATAGACCAGGCCGCCGGCACACACCACCGGCACGTTCACCGAGCCGAGCGTCTCCTTGACGGTGCCCTGCGCGTGCACGGCCTTCGACCAGACCGGAAAGCCCATGCTGGTGAGGTCGCGCACATCGCGCACGCCGGCATCGATGATGAGACCGCGCACGCCGCGCGCGGCCAGCGATGCCGCCAGCAGCTCGCCGAAGTAACCGGCGTCCGAAGCGGACGTCGGAGCCACGACCAGCACGTCCCCGGCCTGACACTGCTCCACCGCCACGTGGATCATCCAGTTGTCCGCCGGAGGCAGGCTGACCGTCACCGCGGGACCTGCGAGGCGGGCGCCGGGGAAGATCGGGCGCAGCGCCGGCCCGAGCAGCCCGGTGCGCCCCTGCGCCTCGTGCACGGTGGCGACGCCGTAGAGCGCGAGCCCGTTCACGACGGCCGGATCCGCGCGACGGATGTGGGTGTAGACGACGTTCATGGCAGCGGCCCGCCTGGCAAGTCAGTTGCGCCATTGTCCGGCCGGGCGCACCGGGTGGGGTAATTGCAATTGACGGCTGGGTATAAGAAATTGTGAACATGACGATCGTGGCGCCCCGGGGCGCCGGCCCGACCCCGAATCTCAGGCACCTGGTGCTGTTCGATCAGGTGGTTCGCCGCGGCAGTGCCAGTGCCGCGGCGCGCGCGGCGCACCTGAGCCAGCCGGCCGTGACGCAGGCGGTCGGCCACATCGAGGGCATCCTCGGGGCGCGTCTCCTGCACCGCAGCTACTCGGGACTCGAGCTCACCGGTGCCGGCCACGCGGCCGCGGAGCGCATCGACCGGGCGCTGCAGATGCTGCGCGATGCGCTCGTCACGGTACGCACCCGTGCGGCCGGCGCGGGCTGCGCCGACGTGCTCAGCGGCATCACCTCGACGCAACTCAATGCCCTGATCGCGGTGGTCGAGGCGGGTGCGTTTGCGCGGGCCGCGCGCCGTGCGGGGCGCGCCCGCGCCGCCGTGCACCGCGCGGCCCGCCAGCTCGAGCGCTCGCTCGGCACCGAGTTGTTCGAGGTGACGAGCTTCGGCGTGCGTCCCACCCGCGAAGCAGAGAAGCTGGCGCTGCGCGCCCGGCTCGCGTTCGCCGAGCTGGCCCAGGCGCAGGCCGAAGTGGCGGCGGCCCTGGGCAGGGGCAGCGGCTCGACCACCATCGGCGCCATGCCGCTCGCACGCAGCGTGCTGCTCGCGCGCGCGTTGCTCGAGTTCGCCGCCGCGCGGCCCGAGCACGCGATCAGTATCCTCGATGGCCCCTACGAGAGCATGCTGGACGCCCTGCGCCGCGGCAGCGCCGACGTGCTGGTCGGGGCATTGCGCGATCCCATCCCGTTCGAGGACATCGTGCAGGAGCACTTGTTCGACGACCCGCTCGCGATCGTGGTGGGGGCGCAGCACCCGCTCGCCGGTCGCGGCGCGCCCACGCTGGCCGCCCTGGCGCGCTTTCCCTGGATTGCCCCGCGGCGCAATTCACCGCTGCGGCGGCATTTCGACGCGCTGCTCGCGCGGCTCGCTGCGCACTGCACGGTGGCGCCGATCGAATGCAATTCGCTGGTGGCGGCCCGCTCGCTGCTGCTCGCCAGCGAGCGCGTGATGCTGCTGTCGGAGCATCAGGTTCAGCACGAGCTCGAGACCGGGCAGCTCAGCGCGCTGCCGCATCCCCTCGGCGCGGTGACGCGCTCCATCGGACTCACCGTGCGCCGCGACTGGCGGCCGACCGAGGTGCAGGCGCAGCTCGTCGAGGGGCTGCGCCGGCACGCGCGCGTGGCATCCGCCCGACACGCGCCGGGTGCGTGAGGGGCAGCGGCCGGTGCGCTCCACGCAGGTGGCGATCATCGGTGCCGGACCCTCGGGGCTGCTGCTCTCACAGCTGCTGTCGCGCCAGGGCATCGACTCGGTCGTGCTCGAGAGTCAGTCGCCGGAGCACGTGCAGGCGCGCATCCGCGCGGGCCTGCTCGAGTGGACGACCGTGCAGCTGCTCGAGGCGGCGGGCGTCGGCGCACGCATGCTGCGCGAGGGCCTGGTTCACGACGGCATCGATCTCGCCTTCGCCAACGGCCATCACCGCATAGACCTCAAGGGCCTGACCGGCAGGAGCGTCCTGGTCTACGGGCAGAACGAGCTGCAGCGCGACCTGGTGCAGGCGCGCGCCGCATCCGCGGCGGTGCTCTGGCAGGTGAGCGAGGTGATGCTGCACGACTGCGCTTCCACGCCCCGGGTCAGCTACACGCACGCCGGCAGCCGCCACGAGCTGCGCTGCGATTTTCTCGCCGGCTGCGACGGTTACCACGGCGTGAGCCGCGCGAGCGTGCCGCGTGCGCAGCGCGCGCAGTACGAGCGCGTCTATCCCTTCGGCTGGCTCGGGTTGCTGGCCGACGTGCCGCCGCTGCACGAGGAGCTCGTGTACGCCCACCACCAGCGCGGCTTCGCCCTGTGCAGCATGCGCTCGCGCAGCCGCAGCCGCTATTACCTGCAGTGCTCGCTCGAGGAGGACCTCGCGCAGTGGCCCGACAGCCGCTTCTGGGACGAGCTGCGCGCGCGCCTGCCCGATTGCTACGCGGCGCGGCTGCTGAGCGGGCCGTCGCTCGAGAAGAGCATCGTGCCGCTGCGCAGCTTCGTGACCGAGCCCATGCAGTTCGGGCGCCTGTTCCTGGTGGGCGACGCGGCGCACATCGTGCCGCCGACCGGCGCCAAGGGGCTGAATCTCGCGGCCGCCGACGTGCGCGTGCTGTGGCAGGGCCTGACCGAGTTCTACCGCGGTGGCAGCGCGACGCTGCTCGGGGAATACTCCGCGCGCGCGCTCGGCCGGGTGTGGAAGGCGACGCGCTTCTCCTGGTGGTTCACGACCCTGCTGCACCGCTGGTGCGCCGATCCCTTCGCCGAGCGCCTCAAGGAGGCGGAGTTGGAATACCTGGCGCACTCCGCGGCCGCCTCGCGCTCGCTGGCGGAGAACTACGTCGGACTCGGCTTCGATCAGCCCGAGGCGCCTTGACCGCCGGCCGCACCAATGGTATGCAACACTTACAAAGCGAGGGGGACGGCCTGATGGCCAATGTAACTTTGTACCATTGGGAGCCGAACGCCAATTCCGGCAAGCCGATGCTCACGCTCATGGAGAAGGGCGTCGCGTTCGAGAGCCGTTACCTCGATCTGCTCAACTTCGATCAGCACCGGCCCGAGTACCTCGCCATCAATCCGCAGGGGACCATCCCGGCGATGCTGCACGGCGAGCGCGTGCTCACCGAATCGACCGCGATCATGGAATACGTCGACGAGGTGTTCCCCGGCCCGCGCCTCATGCCGCAGGAGCCGCGCGACCGCTGGCGGGTGCGCTGGTGGATGAAGTTCATGGACCAGTGGCTCGGCCCGAGCTTCTCCATGATCGGCTGGAGCGTATTCGTCGGACCGGCGGTGCGCGCGCGCGACCCCGAGGAGCTCAAGGCCGCCGTCGAGCGCATTCCGTTGCCCGAGCGCCGGCTCGCCTGGCACAAGGCGATCAGCGGGCGGTTCGGCGCCGACGAGATGCGCGAGTCGCGCCGCCGCGTGGCGCTCGGCATCCGCATGCTCGAGCAGGAACTCGGCAAGCGCCCCTGGCTGGCCAGCGATCGGTACAGCCTGGCTGACATCAACGGCTTCAATCTGGCCTATGCGCTGCCGCTGTCGCAGCCGGCGCTGTCCAACGACGAGTTGACGCCCAACATCATGCGCTGGCTGCGTGCCATCTATGCCCGACCGGCGACCAGGGCCTGCTGGGCGCTGGGCAGGACCAGCCTGGTGAAACGCGTCAGCATCCTCGAGCAGCCGCACATCGGGGCGGGACAGCTCTCATGAGCACTACGCTGTACCACGGCGAGCCGAACGGCCCGTCCCTCACCGTGCTCGCGGCGCTGTTCGCCAAGGGCGTGCCGGCCGAGCTCAGCTACATCGATCTCGCCGGCGGCGAGCGCCACAGCCTGCCGTGCGCGCACGAGCCGCTGGTGGAGATGAGCATCGAGGGCGAGGGACCGGTGCTGCTGGTCGATGGCGAGGCGATGACCGACTCGGTGTTCATCGCCTGTTATCTCGATGACGTCGGCCCGGGACCGGCGCTGCGTCCCGCGGACGCTTACGGGCGCTGGGAGACGATGCGCTGGTGCCGCCAGATGATCGAGCGCACGGCGCCCGCGGCGGCCTATCTGGGCTGCCGGGCGCACCCGCCCGCGGCGGACGTGGCGCTGCTCGAGAGAATCGGCAGCGTCGATCTGCGCGCGCGCTGGGAGCAGGTCGCCTCCGGCTACTTCCCCGAGGAGCCGCTCGCCGACAGCCGTGCCAAGATCCACCAGGCGGTGATCCGGATCGAGGAGCGCCTGGCGCAGCGCGAATGGCTGATGGGGGCGTTCTCGATCGCCGATCTCGAGAGCTACGCCTGGCTTGCCGGCATGGTGGCGCTCGTGCCGGAGGCGTTCGCGCCGCACGCGCGCACCCGGGAGTGGCTGGCGCGCGTGCGCGCCGTGCCAGCCGTGGCCCAGGCGCTGGCGCTGGCGCGCAGCGCCGACCCGGCCGCGAGCTGGAGCGTCGGTCCGGAAATCAACCGCTGGGGCTGAACGATACGCGAGGAACGAACATGGCCATCACGCTCTACACCGCGGCAACGCCCAATGGCTGGAAGATCTCGATCGCGCTCGAGGAGATGGCTCTGCCGTACCAGGTGCGGGTGCTCGATTTCGCCAGCAACGAGCAGAAGTCCGACTGGTACGTGAGGCTCAATCCCAACGGCCGCATCCCGACCCTCGACGACACCGGCTTCGTGATCTTCGAATCGGGTGCCATCCTCATCTACCTGGCGGAGAAGACCGGCCGCTTCCTGCCGCGTGACGTGCACGGTCGCAGCCGCGTGCTGCAGTGGCTGATGTTCCAGATGTCTGCGGTCGGTCCGATGATGGGACAGGCGAACGTGTTCCTGCGCTATTTCCCGGAGAAGATCCAGGCGGTGATCGACCGCTACCAGCGCGAGGTGACGCGGCTGTTCGGCATTCTCGATCGCCAGCTGGCAGGCAACGAGTACATCGCCGGCGAGTACTCGATCGCCGACATGGCGTTGTGGCCGTGGGTGTCGGGCTACGAATGGTCCGGGGTGACGGTGGAGGAGTTCGAGCACCTCAAGCGCTGGCTGGCCCTGGTCGGCGGGCGGCCGGCCGTGCAGGCCGGCCGCGACGTGCCCATCAAGCGCGACCGGGCGGCGGAGATCGAGCAGGCGCTGCGCGCGGCGCCCAAGATGCTGGCCTGAGCGCGCGGCATGATCGATCTCGCCGCGATCCGCGCCATCGACGTGCACGTGCATGCGGACGTCTCGTGCCACGATCCGGAGGACCCGGTCATGGCGCGCTTCTTCGATGCGGCCTCGGCTTACTTCAAGGCGCCGCGCGCGCGGCCGAAGATTCCCGAGATCATCGACATCTATCGGGCGCAGCAGATCGCCTTCTGCCTGTTCACGGTCGACAGCGAGAGCAGCATCGGCGCGCAGCGCGTCAGCAACTACGAGATCGCCGACTTCGCCGCGCGCAACTCCGACATCGTCATCCCGTTCGCCTCGATCGATCCGCGCAAGGGCCGCCGCGGCGCGCGCGAGGCGCGCGATCTCGTCGAACATCACGGCGTGCGCGGCTTCAAGTTCCACCCCATCATGCAGGATATCCATCCCGCCGATCGCATCGCCTACCCCATCTACGAGGTGATCGCCGGGCACCAGCTGCCGGCGATCTTTCACACCGGGCATTCGGGCATGGGCACGGGCATGCGCGGCGGCGGCGGCGTGCGTCTCAAGTGGGGCCAGCCGATGCTGGTCGACGACGTCGCGGTCGATTTTCCCGACATGAAGATCGTGCTCGCGCACCCGAGCTGGCCGTGGGTGGACGAGAGCCTGTCGATGGCGCTGCACAAGGACAACGTCTTCATCGACCTGTCCGGCTGGAGCCCGAAGTACTTCCAGCCGCAGATCATCCAGTACGCCAACGGTCAGCTGAAGAACAAGATGATGTTCGGCTCGGACTTCCCGCTGATCCGTCCCGACAAGTGGCTCGAGGCGGCGCGCCAGGCCGGCTTCCGGCCCGAGGTGCTGCCGCTCATCATGAAGGACAACGCCGCGCGGCTGCTGGGGCTCACGTGAGCGAGTTCGACGCGCGCCACGTGCTGGTGACCGGCGGCTCGAGCGGCATCGGGCTGGCCGCCGCCACGCTGCTCGCGCGCCGCGGCGCACGCGTCTTTCTCATCGCCCGCCGCGAAGCCGGGCTGCGCGCAGCGACCGAGGCCATCGCGCGCGCCGGCGGCAGCGCCGCCTTCGCGGTCGCCGACGTCGCCGACCGCCAGGCGCTGCTCGCGGCGATCGATGCGGCGGAGCGCACCTTCGGTCCGCTCGCGGGGCTGTTCGCCAATGCCGGCACCGGTGGGCGCTTTGCGCCGCTCGCAGACTACGACGAGGCGCTGTTCGAGTCCGTGCTGCGCACCAATCTGCTCAGCGTCTTCTGGGCGATCAAGCGCGTGCTGCCCGCGATGCTCGCGCGCCGCGCCGGCAGCATCGTCGTGACCGGCAGCCTCGCCAGTGCGCGCGGCATGCCCGGCAACGCCGCCTACGTCGCCTCCAAGCACGCCGTGCTCGGCCTGGCCCGGGCGGCCGCGATCGAGGCGGCGCCGCACAACGTGCGCGTCAACTGCGTGCTGCCCGGTCTGATCGAGACGCCGATGCTGCTGCAGCTCGACCCGGACGCGCCACCCGAGACGATCCGTGCGCGGCTCGGCGCGGGCGTGCCGCAGGGCCGCATCGGCACGGCGGAGGAGCTGGCCGAGCTCGCCTGTTTCCTGCTGTCCGAACGCGCCAGCCACATCACGGCGCAGACCATCGCGGTCGACGGCGGCATCCTCGGAACTCTCACACCACGATAGGCTGGCCATGATCCTCAAGTACTATCACGCCGAGCCGGCGGCCAATTCGCTCAAGTCGATGATCCCGCTCATCGAGAAGCGCCTGCCGTGGCAGAGCATCTACGTCGACCTGCACAGGTTCGAGCAGCACGAGCCCTGGTTCGTGGCCCTCAACCCGGAAGGACAGGTGCCGGTGCTCGATCACGACGGCGTCATCATCACCCACAGTACCGTCATCAACGAGTACCTGGAGGACGTCTTTCCCGACGTGCCGCTGCGGCCGCGCGATGCCATCGGCGCGGCGCGCGTGCGCTACTGGAACAAGTTCGTCGATGAGCAGGTGGTAAATTACGTGTCGATGCACGGCTGGCACCGCATGGTGGGCATCATCGCGCGCAACATCGAGAGCGGTGATTTCGAGCGGCTCATGGAGCGTATTCCGCTGCCCGACCAGCGCACCAAGTGGCGCACGGCACGCTCGGGCTTCAGCGCCGCCGACCTGACCCACGCGACCGAGAAGATCCTGTACGCGGTGGACAAGGTGGAGCGGCAGCTCGGCGAGAGCGCCTGGATCGCCGGTAACGACTACACGCTCGCCGACATCAATTTCTTCTCCTCGTGCGGCATGATGGTGGAGCGCATGTTCCCCGCGATGGCCATCGGCGAGCGCTGCCCGCGGCTCATCGCCTGGCGCGAGAAGCTCAAGGCGCGCGGCGCGGTGCAGCGCGCGCTCGCGGGTGAGGATCGCACGGCGCCGGGACTGCGCACCTGGACGGGAGAGGCACGATGAGTGGAACCAGCAGAATGCGTGCGTGGCAGCTGCCCGCGGGCTGCACCTCGGTGCAGCAGATGGAGCTCATCGAGCTGCCGCGGCCCGATCCCGGGCCGGGTGAGGTGCTGGTGCGCGTGCACGCCACCTCGCTCAACTACCGCGACCAGGCCATCGCGCTCGGGCGCTACTTCGGCTCGGCCATCCGGGCCGCGGGCGCCCCGCTCTCCGACGGTGCCGGCGTCGTGGCGGCGGTCGGTGCCGGGGTGAAGTCACTGGCGGCCGGGGACCGTGTGGCCGGCACGTTCTTCCAGGGCTGGCTCGATGGGCCGCCGCCTGCGCTCAAGGGCGACGCGCTCGGCTGTCCGCCCGCCAAGGGCATGCTGGCCGACTACGTGACGCTGCCCGAGAGCGGCGTGGTGAAGCTCGCCCGCTCGCTGAGCTTCGAGGAGGCCGCGACGCTGCCGTGCGCCGGCGTGACGGCGTGGAATGCGCTGATGATGGGCCTGCGTCCGCTCGAGCGCGGCCAGAGCGTGCTGCTGATCGGCACGGGCGGGGTGTCGATGCTCGCGCTGCAGATTGCCAAGGCCGCCGGTGCGCGGGTGATCGCCACCTCGGCGAGCGATGCGAAGCTCGCGCGCGCGCAGCAGCTCGGTGCCGACGCGACCATCAACTACAAGTCACAGCCGGAATGGGGCGCGCGGGCGGCCGAGCTCGCCGGCGGCGGCATCGATCACGTCGTGGAAGTGGGCGGGCTGGGCACGCTCGCGCAGTCGATGCGCGCGGTGGGCTTCGGCGGCGAGATTGCGCTCATCGGCGTGCTGACGATGCAGGGCGATACCAACCCGATGGCGCTCATGATCAAGGGCGCGACGCTGCGCGGCATCTTCGTCGGCTCGGCCGCCATGGCGCGCGATCTGAACGCCTTCGTCGACACCCATCAGCTCAAGCCCGTCGTGGATCGCGTGTTCGACTTCGCCGCCGCCAAGGCGGCTTACGCATACCAGTCCTCGGGCGAGCTGTTCGGCAAAGTAGTGATCGCAAACGCGAATCGTTCCTGACGGCTGCGGTCGGAGCGGCAGGCGCCGCGCGCTCGCCGGCCGGGCCGCCGCGGACGGCGGCGCGGTATTCGTTTGTGTCACTTACAAAATGATATATCATGGCCAGCCCGGCAAAGGGGGAACGACAATGGCCGCGCACAGCCTAGAAGAAATCCTGGCGGCAGCTGGCAATCCCGTGCAGATGCTGCGCAACTCGCAGCTCGGTGCCTACGTCTACCCGGTGGTCGCCGCGGAGTTCAGCAACTGGCGCAGCGAGCAGTGGGCGTGGCAGCACAGCGCCGTGCTGTTCGACCAGACCCACCACATGGTGAACCTCTACGTGCGCGGCCGGCACGCGCTCAAGCTCTTTGCCGACACGGCGATCAACTCGATGCAGGGCTTCGCCGTCGACAAGGCGAAGCAGTACGTGCCGACGACGCCGTACGGCCACGTGATCGGCGACGGCATCCTGTTCTATCTGGCGGACGAGGAGCTGCTGTACGTCGGGCGCGCGCCGGCGGCCAACTGGCTGCGCTTCCACGCGGCGACCGGCGGTTACGACGTCGAGGTCGAGCTCGATGACCGCTCGCCGATGCGCCCGATGGGCAAGCCGGTGACGCGCTCGGTGTGGCGCTTCCAGATCCAGGGACCGAAGGCCTGGGCCATCATCGAGAAGCTCAACGGCGGCCCGCTCGAGCAGCTGAAATTCTTCAACATGTCGACCATGCAGATCGCCGGGCGCACGGTGCGCACGCTCCGTCACGGCATGTCGGGTGCGCCCGGGCTCGAGATCTGGGGTCCGTACGCGCAACAGGAGGAGATCCGCGCCGCGATTCTCGCCGCCGGCCGCGAGTTCGGCCTGGTGCCGTGCGGCAGCCGCGCCTATCCCTCCAACACCCTGGAATCGGGCTGGATCCCCTCACCGCTGCCGGCCATCTACAGCGGCGAGAAGCTCAAGCCCTACCGGCAGTGGCTCGGCGCCGACAGCTACGAGGCGAGCGGCTCGATCGGCGGCAGCTTTGTCTCGGACGCCATCGAGGACTATTACCTGAATCCGTACGAGCTCGGCTACGGCTCTTTCATCCGCTTCGATCACGAGTTCCACGGCCGCGAAGCGCTGCAGAAGGTGCAGCCCGAGACGCAGCGCCGCAAGGTGACACTCGCCTGGAATCCGCAGGACATGAGCAGGATCCAGGGCTCGCTGTTCGACCCGGAAGGCCGGCAATACAAATTCTTCGACGTGCCGCTCGCCAACTACGCCTCGGCGAACTACGACCGCGTGCTGGCTGCCGACGGCAGCACCGTCGGACTGTCGATGTTCACCGGCTACAGCTACAACGAGAAGCAGGCCCTGAGCCTCGCCACCATCCGCCCGGACATCCCGCTCGGCAGCGAGCTGCGGGTCGTGTGGGGCGAGGAGAACGGCGGCACACGCAAGCCCACCGTCGAGCCGCACCAGCAGATCGAGGTGCGGGTGATCGTGAGTCCGGTGCCCTACAGTCGCGTGGTGCGCGACACCTACAAACAGGGCTGGCGGCAGCGCGGCGGCGCCTGAGGGCGCGGCTCTCAGGCGCCGAAGAAGTTGAGCTCGAGCAGCACCTGATTCGGGTCGAGCACGAAGATCTGGCGCAGGCCGGCCGCCGGCACATCGTTCAGCTGGTGCGCAAGTGCGTGCCGCGCGAGTCGCGCGCGCAATTCCTCGTAGCCCGAGCAGGCGAGCGCCACGTGATGCAGCGCCCCGGTCGGGCCCGGGCGTACCGCGCGCTCGCAGGCGCGCGGGCAGTCGAGGCTGTTGAGGTGCAGCACGGCGCGGCCGGCCGCATCGTACATCCAGCGGGCATTCTGGTGCGTGAGCGGCGGCGGCCCGTCGCGCGCCGTGAGACCGAACAGCTCGGCGTAGAAGCTGACGCTGCCCTCCAGATCGGCCGTGATGATGTTGACGTGATCGAGGCGCTCGACGCGCACGTCTAGTCCCCGCCCTGCAGCCCGCGGCGCTGCTGGCGATAGCTCGCGCGGCGCGTCTTCTCGAAATCCAGCCGCTGCTCGCGCCCGGGGTCGGCGGGGTAGTCACGGAAGTCGGCGAGGATCTCGCCGAACAGCTCGGCGAGCTCGTCCTTGAATTCGGGGTGCGAGAATACGTGGAAGCGGTCCGCGCGCATCGCCTCGAGCACGCGCGCGGCGATCACGTCCGGCTCCATGCCGAACTGGTGCACCTCCGCCAGGCGCTGCACGAACCCGGTGTTCACCGGCCTGGCGCCGGCCTTGAGTTGCTCGGGCCGTATGTCGTCGGAGGCGTAGATATAGGACTTCACCAGCCCGGGGCACAGCACCGACACGCCGATGCCGTGCGGCGCGAGGCTGGCGCGCAGCGACTCGGACATGCCGCGCACCGCGAACTTGGTGGTGTTGTAGATGCCGCAGGCGCTGGCAGCGAGAAAGCCGGCCATCGAGGCGGTGTTGACCACGTAGCCGCGCTGCGCGGCGCGGATCATGCGCGGCACGAAGGTCATGACACCGTTGATCGGACCGTGCAGATTGACCCCCATGATCCAGTCCCAGTCGTCGTAGCTCGACTCCTCGATGCTCTGGAACAGATTGACGCCGGCGTTGTTGAACAGCAGCGTGACCAGGCCGAATCTCTTCTCGACCGCCTCCGCCGCCCGGGCCAGGTCGGCGCGCGAGGACACGTCCACCGGCACCCCCATGGCTCGCGGGTTGTCGAGCGAGGCGAGCGCCCGGTCGATGTGCGCCGCACGGATGTCGGCGATGGCGACGTTGCAGCCCTGCGCGAGCAGCGCGCGTACGAGTCCGATGCCGACACCGTTCGCCCCGCCGGTGACGAAGGCGGTGCGGCCCGCAAAGTCCTTCATGTCTTGCCTCGCTTGCGGCGCGCGCTCTCCGCGGCATGGATCGGGTTACGGAACAGGAAGCCGAAGGTGCGCTTGTATTCCTCGTTCTCGGGCAGGTCCGGGACCGCGGCGCACATGGCCTGCGCGCGCTCCTCGATGCCCTGGCGGAACTCGCTGTGCGTCATTATGTAGAGCTCGTCGTTCAGGATCCCCTGCAGCACGCGCTGGCCGATCTCCTCCCTGGTGCGGAACAGGTGAAAGAAGCTGCCGTTCTCACGGCGGCGTTGGTCGGTCTCGGTGTAGCCGGTGTCCGCCAGCGCGGCCGGGCGGGTCTTGTGCGCCTCGGCGATGTTCGACTGCACCGCTCCCGGGCAGAATGCCGAGCAGACGATGCCGTACGGCTCGAGCTCGGCGCGCATGCACTCGATCATCGCCACCGCCGCGCCCTTGGAGGTGCCGTAGATGGTGGCGCCCGGATGCGGCACGAGCCCGGACATGGAAGCGGTATTGACGATGTGGCCGCCCTCACCGTGTTTCCTGATGCGCGGCAGCAGCGTGACGATGCCGTTGACGATGCCGCCGAGATTGACCCCGAGCACCCAGTCCCAATCGGCGAAGGTCGCAAGCTCGGTGGGGCCGACCACCGCGACGCCGGCGTTGTTGCACAGCAGGTGGATGCGGCGGAAGCGCGCCTCGGCGGCGTCCGCCGCGCGTGCGTAGGCCGCGCGATCGGTGACGTCGAGCTTCAGTGCCAGCAGCCGTTCGCCATCGCCGAGCTCGCTCGCGGCCTGATCGAGATGATCGTCACGGATGTCCGCGATGACGACGTTCATGCCGGCGCCGAGCAGGGCCTTGGCGATGCCGAGCCCGATGCCGCTGGCGCCCCCCGTGATGAAGGCGGTCTTGCCTGGCAGGTTCTGCATGGCGCGGGTCCCCTACAAAGCGCTGGACAAAGTGCCGCAAGTCCTATTGTATCTAACACATACAGTCGGGCGCCTGCCAGCCGCGCCCGCCCGAGGGGGAGCGATGGTGGCGGAAGTACCCGCAGGCCTGGGTTCGGTGGCGGACAGCGGGGCACAGCCTCAGGTCTGGCCCGCCCCTGGCGCGGCCTACTACGGCCTGTTCGTGATCATCCTCGCCACCGCGCTGAATTTCCTCGACGCGCAGATCTTCAGCATGATGGCGCAGCACATCAAGGCCGATTTCCACCTCACGGACGAGCAGCTCGGGTTCCTGCTGGGACCGGCCAACATCATCTTCTACGTGCTGGTCGGCATTCCGCTGGCGCGCCTGGTGGACCTGTATCCGCGCAAGTACGTGCTCGCCGGCGGCATCACCCTGATCGGCGGCATCACCGCCCTCGGCGGGCTCGCACAGAACTTCGTGCAGCTGTTCATGAGCCGCATGCTGGTCGGGGCGGGTGGCTCGGCGCACGCCCCGGGCTCGTACTCGATGCTCGCGGACTACTTCCCGCCGGCGAGGCTGCCGCGCGCCATCGGCCTGCTGCAGCTCGGTTTCATCAGCGGCAACGTGCTCGGCTTCTACCTGGGCGGATTGTTGCTCACGATGGTGGCGGCCTGGCCGGTCACGCACTGGCTGGGCCTCGCCATCCACGGCTGGCAGTGGGTGCTGATGATGGTCGGCGCGCCCGGTTTCCTGATCGCCGCCCTGCTGCTGCTGGCCCGAGAGCCGCCGCGGCGCGGCCTGGCAGGGCAGGCACTGGACGTGCCGATGCAGGCGGTGCTGCGCGAGATCTGGACGCGGCGCGGCGTCTACCTGCCGCTGTTCATCGGGCTCGCCTTCAGCGCCACCGAGTTCCTCGGCTTGAGCGTCTGGCGCCCGGCCTTCCTGGCGCGCAGCTACGGCTGGAGCCCGCAGAGGATCGGCAACTGGATGAGCCTCGTCACGCTGGTGTCGTGGCTCGCCGGCGCCCTGGTCGGCACGGTGTTCACCGAGTGGCTCGCCAAGCGCTACAAGGACGCCAACGTACGCGCCGCCGCGCTGCTCTTCGCCCTCATCGTGCCGTTCGAGGTCGCAGCTCCGCTCATGCCGACGGGCGAGCTGGCGATGCTGTGCGTCGCCCTGAGCGGGGTCTGCGGGCTGGCCTCGGCGGTGCCGCAGAATGCCGCCATCCAGCGCATCACACCGAACGCCATGCGCGGGCGGGTCACCGCCATCTACCTCTTCATGTTCATCTTCTTCGGCGCGTTGGGCGGCCAGCTGATCGGCAGCGTCACGCAGCGCGTCTTCGGTGCCGACGGCGCGCTCTGGAAGAGCCTGCTGCTGACGGCCTCGATCCTGCTGCCGCTCGCGGCGCTGACCATCTCGCGCGCCATCAAGCCCTACGGCCGCGAGGTCGAGCGGCTCGAGCAGCTCGAGGCGCGGGGCACGGCGTGAGCTACCCACAGCTGCACATGATCATCGACGGCGAGAAGATCGGCGTCGGTCAGCGCCGCACGCACACCGTGGTGAACCCCGCGACCGGTGCAGTGCTCGGCGCACTGCCGCTCGCCGAGCGGGCCGACCTCGACCGCGCGCTCGATGCGGCGCAACGCGGCTTCCGCCTGTGGCGCGCGGCGCCCGCCGCGCAGCGCGCCGCCGTGCTGACCGGCGCCGCGCGGCTGCTGAAGGAGCGCCAGGAGGAGATCGCACGGCTCGCGACGCTCGAGGAAGGCAAGACGCTCAGCGAGTCGCGGCTCGAAGTGATGATGAACGTCAACCTGTTCGAGTTCTACGCGGGTGAGTGCCAGCGCTTCTATGGACGCGAGCTGGTGCGTCCGCCCGGCATGCGCTCGAGCGTCGTCTGCGAGCCGGTCGGGCCGGTGGCGGCCTTTGCGCCCTGGAACTTCCCGATCGGCAATCCCGGCCGCAAGCTCGGCGCACCGATCGCCGCCGGCTGCTCGGTGATTCTGAAGGCCGCCGAAGAGACGCCGGCCTCGGCGCTCGCGGTGCTGCAATGCCTGCTCGATGCGGGGCTGCCGCAGCAAGTGGGACAGGCGGTGTTCGGCGTGCCCGACGAGGTGTCGCGGCACCTGCTCGGCTCGCCGATCATCCGCAAGTTGAGCTTCACCGGCTCCACCGTGGTGGGCAAGCACCTGATGAAGCTCGCCGCGGAGGACTGCAAACGCACCACCATGGAGCTCGGCGGACACGGCCCGGTGCTGGTGTTCGACGATGTCGACGTGGAGCACGTGCTGAGCGTGATGGTGCCGTCCAAGCACCGCAACGCCGGACAGGTGTGCGTCGCGCCGACGCGCTTCCTCGTGCAGGAAGGCGTGTACGCGCGCTTCTGCGCCGGCTTCGCCGCGCGGGCCGCGCAGCTGCGCGTCGGCAACGGACTCGAGGAAGGCGTGCAGATGGGACCGATGGCGAATGCGCGCCGGCCGGAGGCGATGGAGCGCCTCATCGGTGGCGCGCTGCGGGCCGGGGCGCGGCTGCACACCGGCGGACAGCGCATCGGCAGCCAGGGCTACTACTACGCGCCGACCGTGCTGTCCGAGGTGCCGACGGACAGCGCCATCATGAACGAGGAACCGTTCGGCCCGGTGGCGCTCATCAATCCGTTGCGCACCGAGGCGGAGATGATTGCCGAGGCCAATCGGCTGCCCTACGGCCTGGCCGCCTTCGGCTGGACGCAGGACGCGGCGCGCCAGAAGCGCCTGGCGCGCGAGGTGGAGAGCGGCATGCTGTGCATCAACACCACGGTGCTGGCCGGCCCGGACGCGCCGTTCGGCGGCGTCAAGTGGTCCG
>Ga0187783_10000702_pt1 | contig 24457 bp, 19 predicted proteins | sample 1015_SJ02_MP02_2_FD_132471 | JGI IMG/M metagenome (GOLD analysis project Ga0187783, IMG submission 132471) | Tropical peat soil microbial communities from peatlands in Department of Meta, Colombia - 1015_SJ02_MP02_20_MG | ecosystem: Environmental > Terrestrial > Soil > Wetlands > Peat | place...
AGAAGTATCCGTCGGTGAAAGTTGTGCCGTTCTACTCGACAGCGGATGCGAAAGTGCTGCCGTTCATGGCTGAAGCGGTGAGAGACGGCAAACTCCGCATCCCCATAAGCCAGAAATTTCCACTCAGCCAGGCCGCCGAGGCGCAAGTCGCGGCCGAAAAGGGAGCGAGTGGAAAGATTGTGTTGGTGGTCTGACCGCTGTCTACCACACGATCTTGACCGGCGCAGCGGGCGCGGAATATAGTCGCGGCAGACGGGGGAATCATGGGGACACGGGCCACGATTCACGTTCAAGCTCTGGCAATTATCTTATTTGCAGGCATCTCGGCGCTGGCGCCGCCGCGGGCGCACCATTCGTTTGGGGTGGTGTATGACGAGCACAAGCCGGTGACTTTGACGGGCGTGGTGAGCAAGATCGAGTGGACGAATCCACACAGCTTCATTTTCCTAGATGTGAAAGAGACTGACGGCAAAGTCACGACCTGGAATTTCGAGGGCTACCCGCCGGGTGTGCTGTTTCGCAACGGATGGAAGAAAGACACGACCATGAAGATCGGCGACACGGTCACGATCTTCGGCTGGCAGGCGCGCAAAGGCGGCCCGTTTGCGCATGCGCGCCAAGTGACGTTTGCCGACGGCACGAAGAAATATTTTGGGCCGGGGCCGGGCACAGGTGACGGCGGCGCGACGGCGCCCGTGCCGGACGCAGGCGCGAACTGAGCGCGCGCATATGGCGAAGAAGAAATTCATCATCGTAAGCGCTGTGGCTCTCAACTTGGCGCTCGCAGCAACTGGGTTTTTCCCTGGTTTTGCCTCCGCGCAACAACAGCCCGCACAATCCGCACAATCTGCGCAAGCTGGGCAACAACCAGCGTCGCCAGCAACCGCGGAAACGGCGACGCAGCACGGGGCAAGCGGTGTCGGCCCGAAGCTGCCGCCGCAGCCGAATCCGAACATACCGCGCACCGCGGATGGTCACCCCGATCTAAGCGGCGTCTGGCAAGGTGGCAGCAATCGCATCGGCACCTGGGAAGACACGAACAGCGGCGACGGCCCGCTTGGAGCGAGCGGGCCGATCACGCCATTCGCAGTGACGTCACCGCAGCCGAAGCCGCCCTATCAGGCCTGGGCGGCGAAGAAGGTGCTCGAGTCATACAAAATGCGCGGAGTGGATGAGCCGATGGTGCGCTGCCTGCCGCCGGGCGTACCGCGCACGACGCTGATGGGCTTGTTCCCGATGCAAATCGTGCAAACGCCGAAGACGGTCGTGATGCTGTTCGAGGTGTTTCATCTGTTTCGCATCATTCCGATCGACGCGCAGCATCCCGATGACGTGGAGCCGAGTTACATGGGCGATTCGGTCGGCCATTGGGAAGGCGACACGCTCGTCGTCGACGTCATCGGATTCAACGACAAGACGTGGCTTTCGGGCGTGGGGACATTCCACAGCGAGAAGCTGCACGTCGTCGAGAAATTCACCCGCGTGGACATGAATACGATCGTGTATCAGGACACAGTAGAAGATCCCGACGTGCTGACAGGCCCATGGGCTCGCTGGGGCACGATCATGCTGCGTCCGGGAACGCGCATTCGCGAGTACGAATGCGAGGACAATAATATCGACGAAAAGCGGTATGAAGATCTGCTGAAGGACCCGTCCGTTTTCATGCGGAAGTAAAATCTGCACAGTGATGGCATCGAAGCGAAGTGCGACGCGAGCATTGGCACATTTCGCGCTCGAATGTTAGATTGTTTTCGATGCCGAGCTTTGGGCGAGCCCGAACCTGGTGCGTAGTCGCGAGCTTCCTTTTTGGGGTTTCCTACGGATCATTCTGCGCCACCGCTTGCGCGCTCGGGGCTTATCCGGCACAAGCGCACGCAGCGAGCGCCCTGCCCTGCTGCAAGCATCACGATGCGGGTTCGCACTGCCCGCGTCAAAAAATCCCGGCGAAGCAGGATTGCAGCACGCACGTCCACCCCACGGTCTTCGTGAAGTCGGCAGCCGCGCCGCAAGTTGGTCTTAACGGCGCGACGATCGCGCGCGTGGCTGTGCCGATGCTGCTTTCCACGCGAGCCGACAATTCGTGGCGCGCGGCATCACATCGAAAATCCGGCCTCGGTCCTCCGATCGAGCGAGCAGCGTTTCCGCCTGAAGAAATCTCCATCCTGCGTATCTAGTTCCCTTCCCATTTTCTTGTTGGTGATGCGCATCAACTGCGCTGACGTGTCGCAGCTTTTGCGCTCAGTTAACTGATATCAAAACTAAACATCGGTGGAGGAACCATGGATTGGAGACGCAGAAGCTTCTTGAGAGGGGCGAGCCTGTTTGGCGCAGGCTTGTTTGCCGCGCGACAGACCGCAGCGGCCGGGCCGCAGGCAAGCCAGCATGAGATGCAAATGCCGCCAGGCAAGAAGATGGATCACGCGGATCGCGCGCGCTCAGGCGCCCACCGTGCCGTTGGCGAGCCACGCCTCGCGGTCCCTGCTGTGACGCCAGACGTGCCGGATCTGCCGTTCGAGATGGACAACGGCGTGAAGGTGTTTCACCTGATCGCTGAGCCCGTCAAACAGGAAATCCTGCCGGGCAAGGTAATCAACCTTTGGGGCTACAGCGGAAGCGCGCCAGGCCCGACCATCCAGGTGAATCAGGGCGATCGCGTGCGAATCGTCGTCGATAACCACTTGCCCGAGGCCACCGCGATGCACTGGCACGGCTTTGAGGTCCCAAACGATATGGATGGAGTGCCTGGGATCACGCAAGCGGCGATTCCGCCGGGCGGCAGGCAGGTCTACGAGTTCACGTTGAACCAGGAAGGAACCTACTTCTATCACTCGCACATGGCCATGCAGGAAATGCTGGGAATGCTGGGCGCTTTCATCATGCATCCGAAGGATGCTTACGATCCGCCAATCGACAGGGATTTCGTGGTCATGCTGCAGGAGTACGCGATTCTGCCCAGCAACCCAACTCCCAACACGATGAACATGGAATTCAATTGGCTGACGCTCAACGGAAAATCGGGGCCGGCGGCGACGCCATTGATTGTGCGCGCCGGCGAGCGCGTGAAAATCCGGATGATCAATATGGGGATGGACCATCACCCGATGCATCTTCACGGGAACCAGTTTGTGGTGACCGGCACGGAGGCGGGACGCCAGCCGAAGAGCACATGGGGTCCGCAGAATACGGTGCTCGTGGCAGTGGCGCAGGCGCGCGACATCGAATTCGTCGCAAACAATCCGGGGGACTGGATGCTGCACTGCCATTTGCCTCACCACATGATGAATCAAATGTCGTCGATGGTTGGACCGCTGACGCGCCGCCAGGGCCTGCCCGCAGGCGTGGGCATGGAAGAAGGAATGGGAATGCTGCGCGAAGGCGGCGCCACATCGCAAGGCAACGGGCCGAGCCTTGGACGCGGCATGGGCGTGGGCTCGACGCTGGATGAGACGCTCTCAAATGGGCCGCTGTCACAGAAGAACGCCGGAGCGTTGGGCTCGAGCAACGGAATGCAGATGGACGTGAGCAAGGCGGAAGTGAGCAAGGACGCGAACTCGGTTCCCGGCTTCCCGCAGGACGCGTTCATGGAGGGCCCGGTGATGGCGATGGACGCGATGTTTGCAAAGCCCGAGAACTACGGGCTGCGTCCAGGATGGAGCGGATACATGGGAGGAATGATGACGCTGGTGCGCGTTCTTCCGCCGGATCAATACGACCACATCATGGAATTGCGCCAGAAAAACGGGAAACAACAACCTCAAGAAATGCCAAACATGCCCGGCATGCAAATGCCGAAATGAATGCAGCGCGATACCAAAATCTCACAGGAGGTCGAAGATGAGACCTAAGTTGCCGGCGGGAATGTTTCTCTTAGGTGTGCTTGTAATGGCGGTATCGCTCGCGCCGGTCCAGGCGCAGTCGATCGCGCCGCCGCGTTCATTCATTACGCCTGACGCGACAGGCGCGCCGTCGAGCGGGCAAGAAGACGGGAGCACGGCAGGCGCAGCCACGCAAAATCGAACCGAGAATGCGGCACCGATTACACTCGAACAGATGGAACAGATCGCGCTCGCGAACAATCCGACATTGAATCAGGCGAGGGCCAACGTCGATGCGGCCACCGGCCGGGCGCGTCAGGCCGGACTCTGGCCGAATCCCGTCATTGGATACACGGGTGAGGAAATACGGGGCGGATCGTTCGGCGGCGGCGAACAGGGCGCGTTCGTCGAACAGGACATCATTCTGGGCGGCAAGCTGAGCCTCGATCGAAAAGTGTTGGGCGAGCGGGAAAAAGAAACGGAAGCCGAGCGAGACGCACAGCGGCTGCGGGTCCAAAATGGCGTGCGGATCGCATTTTATCAATCGCTGGCGGCCCAGGAGATGTGGGCAGCGCGTCAAAAACTCGGCGAGATTGCGGAAGATGCGGTCGAGACGACGCGACAGCTGTTCAACGTGGGCCAAGCGGACCAACCGGATCTGCTGGAGGCGCAGGTGGAAGCGGACGAAGCCGATCTGGCCTCGTCGACCGCACAGCAGGAACAGATGAGCGCCTGGCGCACGCTGGTGGCGATCGCGGGAAAGCCGGAGATGCCGCTCACACGCCTGGCAGGAAATCTCGAAGAGTTGCCGCTAGAAGATCCCGATCACATGCTGCAAGCAATCCTGCGCGATAGTCCGGCGGTTCGCATCGCGCGGCTGGAGGTGGCGCGAGCGGATGCCAAACTGGCGCGAGCGCGACGCCAAAATGTGCCCGACCTGTTCGTTCGCGCGGGATACATGGACAACCACGAACAGCTCGCGCCGGAGTTGCCCTTCACGGTGGGATCCGAGGGTTTCGCGGAGGTGGGCGTGAACTTGCCTCTGTTCGACCGCAACCAGGGAAACATCCCCGCGGCGCAGGCCGACCGCGAACGGGCTGAACTTGAGGCGCAGCGTGTTTCGCTGAGCCTGCAGCAGCAGGCGGCGCCGATACTGCAGGACTATGCGACATCACGCGCAGCGGCAGAACGCTATCGGACACGTACCATCCCAAACGCCGATGAGGCGTACCAACTGTATCTGCGGAAATATCGGGAAGGCGCAGCGGCGTATCCCCAGGTGCTGATCGCGCAGAGGACGTTCTTTCAATTGGAAACGGCGTATATCGCGGAAGTGGAACGCGCTTGGGTAAGTGCGGCTGCGTTGCAGGGCTTGCTTCTCACCGATGGATTGGACGCGCCCGGCGCAGCTAACGAAACGGAACAGATGGCTCCAACGGGAAATATGCGGATGGCCGGAGCGCAGGAACAATTGCGCTAGGTTGTCGCAGCGGGCGGACGGAAAGGCCAGGAATTTATTTGAAGCTGTGGAGCGCGGTTTGCTCGTCCGGAAAATCCTCGAAAATCTTGGCGAGGTTGGTGATTTCCAGAAGGCGCTGAACCTGCTTGTTGAGATGAGTCATCTTGAGGTCCCCGCCATCGCGCTTGATCAACGCAAAGCCGCGCGCGAGGGCGCCGATGCCGGAACTATCGAGCTGGGTGACCTCACTGAGGTTGAGCAGGATTTTCTTTTGTCCTTTTGCGAGCAGATCGATGAACATTTCGTGAAGGGCGTCGGCCTCCAGGTAAGTAACCGTGCCTTTGATGTCGACGACGGTGATCGTGTCCGCCTGCCGGATTGAAACGCTGAAGCTCATCGTTCGTTCCTAGAAAACAGTAGGCGAGGGCCTGGGGCGGCCGGCGCGCAGTATGGTACCAAAGCCGTTGATGCGCGCGAAACAATCCTCTGTTACAACCTGCGGCGGCCGGCTGAGGGGCTCGACACCTTCCGGGGTTAGTCAATATTTAAGTGAAATATGCGAAACTGGCGCGCGTATATAACGGCATATAAGTCTGCGGCCAGGAACGCGAAGCCGCAAAGATGCCAGGCCAATAGCACTGGAGGCGCATAGTTGGACGCCATTTCGCTCGAAAATGTGACGAAGTCGTACGACTCGGTAACCGCGGTAGACAGCGTCAATCTGCGCGTCAGGTCGGGCGCGATTCTCGGTCTGCTGGGGCCGAACGGCGCGGGTAAGACGACGACCATCCGCATGATCTTGAATATCCTGATTCCGGATGCGGGAACCATTCGCGTCTTGGACGAGCCCGTGAGCGACCGGACGCGCGAATCGATTGGCTATCTGCCGGAGGAGCGGGGACTCTACCCGCGGATGCACGTGCGCGAGTTGATCGTATTTCTGGCGGCGTTGCGCGGCTTGTCGGAAGCAGAGGCGGACCGGCGCGCGAAAGAATGGCTCGAGAAGTTCGAACTGAGCGACTGGGCGGACAAAAGGTTGAACGATTTATCGAAAGGCATGCAGCAGAAGGTGCAGTTCATCACGGCGGTGATTCATCGCCCGCCGCTGGTAATTTTGGATGAGCCGTTTTCGGGCCTTGACCCCGTGAATGCCGCGACTGTGAAGGACGTCATGCTCGAAATGAGAAACCAAGGATCGACGATCGTGCTTTCGACGCACCGAATGGAGCAAGTGGAGATGATGTGCGATTCGATCTGCCTGATCAATCACGGCCGAAACATTCTTGACGGCGAATTGCGGGCGATCAAGCAATCGTACGGAAAGAACACGCTGCAAATCGCGTTCAGCGGGCCGGACGGGTTCCTGAATTCCGCCTTGGTTACGGACGTGAACCGATTCGCCGGCGGCGTGGAAGCCAAGTTGAAACCCGGAACCGATCCGCAGGAAATATTGAGGGCCGCGGTACAGGCCGGCGCGCAGATCAGCCGGTTTGAACTGCTGGAGCCGTCGCTAAACGAAATCTTCATCGAGAAGACGACCCATGCGTAAAATCTGGCTGATTTTCAAACGCGAATATCTGACCCGAGTAAAGACAAAGGGCTTTGTAATCGGGACGCTGGCCGTGCCCCTGATGGGAATCGGCTTCGCGCTGCTGATCGCGTTCATAGGCAGCCACCAGTCGAATCAAAGCTTGCGGCTTGCGATCGTCGACAACGCCGGAGGGATCGCGCAGCCGGTGGCGCGCGCTCTCGACCAGAAAACGGACACCGGGAAGTCGAAATTCACAATCGTCGAATCAATCGAGCTGCCTAAAAATCAGAGCGCCATCGAGGACGAATTTCGGAGGCAGATCAATGCCGGCCATCTCGATGCCTTTCTCGTGATCCCCCTTGATCTCAGCCAGGCTGCCGAGCTGCACACCAAAAATCCAGGCGGCTTCCAATTTTTTGCGCCGTTGACGGCGGCCGTGGACGAAGCTGTGGTCGAGGCGCGACTCAACGCGCGCGGAATTCACGTCGACGGAGTGCGAGAACTTGTTCACACGCAAGGCCTGCAAGTGATCAAGGTGAGCGCGACCGGTGAAGCGGTGGAGAGGGGCCAAACCATCGGAGTCGCGATCGGACTGGTGATCCTGCTTTACTCGGCGCTGCTGGCGTACGGCATCATCACCATGCGATCCATTCTCGAAGAGAAAACCACGCGCACGATGGAGGTGCTGATCGCGGCGGCGCGGCCCATGGAACTGCTCACCGGAAAAATTCTGGGGGTGGCCGGCGTGGCGTTCACGCAATTTTTGATCTGGACGGTTTCGCTCGCCCTGCTTTTGGCCTACGGCCTGACCGCAGCTTCGATGATGAATCCGAATTTGTCGTTAAGCGCCATCCACCTTCCGACTTCTTTGCTGGTCTACATGCTGGCTTACTTCGGTGGCGGATATTTTCTGTACTCGGCAATGTTTGCGGCAATCGGGTCCGCGTGCTCAAACGAGCAGGATGCTGCGCAGCTGCAATGGCTGGCGATGGCGCCGCTGGTCTTTTGCATGGCGATTTACAGCCTCGTGCTGAGCGACCCTTCGTCGACGGCATCGATCGTGCTGTCGGAAATACCGCTTTTTTCGCCGGTGTTGATGACGTTGCGAATCTCGCTGCAAACTCCACCCGCGTGGCAGGTCGCACTGTCGCTCGGTTTGCTGGTTCTGACGACGATTGCGGTGGTCTACGGATCAGCAAAGATCTATCGAGTGGGCGTGTTGATGTACGGGAAGCGGCCGACAGTGCCGGAACTGTTCCGCTGGCTGCGCTATTCGTAGTTTTTCGAGATCGCTACAGTTCGCAGGCGGTCACGACGCGGGCCGATGCAGCCAGGCATCGAGCACCTGCTTTTCCTTCTCCGGCGGAAGATAATCGCTCCAATACAGTCGTGGGGCCTGCGGGCGAAAATAAGCCAAGGCATCGAGAGCGGTTTCGTTGAAGGGCCTCGTTTGCCAGCCTGCGCGGAATGCTTTCTCGCTGCTGATCTGGCATAGGCCCTGATTGTCTCCCACCGGACGCCAGAGCGGAAAATTTCCGGCGAACACGCCCAAAGCAAAATCGGTTTCGAGTCCGTGCTGACGCAGAAAATCGTGTGGAATCCACACAAACTGCGCGCCCGATCGCATGGTGGTGTTGCAAGCATCGAGAAATTCGCGAAACGGCATCGGCCTTCCCGTCAGATTGAAAGTGCCGTAGAGGGAAGAGCCAATCGCCAGCATGAGGAATCGGGCCACGTCTTTCACGTCAACAAGTTCGACCGGGTCCGTGCCATCTCCGGGGCCGATGTGTTGGCCTCCGCTCTGTGCGCGCATGAGCCATGTGACCACGTCCGGGCTCAGGCTGCGGTCCCCCATGATCGGACCCGGACAGACGATCGTGAGCTTCTCGCCGAGGATCGCGTGCAGCCTTCTTTGGCTTTCCGCCTTTTCGCGGTTGTATTGATGGCCAGGGCCGTTCCAGGGCTCCAGAGACGCGCTTTCGTCGAGGCCAGCGCGTACGAGATTTTTGGAATCGTAGGCGGAGACGGAAGAGACGTAGAGATAGTGCTCGACGCGATCTTTCAGAAGCGCCGCGGCGGATGCAACCATTGCCGGATCGCTCGGCCATACATCGATGGCCACGTCGAAGCGCCTGCGAGTCAAAGCGGATAAATCTTCGTTGTCGGGCTCTCCGCTGCGAAAGCCGCGAAGTTTTTCCAGGTACGGGAACAATTCAGGGTTGGTAATGCCGCGATTGAAAAGAGTGACCGTGTGTCCTTCGGCAATCGCCGCTTCCACTACCGCAGGGCCCAGAAAAAATGTGCCGCCCAGGACCAGGATGCGTTTGGGAGGCGAGCTAGCGAAGGCAGAAGGCAAGCGCGACCACGCTGAAGCAGCGGCCGCAATCAATGAACGCTGTATGAAGCTTCGTCGTTTCATCGGCGCTCCGCTCACCGCGGATGGAAACATCGGGGCCGAACCACCTGGACGGCACAGTAATGCTCCGTCACGAGCTGTGTCAACCATTCGTGGCGTTTCGGCGCGCGGCTCACTAGGCTGAGTCTCGCCCCGTAAGGTAGCGCGACCGTGACGACTTCGATCTGCCGGATGTTCCGTAACCATTCGAAGCTCGCCGCGCAAGTTCGCCGCAAGCGTTGACGCCGCGAATTTGCCCGACACCTAGACGCCGGGCTTAAGGTTTTTTAACAAGTCTTGGCACTTTCACGAACTTCGATATGCAGCCTTCCGGTACCTTGCAGGTTGTGAAGGTCGAAACCGACGAGCGATGGATGGCGCTCTGCAAACTAGCGGCAGAAGAACTAGACTCGAAACGTCTGATCGAACTCGTTCGCGAAATCATCCACCTTCTGGAAGAGAAGCATAAGCGCGTGTCGAACGAAGAAATCGACGAGAGCTAATCCTCCCCACCTGACAGCCGAGAGCTTCGGAGCGGTCGAGAAGTCAGCTTCGAGCCTGCGAAAATCCGGCCTTAACAATTCTCTACCGTCATAGCGGAACCCGAGAAACCGCCGCACGAAACTGTCATCGAGGGCGCGAAATTTCGCGCCTTCAGTTCAGATGAACCGAAGCGCCGTGAAATCGAACCGAAAAGCGATTCTCGGCACACTTGGTTGAAGAAAGGAAGCGGGTATGAAAGCAAGACTTATGCTGCTTGTTCTTATGTCGGTCCTCGTGACGACCGGCGCCATTTCTGTAGCCCATGCACAGGCGAACCTAGCGGACAGAGCGACCATTCCATTCGACTTCTATGCCGGAGGACACGAAATGCCGGCCGGAAATTACATCATCGGAATCGATCTTGAGGCGAAAGAGATCAGTTTAGAAAATGGCTCAGGCAAGAAGATGTTCCTGTTGGGTATCCCCGAGGGAACCGGAAGCGATCGCTCGGAACTGCTATTCGAGCACTCAGGGAATATCTACGTCCTCGAGGAAGTCAAGGACGGTTTCACCGATTTGAGCTTCCCGACCAGCGTGTCAGCACGCCCACTGGAAAGCCGTCTCGAATCGCCGCCGGCGGAAGTTCCGCTGAATCGATAGCCACAAACTGGTGGAGACCCGATCTTTTTTGCGCTGGTCTCCACCAAACTACTTAGTTCCCACTGTAGTTTCTGTCGATATTCGGGCTGGCGGTAAGCGGCCGGAAGGGAAAGTCAAATGCATTGGATCAAGCGCAATTTCAGGCAGCTGCTGAGCTGCTACCCCGTTGGATTCGCTCCTCCCTTGGTCGTCTTTGCGATGTGGGCGTTCGTTTTCCTGCGACTCACTGTGGCGCAACAACTGGGACAAAGGACGTTCTCGTCGCCCGAAGGCGCGAGCCATGCGCTCTACGTGGCCTTCCAGACGGGCGACGATAAAGCGCTCTTGGATATTTTGGGGCCAGACTCGAAGCAGATCGTCGCCTCGGGAGACGACTTCGAGGATCTGCAGCACCGAAGCGAGTTTGTCGAGAAATACGAAGAAAGGCATCAGCTCGTCCAGCAATCCGATGGAACTGCGGCGCTGTATATCGGCGCCGAAAATCGGGCTTTCGCGATTCCCCTCGTAAACAAGGATGGCATCTGGCACTTCGATACCGACGCGGCAAACCAGAAAATTCTGTTGCGCCGAATCGCCAAAAATGAACTCGCGACCGTTCAAGTCTGTTATGAACTCGTGGATGCGGAAAAACAGTACTACGAAAGACTGCGCGGCGCTGACGGCGTTCAACACTATGCGGAAAAATTTGTGAGTAACGAGGGTGAACACAATGGTCTGTTTTGGCTGGGAGCAGACGATGAATTCGCGAGTCCCATCGATCCGCGCGTGGCGAACGCGGGCAGCAGGGACGGTATCGCAAGCCAACTGCGGAACGGACCGATCCCGTTTCAGGGCTACTATTTTCGTATTCTGACACGCCAAGGAAGCAGCGCTGCCGGCGGCGCAGAAGACTACGTCGTGAATGGGAAAATGATTCGCGGCTTCGCTTTCCTGGCCTATCCGGCGGAATACCGATCGTTAGGTGTGATGACTTTTGTCGTCAACCAGGACCGAATTGTTTATGAGAAGGACTTGGGGACGAGGACCATCGAGCTCGCTCAAAGCATGACGGAGTACAATCCGGACTCCAGCTGGCGCCGGTCAGAATAGACCCTGATACTTGTAGCAAACTCAGCGCACGCCTTTTGACATCACGAATCGCGCACTTCGACCGGCAAGCTAGCCTTTCCAACTCAAGTAGCACTTCTTCGGGCCGGGCAGGTGGGGATATGATCCCGTCATGCGACTTAAACTTTTCTCGTGTGCGGCGGCCCTTGGCGCGATGGCCGGCTTTGTAACGGCGCAAACGACTGCGACCAACTCCGCCGGCTTCAGCGTGTCACCTGAAACGCGCGAGGCAGTGCAACGGCTGATCGGCGATTCGGTCCTGAACGGGAAGGCGTACGACTACGACGAATACCTCGCGGACATGATCGGGCCGCGGCTGACGGGCTCAGCGAATTTCATGCGCGCGGCCCAATGGGCGGAGCAACAGTTCCGCGAATTGGGCCTGGCGAACGTACACACAGAGGAATGGACCATTCCTGCGACGTGGGAGCCCGACGGTCCTGCCGTGGGACGCATCGTCAGTCCCGTCGATCACGTGCTACACATCTATTCGGTGGGCTGGAGCCCGTCGACGCCTCCGGGCGGCATTTCGGGAAACGTCGTATACGTACAAAGCATCGCGGCGGAAGCGCTCGACGCGCAGAAAGCGCAGATCGCCGGGGCGATCGCGCTCGTGGATGCGGCCAGCCGCGGGACCAAGCCGACCGTTCAGAGCATCCTCGCTGGTTATGAGCATCTCGTTTCGTTGGCGCCTGCCGCGATCGTGACGACTGGCATCGCGAATGGAGCCGAGTCGCAGGGCGCGATGAGCTTCTCGGGAAAAATCACGGCGATGCCGGTTGCACAAGTGGGACTGGAAGATTCGCTGCTGATCAAGCGGCTGCTAGCGAGCGGCCCGGTTTCGATGCAGTTCTCGCTCAAGAATCGCATCCGAACCGATGTGAAAATTCCAAACGTGATTGCGGAGATTCCCGGCGGCGAATTTCCCGATCAGGTCGTAGCGATCGGCGCGCACCTCGATTCCTGGGAGCCGGGAACGGGCGCGCAAGACAACGGCACGGGGGCGGCGAGCGTGCTCGAGGCGGCGCGGGCGATCAAGGCGCTGAACCGTCCGCCGCGGCGCACGGTTCGGTTCATACTTTTTAGCGGCGAGGAAGAAGGTTTGCTCGGATCGAACGCGTACGTGCAGCAGCACCAGGGAGACCTGGCGAAGATAGATGCGGTGCTGGTTACCGACAGCGGCGCGGAGCCCGCCAAAGGTTGGTCACTTGAGGCACGCGAAGACGAAAAGAGCCCCATGGCAACGATAGGCCCGCTGCTGGCGGGACTGGGCGCGGTCGACATTTCAACCAATACAGGGGACATTTTCTCAACCGATCACGCGGCATTCGATGTGAGCGGGGTTCCAACGCTGGTGCTGTGGACCGCTGGCGACAAATACAGGACTCTGCATCACAAAGCATCGGATACGTTCGATTCGGTCGTGCAAAAGGATTTGACACAGGGCTCGACGGTGGTGACGGTCACGGCGTATGCGATTGCCGACAGCCGCGAGCCATTCGCAACCCATTCCTCAGCTGACGACGTAAGGGCGATGCTCGAAAAAAGCGGCGATTGGGATGGATACACCTACCTCAAGCAAATTGGCGCGCTGCCATAGCCTGCCGAAGCGATAGCGCACAACTCGCGTGTTCCCTCTGAAAACGCAGAATCCGGCTACATCGAAGGCGTGCCCGGTTTTTCGGGGTAGAGGCGCTCGAATTCGGGGTCGCCATGGAGGATGGCGAGGTCGGGATCGCGGCGTGCCCAGACGGAGTCTTTCGAACCTGCTTCCCAGGCTTTGCGCAAGGCGTCCAACGCTTCGGCTTTCTTGTTCAAGTCGCAATAGACGCAGGCGGCGTTGTAAAGAATCGAAGCCTCGTTCGCGCGCAGAGTGACCGCGAGTTGGAGTTCACGCAGCGCGTCCGGTTCACGGCCCAACCGGGCGTAATTGGCGCCAAGAAGAATCCGCGCCCGCGCGTCCTCGGGCACGTGCTTCAGATGATTTTCGAGTGCTTCGGTGAAGCGGCGAAGAATTCTCTGTTTTTGTTCTTCGTTTCCCGACGCACCCGCCGCATTCGTGATTGGGACGTAGACGTTGTAATCCTCGCCGCTGGACTCGATGGCGGTATCGGCAGCGTCCAACACTTCCTGCGCGCGACCGGCGGCGAAAAGTGCGCGACAAAGCAAATAGTAAGCGCCGTCGGTATCGCGCTTGCGCTCGATGGCTTTTTTCACCATGCGCACGGCTTCGTCGTAGAGCCCGGCGGCGTAAAGCACCCAAGCCTGGCTGATGTGCGTCTCCGGGAGGTCCCAGCGAAGCGAAACGGCCTTGCCGGAGGCTTCGCGAGCACGATCGACCCAGATCGGATCGCGACTGAAGAAGGAGTAATACATGGCGCAGGCGTTGGCGCAGGCGGCGTAGGCAAGGGCGAAGCTGGGATCGAGCGCCACGGCATTCTCGAACATCTGCAGAGCAAACTCGACGTCCTGGCGCGTAAGGCGGCGCGCATACCGCTTGCCGCGAAGGTAGAGATCGTAGGCCTGCAGATTTTCGGTGGGCTTGTCCGCGAGGGCTTCGAGTTCCTGGGGCGAGAGAGTGACGCGCAGGGCCTCGGCGATTTTGCGGGCCATCTCGTCCTGCACCTCGAAGACATCTTTCATTTCGCGGTCGAAGCGCTCGGACCAGAGCGGGAAATCCGTGTGCGTGTCGACGAGTTGGGCGCTGATGCGCAGGCGCGCGCCGGAACGGCGCAAGGTTCCGGTGAGCGCGAACGCCGCCCCGAGTTGCTGGCCGATTTGCGCAGGCGTTACCGGCTTGTCGCGAAACGCAAGAACTGTGGGCCGCGAGAAGGTGTTGAGGCCGCGGATTTTGGACAACTCGGTGATGATGTCTTCGGTGATTCCATCGCGCAGGTATTCGTCTTCTTTGGAGCCGCTGAGGTTCTCGAAATAAAGTACTGCGACAGATTTTTTCGTCGAGATTGGGGCCGAGGGCTGCGCGCCGGTAGCATCACTTTTTTCGTGACCCGAACGGCGCGTGGTATCGAGGTCACGCTTGAGGCGTTTCAGATCGGCGCGAAGTTCGGCGGCAGTTTGGTAACGCAGGTCCGCGTCTTTTTCGAGCACCTTGGCGAAGAGATTATCGACGGCCGCAGGCAATCGAGAATTCAATTTTGTTGCGGAGGTCACTTCGGAGTGAAGGATGCCGTCGAAGATCAGCGCAACTGTGGAGCCGGAGAAAGGCAATGTCGCAGTGGCCATCTCGTACAGCACGACGCCGAGCGAGAACAAATCCGAGCGGGCGTCAAGGTCTTCGCCGCGCGCCTGCTCGGGAGACATGTAGGCGACCGTGCCCATGGAGCTGCCCGGGCTGGTGAGAAGGGCTTCGTCGATGAGGCGCGTCTGAGTGCGAAGGGCCGATTGGCCGATCGACTCCATCGCGGGCTGGCGCACGCCGGCCAGTTTTGCGAGACCGAAGTCGAGAATTTTCGCGGGGCCGCGACTCACAAGAAAGATGTTGGCGGGCTTGATGTCGCGATGAACGATTCCCTTGGCGTGGGCGGCATCGAGGCCGTCGGAAATCTGGATGGCGACATCGAGAATTTCGGCGATGGGAATCGGTTTGCCGGAAATGCGGCGCTTGAGAGTCTGACCCTCAAGCAGTTCCATGGCGATGAACGGACGGCCGTCGATTTCGCCGATGTCGTAGATCGTGCAGATGTTCGCGTGGTTCAGCGCGGAGGCGGCTCGCGCTTCGCGGCGGAATCGCTCGATGGCTTGCGGATCCTGGGAAATATCGTCCGGAAGGAATTTCAGGGCGACATTGCGGCCGAGGCGCGAGTCCTTGGCTTTGTAGACTACGCCCATGCCGCCTCCGCCGAGTTCTTCGAGAATGGTGTAATGGGAGACGGTGCGGCCCAGCATCGAGGAGTGGTCCGTCATGGGAGCAAGGAGTTTACCTCAGCCGTTCTATGAAGGGAAACGGACAGATGCTGTTTGCATGAACGTTGATTCGATCGCAGGCGGGCGGTTTTAAGTCAGTTCGACCGGAGCGAGGAGCCAGGAGGTGAGATAGCCGGGAAAGTCGCGCGACAGCGGAGGGGTCGCGATTGCTGAAGCATTGGCTGCGGCGATCGGCATTGGCAATGAAGTGATGCGCGACGTGGCGAAACATTTCGCACGATGAAGGACGAGGGCAAGGGACTCGGACCATGAGTGGTGCGAGTCACGCAGGGCCGCCGCGATCTCGTCTTGGTCAACCGGGGCATGGATGCGATGCGCAATCGAGGATGAGCGACGCGCGTCGTGAGCACCTTCGTAAATTGGTCTGAGGCGCAGTTCCATGCCGCAGGCGAGTGAAACGCCGCGGTCCGACTCGGTGGTGAGGCCGACGATTTGTCCAGGCTGGGACTTGGTGTAATCGCGGAGCGCCCCGTACCAAAGTTCCGCCGAGTTTCCATTGACAGCAAATGGTTGCGCGCCGAGCGCGACAAGGGCGTCGGCGAAAACTCGGGAATCGGAATAACGTTCGTCGAAGAGGACGGCGGTGATGCGCGGTGCGCCAGCCGTTTTCGCGGGTTCAATCGGCGCTGTGTCGAGGCTGAACGCCGCTGGGGCGATGACGCCGGCGGCCATCGCAGTGCCGGTATGCCGCAAGAATTTGCGCCTATTCATGAGCGCCACCGGATGAAGATTTGGATTGCGGTTGGCTGGGCGGCGTGGCGCGATCGGACGCCGGACGGGTGAGATAGGCGGCGATCAGATCGAGTTCTTCGTTCGTGACTTCGATGCGGCTGAACGGCGGCATGCTGCCGATGCCGACGCGGACGATGTTGTGAATGTAATCGGGGGTAAGGTCGGTGCGCGCGGCGAGAATCGAACGATCTTTGCCGAGGCGGCGAGCTAACATGATGGCGCCAGTGCCGCCGGATTCGTGGCAGATGCCGCAGCGCGTGTCGTAAAGCTTCTTGCCTTGGGCACGCGATTGCGAAGAGTCGTCGCGGGCGGCTGCTGCTTGCACGATCTGGGTATTCCGGTTCATGGCGAAAAACGCGCAGCAGGCAAACGACGCGGACAAGATTGCAATTCGTTGTGCGCCGCTCATGCTTTTTTCTCGCGCAGCGCCTTGGGCCAGATTCCCTGCTTGCCAGGGGCGAAGATGCCATTGGGATCGAGCGCGTCCTTCACGGTTTCATTGAGGCGCCGAAGCGCGTGGTTGTTGTAGTCGAAGGTGAGCGCGACATCGTCCATGTAAGAGATGTGGGTGCGATATTCGCTGTAGCCTTGCGCCGCCGCGTCGGCGACGAGAACTTTGAAGAGGGCGCGAACTTTGGAAGTCATCTCCTTGTCGTCGCGATCGTAGACCATCATGTTGACGTTAGTGGTGTAGCGCTCGAAAAGAGTGAACGAGCCGTAGTAATCGACGCCAATTTCTTCGTAGCGCTTCTTGGTGCTGTGAAATTGCTTGAGGACGTGCTCGCTAGTGGCAGGTAGCACGGGGGAGAAGCCGATGTGACCGCCGCGGCCGCCACGCCAGTTAATGATGTGCAGCGCGCGAACGCTGGGAACTCCGGCGCCGGAATTTTCGATGGGGTCGCCGCGATGCCATTTGGAGATTTTGAATTCCTGCCTCGTGTGCTTGGCGAAAGCGTCCTTGATCAGGCGGGCGTGAGCTTCGTTGACCTCGTCGTAGCCGTAGAGGCGGAGGCTGATGCCCCACCAGCCCAGGTTGAATTTCTGCAGGAGCGTCGTGAGGACATCGTCAGGAAGAGCGCCGTCGCCGTTGTACCACTGGCTGCGCTGGCTCTGCGTGGCAACGACGCGAAGCGAATTGCCAATGCTGGGGCTCTGCTGGAGGACGCCGCGTTGCCGAAGAGGGATCAAAGCGTCGATGGCCCAGCCGACGTCATCGGGGTTGGGAAGCTGCATGTCGAGGCCGAGCGTGGCTTCGGGTTCTGGCATGAGCCAAAGGCCCATTTTTGTGACGATGCCGAAATTCGACTGCACGAAGAGCTGGTCCCAGGAAGGGCCAAAGCCGTACTTGAAGAGCTGCCAGCAGGGGCTGTTGGACATGGCGCCGGTGCCGGTGCGGACGAACTCGCCGTTCGGGAGGACGACTTCCATGCCGCAGATGTGCGAGGTGTTTTCGCCATACGGAGTGTAGCCGTAGCCGCGCTCGAGGGCGTTACCTACGACGCTACCCCACGCGTTCGCCGGAATCGACATCCATAGCGGAATTTTATTTTCCTGAAGATAGTTGAAAAGGTCGAAGAAACCGACGCCGGGCTCGATGAGGCAGTAGCCGAATTTTTCGTTGACCTCGATGATTCGATTCATGCGGCGCATGTCGAGAACAACTGTTCCAGGCATGCACGGCGCAGCGGCTCCGTAACCGAAATTCTTGCCTCGGGAGATGGGCCAGATCGGGATCTTGTATTCGTTGGCGACGCGGACGATAGCCTGAACTTCTTCGGCGGACTGGGGGCCGACTGCGGCGCTGGGGATATGAAGGTCGGCATCGCCAGCGGCGTAGACATCTTCATAGGCGGCGCGATCTTCGTCGGTGGAGAGTACCCACTCTTTGCCGATGGCAGCGGCGAAGGCGTCGAGCGCTTGTTGGAAAGTCTTCTCGGATACGTTGAGCGGAAGAGGTCGGGACACCGATGAACTCCCGCCGCGGATCGCTCAGGATCCCGGCTCGTTGCGGGCGGTATCATAGCAGCCCTGAGCGGCACGAAAAGAAGTTTCTGGAGCCTTCGGAACAGCCTGCCGCGCCCAAAGAGACAAGATTTCTCGCCAGGATCGGAAACTTGAATTTCTGAAGAGCCTCGCCGTAACTTACCAGGATCAAGCGACTTAGAAACTGTTTCAAAACCCCACCTGATGCTCCGAATCGAACCATCCGAACAGCTGTACGGGTCCTAGACGTTTGGACAGGCGGGCTTTTAGAAGCCTACAGGCTAGGATAGAAGGCGGGAATTGGGGGTTATCAGGAGCTATAGGCACGCTCTGGGCAGGTCGAAAGTCGGGATCAAAAGCTCGAAATACACGTTCCAACTGTCCGTCTTGAAACAGCCGGTGTGACGACGGCAGAGGGCAATCTATGCCATCTTTTCTTCAAAGGTTCTTCGCGACAGAGGAAATAGAGAGCATTAGTGTCGCTACGGAGGGCCTTGAGAACGCAATCGTCCGCGTGATGCGCGGCGAAAATGAGGAAGGGCTGATTCCGGCCGAAGAGTTGCCGTCGGCGTCGAAGCAACTTGCGGAACTGTTCCCAGCCGACGCGGCGGCTTTGGGACCCTCGGTTGAAACGTCGACTGCCCTGGCGGACGAGGCACCAGATTTGGAGGAACCGAGCACAGAGCATGGGACGACGGACGCGGGGAGCAAGGGTCTAGAAGCGAATCTGGACGATGAGGATACTCATGCAGCGCTGGAGGCGGAGAGCGAGGAAGTCAACGAGCAAGCTACGATTGTCGATGCGAGCCCGCCGGTTGAGATACGTCCCGCGAACGAGATTTCTGACGCCGAGCTTATTGGAGCCCTCGATCAGGGCAGCCAGGAAATCCAGCAGAGCGAGGCATCGACCGAGACCACGGGAGATCAGCCGGTCGACACCGCAGCTTCAGAAGCTCCGATAACAGAGGCCGCAGCCGAGACCCAGGGCGAGCCTACTCCACAGGTTTCGAGCGATAGGACCGGCCTCGACGAAGCCGATCACGAGGTGTTGTTTGCCGCGGCAGCGGAGCTGTTGCAAGAACCGCCGGAGGAAACGCTTGCGGCAACGGATGAGGCTTCGATTCAAGGCGAGACGGACTCGTCTGCGAGCTTCGCCGATCCAGTTGACGCCGCGATTGCGGAGGTTACGTCTGCAACCACGAGGGCGCAAGCCGCTCAGCGGCTTGTAGAGCACCTACCCGCGCCGCCAAGAGATTGGCAGTTTGAGGAAAAACTGGCCGAGCATCATGAGTGGGTGGAGTCACGAGGGTCGAGCGGCAAGAGAGGAGATTTTTCGGGCGCGGAGTTGGCGGGAACGGAACTGATCGGCGTCAATTTCAGATTTGCGGACATGCACAACGCGAATTTGAAAGACGCCGACCTGCTGCTCGCGGACTTGCGGGACGCGTGCCTGGTCCGCACGAATCTGGGCGAGGCGTGCCTGGTGGGAGCGAATCTCGAGGGCGCAAATCTCGAGGGAGCGACGCTGGACACGGCAATGGGTCTAGTGCCGCGGCAGGTGGCGGGTGCAAACCTGCGAGACGCATCGCTTCCGCCGCAGATGACTGAATTTTCGGCATTGGTTGAATTCACGCGGGCATCGCTGCTGGTTTATCGCTACTTCGTGGCTTCGGCGGCGGCGATGGCGGTCTGCTGGCTGATGCTGTGGAGGACGAAGGATATTCAGCTGGTGACCGACTCGGCTGTATTCGGCTTCCTGCATTCACGTGCAGCGGCGACCGCGTTTCCAACGGCGCAGATTTTCCTGCTCGCACCTCTCGTATTGTTCGCGTTGTATGCCGTATTCCATTTCCACCTGCAAAGCTTGTGCGACGCGACGCTAGAGTTGCCGTCGGTGTTTCCGGACGGGCGCATGCTGGCGACAAACGAGCGGCCCATCACGTTGGGTTTGCTACGGGCGCATTTCCGTTGGATTCATTCGGAGGGTTCGGCGACCCTGCTTGGCGAAAAGGCGATCTCGATCGTTCTGGCCTACTGGATAGTTCCCGTGACGCTGCTCTTGTTCTGGGCTCGTTATCTGACCGTGCACGACATCCGCGGGACCGTGCTTCACGTTCTGCTGACGGCGACTGCCGCAGGGCTCGCGCTGCATGCGACCACCAAACTGGGGCGACCCGACGAGGACTGGATTTCGGGAAAACGCCGGTGGTTGGGCAATTTGGTCCGAACGCTGCGTAAGGTAAATATCCTGAAAGTGGCTGGATGGACTGCTGGCGTGCTGCTGCTGCTCTCGGCGGGCGTGTTCCTGGGCGCGCCGCACGATCGCAGCCGCGCTCCGCAATATTCGGAGGCCAGCATTCGACGCTGGGCTCCGGGCCTGCTGTGGACATTCGGCTACGATCCCTACGCCGACTTGACGGAAGCGCAAGTTTCGATGCGGCCGACGAACTGGAACGGCAGCGACGATCAGCTGGGATGGGTAAGCGGGCCGCGGCTGAATGGCGTGAGCCTGCGGTACGCACAAGCCTACCGCGCATTCTTCGTGAACGCGCACCTGCTCGAAGCCAACTTGCAAGGCGCGTTCCTCTCCGAGGCTGATTTCCGGGGCGCCGATCTTGGCGAAGCGAACCTCCGGTTTGCGATTCTGGACAGCACGCGGCTGAATTCGACGAATTTGAACCGGGCGAGATTGGACGCCGCGGAAATGTCGCGCACGGATTTGCGCGGCGCGAACCTTTCCTATGCGTCACTGAATCATGCGACGCTCGAAGATGCGCGGCTTGACGGGGCGAGCCTGTATGATTCGCAGATGATATCGGCGACACTGACGCGGGCGAACCTCGAGCGTGCAGACATCCGGGGCTCAGTGCTGAACGCGACCCGGCTCGATCATGCAGATTTGAAACATGCTCTATTGTGGTCGACGAAGCTGCCTGGAGCGAATCTGGAGGGCGCGCAACTGCAAGAAGCGATTCTGATTGGGGCGGACTTGCGCGGCGTGGATTTGCGAGGAGCACAGTTTCAGGGAACCGTGGTCAGCGAAGCGGACATGAGCGGAACGAATCTAGATGGGGCCGACTTACGCGGCGCCGGCGGGCTGACGGTCAACCAGATGTGCTCGTCCAAATCGAGACGCGGCGCGTTGCTGGACGCAACTCTCGAGACACAAGTGGACGCGAAATGCGGAGGCTTGCTGCTGCCGGGCCAACATCCGGCGGTGACTGCGGCGCCTTCAGGACAGGGCGGCGACTGAGGCTGCGCCGTAAAAGCTGTACCAGGGTTTTGCAGCCTTTAGCCGGTCGTTCACGTTCTTGATGTTCTTCACACCCTGATTGGCGAGCCAGTCCTCAAGGGCCTTCACACCTCCCTTGGCGTAAATCGGAATCCCATCTTTCCAAGTGGCCCGCCCGCACAAAACGCCCGAGAAGTTGACGCCCGATTCAGCCGCCAGCTCCAAAGTTTCGATAAAAACGTCATTGCTCACACCGGCCGAAAGGTAGATGAACGGTTTCTTGGCGGATTCGGCGGCGCGCCGGAAGTGTTCCTTGGCCTGTTCTCGCGTGTAGGCGGATTCGCCCTTGCAGGACCTAGTCCCGGCGACGTAAGCCATATTGACGGGAACTTCGACCTTCAGAATGTCGACGCCATACTGAGGCTTTGAAAATTCCTGCATGCTGAGGGCGACGATCTCGGGTTTCTTACGCGCGAAGCCGATGGCCTTCTCGTCGCCGTTTTCTTCGTAACCAACGAATTCCAGAAAAAACGGAACATCCGAAGCGACGCATTCCGCCCCGATGCGCTCGATCCAGGCGTGCTTGACTTCATTGATCGTGGGCGGGTCGAAAGGCGTGTAATAGAGAAGAATTTTTATACAATCGGCGCCGGCGGCCACGAGGCGGCGAACGGACCAGATGGGGAGAAGGTCGGGTAGCCGGCCGGGTTGGGTGTTGTCGTAGCCGCTGTGCTCGTACGCGAGGAGCAATCCCGCATTCTTTGCGCGCGCGAGCGCTGCGGGGAGGCCGTATTCGGGATCGAGCAGGATGGCGCTTGCGTACGGGGTCAAGACTCGAACAACGGCGGTTTTGAACTCCTCGAGCATCTGCGCGGTGACCGCGCTCTTGTCAACGCCCTTGTCTTTGGCGATGGCACTCTTTAGCGAGCCGCGCTGGTCCATAGCGGCAGCGGCGATTACGCCCTGCGAATTCGACACGGCATTCAGTCCCTTTTGCTTTCCCGGCGTGACTTTCATTTGGCGAGAACCTCCAGAGTGGGTTGCTAGAAGCGGTCCGGGTCATTTTAGCACAGCGATTCTGGCGCGGAGCCTGAAGCTAAAGGAACAGGACGTGATGCTGATGCGCACAAGAGCGGCCGTCACTTGATTCGGCAACAGTGGCGAGGCCAGCGAGGTTGTCGAGCAGCTCGGGGCCGTAATTCGCGAGAAATGGCAGAAGGCAAAGACTACGCTCCTGCAACTCACCATTGGTGTAGAGCGAATCGAGCAGGATTTTTTGGTGACGATCGAGCACGCCGGAGCGGAAGTTTTCGGCACGGCCGATCTTGCCTTTGAGCTGGCTGAACTGGTGAAGGATTTTGGCTTCCATGGCGTGCAGCGCCTCGAGCAGCGTGGGATCGAGCCGCTGAAGCGGCTCCTCGTAACCCGCAAGCAAGGCGCGAAGAGATTCTTCTCCTTGCTCGAAGCGCTTCGCAAGATCGTCCGGGAGCGACTTCCGCTCCATCTTCGCGCGGAGGTGTTGCGGACCGGCGAAAACGTCGCGGATGTCGAGATCGTATTGCGACATGAAACGCGCGATAGCTGGATCGACCAGCGTGAAACTTGCCCGAGGAAGCACCGCCGGCATGCGGCCGAGGACCGCCTGGTAAGCCACGTGCGCCTGGGCCATGTAGGCAACCTCGGCGGGCCCGGCAATGTATGCAGCGGTTGGCAACAGAAAGTCTTCAATCACGGGCCGGAGGAGAACGCTCCCGCTGAAGAGTTCCGGCGACTTCTCGGCGGCGGCGACTAGGCGCTCGCGCGAGAATTCGACATTGCCGGCAAAGAATTTGCCGTCACGCAAGCGAACAGGTTCGCGGCGAGAGTCGACGTCGTAGAAGAGCAGCGTGGTTTCCGGAGTTACCTTTACCTGGGCGTGGAATCCCGCGGACTCGAGGTCTTTCGAACGCGCATATAACGCATCACGAATCGACTCCGCTTGCTGAATGGCGCGGACATAGATTGGAGATGCGAGGGTGTGCAGGCGCGTGTCGAGGGGATCGATGAAGATGATTCCCCGCCCTGCCAAGAGTCGCGTGAGCAGCTTGCCGAGCGCCGAGCCATACGTCTCACCCGGAACGTAAGATTTCTGAAGCGCATCGGTGATTTGATCTGCGAACGAGCCTTCGAGAGTTTGGATCGCGCTGGCGGTAACGGATTGGATCTCGTCCGTCAGCAAGATCTGGCCAACGTGGCGACCAGCATCTTGGTCGCGCAGGGGAAGTTCGTAACGCGTGAGGCCTTGGCGCGTGTTCCAAAATGTGTGGTTGATCTCGGCGAAATCGTGATCTTCTGTCGCCAGCCAGAAGACCGGAACGGCATCGATGCCGCGGCGGCTGGCTTCCTCCGCGCAGCGGATCGCGGACAAAGCCTTGAAGAAAGTGTAAGCGGGACCGGAAAACAGTCCGATTTGCTGACCGGTAACAATGGCGACGGCGCCCGAGGCAAAGCGCTTGAGATTTCGACTGGTGGCCGGATTTAGCTCATTGGGCGAACTGAGTCGCTGATTTTGCTCGTGCAGGATCTCAGCGACACGCTGCCGCATTTCCGAATCGAAATGCAAATTGCGCGCGGCCGCTGCCAGGCCTTCATTGGTTGGGGGATGAGCATAGAACGGCGATGCGAGGTCGAAATTTTCGAGAAAAGTTGAAAAAAGCTTGCTGGTCTGGGGAATCTCACGAAACGGGATACAGTGGGACTCCATGTAAGCGCTCATGATACGCTGCGGTCACCTGGCTGGCAACAAAGCCCGGATCGTCCGCTATAAAATTGACCAAACATCTACCACTCTCATATTCGCGGTTAGATGGCACGGGCGGCGCGCCGGATTCGAGAGGGTCCCGAGTAAGCGGTTGGGCGCCGATTTCCGCGGGCCGTCGTCACCAGAAAACCTTTCGAAGGGATTGCTCAGGGCAGGCCCTTCGAAGCTCAGGGCAGGGCCGCGGACTTGCGACGGTGCAAGTCTTGGAGCGCGGCGACTTCGGTCGGATGGCCGATCATGGCGCGAATCCCGCGTGCCGCGGCGCTGGCAGCTGAAAGCGTGGTGATGCAAGGGACGTTGTAGCGAACCGCG